>Ga0315338_1000123_pt1 | contig 347432 bp, 274 predicted proteins | sample ASW8metaG_FD_204518 | JGI IMG/M metagenome (GOLD analysis project Ga0315338, IMG submission 204518) | Ammonia-oxidizing marine archaeal communities from Monterey Bay, California, United States - ASW #8 | ecosystem: Environmental > Aquatic > Marine > Coastal | place: USA: California | collected... | reverse complement strand
ACCGCCAGCGTCGGGGCCCAGAGGGCCGCAACCCGACGCTGGCGGTGACGGGGCAAGGCGGGGCTAGGGAGCCAACTGGGTGAGAGGAGGCCATCAGTGGGCAGGGGGAGAATGACCGCCGTTGTTCGGTGTGGTCGGGCGCGTGGTGGAAGGCGGCGGGTTTTGATCGGGGCAGAGCGGGCTGATGCGGCTCGGGGGGCGCTTCGCCGGGCGTGGTGCGTTGTGCCTGGTGCCGTGGTCCACTCTTACGCGGTCCAGGCGGCGCAGACGGAGATCAGGCCGTGGCGGCGCCAGCCGGTGGTCTGGAGCCAGGTGCGGGCGGTGGCCAGTGGAGGGGGCCCGAAGGCGAGGGCCGCATCGGCGGGCAACTCGCGCCAACCGTTGAAGAAGGGACCCGATGAAAAGCGATCGGGCTCGGACTTGTTGTGGGCCCCGTGCTTGTTGCCGTTCTTCAAGACGTAGCGCAGGGCGTTCTTGACCTCCCGGGGCGTGCGCAGGATCCGATCGAAGTAGCGGTCGGCGAAGACCCGGCCCTTGCGGGCCCACAGCTTGTTCAAGCCCTTGGCGATGCGGACGGCCAGGCCCTTCAAGCCGCGCGAGAGGGACTCGCGGTTCTGGGCCTCGACGATGAAGTGCAGGTGATTGCCCTGCACCGAGTAGTGATTCAACCGGAACCCGAACCGATCGCACCCGACGGCAAATGAGCGCCGCAGTATCCGATACGGATGTTTGCTCCGCATGCTCGGCAGCCCCGCGTCGAGGCGCAGCACGACATGCACCGGAAATCTCGAGGCCAAAGGCTCGCGGACCTGATGTGACACCCCAGAGTCAGCCTGCGGCTTGCGCCCAACACGATGCCCCTCGCGCCGCACAAATCGAAACGTTCGCTGCGGGCTGAGGTGACTACCCGGGGCCTTGCGGCGACGCTTCTTGTTCTTCGATTGCATGTAGCTCTATAGCGCACAGGCACCTCGAAGTCACCGGCTATTTATTGAATAACTGCCACCAAAGGCCTTTATTCGGCAAATGGCAAATAACGGCGGACATTCCCCCCTGCCCACCAATGGCCTCCTCTCACCCAGTTGGCTCCCTAGCCCCGCCTTGCCCCGTCACCGCCAGCGTCGGGTTACGGCCCTTTGGGCCCCGACGCTGGCGGTGACGGGGCAAGGCGGGGCGCCCCCCGTTTTGCTCCAGATCCCGAAGCCGAGGGGAAGCAGAACCAACGCCCCCCCGTCTCACTCCAGAACCCGAACCCGAGGACACCACACCCGTACCCCGCCCCACGCCTCACCCACTCATCCCGCCCAGAACCAAGAACACCGCCCCAACCCCTCCCCAACCCCCCAACCCACCGAACCCACACCCCGCAGCCCAACCCGACCACCTTTCACCCGCCTTCGCGTCTGATCCCGCCTGATTCTGTCCTCGGAAAGTCGCGGTCCTGGTCGATCCCTGGTAGAACCTCGCTTTGGCGGTGCGGACCGCCAATCCCATGAAGGCTCAAGAGAAGACGAATACCGGGGCGGTGCCCGGGGTTGCGGTGTTGCTGACCTGGATTCTTCCGGGTGCGGGGCACGTATACCTGGGGCGGATTGGGTTCGCTCTGGGAGCCCTTCTCGTGGTCGAGGGCCTGTACGTGCTCGGGCTGCTGCTGACCCAGGGGATGTTCCTGGAGTACTTGCCGCCGGAGATGCGCGGGCGGATGGCGGGCATGTTGACGCCGGAGTTCGGGAACCTCGGGGCGTTGCTCTATCACATTCAAGAGTTCGGCTATGGGCCGGGGTACAAGGAGGGCCTTGGCTATCCGCGCGCCTGGCCGGCGACCATGGACCTCGGAACGAACCTGACGGCCATGAGTGGCGTGCTCAACCTGCTGCTCATGTCGCATGCGCACCGTGAGGCACGCCAGGCGGCGAACGACGTGGCGAGCAAGAGTGGAGTACGGGCTCACGGGGCTCCGTGGGCGGCGCTCGCTAGCTGGGCCCTGCCGGGGCTCGGCCAGTTTCTGCAAGGACGGCGTCTGCGCGGGGTGATCACCTTCGTCTTGCTCGTGAGCTTGTTCATGATTGGCTGCGTACTGGCCGAAGGCTCGAACCTCGATCGGGAACGGCACTTCTATTACTGGTCTGGACAGTTCCTGCTCGGTGCCCCGGCGGCGCTTGCGGAATTCCTGCACGGCCATGCACCGGTCACGGGCGATGTGCCCTATGCGGACGGTGGCGTCGTGCTCGGCTGCATCGCTGGCATGCTGAACATTCTTTCGATGCTCGATGCGTACGGGGCGGCTGCGGTCTCACGTTCCTCAACCGCCACGTCCAGCGCCGCCGATGGAATCGGAGCAAGCGCGTGAACGACCTGCCCTTTCACCTGTTGCTGTTCGCATTCACGGGGACCGTGATCGTGACGATCAGTTCTTTCTTCAGCGAAGCCGATGACCAGGCGGCGTTGCGGGCATTGCCACGGCGAGTACTGGTCTTTCTCGGGGGTTGCGGCCTGATTGCGGTCGTGATGTTGATCCTCGAGCACACGGTCGCTTCCGTCCACTGACCTGTCGTCAGGCCGCCGACTCAGCGGTGTTCGACCCACCTGAAGAGACCGCCCGGCGAGCGCGCGATGAAGCCATCGAGCTCGCCCTGGACGAGCTCGACCAGGATCTCCGCCAGCGGGCGCTGCAGTCTGCGACAGAGTTCATCGGGGGCCAGTGCGTCGCTGCGTAGGGCGCGCATCAGGGGCGTCCCCGTGGACGGGGAGGGCGTAGATGGGCCGTCCAGGGGCGGACCCGTGCCCGTCAAGTCCGCCAGCAGCTCTGCCGGCGATCCGGTCGGAGTGGCGCCGTCCCGGATGAGGGCCAGGGTGCCGGCCGCCAGGGCATTGTCGACCCGGCCAGGAAGGGCGAAGACCGTCTTGCCCTGGTCCGTCGCCCAGCGGGCCGTGATGAGCGAGCCCGAAGCACGTGCGGCCTCGATCACCAGGACGGCGCTGGAGAGCCCGGAGATAATCCGGTTGCGCAGGGGAAAGTGGTGTCTCCGAGGGGGCGTGCCCGGGGCGAACTCGCTCAGTAGCAACCCGTCGGCACGGACGGATCTCGTCACCTCCCCTCCCGGCCAGGGGCGATCGACTCCGCATCCGAGCACCGCGATCGTCCCGCCACCCGCCTCCAGCGCCGCAGCGTGAGCCGCCTGGTCCACACCGCGCGCCAGTCCACTGACGACCACCCAGCCCTGGCGTGCAAAGGCCGCTGCAAAGCGTGCGGCCTGTTCGAGTCCATAGGATGTTGGCCCTCGCGAACCCACGATGGCGATGCGCTTGCTCCGGGACAGGAGGTCCAGCTGGCCGGCCGCCCAGAGATCCTCCGGTGGGCCGTCGATCAGATCGAGATCCTTGGGCCACGACCTCGAATTCGGCTGCAAGTGAAACGGCACTTCCCGCACCCCATGGGGACCGGTGGTCACAGCATTCGGTTGCAGTCCGTCTCAGCTTCCCTGGCCGGGTGGGGAACTCGATCCCATGCGCGGCCGCGATGCCGCATCGAACTCGACCGCCTCGCCCGCCGCTGCCCGAAGCACTGGCCGTAGGGCGGCTTGCATGGCGGCGACGAGCGCCGCCACGTCGATGCCGCGATGCTCCGGCAGGTATTCGCCGAGCAGGCGCCGGTGGCCGCTGTAGAGCTTGCGAGCGCCGTCCAGATTGGCGCGCTGAAAGTGATGCATGCAGATCGCGGCCTGGATCAGCCCCTTGAAGAAGTCCGCATCGGCGGCTTCGTTCTTGAGCCAGCACTTTTCGAATTCCTCGTGGGCGGCATGGTAGTCGCCCTCGTCGAACAGGCGCACACCTCGCGCGAGCGCCAGCTCACCTGCCTGCGCGTCGAAGCCCTCGGGCTCGAAGTCCTGCTGCTCGGGCTCGATGCGCTCGCTCATTCGGGATCTCCGCTGCCCCGCTCATGACGCCGTAATACCCGATCTACGCGGCGCAGAATGCCCCAATGCCGCTCCCAGGTGCGCCGGTCGACTGGCGCGAGCGGCGGAACATTCGAGCTGATCTCCAGCCTGTGCTTCTCGTCGTTCCACCAGGTTGTCCAGGCATCCTGTGAAAGGCCCTGGTCCTTGCCGGTGAGTACAACGAGGGCCATCCGCAGGGATCTCATGTGGGCCTGCACGTCATTCCGGCCGGCCGAGCGCATGAGGGAGATCAACGCGGACACGCTCTTCTCGGAGCGGATATTTGCGATCGAGAGTATGCCCGCGCGGGTCACGCTTCGATCGGGCAGGACGAGTAGCTCCGAGACGAGCACGGGAATCGAGGACGTGCTCCCGTGCTGGCCGATGGCTCGCAAGAGGGCTGCGTGGGTCTCCGGGTCATCACGTAGGGGCTTCTTTCCCTTCGCCATCTTGTGCAGCCCGGCCAGGGCCTTGGGATGGGTCGAGAAGCGCAGGGCCTCGATCGCCGCGGCACGCACAGCCCGGTCCTTGTCACGCAGCGCCTTGACGACCAGGGATACACCGCGCGCGTCGGACACGCCCACCTGGCTCTGTACTGCAGCCAGGCGCACCTCCGGACTCTTATCCTTGAGGGCGCGCTCGAGGGCCTGGGCGGCCCCACGCTCGGCCTGGGCAACAACCTTCGGCGTGGTTGGTGCCCCGGCAGGCGGCGGGGTCGCGGACAGGACCAGGATGAAGCAGAGCAGCATATTGGATGGCCCTGCGAGGAGGGCCTACGGACAGAAGGTGATGCTCAGACCGTCCGTGAGGTTATAGCCGGCGTCCGGCGGTCCACCGTTGAAGTCGCGAAACCAGAACTGGAATTTCCAGGTCGAGCCCGGCGTGACCATACCACTTCCCGAACCGAACGGGCCGGTGGTCAGATCCACCGGGCGCGTGGCCAGTCCGCCCATGTTGGTCATCGTGGGCGGATAGACCCGATGGGTCATACCGCCGACGCAGCGGAAGCCCTCGCCGAAGACGACCTGAATCTCGGTCACGCCGTAGTAGAAGATCCCGAACTTCTGGGGCGGACAATCGACCGCGAGCAGCGACAGGTTGTTCGAGCCAATATCCAACGTCCCGCTGTATCCCATCAAGCCGCCCGGACCGGCGGTGTGCGGGCTCGTGATGCAGTAATTCACTCCGATCCCGCATTCGCACTCGTCCGGAATGCCATTCATGTTGAGATCGGGGAGACCGCCGAAGAGCAGGTCGCACTCATCCGGGATTCCGTTGGAATTGCAATCCGTTTCGCATTCGTCCGGTATGCAGTCCCCGTTGCAGTCGAGGCTCGTTCCTACAGCGATGTCCAGGCCGTCAGGCATGCCGTTGTTGTTGCAGTCCGGCGCAGCCTGGGCCACGAATCTGGTGGTCATGGCCAGGTCCATCGGAGTCGTGCCTGCAGCGATACTCGAGAGGCTCGACGGGATGCCCGTCAACTCGTCGATGGTGAATGGCGTGACGTCGTCGCTGGTCTCGCTCACGACGAACAGATACCGCCCGCTCGGGTCGACCTCGATGTCCATCGGATTCGTTCCGGCCGCGGTCGAGGCCAGATCCGTCAGGTCGCCCGTAACGGCGTCCACCGTGAAGCTCTCGAGGGCGCCACTGCCGGCCGGCTCTCGCATCGGTGCGTATGCGAATGCACCCGTCGGATGGGAGACGAGGCCAGCAGGCTGATCCCCGGTCGAGTTGCCCGGCGGCAACAGGAGTGGCGCGCCCGTATTGGCGTCGATCGTGAACCCGATGATCAGGTCGATATTGCGCAGGGCCAGGTATCCCAGCTCGCCGGTCGGAGAGAAGCGGATAGCCTGTGGATAGCTGGGCGCTCCGAGCGTGAAGTTGGCGCCGTCGGCCAGGCCGTCGGTGATCCGGAATCCTTCGATGTGTCCGGTCGAGCGCGTGACGTACAGGAACTGACCGGTCGGGTCGACGTTCATGCTGGTCACACCGTTGCCGATCGCACGCGTGCCGAGCACCGTGGGCAGGCCGGTGACCTGATCGATCGAATAGGAGACCACCAGGTTGTTGCCGTCCAGGGCCACGTAGACGTAGAGACCCGAGGGGTCGACCACGCCCGCCTTCGGCGCGCCAGCGAGTGCGGGCATCGTCGCCTGCGGGTTCAGGGCACCGGTGCCCGGATTGATCACGTAGGTGCTCAAGCGGTCCGCCACTCCATCGACTGTGTAGAGGAAGCGTCCCAGGGGATCGGCAGCCAGACTGACCGGTCCCGCGGCCGTGCTCACATCAACTCCAACGCTGCTCAGGTTCCCCGTATTCGCGTCAATGGCGTAGCTGGAGATCGAGTCGGCGCCGCCGTTGAGCGCGTAGAGGTGCTTTCCTTCTTGGGATACTGCGCCGCTCGCGCGCAGAGCGATGGCCCCCGGAGTATTCCGGCCGCGCATCCGACGCCCGGGAGTCGGAACCTGGGTCACGCCATCGATGGAATAACACGACAGGTCACGCGAGGTGCCGTTTGTCACGTAGGCGTTCAAGCTCGAGGGGTCTACCATGACCTGGTCGGGGCCCAGGCCCGTGGCAAAGCTACCTGGAATGACTGTCGCGAGGCCGGTCACCGAGTCGAGCGTGTAGCCGGTCATGTCCCCGTCGCCGGAGTTGATGAGGTAGAGGGCGGCACCACCCGGTCGAAGGTCGAGATCTCCCGGCGCGTCGCCGGTGGCGCGTGATCCGAGCGAGCCCAGAGCGCCCGTGCCTGCGTCGATCGAGTACATCAGCAACAGATCGAAGTTCTCGACAGAGACGTACGCGTAGGAGCCATCCTCGTCCACGATGACGTCACCGGGAATGCCAGGGCCGATGGAGAGGGGCGCGATGCTCAGGCTGAGGGCCCCGGTTCCGCCGTCGATGTCGCAGATCGTGACGTTCAGGGCCGTGCGTGTCGTCACGTAGGCGAATCGGCCGAGTGGGTCGACCGCGATCGCGTCGGGACCGGCTCCGACGGCGAGCGATCCGCCGACCTGTGCCAGTGCGCCCGTCCCACCGTCGACCGAATAGGTGTAGACCTCATCCGAGCCGAATGCCGTCACGTACATGAAGTCGCCGCTCGCGTCGAGCGCCATGTCGTGCGGGCCCGTGCCTGTCGCGGTCGGCGCGAGGGCCGTCAGGCGACCATTCGCCGAGTCGATCGCGTAGGTCGAGATGTTCGCGGTGCCGGTATTGGCGACGAAGAGGTAGTCACCATTCGGATGCACCACCGCGGCGCCCGGCCCGGTCTCACCGGCGGCTGCGGAATGGTATCCCGCGTGACTCAGTAGGCCGGACTCGGCATCGATTGCATAGATCGAGAGGGTGTCGTCAGCATTGGCGACGTAGGCGAAGCTCGCACGCTCACCGGCGGCGACGGGGCTCGCTGTAAGCGCGCCGATGGACAACAGGGTCGAGCAAAAAAACAGCGTGTTTGAAATGCGCGGGCAGGTCATTGCAGCCTCGGAGGAGAAAGGGAGGATCGTCTGATAATCCTACCGAATGGCTGCGAGAGCGGGGGCTGGTGGGGGATATGGGCAAAAAAAGGGCCGCGGACCCCGTCTGGGGTCCGCGGCCGTGCGGTTGCCGTCTGGTGGACTCTGGACTCAGTCGGTGGTCGCCGTGACGGGCTTGGTCGGCTCCGTGGGCTCGGTCGGCTTGGTGCTGCTGAAGGTCAGCTTGGCAGCCTCGACGTCTTCCTCGTCCGTGCGCCCGACCCAGACCGTGGTCTCGTCATCGAAATCTCCTCGCAGGAGGTGCTCCGCCAGGGGATCCTCGATGAAACGCTCGATGGCCCTGCGCAGGGGGCGCGCGCCGTAGTCCTCGTGGAATCCACGCTTGATCAGGAACTCGAGCGCCGGCTCGGATAGCTCGAGCGAGACCTGGTGCTCCGCAAGGCGGGTGCGCACCTCGGCCAGTTGCAGGTGCACGATCGTCTGCAGATCCTCGTGCCGCAGCGAGTTGAATACGATCATCTCGTCGAGGCGGTTCAGGAACTCGGGGCGGAAGTGTCGCTCGACCTCGATCATCACATCCGCACGCTGGCGTTTGGTCTTCTGCTCCGTGTCCTGACTGCTCTGGTCGATGCGTCCGAAGCCGAGCTGGGAGCCCGCCTTCATCTGCTGCGAACCGAGGTTGCTGGTCATGATCAGGATCACGTTGCGGAAGTCGACATGGCGGCCGAACGAATCGGTCAACCGGCCTTCCTCCATGATCTGCAGCAGCATGTTGAAGACGTCCGGGTGGGCCTTCTCGATCTCGTCGAGCAGCACGACGGAGTAGGGTCGACGGCGCACTTTTTCAGTCAGCTGGCCGCCCTCTTCGTAGCCCACGTAGCCGGGAGGGGCTCCCACCAGGCGCGAGGCATTGTGCTTCTCCATGTACTCGCTCATGTCCATGGTGATGACCGCGTCCTGGTCACCGAACATGAACTTGGCGAGTTGCTTGCACAGGAAGGTCTTGCCCACGCCCGAAGGTCCGAGGAACAGGAATGAGCCCATCGGGCGGCCCGGATCCTTGAGGCCCGAGCGCGAACGTCGCACCGAGCGCGCGATGGCCGCGATGGCGTCTCTCTGATTGATCACGATGGCGGCGAGTTCGTCGTCCATCTGTAGCAGGCGCTCGCGCTCGCCCTTTTCGAGGCGCGTGAGCGGGATACCGGTCATCTTCGAGACGGTCTCCTGGATGATGTCTGCCGTGACCTCGCCGACCTGCTCCTTCTCCTGCTGCTCCTGGCGCCAGGTGGCCTGGATCTCTTCCTTCTTCTTCTTGAGCTGGTAGGCCTGGTCGCGGACCGTGGCAGCCTTCTCGAAGTCTTGCTCCGAGACAGCCTGATCCTTGGCACCTTCGAGCTGCTCGATCTCGTCGGTCAGCTCGCGCAGATCCGGGGGCGGAACCATGGCCTGGATGCGCACGCGCGCACCGGCCTCGTCCATGACGTCGATGGCCTTGTCCGGAAGGAAGCGGTTGTTGATGTAGCGGTTCGAGAGCTCGACCGCATTCTCGAGCGCGTCGTCCGTGTAGGCAACCCGATGGTGGGCCTCGTAACGGTCACGCAGCCCCTTGAGGATGGCGACGGTTTGCTCCGGGGTCGGAGGCTCGACGTTCACGGCCTGGAAGCGACGCTCCAGTGCACCGTCCTTTTCGATGTGCTTGCGGTACTCATCCAGGGTCGTCGCGCCGATACACTGGATCTCGCCCCGTGAGAGGGCCGGCTTGAGCACGTTCGAGGCGTCGATAGCACCCTCGGCGCCACCGGCACCCACCAGCGTGTGCAGCTCGTCGATGAACAGGATCACGTCCTTGACCCGTCGCACTTCGGTCATGACGGCCTTGATGCGCTCCTCGAACTGGCCGCGGTACTTCGTGCCCGCAACCATCAGGGCCAGGTCCAGGACGACCATGCGCTTTCCGCGCAGGATCTCAGGCACCGTATTGCCGACGATCTGCTGTGCCAGCCCCTCGACGATGGCGGTCTTGCCGACGCCGGGCTCTCCCAGCAGCACGGGGTTGTTCTTCGTGCGGCGCGACAGGATCTGGATCACGCGCTCGATTTCGTTCTCGCGCCCGATGACCGCGTCGAGCTTGCCTTCGCTGGCGAGCTCGGTCAGGTCACGACCAAAGGAATCGAGCGCCGGGGTCTTGCTCTTCGACGTCGACGTGCCGGGCGAGTCCTCTGACAGACCGGTCTCTTCGTCCTCGTCCTCGGACGTATCGGCCCCCAGGAAATCGAGCACCTCTTCGCGCACGTCCTCGAGCTTGACGCCGAGGTTCAGGAGCACCTGGGCGGCGATGCCCTCGTTCTCCTTGATGAGGCCGAGCAGCAGATGCTCCGTTCCGATGTAGTTGTGGCCCAGGTTTCCAGCCTCCTCCATGGAGAGCTCGAGAACCTTCTTGGCGCGGGGTGTGAAGGGTAGCTGACCCATCGTGACCATCGAGGGGCCGGTCTTGACGATCTTCTCGACCTCCATGCGGATCTTGTCCAGATCCACACCCATGTTCTTGAGGACATTCGCGGCTACGCCGGAACCCTCCTGCACGAGCCCGAGCAACACATGCTCGGTACCCAGATATTCGTGATTGAATCTCTGTGCCTCCTGCCGGGCCAGATTCATCACCTTCTTCGCGCGATCGGTAAAGCGGTCGAACATGTCGTGTTAAGTAGTAGGGCTGGGGTGGGCCAACGGGGTCGACCCACGGTGCTGCTCGGGATAGCTACCTTGGGCTGTACTCTTCGGCGTTCAAGGGGCTTCAGGTTGATCCGACCCAGGCCGGTTCTCGCGCTCATGGCCCGATGTCGGGTGCCAGACCGACCTCAAGGTAGTCCGTCGAGCTTGCCAACACCGGGAAAGAATGACCAGACCCGGGCCCACAACCCCGCTCGGGGGGCCCTGCGGCCGACTAGAGGCTCTGGTTCTCCGGATCGGGCGGCTCGGCCTGGAGGCCCTTCAGTTTGTCCCGAATTCCGGCGGCGACCTCGTAGGCCTCCGCGTCGATGGCCTCTTCCAGCTCCCGGTTAAGACCACGTATCTGCTCTCGCTGCTCAACGCTGGCGGGTGCCACGCCCGGCAGGCGACCGCGGTGCTCGCGTGCACCGTGCATGCGCTCGAGCAACTCTTCGAGGTAACCCGAGAAGACCTCGTAGCAGGTGGCGCAGCCGAGGCGACCCCGTTGCCGAAGCTCCTCCAGAGTCGTCTCGCACTCCTGACAGCGCAGGGTGGATCGGCGCTTGCGCGCCTTCTGGGCCGACTTGTGCAGCAGCTTCCAGATGTCGGCCATCGATTTGGGCTGCGGTGAGGCGTGGGGGAGGTGCAGTGCCTGGGCGCAGATCTCACACAGGTGGCGCTCCTCGACCTGCGGTTGTCCGCCGGGCCCCTCTTCCTCGAGAACATCCGTCAGATGGACGGTTGCGACGTTCTTTTGACAGTTCTTGCAGATCATCGATGTTCGGTCAGGCACGCATTCCAATGTATAGCCTCACGCAGGCCCCTCGGGAAGCCCTGCGCGCCCAGAAGGCTGCCCGGGTCCGGTTTTGGCATCCGCAGCGGCTCCTGCCCCAGTATTCGGCCGAATCACTCCCGGGGCTCGTCGGAATCCGGGAATGCGCCGGCGCATCTTTCGAGCAGGGCCGGTGTGACCATGTGGCGGCCGAGTAGCTCGCTCAGCTCCGGTGTCCCGTTCTTTCCGTGGCACGCGGCCAGCAACTCCAAGCTTCCGGCCCCCTGGGGCAGGGCGGCGAGGAACTCCACCAGCTCGGGCTCCGGTGGGATCACCCGCGGACGTGCCACGCTCCGATCGTGGGTCCTTCCGGACAAGGCCTGGCGCGCCCGGGTGACGGTCAATCCGCTGCTCGCCTGCAGGTCTGGGTCGCCCTCGAGGCTCGCAAGGATGAGCTGGCCCGGTCCGATCGAAGGCTCTCCGCTGCGCGCGGCCTTGCGATTCGCCTGGCTGAGGACGGCCTTCGCGGGTCCGGAGAACTGGGCAAAAAAACTGCCGCTCGACTGGGGTCCATCGCCCGGGTCGATCGCCTCGATCTTCGTGCCCCCGTCCCCCGGCTCGAAGCCCATCTGCTTCAACGCGACCTGCGTGTCGCTCGGCAGCACCTCGAAGGCGTTCTGCAGGATGGCCCCCACGTCGACCTGGCCCGCGTCTTCCCCATGCCCGCCGGCTCTCGCGTGGGCAGCCCTGAGAGCGTCGACTGCGAGTGGCGAAAACGGCAGGGCCGATCCGGACGCCACGACCATGATGCCGGTCGACAGGGCCAGGAGTTCCTGTGCGATCGTCTCGGGGTCCGCGAAGGCGTGTTCGACCACGCTGTAGGCCGCGGAGTCCTCATCCTGCATGGCGGCGCCGACCAGGTGCTCCACCGAAACCGCATCGGCATGCAGGCTGAGGGCACGGCTCGTCGCACGTTTCAGCAGCACGGTCATGCAGCCATGCAGGCGAGCGAGGCGTTGCAGGAGTTCAGCCGAGTCTGTTTGGGTGTCGTCTTGGGTCATCGTTCGGCCCTCGGCGCGCATCCGGCCGTGGGATCCGGAGACCCGGCCCTGTCGGCGCTGGCGACGCTGGCGGCGCTGGCGAGGGCCGCGCGAAAGGCCAGGGCGCGCTGCCGGAAATTCGAGTACCCGTCAAAACTCGCCGCGGCCGGTGAGAAGAGAATCGTCTCGCCGACCGGGGTCGACTTCAGGGCGAGCGGTACGGCGTCGTCCAGCGTGGCGCAGCGCGCAACCTCGACACCGGCGACCTCGAAGCTCCTACCGATCTCATCTCGATCCCGTCCGAATGTGATCACGCGCGTCGCGCTCCGGGCCGCACGCGTGGCAAGCTGCTCGAATCCGAGTCCACGTTTGGTCTGCCCACCGAGCATCAACGTGCAGCCCGTCTGGATCGAGCCCAGGGCCGCGAGTGTCGAGTCCGGTGTCGTCGAAACACCGTTGTCGACGATGCGCCTGCCCGCGATGGTGCCGAGGTCTTCCAGGCGGTGTGGCAGACCCTCGAGCTCGGGCAGGGCGGCCGCCAGGACTGGCGCCGGGGATCCTGAGAGAAATGCCGCGCCCAGGGCCTGGAGGACATTGCCGATCTGAAATTCGCCCGGCAGGTGAAGCTGGTCGAGGGCGCCCAGGTCCAGCTGACCCAGGGCGAAGTGCCCTGCACGCACTCCCAGCTCGGGCGACGCCTCGGGTGCGTGCTCCACGATCCGGCAATCCTGCGCTGCCCGTTGCAGCAGACGCGTGTCGCCCGCGGGCAGGATCGCGGTTCCACCCGGTCGAAGAACTTCGAACAGGCGTGCCTTGGCGTCCACATAGGCGTCGATGGTTCCGTGCCGCTCCAGGTGGTCCGCCAGGACATTCGTGAGCACGATCATCTCCACCCGCGACTCGGCCCGTCTGCACCCGATGTCCGCGGGGAGGCACTCGAGCTGGTAGGACGAGACCTCGACAACGATCGTGTGGCCGGCCCTGGCGGGCACATCGGGCCGAGCTGGCGACGGGGGATCGAGCTCGGCGAGGAGTGACCGCCCGATGTTGCCCGCGAGGCAGGCGCTCCGTCCTGAAGCGCGGAGTAGCTGGGTCAGGGCATTGGCCGTCGAACTCTTGCCCTGGGTGCCGCTGATCCAGATCTGTGGCGCGCAGCAGAGCTCGAGGAAGAGTCCCAGCTCCGTCGTCACCTCGACTCCGTTTTCCCGGGCAAGCGCCAGGTAGGGGTTGTCCGGAGCGACCGCCGGGTTGGCGATCACGCATTCTGAATCGCGAAAGTCAGCCTCGTCGTGGCGTCCGAGTACCGTACGCAACTCGAGGTCCGCGAGGAGGGCGAGGCTCGAAGCCAGCTCGTCGGCGCCGCGCAAGTCGGTAACCGTTACCCGAGCTCCGCGCTGGGCGAACCAGCGAGCGACGCCAGCTCCGCCGCCGAAAAGGCCCAGGCCCATGACGGTCACGGGGCGATCCCTCCAGTGGTCGGGCGCGCCGCGGTCAGGGTTCACTGTCGCTCCTCCGGCGGGGCCTCCGGCACGTCCTGGCTGGGCTCCGCTGCCATCTCGGCTTCCTCCTTCTCCCTGATCAGCGCGCCGCGTGCCCGCATCTCCTTCGCCCGACTGAGCAGGGGGCCCAGGTCCGGATGTCCGCCTACCACCTCATCATTCTCGAGTACGACCCAGACCTCGTGCTGATCCCGTAGACCGATCGGGATCAGGAGCTCGGTGACGAGGTCGACCGGAAAGCGAGCGTGCCAGGGAGCGGAGAGCTTCAGTCTCCGCGACCAGGTGCGATAGCCTGGCAGGTATAGGGTGATGCGGCGGTTCCCGTAGTGCTTGAAGCGATAGTCCATCGGCGTGCGCCCGATGACTCGTTCGTCGAGACGTACCACCGCGCCCGGCGGGTAGGACTCCACCGTGAGGATGCGCTGGGGGGCGCAGGCGGACAGTCCGAACCAGGCCGCCAGAACGAGGGCGGCGCATCGTCGAGCCCGGCGTTGCGGACCTGGTCGTTCGACGCCTCCGACTCGGCCTCGGTCGACCGAATTGGCCGGGCCGATCGGGCCGGCGGCTTCAGCAAGGGTGGGCCGTGCTGGGCGAGCGCGTGACGTGGCGTCGGGCATGGCTACGTGGCCAGTGGATGGCGGAGAGGGGGGGATTTGAACCCCCGGACCCCAATACAGGAGTCACCAGATTAGCAATCTGGCGCATTCAGCCACTCTGCCACCTCTCCGCTCGACTGACCGGCGGCGGAAGATACTCGGCGGACGCTCAATGGGCAAGGACGCTCCTCCCAAGGTCGTACGGCGACCGGGTGGCGAATTCAGGCAGCGAAGTCCCGCGGCGAGGTCGGGCGCGAGGGAGGCTTCCGCGAGGCTGCGTGGCTAGAATGACACCCGTGCAGACTGCTCGCGGATCATTGGACGCGTCCGAGCCCCGGATCGCACAGAGCTGGCGCGCCACATCCGACGCGCGCGGCAATTCGGCCCGAATCCAGGCCAGCCTCGGCCTCTGGCTGGTGAACCTGGTGCTGGGGGTCGTCCTCGGTCGACTCTGGCTGGACGAGCCAGCGGACCAGATTTCGATCCACGTGCGTCTCTTCATGCCGGTTGCGCTCGTGTCCAGCGTGGCGATCTGGGCCCTGGTCCCCGCGGCGTGGATGGCGGTCTGTCACATGACCCTGGGCTCCCCACGGATTTCGGGCAGCATGCAGGCCTTGGCGGGCGCCATTTTTCTGGTCTTTCTATACGCGGACACGGTCGTGTACCGCTTGCTCGGCTACCACATGAATAGCGCGGTGTGGAATGTGCTCCGCACGCCGGGGTCTGCCGATGCGGTGCACCTGGGAGCCCGGGTCTGGGCTCCCGTCATCGTCGCACTGCTGGTCCTGACCCTTTTGCAGGGTGCGCTGTGGCGATTCCTCCTGCGGCGTGCCGAGCTGTGCGAGGGTACGACCCCGATACGCTGGCATCGACGGATCGGCCTGGTCGGCACCTGCTTGCTGGCCGTGGTCCTCGTCGAGAAGACCGGGTATGCGGCTGCCTACGTCGCCCGGGATCTCGACCTGGAGAATGCCTGCCGTGGTCTACCGCTCTATCCACGAATCAACCTGGCCGACGCTCCGGATGGGGCAGAGGACCTGGCCCAGATGGTGAGCGCGAGGCCCCTGGCCTATCCCCACGCGGCACCCCAGATGCGCGCTGCCGGACCACGCCCCAACGTGGTGATCCTGGTCGTCGACTCCTGGCGTCGCGACGCATTCGGTCCGCACCTGACTCCCAATATCTGGAAGTTCTCGTCCGATGCGCGCGTGTTCCGTGACCACCTCTCGGGCGGCAACGGCACGCGGTTCGGCCTCTTCTCCCTGCTCTACGGTCTACACGGTTCCTACTGGTTTCCAGTACTCGAAGAAGGCCGACCGCCCGTGCTGCTCGAGACCCTGGGCGACCTCGGATACGACCTGCGCATCTTTTCGAGCGCATCGATGAGCTTCCCCGAGTTCGATCAAACAGCGTGGGTCAACATCGGCGCGAATCAGGTTCAGGACGACTACCCCGCGCAGCATCCCCACGAGCGCGACGCCCAGATGGCGAAAGGGTTCGAGGCCTGGCTCGCGGGGCGCGCGGATGAGCGCCCCTTCTTCGCATTCCTGTTGCTGGATGCACCGCACCAGCCCTACTCGAACCCGGGCGGGCCCTTCCAGCCGGCGGCGGAACGCTTCGACTACGTCGAGCTGGCGAGCGCCGCCGACCCCGACCTCGTCGAGCGAGTCTCCAACAGATACCGCAACTCGGTCGTGCACGCGGACGGCACCGCCGGCTCGATTCTGGACGCCCTCGAGCGTACTGTCGGTTTCGACGACACGGTCGTGGTCGTGACGGGGGATCACGGCGAAGAATTCCAGGAGGCCGGCTTCTGGGGCCACACCAGCAACTTCTCGCCGGCCCAGGTCTGCGTCCCGTTCATCATCAAGGGGCCGGGCATCGAAGTCGGCGTCGAGTCCAGGCCGACAGCCCACGTGGATCTGGCCCCATCCCTGCTGGAGTTGCTGGGAGCGGACCCGGCCCGGCGCGCCGACTACAGCCTGGGCGAGAGCCTGTTCGCACCCCTCGAGAAGCGCGGTCGCGTGGTGGCCGGATGGTCGTCGATCGGACTCATCTCGGACGACGACATCATGTGCCTGTCCCTGGATCGGGGCGACGTCGAATTCTACGACCCGGCCTGGCGTCGACTTGCCGATAGCGCGCGCAGGCGGCGCGAGTGTCAGCCACGGTTGCGCAGACTACGCCGCGACTGCGCGGCATTCCTGCGCCCGGTCGAGTGATGGGGGGCGCGCGCCAATACGTGCCCTGGCTTCTGCTCCTGGCACTCTTCTCGTTCGGTGTGCGCAGTGTCAACAACCTGCGCAACGCCCCGCTGGCCGAGGACGGTGAGAGCGATGTCTGGTTTTCATCCGACCCGGACGGGCACTACCACATGCGACGGGTCGAGCGCAGCCTCGAGGAAGGACTGCCCGTCGCGATCCGCGATCCGTACCTGGCCTTTCCACAGGAGACCGATGCCGGCGCGCCGATCCCCTGGCCGCCCTACTACACCCTGGTCTTGCACGGCCTGGTGCGTCCTTTCGCGCCGGACGATGGGGTAGCGCGCAGGGGATTCGTGGAGCGCGCGGTGGCCACCTGGCCGGCCGTGTTCTCGGCCCTGACCTCGCTGCTCGTGGCGCTCGCCGCTGCCTTGCTCGCCCGCGGAAGCGGGGCGTCCGGTCTGGCCGGCGCCGTCGCGGGCCTATCCCATGCCCTGGCATTCGGATCCCTGCGCTACGCATTCGTGGGCAATGGCGACCACCACGCCTGGGTCTCGGCCCTCTACACCGCGGCTCTGCTTTCCGGTTCACTCAGTCTGCGCCGGTCGGCGCTCGAGAACGTGGCGCAGAGCACCCTGGCCGGGACGGTATGCGGAGTACTGTTCGGGCTTCTGATCGGTTCCTGGGTCGCGGCGCTCGAACTCCTGGCCCTGTTCGACCTCGCCCTGCTCGGAGTCTGCCTGTTCGGCGCCACGAGTCTCGCACCCGGGCTGGCCGCCTTCGGAGCGACCTTGCACGGCGCCGCTTTCATGATCCTCTTCCCGGCTGCCCTCGGGAGCCCCTGGACGATTCAGACGCCAACGTCGATCATCAATCTCACGACAGTTCATCTTGGCTTCCTGGCCGTTGGGTTTCTGTTCTTCGCCCTGACGCCACTGATGCGCCTCCTGCGAGGCGGCCTGGGGCGTGCGCCCTGGATCGCACCTCTACTGGCGCTCGGTCTCGTCTTCATCGTCCTGCGTTCACCCCTGGCCGCCCCCCTGGAGGAGGCCCTGGTCTGGGCGCGCGGCGGCGGGCCGTTCATGAGCTACACGAACGAGTCGCGCCCCCTTGCGAACTCGGTCGAGGGACTAGACCCGCTCTTCAAGTACCTGGGCTACAGCGCACCGCTGGCCCTCATCGCGTGGGTCTTCGCCCTGCGCGCGGGCCTGCGCGGGTCGACCGAATGGGCACCGTGGGTCGTGGCCTTTCCGGTGCTTCTGGTTCAGGCCTGCCTGCACCGACGCTTCGCGGACCTGGTCCTACCGAGCCAGGTGGTGTTGCTGGGATGGGGTGCGAGCCGCCTGCAGATCCTCTTCGATGGACGTCTGCATCTGCGTCGCTCGGTCCTGGCCTTGACCTGCCTGGCCGCGATCGCCGCACATCCCGGGACCCTGTCCACGAGCCGTGCGCGCCTGACCGGCGGCTCGCGGCCGGAGAGCCCGGGATTGACCCGTGCCCGCGGACAGCGGGAGCTCATGGACTGGTTGAGACGCGCGACGCCCGACCCCGGGTCGCCGCCGAGCTACAGCGTCATGGCCCAGTGGGATCTGGGGCACGAGATCGTATGGGCCGGAGAGCGGCCGGTCGTCGCGACCAACTTCGGCTCCTACCTGGGCCTCGATAGCTACCTGGATCCGTGGCGCTTCTTCCTGCAGCGCTCCGAGATCGCCGCGGATCAGATTCTGACCCGCTACCAGGCACGCTACGTGGTCATCACGAGTCGCTTCAGGCGCAACCTCGATTCGATGCTGCGCGTCCTGCACGGCCGCGAGTACGAGGCCTGGTCCGTCGGGCTCAACGGTCGGAGAGCCCTCTGGTTGGAGGGCATTGGAGCCCGTCTCTGTGCGCAGATGGGCGGTCCCTTACCCGGCGCATCCGGCGCGCCCGACCTGGGTGGACTGGGGACCCTGCGCATGGTCTACCTCTCGCCAGACCACTACCGGGACGAGGAGAAGATCGGTGCCCTTGGTCCGTCGCCCGTGGGCGCAGTGTTCGAGTCCGTCGTCGGGGCGCGCGTGATCGCCCATGGGAGTCCGGGGGAGGTGCTGCGCGGCAGTCTACGCCTGGGATTCCCGGACGTTGCGCGCGAGCGCGTGTGGCGTGCTTCCGCCATCGCCGGCGCCGACGGCGTTGCGGAGCTGCGGGTGCCATACGCCACGACCCTGTCGTCAGAGACCGGGGCGGGCCAGGTCGATGTCGGACTGCTGAGCTGGTCGATGGGAGCGGGGCGCGGAGAGCTGCGGGTTTCCGAGGGTGCCGTGCGCGACGGCTCGACCGTCGAGATTCCGGATCGCTGAAAGTTTTGCCCGCGATTCGCCCTCGATTCGTTCGATTGCAGTAAATGGCGATAAACAATCGGCGCGCCGTTCGTACAGCTCTTCATGGCGCGCTTACCGGGGTGGCCGCCAGCCGTATTCGCCGACCCTGGACCTGGCCGTCTTCCCTTCCTCTTCCCCTTAATTGAAGGCCATGAAAATCACCGCTCGTCTCGCAGCCACCGTTCTCGCGACCATGGCGACCATCGGGGTCAGCAGCGCGGCCCGGGCCGAGGTCGACCATCCGGTCCTGGCGCGCAGTTTCCTGGAGGCCTTCGATCGGGCCGATAGCTCGCCCGACGACATCGACTTCGGTGGCTTCTTGAGCGAGGAGTTCGTGCAGGTCCAGCTGGGCCTGTTCGACATCTACCTGCCCCATCCCTCGCTGGCCGACGGGGACTCGAGCGACGAGTTCAAGCGGGTGGTCAAGGCACTCTTGCAAGCCCAGGGGCGCTGGCTCGAGTGGCTGCAGGTCGAAGAAGCCGAGGCCGACGCCGCGCAGGCCGAGATCAAGGCTCTGACGCGCTGGATCAAGTCGTGGAAGCCCGGAAAGTGGACCTTTGCGGCCGATGGCCCGCGCCTGGCCCTGGACCTCAGCGAGGGGTCGGAGGACGCCCGCGCAGCATCCGAGAGCTTTGCGCAGCGCATGCGGCGCGGCACGGCCCTTGGCCTCGACCGTGAAGAAGGCAAGCGCGAGGCGATCATCCTGATCCCTGACCGAGGACATTTCGTGGAGGCCATCGCCTTCGCTGGCTGGCTGCGCTCGGACCTGCGTTCGAACTTCTGGAAGGACGGCACCCACACCTGGACCAATTTCTACCTCGAGGAATACAAGGTGCTCGCCCTGGCCTTCGCCAGCCCCGGCGGTTCCGCCCGGGAGTACGGCGCCTCGATGGAAATGAGCGAGCGCACGCCGACCGGTCTCGAGCAGCAGATCGTGCAGCTCGCCACGAACTCGATGATCGACAACTATTACGGCAGCAAGATCCCGCCGACCTTCGCCGGCGGGCTGGCGATCAACCTGGTCGTCGACCTCTTCGACGAATGCAACACGCGCGCCGACGGTGACCTGAGCGAACGACGCACCGAGGCGGTCGAGTTCTTCGTGCCCGGCGGCAATCCCTCCGGTGGCAGTCTGGGGACCATCTCGGCCGACAGTCGATGGCGCGCAGATCAAGGCTCGGACAGGTTCGTGCGCGTGCTGCGCACGTCGCAGAAGAGTGGCGCCGGCGAGATGAAGAAGAAAGGCAAGCTGAATTTCTTCGAGATCCAGGATGATGCCGGCAGCGACAAGAAGATCCTCAGTGCGCCCTTCCTCGGTGCCGGCGCTGCATCGCGCCAGGCCCTACCCGCGGCCTTCGAGGGCGAGCAGCTCGAGTTCCTGCGCGCCTATCGCTGCGCCTTTCTGTGGTGGCTCCAGAACGAGTCCATGGGCAAGGAGAAGGCGTCCCGAGCGGCCTTTGCGGATTTTCTGAAGCGCCTGGCCCAGATCGACAGCGCGGCGGATATCGAAGCCTCCTTCGGCGAGTCCTTCGCGGGCCGCGAGCTCAGCAGCGAGGAGCTCGATCGCAAGGGCGACCTCGAGGGGCGCTTCCTGTACTGGCTGTCGAAGAAGAAGCGCTGAGACGAACCCGCGCGCCCGGGTCTTTCAGGGCGCGTAGGAGACGCAGCGCGCGCAGTCGCAGTCGTCGTCGACGAATGCCGCCTCGACGGCGGTGGCATTCATGTCCGCGTATCCCAGTGCCGCCAGCTCGCGCAGCCGTTCCGGGTCGGCTCCAGCCTCTGGAGCCTGGTTCGGATCCGGCATCGCCGCCAGCCAGTCGACCAGGATGGCACGCAGTCTGCGCAGGTCGCGCAAGCGGTCCATCGAGAGCTCCGTCAGGCATTCGGGATCGGATTTCAGGTCGTAGAGCTCGACCTCGTGTCGCTCGTGGGCGAGACCTCGCTTGCCTGGATCGCGGTGGTCCTCGAGGTGTAGCACGAGGAACTGATCGGCCAGGAGGACCGCGGCGGAGCTCGCTCCCGATGCCAGGAAGAACTGGGGCTTGTCGATGTCCTCACCGGGATCGAGCAGATTGCTTCCCGGGAAGGACAGGTGTGCGAGGTTGGACAGGTCCAGGAGGGTCCGGCCCAGGTCGATCATGCGCACGCGCCTGGGCACGCGCTGGTCAGCGGGTACCTCTGGAGCTTCGGGCCAGGCCAGGATCAGCGGCACGTGCAATGTGTCCGGATAGAGACCGCCGTGGTTGAAGTAGACATTGTGGGCGCCGAGTGACTCGCCGTGGTCTGCGGTGAAGGCGACGACGCCATTGCGCATGCGATCGCTCGCGAGCACCCGCGCGAGCTCACGATCCAGGTAGGAGATCTCGCCGCGGTAGGCCTCACACTGCTCCTCGTCGCTCATTCCGGTCTCCGGGTCAGGGCCCGGGTTGCCGAATTCATCCAGCACTTGCAGGTCATCGCCCGCGTGTGCGTCGTAGGGTGTGTGCGCGTCGAACAGATGCAGCCAGACGAATAGCGGCTTGTCGGTCTCCTCGGCCAGCCAGCCCTCGAGGGTGCGGATCGTGTCCTCTGCGCGCTGGTGCGAGACCGGGCTCTCGGCCATGCGGTCGAAACCCGAGCCGATCCCGGCCCGCCGATGGTCCAGATGACGCGCACTCACCAGGGCGTAGGTCAGGTATCCGCCCTCCTGAAAGCGCCGGCCGAGCGTGGGCGTGTCTTGTGACAGGTGGCCCAGGTTGTCGACCAGTCCCGTGTCGCGCGGGTGGGTGCCCGTGAGCAGGGCAGCGTGCGAGGGCACCGTTACATTTGTCGAGGACCAGGCTCGCTCGAACTGGACACCGCGCCCGGCCAGGGCATCCAGGGCGGGTGTCATGATGTCGACAGCTCCGGAGCTTCCCAGGTGGTCCCCGCGGTGGGTATCGGAGGTGATCAGGAGCACCGTGGGCGGGGAGACGGCCCCGGAGACGCGCACCAGCTCGCCGACCAGGCAGAATCCCTCGGGTCGCGGACCATCGATCTCGAAGCGCGCCTCGACCTGTCCCGGGCCGGGCCCGGTAACTCCATCCAGTGCCAGGGAGACGCTCTGCCAACCGGGCTGGTCCAGGGCGAGGTCGTGCTCGAAGACCTGACCTGTCTCGTCCCGCAACTCGACCCGCAGCTGGATCGGGTCCGACCCCGGGAGCGACGGCAGGGGAGCGGCGTAGCTGAAGCTGAGTCGATCCCCTCGATCTGCGAGCAGGTCTACGGACAGGGGACGATCTGCTTCGAGGGCGACCGCCGCTCGGCCCTCGGACTCGATGAAGCACAGGCTCGGGCCGTCCTCGACGCGGGCGAAGGACGCGGCCGGATTGATTCGCGAAACGTCGACCGCGTAGACCAGCAAGGTTCCGCCGCGCGGGGGCAGGTCGAGGGTCAAGGTGTCGCAGGGTGCTGCCGCAGTGGGCGCGTCGAGCAGGTCAGCCCGGATCCACGTCAGATCATTCGACTTTGGCACCGGAATCTGCCTGGTCACGACCCGCGTCCCGTCGCGCTCGAGTGAAACGCGCATGGTCGAACGGCCGTGCAGGCGCAGGGCGATCTCGAATCGATTGGCTCCCGCGGTTGCCGGCGGAAGGGGAATCGTGACCGTGCGCGGCAGTTTACTTAGGACCGTGATCGAGCCGGTCAGGTCGGTATCGACGTCGGACGGATTCCAGACCGACTTCATCGGTACGACGGTCCAGGGCGTGATCTCGGGCGGCGGCTCGAGACGAACGAGGAGCGTCTCGCTCGGCCGCGCGTCGCGCGCCGTCGTGGCGCTCAATGCGAGCCTTTCGACAGCCGCCGTCGGTGGTCCGGATGCCTGGCTGCAGGCGCCGGAAAATGGCGCGGCGGTCAGGAGCAGGAGGATTGGAAGTCGGGCGAGAATGGGGGAGGAAGGGCGAGCGTCCACGGGTGTACTTCGGGCTTTGGGAATCCGATGGGTAGGGGGGTACAGGGACTATTGTCCCATGGGTCCGCGCAACCTGGGGTAGATTCTGAAATTGGCCGGCCACCCCCTCTTGGCACCCGGGAGGCCGGTTTTCCAGTGCGAGGGGGCCTGTGATAGGGTTGGCCCGTGGAGCGTCACGACAAGCCATCCGGCCCTTCCGCCACGCGCCACGCGCCTCCGGGGCGGGTGCTGGCCTGGGACCGCCAGGCCAGCTGGTGCCTGCTGGCCCTGGTAGCTGCGGCTCTCGCGAGTCTCGTCTGGTGGTCGCACCCCTTTCTGGACCCGCGCAACGACGCTTGCATGTACATCCAGCTGGCCCGCAATCTGCTCGCGGGCGAGGGGTACAGCCTGGTCGGTGAGCCCTTTGCCCTGCGCCCGCCAGGCTTCTCGGCCCTTCTGTTACCCCTGATCGCGACCTGGGGCACGGACCTGGGGGTACTCAATCTGTTCATCGGACTCTGGGGCGTCGCGTGCGTGGTCCTGCTGTTCATTCTGGTCCAGCGTCGCAGCGGACCCTGGTTCGGGCTCGCGGTCTCGCTCCTGCTCTGGACCAATCCCGGGTTCCGCACCTTTTGTACCCAGGTCATGTCCGACGTGCCCGGGGTCGCCCTGGCCCTCGGATGCCTGTTGCTGGAACAGCGCTGGAGGGATCGCTCCCCGAGTCGCGGACTCTGGCTGGGCATCGCGATCGGCCTCTCCGCGCTCGTGCGCTCGATGAACCTGCTGCTGGTTCCCGCGGTCCTCTTGGCCGTTCTTCTACGCCGCGGCGACGCGCGCCGTGGCCTGACCCGGGCGGCGTTGTTACTACTCGGTGCGAGCGCGGTCCTTCTACCCTGGTCCCTGCGCAACGCGCGCGTGGACCGGCCGTCTCCGACCGAGCAGACATCGATCTACTCCTACGGCACGGGCATGTTCCACGCGGATCCGAGCGATCCGCAATCGAAGCGCCTCACCATTGGCGAGGTCGCGGCTCGCGTTCCGGACCAGCTCTCTCAGGTCTCCCATGTTCTGGGCACGCGCCTTGGACCCGCCGGCAAGCCGCGCCCGTTCCCCATGTGCCTCGCGGGCCTGGGGCTGGCCTGTGTCGTGTTCACCGCGTTGCGACGGCGTGAGCCGACGGAGTTCCTCTGTCTCGGCCTGTTCGTCGTCGTGTCCAGCTACTTTGCCTTTGTCGATCGCCTGGCCCTGCCCGTGTTCGTACTGGCATTGCCTTCACTCGTCGGGTGCCTCGATTCACTTCTAGCTACGGCATTCGCTCGAAGGGCATCCGGTTCAAGGAGGCCGGCGTGGATCGGCGCACTGGCCATCGCCGCGCTCGCCGTCGCGGATGCGCGCGCCCTGCCCGATCCCGACTCGCTGCGGATCCGTTCACGCCAGATGCGCGAGTTGACGGCAAACCTCGACGAGGCGCTTCCGCCCGGAAGCCCCCTGGCCGCTCGGCTCGGATGGGAACTTGGCGTCTACATGGAAGAGCGCACCGTCTACAGCCTCTTCGTCGTCGCCAAGCGCGGGGAGCGAGCGGGCATGCTCGACCTGCTCGAGCGCCGCGGCGTGGATCACTGTGTCTTTCACCAGCCGACGGCCGACGATCGCACGTTGCGCGACGCCTTGCGAGGAGCCTTCCAGCCCGCTGGGCGCTTTGGCGACTGGCGTCTGGTTCAGCGCAAGTAGTCTGTCGGGCGCGCCGAGGAAACGGCGCTCTGTGGCTACTTGACGCGCCTGAAGACCCGGAAGCTCCCGCGGCCCAGACCCGGCGGAGTTGCGTAGACGAGCTGGAAGCCCGGGATGCCGCGCAGGGAGTCCAGGTTGCGCCGCAGGAATGTGGCCGCCGGCGAACCGGGAAGGGGACCCTTGGAATCCAGGGGCATGCCCGCCAGGAACAGGGCGCCGACCAGCTGCCAGCAATCGAGACAGAGGTAGTCGGTCTCGTAGCGATCCATCAAGGAGTTGAGGTCGTCGAGGCTGCCCTTGAAGAAGGTCGTGAAGAACTGCTCGATGCGCTCGCGGCTCTCCGTCGTCTCGTACTTGGGCTGGGTGACGATCGGATTCCGGGATTCAGCCAGGATCGATGTCGAGGTCGAGAAGTCGGCCAGCACCGCCTCCGACGGATCGACATTGGCATCGAACCACTCGACCAGGTGCCGGATCTCGAGTGGGTAGTCGACCGGTTGGGTCGGCGGCCGGTACCACGGGATCTGCGTAGTCGAGACGCTGTAGAGGATGAAGCCGCCCTGGCCCAGGATCGCGACGCTGAGCACCATCGCGCCCAGGCGGCCGCTCCCGCGCTTCAGAAAGGGCCAGAGGGCGAGGATGGGCGCGCCGAGGCCGAGCAGGATCATCGTGCGCCTGACCATCCAGGCCGAGACGATCGAGATGCCCATGAAGCCCGCCAGGAGCGCGAAGCTGCGCCGATCGGTCTCTTGCCTCCTGCCGCCCGATAGCCAGATCGGCGTGGCGCGGACCAGGGCCCAGGCCAGGACGGGCAGGGCCAGGCCGAGGCCGATCAGGAACTCGATCGGCTTCGCAGTCGAGAAGGCCCCCTGCCACAGGAGTCGTGCTCCGAACGGGATCTCGTTGGGATCGTCGGGCATGGCGCCCAGGCCCGTGATCTTGGCCCACAGGAATGCGAGCACGTGCCCGTAGTCGCCCTCGCCGCCGCGTATCAGCCGCGCGGCGACCTGGGCCACGATCAGGGTGATCAGCACGCTTGCGACTCCGGTCGCGATGCGCTTCACGTTCGTCCAGGCCTGCGCGGAGCCGCCGCGCGAGATCAGAGCGTGCAGTGAGAGGCCGAACAGGACGGCCATGGTAGGGGAGAGCAGGAAGAGCTTGCTGCGCAGCATCGGTACCGCGATTCCCGCGAGCACGAGCACGACCATCACGATCCAGGCCCGTGCCCGGGCGAGGGGATTGACACCCGTGCGCACGAACCAGGCCAGCAAGGTGGCCACCTCTATGGCGACCATGAAGGTCATCGCGTGCCAGGTCGCAAGTGCCGCGGCGAGTGTGACAGCGCTGCCAATCCAGGCGCCCGTCGACCCGCGTCGCACGGCGCGCGCCGTGAGCCACAGGTGCATCGCAAAGAGCGGGAAGCTCAGGTCCTCGCGCAGAAGAATGATCCCCATCGTCCGGTAGTTGATGGGGAGCACGACGAAGAACAGGGCCGCGAGCCCGGCCCAGCCCGGGTGGCGCGTGTACTCGTAGGCCAGGCCGTACACGCCGACGAGTACCAGGCTGGCGATCAGGCTCATGAGCCACAGGCCGACCACGTGCAGGGGGTACTGCTCGCCCAGGGCCAGGTAGGTCCACGCGATCAGGAACTCCTGGCCCACGCTGAACATGGCCGGGATGTCGGCCTTGTCCGGGTGGCAGATGAGGGGGTCGGCCCGGAAGCTCTCCGGGATAGCGCCACCCGCCTCCACGATCAGCTCGGTGACGTAGTAGATCAGTCCCTGGTCACTGCGGAAGAGCCCGGCCGGTGTCTCCGCATTGAAGAACGGATCCGCCTGGGTGACCTGGATGCGCATCGCCGTCGAGAAGGCGATCCCGATCAGCAAGAGCGCCAACCCGCCCAGCTGCCAGCGAAGGGAGTGCCCGTCCCTCGCCGCATCCGGCGTCTGTATGTCGTCGCTCACCACGCCAGTGTAGCGCCGGCCCCGACGGCGGTGAAGCGAGGCTCCGGTAGCTGACTCAGAACGAGAAGGACAATCCGGCGTAGATACCGTCGCTGAGCAGATTCAGGTCGATCGTGTCGCTTCCGTCGTCGTACGTAAAGTTCGTATCGACGTAGCGGTAACCGATGGTGCCCAGGCCAACCATCCGTTTCCCGGATCCGAATAGACGCAGGCGCGCCGAGAGGTCGAGGTCGAGTACTTCCCCGTCGAAATCGCCGTAGTCGCCCGAGATCCAGCCCACGTTGCCGAAGATCCCGACCTTGCCCAGGTTGACAGACGCGCGGAAGGCGAGCTCCGGCAGGGGAATCTGCTCGTCGGCGCTCAGGGTATTGGCGCTCATCGTTTCCGCCAGCTGCAGATCCAGGTCGAGGGCCGTCAGGGCGAGTCCCAGTCCCATGTCGACCGTACTGCCCGGGAAGATGTCGTAGGTCAGGGCGGTCCGCATGTAGCTCAGGTCGAGGGTCGAGTCCACGGCCAGCCCGGCCGCGACCGAATCCCCGTTGATTCCAATCGCCGCCGTGGTCGTGCCGCTACCCGAGTAATCCGCCGCGAACCCGGACAGGGCCAGCTGGAAGTTCAACCAGGAAAGCGAGGTGTGGTACCCGAACCCGGACTCGGACCCATCGATCCCCAGAGTCGACAGGTCCTGGCTCACGACAGGCGCCCCACCGGTCGCGGCGCCAAAGCTGCCATCCACGCCGTAGACCCCGTAGGCGGGAACCACATCCACGCGCGGAATCACATTGCACGAAAAGAGGGTCAGGGCCAGGGCGGCGAGAGAGAGAGTCTTCATGGCAAGCACCTGCTCGGGTTTGAACGGAATCTCACCCAACCAAAACCCACCCCCCGGCTCCAGAAGAAAGTTCGAAGCAAGGCGAGGTCGTCTTCAGTGCCCCGGACCCCTGAAACCAGCCTGAAAGCGCGGGATTTCGGCCCGGCGCGAGGCATGGCGAAGGGCGAGACCGTCAGGCGGCCTGGATCGGTGCTTCTGGAAACCAGCGCCGGGACTTCAGGCAGAATCTGACCAGAAATAACATCAAGGGCACCTCGATCAACACGCCCACGACCGTGGCGAGGGCTGCGCCCGAGGACAGGCCGAAGAGCATCGCGGCGGTTGCGATGGCGACCTCGAAATGATTGCTCGCTCCGATCAATGCGGTCGGCGCGGCGTCGGAATAGCTCAGCCCGAGCACGCGTGCCAGGCCGTAGCCGATGCCAAAGATGAGCAGGGTCTGGATCACCAGCGGCACCGCGATCCACAGAATCGTCATCGGATTCTCGATGATCGCGTCACCCTTGAACGAGAACAGCAGCACGAGGGTGAGCAGCAATGCACCGATCGTGATCGGTGTCAGGATGTGCAGGAACCTCTCCTTGAACCACTCCTCGCCCTTGGCCGCGATGATCCACTTGCGCGACACGATCCCGGCCACCAGGGGCAGGGCCACGTACACGCCGATCGACAGGAGCAGGGCCTGCCAGGGGACCGGAAGACGCCCCACTCCCAGCAGGAAGCCGCCCAGGACACCGTAGAGCACGAGCATGGTGAGGGAGTTGATCGCGACCATGACGAGCGTGTGCGCGTCACTTCCTCGCGCCAGATAGCCCCAGACGAGGACCATCGCGGTACAGGGCGCCACGCCCAGCAGGATGCAGCCGGCGAGGTAACTACGCCAGAGAGGAATCTCCAGCAGCTTCACGCCGTCGCTCAGGACCACCGTACCCGCGCCATACTGCGCTCCTTCCGGTAGGTCGAGCCCGAACGGTAGCTTGACCAGGTCCATGGCCTCGGGCCCGATGAATTGCAGGAAGATGGTGCCCAGGAACAGGCTCGAGATGCCCAGCATGGTGAACGGTTTCACGCACCAGTTCACGAACAGGGTCAGCAACACGGGCCGGGTGCTCTTGCCTGCCGCGACGACCTCGGTGAAGTCGATCTTCACCATGATCGGATACATCATGAAGAACAGGCAGATCGCGATCGGAATCGAGACCACCGGCGCCCCATCGATATCGATGGTGATGCCATCCAGTGTGCGCGCGAATCCAGGGGCGACTCTGCCGAGCAGGATCCCCGCGCCCATGCAGAGGAATACCCAGAGCGACAGCAGGCGCTCGAATCCATGCATCTTGCGGACCGATGTATCTTCAGCCACGAACGGCTAGCTCCTCTGGAGATGCGATACCCAGCTGGGCGGCGATCTCTCTAACTGTCAGGCTCGGCGGACTGACCCGAACGACGGGTCCTGACGTGGGTAGTTATGGTTCCGGGCCTGCGCGTGAAAGGGGGGGGACGTCGGCAGTAGATTCCATCGGTCGTGAAACCTCAAGAGCCGGGTCAGGAGGCCACGGGCTCCAGGATGCCTGGATGAGCCTCCAGCCCTAGTAGTCGGAGCTGATGAGCGGCCTGCCGGATTCATACCCCGCCAGCCGTCCGACGATCGTACGCGCCAGCTCCGGTTGACCGTATGCGAGCGCGAGGGCGTGGGCACGTCGCACGGTGTCGGCGGCCTCTTCGAAACGACCACACGCGGCCTGCGCGATGCCGAGCAGGTCGAGATGGGTCGGATCTGGCGGGCTCATTCCGGCGCACAGGTCCTCGGCGATCTGCAGCGCTTCGGACCCATTCCGCAGGTCGGGATCGCCCGTGGTTGCCAGGACTCTGGCGAGCCGTCGGCGCGCGCGAGCGAATTCCGGCCAGCGGGCGAGCGCTGCCCGGAGGGCCGTGACGGCAGCCCTTGCATCACCCGCGACGAGCTGCTCGTTCGCTGCCGCCAGTGCGTCGAACCTCGGCCCGCTCCCGCCCAGTTCGCGGCGTCGGTCGAGGGCCCGGGCCTCGCCTTCACGACCCAGCGTGCGCAGGGCCTGCGCGGCTCGAGCCAGTAGCATTGAATGGGTTGGATTGACCTCGAGCCCATCGCAGTAGACCCGGTAGGCGGACTCCGGCAGCTGCGCACGAAAGAGCTCGTCTCCCAGGAAGACGGCCGCGCGCGTGTTCTGCGGGTACTCCTCGAGCGCCGCGCCCCAGAGCCGGACGGGGTCGTTGTAATCCCTGTTTCGATCCACGGTCCGGGCGCCGAGGGCGATGCCCACAACGCACACGGCGCACATGGGAGTGAAACGGGGCGTGTCCCGCAGCAATCGTCGAGCCGCGAGAACTACCGCCACGATGACCGCGATGAGCGGAAGGTACATGCGGTGTTCGCCGGCGATCTCGTTCGACACCGGGATCAGACTGGTCGGCGCGAGCACTCCAAAAAACAGCCAGCCGAGAAGGTCGCTGCCATTGCGCTTGACGAATCCGAGAAGGGTGGCCAGTGCAAGCGTCACCAGGACGAGGCCGGCGAGCCATGGTGCCCGGTCCCCGCGCCAGACCGACCAGTCGCCGTAATCGACGACGAGCGGATCGGGCCAGAAGGCGAGCCGCAGATACTGGACCGCGATCTCCACCTGCGCCACGACGTACCGTCCCCAGGGAACTCCCATGTCGAACCCGACGCTGGCGCCGCGCTCCGCACCCAGGGTCAAGACGATCAGGAACAGGACCATCGCCAGCAAGCCTGAATACAGGCCTGCGTGTCGACGCAACCCTGTGCCGATCGACTTCGAGACGAAAGCGCGGTCATAGAGCAGTACCGCGACCGGCAGGGTCACGGCCGTCTCCTTGCTCGCTGCCGCCAGGAATGCGGCGATGATCGCGGTGCCGAACCAGACACCCCGACGCTGACTCTGGAAACCCCGCGCACAGGCCCAGAGCGCGACGAGATAGAACAGCGCGCAAAGGGATTCATTGCGCGTGACGACCATGTTGAGCGCATCGGTGTTCAACGGGTGTGCGACCCAGAGCAGGGCGCAGGCGAGGGCGGTGCCAGTCGACGCCAGCGTCCTGCGCAACACCCCGAACAGCGCGATCGCCGCAGCGACGTGCACAGCGATGTTGAACAGGCGATACCCGAATACGTCCAGTCCTCCCAGGGCATGGTTCAGTGCCAGGGTCAGCGAGACCAATGGCCGACCATCCGCATTCGATCCCGGCCGCGGATCCAGCGCCGTCGAGAAGCTCCGAATGCTCTCGTCCTCTACGATCGAGAAGACGTCGTCATAGACGAAAGGCGCGTCGAGCGCTCGCCAGTACAACCCCAGCCCGACAAGGGCGATCAAGACTGCCGAAAGTACGACTGCTCGCGTCGAACCCGATCCGGCAGTTTCGATGGTCATGGGCGCGCTACTCTGGCTCGAACGAATCATCTCTCCGCGACCCCATTGGTCCCACAATCCGGACCGCGCCGCAACCTCCGAGAACGGGACCAATCCCGAACCGACAGGTCCTCCCGCTGCCGCCCGGGTCGCGGACGGACGCAGCGGAGCGATCGACCGGGGCGAATGTGCGGAGCCAGAGCAAAATCCTACGGGTATTGCTCAGACGCTGGAATAAAGCCCGCCGGATTATGCTCTGGCTCAGTACATCCGCTCTTGGTGAGCATCAATATTCCATCTTACTTCGGGTCTCCGGTGAGTACCCAACCGGCCCAGTTGACGGGAGGGTGGCCTTCGTCGCGCAGCGCCTGCTTGGCCTGCCAGAGGGCTTCCGCCTTGGGCATCTTCGCGATCCAGAGGTTCGTGTAGAAGACCTCCATCAAGCGCCGGGTTGCGGCGTCATCGACGCTCCACAGTGACGTGATCGACGTCCGGGCGCCGGCGGCATAAAGAGCGGTCTGCAGGGACTGGATGCCCTGACCGGCGCGGCGAATACCTACGTTCGTTTCGCAGGCGGAGAGGACGGCGAGTTCGCATCGGGACAGGTCGAGCGAGCAGAGTTCTTCGGCGGTCAGGATCCCGGGTACTCGGCCGAGGGAGTCTCTACCTCTATTGGCGCCGGCAAGTGCCAGACCGCACAGGGTCATCGGGGCAAGACCCGAGACCAGTTCCTCGAGTCCCATGCGAGCGAAGCCCTGGTCCAGGGGCTTTGCGTCCTCGGTCGAGCGCACGCTCTCTGATGCGAACCAACCGTGGGTCGCCAGGTGCAGGTAGCGTTTCCCCGCGGCGGCTTCGAAGAGCGCGGCCTTCGTCGTCTTCTCCTTCGTCAGCAACGCGGGCTCGGTCTCGAAGGCCTCCTCGAAGAGAGCAGCAGTCGCTTCGGCCTCGAAGCGCGCCTGCAATAGGTTCTGAAATCGTTGCGGCATTGCGCTTCGGGAACTGGACCCGCGGTCCGGGTCGGTCGCCTCCGATTCGGCAGTTCCGGGCTCCACGCCGTCCACGCTCGTCGTCATCTCGATGGGAGCCGAATTGGCTACGAGTCCGTCCGGGACTGCCCCTTCCGCGTCGTAGTCCACGCCGCCGAGGGACAGCAGCGAGGGCGAGGTGTCGGCCGGGGGAAAGGGAGCCAGGAGTCGCGCGAAGGAGACCTCGTTCACGATGCGCAGTCGGTCGCCGACGCGCTCCGAGCCAGGGTCACGGGCACTCGCACCGCCCCTCTCGCCCTCATCCAGCGGCAACGCATCGAGCGGCAAGAGGAACAGCAGGTCATCGGCGCAAACGAAGAGGCGGGTGGTTTCTCCGCCCGCAGATGCCAGGACGGGATCCAGGATCCTCGCCCGCAGCTTTCGCCCCGTTCTGAGTTCGGGATCGCCTTCACCCGGCACCAAACTGATGCCACGCAAGATCGGAGCTCCAAGTGCTCCGCGCCAACTCGCCGCGAGTTCCTCCAGCTCCGAAGCCGGCCCCAGGTCAATACGATTCAGTGTCCCCTCGGAGTCCAGGACATGGGCCAGCAGCTGGTCCGCGGCAGGCTGGACCTCGCCGCTCGAAGGGTCCACGTGGCCGAGCGTGATGCGTCGGAAGCCGACGGCCACGTCGCCGGGTTCAAGTCTCGCCGTCAACGCACTGGCGCCTACCGGCTTCGTAACAATTCCGCGCTCGGCGAGCCGGCGACTCGCCTCACGCTCCAGTGCATCGCGCCTCAGGGAGAGCTTCGTCAGCTCCGTAGATAGCCCCTCGGATCCGGTTTCGTCCCGCGCGGCCCCGGCGACCAGATCGTTGAGCGAACGACGGATCTCTGCAGCCTCGTTGAGGATCGGACCTAGCTCCGGATCCGATTCGAAGTGTGACAGCGAACGATCAGCTTCCGCAGCGACCAGGCGCAACGTTTCAGTCAATTCGAATGCACTTCGCTCGAGCTCCGGACCCGCCGATTCGGTCAAGGCAAGCACCGCAGAATGTCGAGATCCTTCGCTTGCGACGGCCTGCCGCGCCTGCCGAGGGGCAAGGGCGAGTGAGGCGAGAATACGCATTCGCATGCCGCCGAGCTGAGCGGGCAGCAGGGCGCGCGCACCGGCCAGATCGCCCATGCCCATCATCGAGATGCCCAGGTTCGCTCGGGCGTCCAGGAGCTCGTGGTGACTCGCGGGCAGAAGGCGCTCGTAAGCCGCGAGGACCGATTCTTGGAGCGCACGTGCACCGGCCAGATCGCCCATCGCGTGCATCGAGATGGCCATGTTCGCCTGGATGTGCAAGCGATCGGCGTGATCCTCGGGCAGAATGCGCTCGTAGGCCGCGAGGAGCGATTCTCGGAGCTCCCGCGCACCGGCATGATCGCCCATCGCGTGCATCGAGACGGCCAGGTTCGCTCTGGCGCTCATGAGATCGGGGTGATCCGCGGGCAGACGGCGTTCACGTGCCGCGACGACCGATTCATCGAGTGCGCGCGCCTCGGCCAGATCGCCCATCGCAAACATGGAGCTGGCCAGCTCTCCTCGGACGGTCACGAGATCGGGGTGACCCGCTGGCAGAAGGCGCTCGCGAGCCGCGACGACCGATTCAAAGAGCGCACGCGCCCCGGCCAGGTCGCCCATGCCCATCATCGAAATTGCCAGGCTCGTTCGGGCGAGCAAGAGACTCTGGTGATCGTCCGGCAGAATACGCTCGTAGGCCGCGAGGAGCGATTCACGCAGGGCACGCGCACCGGCCAGATCGCCCAAGGAATACATCGAGCCCGCCAGGTTCCCTCGGGCGCGCAAGAGATTGGGGTGATCCTTGGGCAGAGTGCGCTCGCAGCTCGCGAGGACCGATTCGTGGAGCGCGCGCGCGCCAGCCCGATGGCCCATCCGGCTCATCGAGACGGCCAGGTTCGATCGGGCGGCCAGGAGATCGGGGTGGTCCGCGGGCAGAAGGCGCTCGCGAGCCGCGAGGACCGATTCGAACAGCGCACGCGCCCCGGCCAGATCGCCCATGCCCATCATCGAGGCGCCCAGGTTCTCTCGACTGGCCAAGAGATTGGGGTGACCCTCGGGCAGAATCCGCTCGCAGTGCCTTGCTGTCCACTCCCACGCCTGGCGTCGCACTGACAGACTCCCCGTTTCGTTGTGGGCAAGAAAACCGATGTCGAAGAGCGCGCCGTAAATCGCGTCGCTGTTCGTGGCCTCGGGAGTGCCCAGGATCTCCTCCAGTGCACCCTCCACCAGATCGCGAGCCGCAGCTTGATCTCCCTCGCGAATCAGGCGTCTCGCTTCTCGCATGGCATCCCGACCCGCCATCGCCGCCGCGAGCGTTGCATCCGTCTCGGGGGCCGCGATCAGATCCAGCTCGATCGTGCCCAGATCGGTCTCGCTCTTCGACGCAACGTGGACATCGATGCTGTTGCCCTTGTCGACATTCAGACGGATGTAGGGCGTGTCGCCACCCCCGGAGATGTCGTCCGTCGCCAGCAGGCGCCCCGAGAGGTCCTGCACTCGAAGAACCAGATCCAGCTCGGAACTGGTCCAGATGTGAAGCGCGCCGCTGAACTCGATCTCGTACCCGATCATCACCCCTGGTCCGGCGCCTCCGATCCGCTCGCTATCGGTAGTAAGCGCCAGCTCCAGAACGAGGTCGTACGGGCTCGCCGGAATGGGGTCAGTATGTTGAACGAGGGATAGAGCGAATAGAAAGGCGGGAAGCACCATTTACGGATTGTAGGGAACGGGCGCCTGGAGATGGCAGAATCGGCCCGCGTGCGTGACCTGGAAGGCGCGACAAGCGCATCTGTGGACACGGGACGGATGGGGTGGCCCGATCCTCCGGCGAAGCATGGAGGCTCTGCAGAGGCCCCATGGAAGGGCAGGTCAGGAACCGAGGTCACACGCTGCCGATGGACCGAGGACTGGAAGGCCCGCAGGCTACCCCGCACCCAGCGGGGTATGATTGATCATGAATTACCTGCAAATGACCGAATGCGCCGACTGTCACGGGATGGGCCACGTGATGTCGGCCACCGCTGACAGCAACAGCGGTGGCATCGACATGGAAAAGTGTTCCGCCTGCAAGGGGAAGGGACGGGTCGTCTACCGCGAGCCTGAACCCGAGGCGGTGGCGCAACCGGGAGTGCTGGGTCGACTCATCGGGCGCCTTTTTGGCAACGCAGCCTGATCGAAGTGCTGCCGCTCGACCGCCCGTGCGTCGAGAGGCGCGGTCGTCGCCGTCAGTAGCCTGGGCTTTCCTAATGCTCATGGATCTGAGCTGCGGAGATCCACGTCTGGAATACGGAGGGCGTCGTGCGGTGTGAGCCAACCGTCGAGTAGACGGGCTCCCGGAGACCGCCGGGCACGGCGGGCGACACGATCAGGATGTGCAGCTGATTGACATGGGCCATTAACACCAAGATCACGCGCTCAGATTGGTCCACGGTTGTGTCGGTCCGAGTCCCGGCACCCAACGACGTATTCAGACCCGTGGCCGGCCACACCTTGATGGTGATACCGTCAGCGGTTGCGATCCGACCCCTGCGAGTCAATACCGGGCTCGGCGCGGAGCAAGGATTGGGTCTCATCAAGGACCATGCGCGCCACTGCAGCCGTTTTGGGCGTTCGGGCGTTCACCGGGAGCGTCCCCGGAGGCGCATCAATCGTCGCTGAGTGCCTGCTCGTATTGTTCCAGGCATGCGCGCATCCCCTCGCGGGTTTCGGCGCTGATTTCATCCCCTGGCACTGCCTCGGCGATCGAACACGCCCGCCTCTGCAGATGCAGAGCATCCGCCAGTTCGCCGGTGCGAAACTTGGCGAGCGCAAGGGTATCCAGCACGTAGGCATGCAGCGGTTGCGAGATAGAAGCCGGACCATCTGGCGAGTCGATTTCGATGAGATCCAGCGCCTGCTGCGCGAGCGCAAGCGCTCTTCCCGCGTCCTGCAGTTCTTCGTAGGAATGGGTCAAGAGCAACCATGCGAGGTCGTTCAATGAAGTCACGTGCCGCTGACGATCCTTCTCCGTATATGCGGACAGCCGATCGGCGGCATGCTGGATGAAACGCGTCCCGAGTTCCAGCGCGTCCGGGCGTCGCCCGGCAAGGATCAGCTCCTCCATGAGTTGCTCGCCCGTTTCGCCCCGCCAGTGATGCTGATCCATCCGTTGCGCCAGTTGCAGGCAGCCATCCAGGAATGGGCCCGAACTCGCCTGCTCATCCTGCTCTCTCAGTGCCTTGGCGCTCTCGAGCAGCCACGCGAGCGCGTACCCGAACGAACCACTGCGCCGCCACGGTCCCGCGTCCTGAGCGGACGACATCACCGATGGCAACACGAGATTCTGCGCCAGTTCATGGCGCGTCACACCCATCGAGCGTTTGTCGATCAGGACGGCGAGGTAAAATGCGCCCTCCAGGACTCGGCCCTGGGGATCCAGATTCGGGTTCCCCGCACACCCGCTGGCGAGCTGCTCGAACGGGTCCCGCGATCCGAGGTAGGCAATGATGCTGGATACGACCTCTCTCGAGAGCCCGGGCTCGTCCTCGAGCATTTCGATCATCCGCTCAACATTCATCAGCTTGAGGCTGGGATGCGAGTCTGCACCGACCTTGAGCAACGCATCACGCAGGGCGAGGATCGCCCGGTCCGGATCCCCGTTCATTCCATGACACGCGGCCTCGCAGATCAGATGGCGCGCCCCCCGACCGGTGCCAACACAGCCAAGAACTGTCGTGGCACTATCGGGCGACCGGCCGAGGAGGCGCCAGGCCAGTTCGATCGCGAGGTCCCCGTCGAGGTGTAAGGGTCGTTCGGTCGCAAATATATCGCAAGCGACCGAGACGGCGTTCTGCAGGTCCAGTGCGCCAGGCTCGAGGAGCAAGGCGAGCAGCTCGATCGACCCGACAGGGCGAACCCAAGACGCCGGGGTCGCTTGAGAATCTGGGCCCGTGAGTTCGGAGATTGCAATTCGCGCCGCGCCGATCAGGCCTGGATGATTGTCCAGGTCTCGATAATCCCGGTGGCCGGCCCACATAACAGTCTCGCACAGTTTGCGATTCCACGACGTTACGGCAGCTCGACCGTCGGTGCCCGGGCTGGAGTGCGATGGCTGATCAACCTGGGTGGCCGTTGCGCTCACCAGGCCGTCGAGGACGCGCCTTGCCTCGGCAGCGATGGTGAGCAGCGGCTCGACCGAGTCGACCAAAACGACCCGACTCGGCTCGAGCCACGAGGCCAGGTTTGAAAGCACTTTCGACGCTGTCTGTGCCCTCAGGTCGACCCCATCTGCTGCCAGCGATTCCGCTTCCGCCAGCGCTCCGGTCAGTCCTTCGACAAGTGATCGGGGTATCGGACCAGTAGCTCCCCCAGGAGCGGCGGTGAGAGCCCTCAAGAGCCCGTAGTCGATCAGCTGCTTTCTGGCCGCGATGAGTTGCTCTTCGACCGTCGACTCCGCCCGCTCCGCGCGCCCACGGGCGCGCTGCGCCACGTCGCGCTCCATCTTCAGATTGCTGTTGGCGGCGATGTTCTTGCCCAGTAGAACGACGATGATGACCAGGCCGACGACGGCAACGGAGCTCGCCAGGCTCCTGGCCGGGTGCCGCCGCCCCCATTTGATGATGCGCTGGACGGGGCCGGGGGGCGTCGCCAGGATCGGCTCATGGGAGCTGAAACGGCGCAGTTCGTCGGCCACCTCGGCCATGGTCTGGTACCGATCCTCACGCCGTTTCTCGAGCATGCGGCCGCAGATCACCGACAATTCGACCGGGACCCGCGATCGCACCTTGCGCAGGTCGGGGGGCTCCGACATGAGCACCTTCTCCGCAATCTGGTGTGTCGTGTCGCCCTCGAATGGCCGTCTCAGCGCGAGCATTTCGTACATGACGACGCCCAGGCTGAAGATGTCCGTTCTGTGGTCGAGGCCGATGCGCCGCGCCGCCACCTGTTCGGGTGACATGTAGTAGAAGGTGCCGGCGAAGTCCCCGGTGACCGAGAGCGCGGCCTCGTCCTCGATGCGCGCCAGGCCAAAGTCCGTAAGCTTGGGTCGGTCATCGCTCGTGATGAGCACGTTCTGCGGCTTCAGATCACGGTGGATCACGGAGCTCTCGTGCGCTGCCTGAAGTGCACTCGCAAGGTCGGTCATGAAGGCCGTGACGCGCCGGTAGTAGTCAGCAGAGACGTCGCCCGTCGCGGACAGATCATCGAGCAGATCCCGAAGGGTCCAGCAACCGTCGACCATCTCCATCGCGATCCACGCGACGCCATCACTCATCCCGAATCCGTGCACCGCCACGATGCCCGGGTGGTTCAGGCGCGCTCCGGCCCTGGCCTCGCGCTCGAAGTACGCCAGCTGCTTCTCCGACAACCGGTCCGGACGAATGAACTTGAGCGCCACGGTCCGCCGCAGCGAGACCTGCTCCGCTTCCCACACCTGCCCCATGCCACCCTGGCCAATCAGCTCGACCAGGCGGAAGTCTCCGATGACCTTGCCAGCTTCGAGACCTGGCGCGGGTTGTGGGCGCTCATGTTCCCCGCTCTTGAAGAACGAGTCGCCTTTCTTCCGCGTTGCCCCCAGGAGTCTCCAGTCCGCGTGAATGCGACGAAGGTCCTCTTCATGCTCCGGGTGGCCCTTGATCCAGGTGTCGAACTGGACGCCATCTCCGGCCTCCAGGAACTCGGCAAACAGGCTCTCGGCGTCTCTCATCCCGTTGGGATTCTATCGGATCAGGGCTGTGAAGGACGAAATGTCGAGCTGGGGGACCTGGCGATCTGCGTCCCTGGATCCCGAGGCCACCCGAGGGGCTCCCCGACTTGGGGCCACCAGCAATTGCGCATTTCGGCTTGCTGATGACCTGCCCTCGTTCTTGGGCCCCCGCGAGGAGAAGGGCTCTCCAGGTCATTCGCCGAACAAAAGAGCTAGCTGACAAGGGGCACTTCGTCGTAGTCGCGGCGCCGCGCTTTGGCGGACCCTGCCCGGACGCGGCCGTCCGTCCCGATTTCAATCCGCTATGTGTCAGTGCTTGTGTCGGCGGTCGTTGCGCGGTTTCGTGCCAAAGGCTGCGACTAGGCGCGAGGCCCACCGTCAATCGATAGTCGCCAACGACATCGAGGCCACGGGGCCATAGCTGAATACAGCAACAGTACTTTGCTTCCTGTTGCGAGCCAGTGCGACCCGGTCCTGTGTGCTGCAATCTGGCGGAGGCGGAGGGATTTGAACCCCCGGTGCCTTGCGACACGTCGGTTTTCAAAACCGGTGCATTAAGCCGCTCTGCCACGCCTCCGTTGGCTGGAGAGGGTAAGAAGCGGGGTGGGGGAGTGCAACGGGGTACGGAGGTACGGAGTCCGGGCAAAGACGTACCCCGGCGCTCAGTAGTTCTCGAAGAGGGATCCGGCTGCCCAGTCACGACTGCCTGAAACCGAGCGAAAGGCTCCACCGCTGATGCTGAAATGGCTGCCACTGGCGCTGTTGCTGTACCCGCCGCTGACCGAGGACCAGTAGCCGCTAGCGGTGTTGTCAAACCCACCACTGACCGAGGCAAAGCTGCGGCTGGCCGTGTTGTAGTGGCCGCCGCTGACGGAAGAGTCGCTACTGGAGGCCGTGTTGCCGTACCCGCCGCTAATCGAGGAGCGGGAGCCGCTGGCGGTGTTGAAGGCACCCCCGCTGACCGAGGAATAGTCGCCGCTCGCGGTGCTGTCCCGCCCGCCGCTGACTGTGGCCCCGTTCCCGGTAATAGCGTTGCGTCTCCCCACGACCAGCCCACCGAAGCGGGTGTAGCTTTGCTCCTTGCCACCGACCATGTTGTGGGACCCGGTGCGGTCATCGCCCGTGCCGCGCAGCTCGTTGTAGCCAACGATGAGGTTTCCGACACCCGTCGGTGCACCGTCAGTCGTGCCGGATCCGTCCACGATCTGCCAGTTTGCTCCGGTGAGGCGGATGGTCTTGACGGCTCCGCCCACGCCATCATCCAGGTAGACGATGCTCATGTGGCTCAGGATCTCCTCCTGCTCTGCTGTCAGAGTGCGGACGCGGGTTGCGGAAACCGATCCTTGCGCAGCAGCAGCTGGCACGATCACCAGACCGAAAACGCAAGAGACGAAGATGGGGAGTGATAGGTTCTTCATTGGATTCCTTCTGTTAGCCCCGGTATCGGAAGGGGGGGGCTGGCGAGTCAATGAGCACTGACGAGAGTAGCCGATCCCTGAAGGAGCGTGCCGACGAAGCCGTTCTGGGGTGGTCAGGGTGACGGTATCTCCGTTATTGGTCCAACCCCAGCGAGGGACCTCCTGCGCGGTGGCGCTTCTCGACTCGCCGGGTGCATCACCTGTTGGCGGGAGGAAAGTGAGTGACGCCGTGTTTCCGGCAGCGGGGGTGCGCAGGAAATAGGGGGTGAGTGTTACTCGTTGCGACCGAGCTCGCCCGCTCGTTTCCGCGCCTGGCCGACGGCCTCGATGAACACCTCCTGCCAGCCTGCGGACTCGAGGTGGCGGATGGCGGCGTCGGTCGTTCCGCCGGGTGACGTGACTCGAGCGCGCAGCTCCGCGGGACCGGCGGTGTCGTGGCTAAGGAGGCGGGCGGATCCCAGGAGCGTCTGGTAGGTCAAAACGTGGGCCTGTTCGCGGCTCAGGCCTTCTCGTTGCGCCGCTTCGATCAGGGCCTCGGCCAGGAAGAACACGTAGGCGGGACCGGTACCGCTGACGGCGGTGACCGCGTCTATCTGTGCCTCGTCGACGACCACCACCTTACCGACGGCGCTCAGGATGTTGATGGCGGTGGCCAGGTCGGAATCCGAGGCGTAGGTGCCGCGCGCTATGGCTGTGGCGGAAGTGCCGATAGCGGCCGCCGTGTTCGGCATCGCACGGATCACGTGGGCGCCTTCGACCCGCGCCTCGATCGTCGTGGTCGTTATGCCCGCACAGACCGATAGAAGGAGCTGGTCATTCTGGTGTCCGGCGGCGACCTCCATCAGTGCTGGCTCGATCGCTTGGGGCTTGACGGCGATGAGGACGACTTCTGCGCTTGCGATCGCAGCGGGAGAGTCCTCTGTCGTTTCCAGCTGCAGTTGCTGGGTGAGGAATTCCCGTCGCGCCTCCCGGACCTCGGCCACGATCAGATCTTCACGTCGCCATCCGGATTCGATCAGCCCTGCAGCGATGGCGGATCCCATGAAGCCGCCGCCGAGGATCGCGAGTTGTTTCTTCGCCATGTGGGGATATTCGGAATGGCGTTCGAGCCTGTCAAGCGGGCACGGGTTGCTGGCTGGTTGGTCAACGATTGTTCGGGTGCTCCCTCAGACGGGTATGAAGGGTGCTAGGGCCCGCCGGGAGGGGAGTGGGCTGCTCATCCGAGGCGACCGTGGGCCTCTGCCCCGGGGGCCATGCTTCGTTTTCTGCGGCGTATCTTCGAACATTGGCCGACTTCTTCTCCGCACGAATACGGTCGACGATGGGGGCGGAGTAGACCCGCGAAGCCCCGCGACATCACGAGGACGAGCAATATGAATCTTTCGACGATAATGACCGTGGACCCGATCACCTTGCGCCCGGACTCGACCCTCGACGAGGCGCTCCTGATCATGGATGAGCACGATCTGCGGCACCTGCCTGTTCTCGATGGAGATCGGGTCGCCGGGATGATCTCTGATCGCGACTTGCTCGAGGCGACGGGCTGGCTACCGTCCCGGATCAATGCGGCCCGGGGACCCGGAGAGGAATATCGCCGGCCGACGCTGGCGCGGGAGATCATGCGCGGCCCGGTCACCTGCCTGGAGTCCGATGACACGGTGGTCCAGGCCGCAGTGGGCATGTTCGACTGCGGAGTCGGAAGCCTGGTGATCGTGGACGGCGGGAAGCTCGTGGGGATCGTCACCGAGACAGACCTCGTGAAGGCCTATCTCGAGGTGTGTCGCCGCAAGGACATCGAGTTCGCCAGCGATCCGCCGGTCGACAAGATCATGCGCGGGTACCCGGGGACGATCGACAAGGACGCCAGTCTGGACACCGCGATCGAGCGCTGTCAGTCCATGGGAATCCGCCACCTTCCGGTCGTGCGGGCCGGTGGTTGGCTGATCGGGATGGTCTCGGATCGCGACCTGCGACGGGCTGTGGGCGCGGGTCGACCCGGGGCCACGCCTGTCGATGAGATCATGTCGCGACAGGTCTACACGGTCTCGCCTGATATGCGCCTCTCGGAAGCGGCCTGGTCCATGGTTGAACACAAGGTCAGTTCGATGCCGGTCGTGGACGATGATTGCCTCGTCGGGATCGTCACCGTCACCGACGTTCTCGATCAGTGTCTGGAGACCCTGCGCGAGCCAGAGACGTTCGTGCAGGGCTAGGGACGCATGGGGCCAGGCATGCGAGGAGGGCCAATGTCGCTCCTCGCAAACCAAGCGGAGCTACAAGCGGCTAGTAGACCTGAACCGGCGGTTCCGAAGTTCTCGCTTTCGCGTCTCCCTCACCTAGCTGCCAGTACCGGTCGGGGTCCGGGATCGCCAGAACCGGGATCTCGGCCTGCTTGAGAACGGAGTACGCCACGCTGCCGACGAGGAATCGTGAGAGGCCCGTGCGTCCATGGGTTCCGATGACGATCAGATCTGCCCCGCTCGATTTCTCAATGGTCTGGGTGGCGGCCTCTCCCTCGGCAAAGGTGGAGTCTGCCTCGATTCCATCCCACTCGAAGGAGTTCATCAGCTTCTCCAGCTCGTCCTTGGCAGCCTGTCGCTCGTTTTCGATGACGTAGACGGGCTCCGGGGCGAGCTCAGCAGTGCCCGCGAATGCGAATACCGGGGGAGAGTAACAGTGCAGCACACGAAGCGACGCCTCGAATCGGGATGCGAGCTGCTTGGCGCTTTCCAGGGCGCGCAGGCTGTTTTGGGAGAAGTCGACAGGGACGAGGATCTGCTTTATCGGCTCGACCGCATTGGTCTGGGTCCAGATGGGGCAGCCTGTCTGTGACAGGACGGCTCGCGCCGTGCTTCCAAAATCGAAGAGCGATTGCTTTGCGTGGGGCCCGAGGATGATCAGATCTGCTCCGAATTCAACAGCCCGGCGGAGCAACACCTTTGCGGCAGGTCCGGGGAAGACAGTCAGCTGCTCGTCCAGGTTCCACTCGCCCTCTGCCGCATGGAGGATCGGATCCAGGGTCTTGAGCAGCTCTGTCCTGGCGTGGACGAGGGCCTTCGCGTGGATGGCGCTGAGTTCGTCGGGGTCGAGCCCGGGCCACATGAAGTGCGGAACCTCGACAGCGTGGACCATTTCCAGCTGTGATCCAAGCCGGTGGGCCAGGGATGCGGCACGCAGAACGGCATGGTTCGATTGGCCGTCGACGCCGACCAGAATGCGATCAAAGGGTTTGGGGAGAGTCATGTAATCCTCGCAGCAAGGTCCAGATGGCGGGCCGGCAGCCGAGGACTCCCTTTGTCGATGGAATCGTCTCGTTCGGCCGTCGGGGCGGGTTTTCGGTGCAGCCTCATTCAGCCTGCAGGGCCAGGAGAGGCACTGCTTCCATGGCGACGTCTTCCCGGGCAAGCGGGCAGACAAAGTCCTCCGGCTTGACGGTCAGGATTGAGCAATCAAGCTGGTACAGCAGCTTCTCGGCGGTATTCCCGACCAGAAGCCCCGCGAGCCCGCCCCTCGAGATGGTGCCCATCACGACCAGGTCGGGTTGCTCGCGCTCGGCCAGCTGGAGGATGGCGCTCGACGGGGTGTCACAGGCAAGGAGAATCTCGGCCCTGTCTCCGAGAGACGCGATCGAAGGAACCCCTCGGATGTGTTCGAGAGCCGACCTGGAGATGGCCAGCTTCTGCCTGGCTGTCTCGTCGTCGCCAATTCGGGCTGCGCTCAATTGCAACTCCATGGGCACCTGCCATGCGTGCACCACGCAGAGCTTGCACTGGTCCGCGTCAGCGACGAAGGCTGCGTATTCAGTGGCCAGGTCTCCGACCAGTGACAGGTCTGTGGCCGCGAGTACGCTCTGATGGACGACGGGGTGCTCGGGCTTCACGACCCAGACTGGAACCGGGCACTTGCGGACGAGTTTCATGGAGACGCTGCCGAGCCTGCGATCGGTGCGTCGGGAGTGGTTGCGTTTCGCGACGACGACCAGGTCGGCCTCGTTCGCAAGGGCCCTCTGGATGAGAGCGAACCAGGGCTTCGCCTCGGTCAGGGCCAGGCCGCGGATGGTCACGTTGGACCCCGAGCCTGCAACGAGATCCTCGATCTGACGTCGGGCCGCGTCGCCTGGTGCGGCTCGCGGCGGGCCCGGCTCCTCGGGGTCCCGATACGTGGAGTGAATGAACTCCACCTGAGCACCCGTTCGGGCCGCGAGCCAGAGGGCCTGGCGGGCCGCGACGCTACTTCCTTCGGTCAGAGACTCGTCGTGCTCGAAATCGATCCCTACGACAATCTTCTGCAATTTGTTCATGAGGGTGCCTGTGGGGGGCGGCCTGGTTTCAGCACTTCACGCCTTGTTGCTGTGGAAACTTAGAACAGGAACCGGGCTCCGGCGGAGGATCTGCTCCGCCACACTGCCCATGGCTGCGCGCCTCCAGCCGGTTCGTCCATGGGTCGAAATGGCGACGAGATCCACGTCGTTCTTAGCGGCGAATTCGGCGACGGCGATCGCCGGCTTGTCGTGCTCCACGACCACCACGTCGAGGTTTGCGGCGCCCAACGAGGAGCATTGCTCTATGGCGGTCGCGCGGGCGTGGTCCATGGCCGCGCCGAGGTCCGGAGGCTTGACCGGGGGCGCGAGTGGAGCGCCGTAGGGAATGGCCGCCAATACCCGGACGACGTGCAGGACCGTGACGCGGCAGTCGAGCTGTTTTGCAAGCTCCAGGACCGGCTCGAACGGTCGCAGGGCCTCCGTCGAGAGGTCCGTCGTGAGCAGGATGTGCTCGACGTCCGCGACCGAGCGGATGTGGGGGTCGCGCTGAGGAAAGCACAGGACCGGCACATCGGACCGACGCAAGACCTCCTCCGCGACGCTTCCCATGACGAGCCGCCCCAAACCGGTCCTGCCGTGGGTGGAGATGGCGAGCAGGTCCGCTTCGATCTCATTGGCGTATCGGACGATGGACCTGGCGACGCCGCTCCCGGTGACCACACAGTGCGACGTCTCCGTCTCCAGGGAACCCGCGAGCTTCTCGAGCTCACGTTCGGCGGACTCTATCTCGGCGTCGTAGTCCGGTGGGCCCACCAAGGTCCCCATGGGTTCCCCGTCCTTGGGGTGGTCCATCGTGTGGATGGCATGGACCAGGTTGATCTTGGCGCCGGTTTTCTTCGCCAGCGAAGTCGCTGGACCAAGGGTGCGTTCAGCTTCCTTTGACAGGTCCGTGGCTACGACGATCTGCTCAATCTGCATGGGTACCATCCGGATCGGGGACGGGGCTCAGGTCCTGGGTATATGATGGGCGTACGCGGGGCGATGCTCCACTACGCACTTGATCGTGGAAGGACCGAAACTGTGTCGCAGTCCGGTCGTGGCGCTAGCGCCGTACATCCGCTTGTGTGGGCTTGCTATCGTCGCGGGTGGGGAACTAGGGCTACCAGATGCTCGATTCACCAGGAAACCGATGCGCGGGGCTGCTGGATCGTCCACTTGGAGTGAGAATAGCCCCGGCGGGCTCTAGTGCTGCAAAGGGCCTGATTCACTGATCCGCGGCTCAAGGAGCACCTCCATGCGCACTCGTATTCTGGTTTCCCTAGTTCTGCTCAGCTCGCCCCTTCTCGCCCAGACATCAACCAAGGCATCGGCCCCGGGCGCGCTCAATGTCCTCGACTGCGTGAACAGTCTGAGGGATGCGAATGGGGGTTCGTGTATCGAAGCCTCATCCGCTGCTACATTGGGATTGCTACTCCCCTACCCGGGTCAGAACAATACGTTCAGCGCGCCTGCAGTCATCGCGGGTGGTGAGAGCAACGGCGCTTCGGGAGCCTCGGCCTTCATCGGCGGGGGCCTCTCCAACACGGCGTCAGCGGAGTACTCCGTGATCGGAGGTGGTCGAAACAACAGCGCGACCTACCGTTCCTCGACCGTTGCCGGCGGGAGGAGCAATCACGCGTCAGGATACGCCGAGGGATACGCTGCCGTCGGTGGAGGACGGAGCAACCAGTCCGCGGGCGACTATTCGACGGTCAGCGGAGGCGCCTACAATACCGCGTCGGGCGACTACTACGGACACTGTTCGGTCGGTGGTGGGCGGAGCAATACTGCCTCGGGCGACTACTCGACGGTCGCCGGCGGGCAGAGCAATCTGGCGCTGGGCTACGTCTCGACGGTCGGAGGCGGTCTTTCCAACACCGCGCTCGGCCCCGCTGCCACGATTGGCGGAGGGGGGCCAAACGACGCGTCGGGTGGAACAGCGACGGTGAGCGGAGGAGCGTTCAACAGCGCATCTGGCCTCGTCTCGACCGTGGGCGGTGGAAGGGGCAATGCCTCTTCGGGAGACTTCGCGGCAATTGGTGGGGGAGACGGCAATACAGCGTCCGGAAACCAGGCCACGGTTCCCGGCGGCCTGACGAACACCGCCCTGGGTGACTTCTGCTGGGCGGCAGGTCGTCGCGCGAAAGCGAATCACGACGGAGCTTTCGTGTGGGGCGACGGATTCGACGGCGACAAGACGTCGTCGACGACGAATCAGTTCAATGTCTACGCCAGCGGCGGGACCAGGATCTTCTCGGATACGTCAGCCACAGCCGGCGTCCAGCTCGCCGCAGGGGCAGGCTCCTGGACTTCAGTCAGCGACCGCAACTCAAAGGAGAACGTCGAGCAAGTTGACACCCGCCAGATCCTCGACAAACTCGCCTTCATCCCAATCTCCACCTGGAACTACAAGGCCCAGGAAGACGCGATCCGCCACATGGGCCCGATGGCTCAGGACTTCTACGCAGCCTTTGGACTTGGCCTGGGAGATACGACAATCGACGCCATCGACCCGGATGGTGTCGCGCTCGCCGCGATCCAGGGTCTCAACGCGAAGCTGACCCAGGAGAACTCCAAGCTACGCGCACGTGTCGACGAGCTGGAGTCCATGCGGGACGAAGTTGCCTCGCTGAAGTGCACCGTCGACATGATGGCGAAGCAGCGATACCGAGCCCGCACAATATTCACCGCCTACAACGATCGCTAGTCAGGGCCCGGACTCGGCGGCAAGCTCTGGCTCCGAGCATCCGCTTCGAGGTCCGCGAGCCGTTTCCTCGCCATGTGGGAAGGTTCAAAGTGGAGTTCGAGCGTGTCAAGCGGGTGCCAATGGTTCGTCGCTGGAGGAGAATGCCGCAGCAGTGTTCTGGACGGCGAGCTTGAAGGCCGTGGCGATCGCGAGGCCGAAGAAGATCAGGTCGATCATCGCGAAGCTCTCCATGAAGATGTCCGTGCGAGCCTGCGGTCGGTAGCTGTCGAAGTTCGCCTGCCGCTCAGCGCGGATCTGGCCTCGGAACAGGTCCTGGTCGGCAGCAGTCATCGCGCTCCAGCGCCCATCCGCCGCGGCCCAGATGTCCGCGGCGTAGTCCGCCTCCTGCGCTGCATAGTCTGCGTCCACGCCTTCGGGCCAGAGCACCTCCTCACCGGCCGCGATCCGCTCATTGACGATGTCGTCGGCCTTGTACGAGATGAGAAGCTCGTCATTGATTTCCATCGTCTCGGTGCTCAAGGCCTGCTCGACCTGGATGTAGGCGGCGGCATACTTGCCCGCCAAGATCGACAGGACCGAAATCACAACGGCCACGACGCCCGTGAGCAGGTCACCCTGGCCCTTCGAGCCCATGGCCACACCGAGACCAACGATGAAGCCGATGCCCCAGGCCAGATAGCCGATCTCGTAGCCAGTGAAATGAACGACCGCCGCCCACGCCGCAGTGCCGAGCGCGCCGGCGGCCAGGCCGACAAGAGATCCGTTGATTCGTTGCATGCGAGCTTCCGTTTCGTGTTGGGAAAGGGCCCCGATTGGCCTGGAAGGAGATTTCGCAGAGTCTACAGCCGGCCTTCCGGGGTTCCAGATCCGTGCGTCGCAACCCGGGTTCTGTAGGCTGGCGCGCATGGCCCTCACATTCGAGCAAGCCGTGCTGGAACAGCTCGGTGAGGACGGAATTCGAAAGCTGGTGCGGGCTTTCTATGCGCGTGTTCCGGAGGATCCGGTGTTGATGCCGTTGTATCCGGAGGGAGATCTGGCGGGGGCGGAGCAGCGGCTGGCGGGGTTTCTGGTGTATCGCTTTGGCGGGTCCCAGAACTACGTGGAGGAACGCGGGCATCCACGGCTGCGAATGCGGCATGCCACGTTCGCTGTGGATGGGGCGGCGCGCGAGGCGTGGATGTCCAACATGCGGGAAGCGCTGGACGAGTGCGTCCCGGGCGAGCGACTCCGGGAAGCGCTCGGCAAGTTCCTGGCCCAGGTCGCGGAGTTTCTGGTCAACAGGTAGAGCGCATTCAGGGATCGCTCGAGCGCGCAGGGTCCACAAAATGCGCGAGGCCCAGGGCCGGATCGGCGATCCGGCCCTGGGCCTCGGTGTTACGTGCGGGAGGAACTCAGGGACCCGGCTCGAAGCCCGGAGCGCCATCCGAGGCCGAGCCGCGACGCTTCTTGCGCGTGGGGGAGTTCGGATCGAAGCGGTTCTGCATGACCATGATCTCGCAGCCGAGTCCGTTGCCTGCGATCACATCGGGGTCGCCGTCCCCATCCAGGTCAGCGAATTCGACAGCGCTGCCGGTGGTTCCTGTGACCTGGATCGTCAGCGGCGGGGAGAATGTTCCGTCGGCGCGGTACTTGAACCAGACGATGGAGTTCGACGTGCCGGCCAACAGATCCAGGTCACCATCTCCGTCCGCGTCCGCTGCCTCCAGACCGTAGCCGCCATCGACCGTCAGAAGGTAGGACTCGTTGAAGACACCGCCGTTGTTTCGAATCCAGCGCATGCCGTACCCACCGATCACAAGGTCGAGGTCGTCGTCCTGGTCCACGTCGATGGCGAGAATATTGGCCGGGTGGCTCGGTCCACCGATCGTCTGCTTCATCCCGAAGTGCCCAGAGGCCTCTCCTTGGTTTTCGTACCAGACGGTCCGAATGCTGCCATGGTCCGACCCGGCCAGGACGTCCAGGTCTCCATCGCCGTCGACGTCGGCCGCGGTGACCGAAATCGCTTCGTCCAGATCCGAGTCGATGACCTTGATCAGACTGAAGAGACCGTTGTTCAGGTTGCGATACCAGCTGACAGTATCGGTGTAGCTCGAGGCGACGATCACGTCGGCATCTCCGTCATTGTCCAGATCGCCTGTCGTCAGGTCGGTCGGGTAATAGGCTTCGATTGCGATCACGGTCTCGGGCCCAAGAAATCCGCCGCCGAGGCTTGGATGCCAGCGGATCATTCCGTCTCCCGTGCCAGTCAGCACGTCATCGAATCCGTCATTGTCCAGATCCGCCCTTGCGATCGACAAGAGCGTGGAGTCGGTGAGTATCAGGGTCTGTTGCTCGCCGTACACGCCAGCGCCGAGGTTTTCATACCAGGCGAGCTTGCCATCATCCTTGGAGGCCGAGATCGGATCGAGGTCGCCGTCGCGGTCCAGGTCCATCGCGATGACATCGATGGGGAAGGCAGCCGAGGTCGTTATCTCCTGAAGGACTCCGAATATCCCGTTGCCATCATTCGCGTGCCAGCCGAGCATGCGCGAGCTATTCGATATGTAGGCCAGGTCCTTGTCGCCGTCCCCGTCGAAGTCGTCACTCATGACTGCGGTGATCCAGTTCCCTCGATTCGAGATGATCTCCGTCGGCCCGAACACTCCCCCGCCAAGATTCGGGATCCACCCGACCTGGTCACGTTGGTAGCCGCCCACGCCGACATCCAGGTTCCCGTCACCGTCGAAATCTTCGGCCACGAAGAAGCGCGGGTTCTCGACTCCTGAGCCGACGACCTGGCGTGCACTGAAGGACGCCGCTCCCAGGTTCTCGTACCACGCCACGGTCTCGTCTCCCAGCGATCCGGTGACGAGGTCCATGTCCCCGTCGTCATCCAGGTCGACCGCGATGATGTCGTAGGGAGCGCTCTCTGCGCTGCTGATAACGACGGCTGCCGCGAAGGCTCCCGCGCCGAGGTTCTCCCACCACAGAACCTCACCACCGAAAACCGTGACTGCGACCACATCGAGGTCTCCGTCGTCATCGAGGTCGGCCGCGTCGAGTCCGTTGGGATTGTCGACGGTGCCGAAGAGGACCTGCTGGGGGCCGAAGACGCCGGTGCCGTCATTCGCGAACCAGATCACCTTGTCTCCCTGTGGGCCCGAGACCAGAACGTCCAGGTCCCCATCCCCGTCGAGATCAGGGGTCTTCAAGAAGCTCGTTCCGGCGAGCCCGCCGACGATCTGCAGTCCGACATCGAACTGGTTGCCACCCAGGTTTCTGAACCAGAACACCCTGTTGTTGCGCGTGCAGAGGACATCGAGGTCGCCGTTGCCATCGAGGTCTGCGGTTTCGATCCACGTGACCGAGCCACCGCCCGGGACGACAATTTGAGAAGTACTGAAGTTACCTCCCCCGAGATTCTCGAACCAATCGATCTCTCCAGGTCCGCTCCCGACCAGAAAATCCGCATCACCGTCGCCATCCAGGTCCGCCTTGTGACCGCAGCTCAGCGGAAAGACCGCGTCGTTCAGAATCTGCCTGGGGCCGAATCCCTGGCCGGATGCAGCCGGAGTCAGCAGCGCAAGGCTCAGAAGGGCGGGAGCGAGACCGAGGGTGAGCGGATCAGGTTTCATGGCGATCGCTTTCGATAGGGACGCGGCCTGCGGCGGAGCAGGCCGGGACGGGCCAGGATCGCCTACTAGTGTCCCGTGCGGGGACCCGCGTGGCACGTTAATCGAAGAACTCTGCTCGAACGGCCCTCCCGCATGGCCTGTGGGGAGCTCGGGGGCCGGAATCGCACCTGCGGCTGGCGGGTGAACGGGCTCTAGCGCCCGGGCAAGCCGACAACTCGCACGTGACCGATTCGCTTGGGTGACTTCCCGGCGCCCTTGATACGGACATCGGTCCACGCTCCTTCGGGGGCGGAAGCGCGCAGAAGAGCGGTTCCGCCACGGGCGAGTGTGACCGCGGCTACCGCGTGAGTGGATCCATCGTCACTGACCAGTTCCACCTCGATGGGACCGGTGGGGCCCTTCGGGGCGAGCTGGATCCACAGAGCGGCGTGGCGGCTACTCAGGGAATCGGCGGGAAGGGGTCTGTCCTGTTGCCAGGTGCGGGCGTTGGATGTGACCGGGGTCTCGGGCAAGACCAGTGGGTTGTCCAGGTCGAGCTCGGTCACGACTCCCACCTGGATCGAGTGCTCGCCGGGAGCGCCCTGGAGCTTGGCGAGGAGGGTAGGTGCGCCTGCGTCTGCCGTGATCAGCGGGACGTGCAGCTTCTCGACGTCGGCGCGCCAGCGGATGGTCAGGCGTGAGTCGCCGGCCATCAGGGTGACACGGATCTTGTTGGACCTGGTGGGCTTGCCGGTCAGTTCGAGGTGGGCGATACCGTCGCCGGTCGTGGCGAGTTGACCGGCATTGAGGTCGAAGCGTGCCTGACTCGAGGCCGGTACGCTGGGTATCAAGGTGTCCCACGCCGGCGGCTCGGCGTAGCAGAGGGGTTGCGCCATGCTCGAGTTCATGAGCTCCGGGCCGCTGGGGCCGAAACCCAGGCCCTGGAGCTGGAACGACGGCACCTCGACCAGGAGTCCGGCGCCATCGGGAATGCGGCCGCTGGTCAGGGTCTCCTCGAGGGAGATGCCGACGACCGTTCCGCCACGGGCGACGTTCAACACACGGCGATTGATGATATGGGAGAGTTTCTGCGCCGCCTGGGGGCCTGCGCTGAAGCTGGTTCCGACGTGGACGATGCTCGGGTCGCCTTTCGGGAGCTTCTTGAGCGACGCGCGGTTGACGCGCGGGCCTATTAGCTGGTCGCGCGGCATGGTCGCGAGAACCGGATGGTCCTTGGGGATGCCCAGGGTCATCAAGAGCTGGCGGTTGGCATTCTGCGAGATGTCCATCTCGACCCTGCTGACGCGCTCTTCGGGAGGGACCCAGTAGCCCATCGCGCGCGCACTGGCATCCAGGGCGAGCCACATACCGAGCTGGCTCCAGTGCGTGTCCTCGCGCTGCCAGATGCTAGCGGGGTCGAGCCCCTTCCAGACGTCGTACAGATTGACGTGGGGGACACGGCGCTCGCGCAGGAGGCGCAGCATGTCCTGCTCGTAGTCGGCGTTCGTCTCGGTGCCGCTCGGGACAAAGGGTGTGGCGATCGTGGCCTTACGCGGCAGGGGCAAGAAGAGGGTGTCCACTCCAAGCGCCGAGACCCGGCGATCGAATGCCGTCAGGGTGTTCGCAGCGAGACGTGCGTGCGTCAGCCGGTGAGTTCCGCCGCGCGGGCGGATGCGGTCGTTGAGGAAGAGCCAGCCCTCCCTGCCGACCATGACTCCGGAACCGCCTTCGCGCACGGGCAGAAGCCCGTAGGCGATGTACCACGGCACGAGCGTGGCGCGCACGTTGGACTGCTCTTGCAGCCGGCGATCCACGTAGGTCATCAAGCTGCCGTCCGCGATGTTGGCCAGCGCGCGCTCCGCCTTCCGTTCGGCCTCGTCCATGTCCGTCAGGGCGGGACCGGGGGCGGGCGAGACCAGGTCCAGAATCCCCGATCCGGCCATGCTCGTCAGGAAGAGCCCGACGATCAACGGCGCGCCGGCGCGGCGCCAGCCGGACCGTGCGAGACCCGGCGGGGCCGGGACCAGGCCGTCGGCCTCAGAACTGGAAGTAGAGGAAGGGGACATTTTGTTCGTGGTGCATGTGAGCCAGGGCGAGGGGTAGCAGCAACTGCAAGCTCATGGCCCACCACAGGGGTGGTTCGCGGACGAGGCGCTGGGTGGTCGGGAAACCCCAGACGATGATGGCGCCGGCGGCGAAGGCGATCATATGAATGGGTCGCAGGAGGAACGGAATGGCCGGCGCGCCCGCGGGGGCTGCGCCGAACATGCTGGCCAGTATCTGGCCCGCGTCGCCCAGGTTCTCGGCTCTGAAGAAGACCCAGCCGATGACGGCCAGAACGAAGGTCAGCGCCATCTGCACGGCGCGTGGCGAACCGGAGTAGGGCGCCCGTTTTCCGATCGCGCGCTCGAGGATGAGCCAGAATCCCTGGTAGGCGCCCCAGACCAGAAAGGTCCAGGCCGCGCCGTGCCACAGTCCGCCGAGCAGCATCACGAGCGCGAGGTTCACGTAGGTGCGCAGTGGGCCGCGCCGATTGCCGCCCAGTGGCAGGTAGAGGTAGTCGCGCAGGAAGGACGAGAGTGAGATGTGCCAGCGGCGCCAGAACTCCGTGATCGACCGGCTGCGGTAGGGGGAGTCGAAGTTGACCGGGAATCGGAACCCGATCATCAAGCCCAGTCCGATGGCCATGTCCGAGTAGCCGGAGAAGTCGAAGTAGATCTGAAAGGTGTAGGCCAGTGAACCGAGCCAGGCCTCGCTGGTAGTGACCTGGGCCGCGCTGAAGACGTCGTCGGCGATCGAGGAGAGGACGTCCGCGATCAGGACCTTCTTGATGAGGCCGGACTGGAAGGCGAGCACGCCCTGAAAGAACTTGCCGAGGGTGTGGGTGCGATTGGCGAGCTGGTCCGCAACCGTGTTGTAGCGCACGATGGGCCCCGCAACGAGCTGGGGGAACATCGCGACGTAACACATGAAGTCCCGGAAGCGCCCGACCGGGGGCGTGGTTCCGCGGTAGACGTCGACGGTGTAGCTGAGGGTCTGGAAGGTGTAGAAGGAGATACCGACCGGCAGGATCACTCGCGTCCAGGTGATGGGGGCGCTCTCGGCCACCTGGAGCAGGTGATTGAGGGTCTCGATACCGAAGTTCGCGTACTTGAAGTAGGCCAGCAGGCCGAGGTTGGTCACCAGCGAGAGCCAGAGCCAGGGCTTGCCCCGTTCGCCCCTCTGTCGCGCGAGGTGGATGCGACCGCCCGCCGTGTAGTCCACGATCGTGGACACGGCCATCAGTATCAGGAAGTCCGGGCGCCACCAGCCGTAGAAGACGTAGCTGGCAAGGGCCAGCGTGAGCGAGCGGAACCTGCGCGGCGTCAGGTAGTACGCCCCCAGGAACGCGGGCAGGAAGAAATAGAGGAACGTCGCGCTAGCGAAGAGCATGGGCCAGCTAGGGGGGACGTGCGTTCTGGATTGGGGGCGGGATTGCCTAAGTGGAGACTACCACGGTGACGGGCGCGAGGCGCGCGGGACCTCAGTCGTCGTCGTGTGGCTCATCATCGAGGGCGTCGGGGTCCAGGCTCTCGGGCAACGAGTCCAGGCTCGGATCGGTGCGCGCCTGTTGCAGGACGGATTCCGCCACTCGGATCGGGCAGCCGGCTCGCAGTCCGAGGGCCAGGGCGTCACTCGGGCGGGCGTCGATCGCAAATTGTTCACCATCCTTCTCGAGGACCACGCGCGCGTAGAACGTGTTGTCCCGCAGGTCGACAATCTCGATCTCCTGGATCTGCGCTCCCAGGGCCTCGATCGCATTGAAGGTCAGCTGATGGGTCATCGGGCGCGGGGGCTCGAGGCTCGTGATGACCCGGTGGATCTCGCGCGCCTCGGCGGTCCCGATCACGATCGTGAAACCGCGCTCGCCGCCGCGCTCGGAGAGGTAGATCCACTGCTGCTCGCCGCCGTCGCGGATGATCACGCGACTGAGCCGCATGTCGACCATCGCGTCGCTGGGTTGCTGGCTCACGGGGCAACCTCGGACATGCTGGGGCGCCTGGTCTTCTGGTCCCGCTCCGCGATCACGATCGCTTCGATGGACGCCTCTTCCTCCTCGGCCATGTAGAAGGCGCTGCGCGACGGATCCGACCAGTCGCAGGCGCCGCAGGCCACACCTCGGGTCGTCGCCGGATCCATGCGCTCCAGGGAGTCCTGACCACATGCAGGGCAGGTCCGATCGGGGGCGGCGGCGGCCAGAGAGGAGACCAGGACCCAGAGTACGGCCCCGCCGAGGATCAGCCCCAGGGTCGTGGCTACGATCCAGCCCGGGCTGAAGCGCACGATCGAGAGTCCCGCCGCGATCGCGATCAGGGCGATGGGCCCGATGAGCCAGCTCGCAAGGGTAGTCTGCACGGATGTAGTCTTCGTCACCTTGATTCCCCGAGGTGTAGTCCGCCTGCCGGGGACCCCCGATTCTAGGCTGCGGAAGACCGTCAGCCCGTCGGAAAAACGGTGCTTCGTGCCGTGCCGCATCCGAAACGGGTGGCGCGCATCTTGACTGAAGCGACGCTGGAGCGGGCAATGGGGTCATGGCCAGGATTACGAGATGACGAGCCCCCGACCCTCCGCCATGGACGGCTATCCCGAGAATCCGGTCCTCGTCCGGGTCTGGCGTGGAGACCACATCGAGTCCCAGCACCGCGGGACCTGGGTCCTCGTGGATCCGGAGGGCGAGGTCCTCGCGGGCTCGGGTCAGTTCGAGCAGCCCTTCTTCGTGCGTAGTTCGATCAAGTCGGTCCAGGCCATTCCCTTGCTGGAGAGTGGCGCGGCCGAGCGCTTCGAGATCACGGACCTGGAGCTCGCCCTGGCCCTCTCTTCACACAACGCCGAGGCCATGCACACGGACGCGGTGGCCGGCCTGCTCGCGCGCCTCGGTCTGGATGTTTCCGATCTACGCTGTGGCCCACAGCGGCCGCTCGACCCCAAGGCGCGGGCAGCGCTCGCGGCCAGCGGCCAGGCTCCGACCGCGCTCCACAACAACTGCTCGGGCAAGCACGCGGGCTTCCTGGCCCTGGCGCGCCATCTGGAGGTCGAGACCGGTGGGTACCTCGAGCCGAAGGCCGAAGTGCAGGCGCAAGTCCGTCGCGCACTGGCCGACATGGCCGGCGTGGGCGCCGGGTCCATTCCATCTGCGATCGACGGCTGCAGCGCGCCCACCTACCTCCTTCCACTTCGCGCCCTGGCGACGCTTTTCGCACGGGTTACCAATCCCGGTGGTCTGGCGTCCGAGCGGCGGATTGCATGCGAACGAATGCAGGCAGCCGTCGCGGCCAATCCATATGCCATCGCCGGGCATTACAAGCGTCTGTGCTCCGCGTTGGTTCGCGCTGGCCGCGGACGTCTCTTTCCCAAGCTCGGAGCCGAGGGTGTGTACGGCGTTGGCATCGTCGGTGCGGACTGCGCCCTCGCCGTCAAGATGGACGACGGTTCACTGCGGGGCTTGCACGCAACCGTGCTACACCTTCTGGAACGATTCGGGCACCTGGACGAGGGCCAGCTCGAGGAGCTCGTAGAATGGCGCCCGGGCGCCCTTTCCAACTGGGCCGGCCTGAGCGTCGGGCGTATCGAGGTCATCGACCATGAATGAGTCTCCCGCACCCTTGCCCGCCCTCGAACATGACGCCCACAAGGGAAGCGTGGGGCGAGTGCTCTGCTTCGCCGGATCGAGGCCGATGCCGGGTGCGGCCATACTCGTGGTGCGCGCCGCGCAGCGTGCCGGTGCTGGCCTCGTGACCCTGGCCGTCTTCGACCTCGATCTGACCTCCATCGTGGCGGTGGCATCGCCCGAGACGATCTACCTCGACCTGACGCAGCAGCGCGACATCGTCGCCGGCCGCTTGCCGCGGGTCGTCGAAAACCACCCACATGACGCCCGTGTCGCCGGTCCGGGCATGGGCTCCTCGGGCCACGCCCGTCAGCTAGTGCTGCGGCTGCTCGACGCTCCGTATTCCGGTCCGCTCGTCCTCGACGCCGACGCGCTCAATCTGATCGCGCCCGAACTGGGGCTCATCGCGGCCTGTCCAGCCCCCGTCGTATTGACTCCCCATCCGGGCGAGGCCGCGCGCCTGCTCGGGCGACCGGTGGGGGCGGACCAGGACGACCGCCGCGACTGCGCCCGGTCGATCGCGCGCGGCGCCGACGCCATCTGCGTGCTCAAGGGGGCCGGCACCGTGGTCAGCGATGGCGAGCGCGACTGGGTTTGCACGATCGGGAATCCGGGCATGGCGACCGCGGGCAGCGGCGATGTTCTGACGGGAATCATCGGCGCATTCCTGGCGGCCTCGAGCCAGCGGGACTCCGATGGAACTCGTGCCTCATCCGACACATTCGACCTGGTGACACGCGCAGTCTACGACCACGCACGAGCGGGGGATCTGGCCGCCGAGGCCCGCGGGCAGCGTGCCCTGATCGCCTCGGACCTCATCGATCATCTCGGCGCTGCGATGGGATGTCCGGGCTAGCCGCAAGCGGTCGATGGTGTCCGCTGCTCGTCCTGGTTCTCGGAGCCGCGAGCCTCTCGACACAGTCGGTCCCGTCCAAGCCCATGCCCGAGCGAGCCCGCCAGCCGGAGGGCTCCGTCGATCGTGAATGGCGCGTGCGCGCCTGGGCCCGCGACCCGCAAGCGGGCACTTCCGAACTCCGCGCGGCCCTCGCGTCGGCCGACTGGCAGGCACGCTTCATGGCGCTCGACGCCCTGGCCCGGACCTTCGCGGGGGTGCGTTGGTGCAGGCCGGATACCCGTGCGAGGCTCGTCGTCGGCCTGGTGGTCGACCCGCACCCGAATGTGCGCGCCCAGGCCATCGAGCTCGTAGCCCGTGCCGGCCTCATCGGGCGCGCGATGGCGGAGCATGGCGGACTTCTGCTCGCGGAGACCTTTCCCCCGGCGCGCGTGGCCCTGGCACAGGCCTGGGCCCTCAGCCGGACCGAGGCTGGCGCGGATCCGTCCGGGATCTCGCCCGACGAGAGCCGGCGGATCTGGTCGCTGCTCGTCGAATGGGAGCGCAGCCCGGACCCCTCTCTGGCTCGAGCGGCCTTCGTGGCCCTGGCCGGGGGCAGGCTCGCGAACCCGGAGCAGCAAGTTTCGTGGCTACTGGATGCCGCGCCCGGGATCCAGCGCGGGCGCTGGATCGATGGGCTCGACCTTCTCGAACGCGGCGGGCTCGATGACCTTCGTCATGCAGCCTGGGACGCGGCCCTGGCGCGTGGCACACAGCCGATGGGCGTCGACGCAACCTTCGCGTTGCTGGGCCTGCGCGCCGATCGCGCGGACGGCCTTGGAGCGATCGAATCGGATCTGCAGCACCTGCTGGCCGAACCAGATTGGCGCGAGGTCCTGGCCGCGACCGCGCGAGTGCGTCCGGCCGGGCTCGGTCCATTGCTGTGGAGCAGTGTTCAACGGGCGCAGCTCGGGTCGCACCCTACTTCGGAGACGCGCGCCTTTCTGATCGAGTGCGCATCCGATGCCTCGGAGCCGTGGGCGGCACTGGAGCAGGCGCGTCGGCTCGACCTGGTCGGTGCGCGCACGACGTGGCAGGCTGTCGCCGCGCGCGTCAGGAGTTGGGATGGCGAGGGTGGTGCCTTTTGGCTCGCCCCGGAACGTGATCCCGACCTGCGCTTCCTGGCTGCGCGTACCCTGGGCCGGGTGGCCGGGGACTCAGGCTCGCCTTCCGCGGTCGTGAGCCTGCTAGAGCTCGCGGTCGATCCCGATGGTCGGGTGCGCGAGTTCGCATTCCGTGCCCTGTGCGACCTGCCGGCTGTCGGGGTCGCTGACGAGCGCCTGCGCCAGGCGTGGTCGACCTACGACGTGCACGAGCAGCTGGAGAGCTTGCGCACACTCCCTCGGTCCAGGGCTCCGGTCGCGTTCCGCGAAGATCTTCTGCGCCTCGGACACAACGCCGCGTCCCGCACGACGTCGGTCGTCGAGTTGCTTGGATTATTCGGCCACGACGACGAGATTGCAGGTGCCGTGGCGGACTGGCTCACGGAGTCCCTCGACGCACTCGCCGCCACGGCCGCGGGCGACGCGGGCCTACGCGTGCGCGAACGCCTGGCCCGCAACCTGCTGTGGACCCTGGTGCGGGTGGACAGGAACGGTGCCGTCGCCCCGGTGGCGCGCACCCTGGAGAGTGGGGTGGGCTGGATCGAGGCCAACGATGGGCACAGCCTCGAGCTGGCCGAGATGGCCGCGCGGCTACTGGGGGCAGACTCCCGTGGCCGGACCCTGCTCATACCTTATATGGAGGCCGGGCCGTGGATGGTGCGGGCGGAAGCGGCCCTGGCGCTCGCAGCCCTCGATGGGCCGGCCCGCGTGGATCCGTCGGTGGGGGTGGCCCAGGGCCTGCTCGAGGAGTGGTACGGCGAATTCGGCAACGAGCACCAAACCCGGGCCATCAAGGCCTGCGCCGACGGGCGAGGGCCCGGGGCCGTCGCGCTGCTGAACAGGGTGGCCGGTGACTCGGGTCAGGACTGGGAGCAGCGCTTCGCCGCCCTGACCGGCCTCGCGCACCACGGCCAGCTCGCGCGCCTTATCGATCTCCTCGCCGGCGCGACCGAGGTCGAGGTGCGCCTCGCATGTCTGGGCTCGATCGCATCGATCCCGGGTGACGGGGCCCGCAACCTCTTGAGCGAGTCGATCGAGAGTGCGGCCGCCAGGCGACTGGAAGCGGACCCGCTCAGCCTGGACCACGAGGAAGCCTCGTTGCTGCTCGATGAGGCACTGTTGCTGCTCGCCGAACGGGGCGAGCTCGCGGCGCACCAATCGGCCATCTGGTTGGCCCGCGCCCGGGCGGTCGCCGCCGACGATATCGAGGCGCGTTTCAGCGGTCGTTCCCTGGCGCGAGCCGATTTTCGCTGGCGAACCGAGCTCGTACTGGCCCGGCGACTTCTCGCCGCCGGGCAGCTGCGCGGCGTCCTCGATCGCAGCGGGGCCTGGGAGCGGGTGGACGCGGAGCTCCTGTTTGCCCTTGGCGAGGGCGCGCAGGCGGGTTCCGGGACGGCCATCGCGGCCGAATTCTATCGCGCCGCGCTCGTTGCCTACCGGGGCCAGCCGCCGACGCCCGCGGTCCGGAATCGCATCCTGATTTGCCAGGTGCAGCTGATGGAACTCTGCGAGGAGCTGGAGCAATACGACGAGATGGCGTTCTGGTGCCATGCCTTGCGTGGAGCCGATCGCAATGGGGGGCAGGTTCTGGGCCTGCTGGAGCACCGTTGGGGTGCCCTCGACCTGGTAGCTCAGAGGGACCCGCGGGCGCGTCTGGCCAGCGCGGCCGCCCAGGCTGAAGCCCTTGCAGCCCTGGGTCGAGAGGACTACGAGCAGGCTGTGCGCTGGTCGGCCAGGGCGCGGACCATGACGGGAAACTCCGCCGAGGCCCGGGCAGCCCAGACCCGGCTCGAGGCGGTACTCTCGGACGCTCGACCACGGTAGGCTGGAGGGGTGAGCGCAACTCCCGCACGACCCTCGATGAGAGACACCACCGCATGAGCATCACCACCCTTCCGTTGCCCGCCGGCGCGATAACAACGCTGGACGATGACCTGGGCTTCGTCGCCCTGGTGGATCGTATGCAGACCGACCCGGGTCTGAAGGTGGTCAATGCCGCGCGCATCTCCTACGAGAAGCAGAAGGATACCTTCGACGAGCGCGACAGCAAGCTGTGTGGGTTCCTGTGGGATCACGGTCACACGTCGCCCTATCGGCACAGCTTCTTCACCTTCCACTGGAAGGCGCCGCTCTTCGTATTCCGGCAGGCTTTCAAGTACCAGGTCGGCAGCTGCTGGCGCACCTACGAAGCCGAGGGCGAGACCGTCAGCCTGGATGTGTTCGAGGTGCTGTTCGACACGGACAAGGGCTGCTCATGGAACGAGGTCTCGGGGCGCTACGTGAAGTGGAGCCCGGAGTTCTATGTTCCGCAGGTCATGCGCGCCAATCCGCCCCACGGCAACAAGCAGGCCTCCGTCGACCTGCCGCCCGATTTTGACCATGCGGCCGAGCGCGAGCGCATGCTCGCGGAATGCCATGCTGCCTACAATCTCTACGAGGAGCGTATCGAGCGCGGCGTGGCCAAGGAGATCGCCCGCTCCTGCTTGCCCCAGAATCTGTATTCGCAGGCCTACTGGACGGTCTCGTTGCAAGCCGTCCTGCACTTCTTCGATCAGCGCATGAAGCCCGACGCGCAATTCGAGATTCGGCGCTACGCCTCGGCTCTCTTCGACCTCCTTGAAGAGGACCTGAGCCGCATCGGCGTCGAGCGCTCGAACTTCGAGTGAGTTTCAGGGAATCCCCGTGAACCTCCCTTGCTGCGGCCCGTTGTCGACCGTGATGGTGTCGCTCGTTCGGACTACTCCCTTGGCCAGCTTGATGCTCTGGCCAATGCTCATGCCCATGGCTCTGTGGCCCCAGGAGGACCCGGGTCAGGTGCCGGCGGACGCCACACGCGCCGCGCAGCTTCAGGAAGCCTTCGGTCGCAGCGGAATCCACCTCGACTACGAGGCCGGCATCTGCGCGATCGACGCGACCGTCGCCATCCGTGACGAGCTGCTCGAGTACCTGCTGTGCCTACCCTATGGCGCCGCGCACGAATCGATGTTCGCCACCCAGGTCGAGGCGGAGGGCTTGAACACGGCCCTGTTGACCCTTGGCGTTCAGCCCGGAAGCAATGCGCAGTGGGCTCCAAAGGTGCCCGCGCCCACCGACGAGGAGCTGCGGGCCGGGGCGAGCGCACACGATGTCACCCTCCCGAGTGGGGATGGTTTCTACATCTACGCCGCCTGGACCGAGGGCGATGAGTCGTACCTCTACCGGATCGAGGACCTCCTGCGGGACCTGGGTCGGGGGCGCACGATGCAGCGCCACCGATGGGTCTACCTGGGTTCGCGCATGACGACACGCGGACCCGACAAGGAGACGGTGTTCGCGGCGACCGCGGAGGGCAACCTGATCAACGTCGCCTTCTTCTCTCAGGGATACACCCTGCTCACGCCGGCGCTCGAGGCGTGCGTGGAACAGACCATCTGGCTTCCCAACGCCTGGCTGCTTCCCGAGATGCACAGTCCAGTGCTCTTCCTGTTCTCGCGCGAACGCATCACGGATTTGCCAGCGTCGATGAGCGCCCGCGTGCCCGTCGTCGAGCCACGCCCACGCTGATGGCCAACCCACAGCGCCGGGTCCAGGTCCTCGCGGCACGGGCGTACCACGCGTGCGTCCTGGCACATGCGGCCGAGACCCTGTTCGTGGGGCTCTTCGGCTTGTTGCTCGCGTTGACAGCGGTGGCCTGGCAAGGCTCCGTACTGGGATCCCTTTCGGCCTGGGGCGCGGCCCTGCTTGCGGGAGTGTGCGCGGGCGCTGCGTGGTGGCTTGAGGTGCGCCCCGCGCGCTCCGGGGTAGCGCGCCGGATCGACCGGTCACTAGGTCTCGACGGCGCATTCTTCACGGCCTTCGAACAAGGTGAGCTGAGAGGCGCCGGCGATCGATCGCTCGTGGCCGGGCTGCTGGCCCAGCGGATCGGCAAGGACCTGTCAGTCGCCGGCGCTCTGCGCTGCGCCCTGCCCAACTCGATGCCATTTCTGGCCTTGCCCTTCCTGGGCGCGACCCTCCTGGCGATGGTGCGCACGGTCGAGCCGACCCCAGGGCTCGACGCCGATTGGGCGCCTCGCGTCGCCGCGATGACCGCGGCCATGGAGGGCGTCGACCTGGCCGCACGGGAGAGCATCAAGACCGGCGAGATCAATGCGGAGGTCCTGCGCGAGCTGGTCGACCTGAAAGGGCGCTCGCGCGATTTGCTGCGTGCGGCCCAGACCGACGCATCGGGTTTGCCCGATGCGCGGGCCGAGTTGCAGGACATTCGCGCCGAACTGGAACGGCTCGCAAGTGAGCAGTCGCCCCTTTCGGAGCTCGCCATGGCCCTCGATCAGGCCGGAATCCGCGCGGACTCGCTCCTCATGCAGGAGTCCGACCAGGCCGGCGCCCGGACTTCGGCTCGGCCAGGTAGCGGGGCGACAGCGGACGATGGTGGACTGGACCGGTCCGCCACCGACGGGCAGGTGCCAGGTGAAACACCTGTCGAATCCGGTCAGGACCGGGATCCCAGGCTGGCGAACAGCGGGCAGGAAGGCAGAATGAGGGGCCGTTCGGGCCCGGGCCGAGGCGAAAATACCTCGGGCACGGGAGTCGGACGGTCCTCGACGACGCCTGCGACGCCAACGGGGCCCCGGGATGGCCCGGAGCCGCAGGCCGACCAGGGGTATGGCAGTCCCGATTCGGCGGGGGTCGCGAGCGGCCGCTGGTGGTCGGAGCGGGATGCGGCTGTCGTGGAACGCTGGGTGCGATGGCGGGCGGCGGCAGACCTTCAGAACGAGACGCGAGAAGAAGACGATTGAATCGAGACTCTGACGAGCGACGCGTGGGTATCTGGCTGATCGGAGCCAGGGGCGCCATTTCAACATGCGTGGCCTACGGTCTCTCGGGCCTGCGGCAGGGGTTGCTGGAGCCGGTTGGCCTGGCGACCGCAATGCCGCCCCTGGATGAATTGCCCTTCGCGGGTTTCGAGCAGCTGGTACTCGGCGGGCACGATGTCTGCCTGAGGGACGTGAGCCAGTCCGCTGGCGAGCTCGTCAGTTCGGGCGTCCTGGGTGCTGATCTGGTCGCAGCTGGCGCATCGGATGCGGCCGCCTTCGACGCACGCATTCGACCTGGCTTGCTGGATGCGCCGGACGTGGGCATGGCATCCCTGGATCCGCGCTCGGCGGAATTCGGCAGTCTCGGTCCGCGGGAGCAGATCGCCCAGTTGCTCGCCGACTGGAGCGCCTTCGAGGAAGATACGGGCGTCGAGCGCACGATCGTTGTCTACGTGGCCAGTACGGAGGCGGCGCGCGACCCACAACCGGAATGGGGAGACCTGGCAGATTTCGAGCGCGCGCTCGATGCGCAGACCCCGCAGCCCGCATCCGTCTTGTACGCCTTTGCTGCCCTTTCCTCCGGGCGACCCTTCGTGAACTTCACTCCCAGCCTGGGCGCGCGCATTCCGGCGCTCATGAGCCTGGCCCAGGAGCGTGGTGTGCCGCACTGCGGCAACGACGCGAAGACCGGTGAAACCCTGCTCAAGACGGTCCTTGCGCCGATGTTCCGGGCGCGCGCCCTGCGCGTCCTGTCATGGCAGGGCTACAACATGCTCGGGAACCGCGACGGTGAGGTGCTCAAGGATGAGTCCCACAAGAAGGGAAAGCTCGAGAACAAGGATGCCGCCTTGCGTTCGATCCTCGGGTCGGATGCAAACCTGCACACGCAGGTCGGCATCGACTTCGTGCCCTCCCTCGGGGACTGGAAGACCGCCTGGGACTTCATTCATTTCGAGGGCTTTCTCGGAGCGCGTATGTCGCTGCAATTCACCTGGGCTGGAAGTGACTCCGCCCTCGCCGCGCCGCTCGTTCTGGACCTGGCTCGTCTGGCAGATTTCGCAGCCAGAGCCGGGGAAGGTGGATTCATGTCCCACGTATCCAGCTTCTTCAAGGATCCGCTCGCTTCCGGGTCCCATGACTTCCACGCCCAGTATCGCCTCATGATCGAGTACGCCCAGGCCCACCTGGCACGCGCGCGCGGAACACGGGACCAGAGTTGAGTCCCCCGCGATGAACTGGGACCGGCCGCAGGATGTTGCTGACGATGTCCGCAAGCGGATCGGAGAAACGCGCCAGGCCCTGGAGTACTTCCTGGCCCTGAGTGCAGACACGGAGGCCCGCGAGCAGCTGCTTGCATTCGACCGCATCGGCCATCCGCTCGATCTCGTTGCAGGCCGCATGTCGCTCACGTCATCGGTGCACCCGGATGCGAGTGTTCGCGAGCAGGCCGAGCTCCTGGAGCAGGAGTTCACCGCCTTCGTGACGGAACTCTCCCTGCATCGTGGTCTGTACGAGCGACTGGAACAGGTGGATGGTTCCGCGCTGACGGATCCCGAGGACCGCCGCTTTCTGGACCATGCTCTGCGTGACTTTCGATTGAGCGGGGTCGATCGAGATGGACCGACGCGCGCGCGTATCAAGGATCTTCAGGACGAACTGGTCGAGGTCGGCCAGGCCTTCGATCGAAACATCGTAGAGGGCGCGCGTTCGATACGGGTAGGGGACGGGCATGCTGGCCTGGCGGGCCTTCCGCAGGACTATCTCGACAGCCATCCGGAGGACGCCGAGGGCGGGCTGACGTTGACGACCGACCCGGCCGACTGGCTTCCGTTTCGCCTCTACGCTCACCGAGCCGATCTACGGGAGCGCCTGAGCCACGCTGTCTCGAACCGCGCCTATCCGGAGAACATGGCCGTGCTCGAGCGCATGCTGGTTTTGCGCCAGGAGCTCGCCGGTCTGCTGGGGTGCGCCAGCTGGGCTGACTACATAACCCAGGACAAGATGGTGCGCAGTGCCCAGGCCGCACAGGACTTCATCCAGCGCGCTGCAGATCTGGCCCTGCCGCGGGCACAGCATGAATTGAAGGAGCTGCTGCTCGAGAAGCGCAAGCTAGAGCCCGATGCCACGGCCGTCTTCGATTACGACGTGGCATTCCTGCAGGAGCGTGTTCGGCGCGCCCGTTTCGGATTCGACTCACAGGCGGTGCGCCCATACCTCGCATTCGAGCGCGTACGCGCCGGCGTACTGGCCACCAGCGAGGCCCTCTATGGCGTGGAATTCGTGACCATGGAGGACGCGCCCGTCTGGCATCCATCCGTCGAGTGCCTGGAGATGCGAGAGGCCGGGAAGGTCGTCGGGCGCGTCTACCTGGATATGTTTCCGCGTGCCGGAAAGAACAAGCACGCCTTCGTCTGCGACCTGCGCAGCGCGCGCCCGGGCGTGCTGCCCGAGGCCGCGCTCGTCTGCAACTTCCCGGAGCCCGCGGCCGGCCAGCCCGCGCTCTTGCTCCATTCCCAGGTGACGACTTTCTTCCACGAGTTCGGTCACCTGCTCCACCACCTGTTTGCCACGCGCTCGCGCTTTCTCAGGTTCTCGGGCATCAGCACGGAGTGGGACTTCGTCGAGGTCCCGAGCCAGCTGTACGAGGAGTGGGCCTGGCAGACCGACGTGCTGCAGAGTTTCGCCTTGCATCACGAGACGGGCGAACCGATTCCGGCCGATCTCGTGCAGCGCATGCGCGCAGCTGAGGAGTACGGCAAGGGCACGCAGGTCAGCCTGCAGGCTTACTACGCCATGCTATCGCTCTCGTTTCACGACTCTCATGACGGGGTGCTCGACACCTCTGCGCGCATGCTCGAGTTGCGACAGAGCATGGTCCCCGTGCCGCACGCGGACGGCACTCACTTCCAGGCCTCGTTCGGACACCTGAACGGCTACTCGGCGATCTACTACACCTACCTCTGGTCGTTGGTCATCGCGAAGGACCTGTTCGAGCGTTTCGAATCCGATCCGATGGACTCGGGTACGGCCGAGGCCTACCGCGACGGAGTTCTGGCCGCAGGCGGTTCCCATGACGCCAGCAAGCTTGTGACGGACTTCATGGGGCGCGAATACAGCTTCCAGGCCTGGGAAGAATGGCTGAAAAGGGGCTTCTGAACCCTCTCCTGGGTGCCTCGTTAGCTTTTGCTAACGAATTTGAAATAGGCGCGTACATCGGGCGTCACTCATCCAGCAACCAGTCTTCGGCGCCCATGAAATCATCCCTACGTAGCACCATCGCTCTCGTGCTCGCCGTACTCACGGGGACCTTCGTAACCGTACGCGGCTATCTCGATGCTCACGCGACGCCCGAGATCGGCACGCGGACGACCATCTCGACGCCAGGTCTGTTGCTCACGACCTTTCCGATGCCGGCCTATCTGCGCCCGGCCCCGAGGCCAGCGCCGGTTCCGCAACCGGACAACGTCACCGGTCCGGACGACAACTGTCCCACTTGCGCCGCGCTTCCGGTGCGCCCGTCTACGGACGTCGCCTAGTCAGCGGTCGCCTCGGCTCGTTCTCGCGTGGCTCCCCTGGAACCGCTAGGTCCCCGGAGTCCCCGGAGTCCCCTGAGTCCCCGGAGTCCCCGGAGTCCCCTGAGTCCCCTGAGTCCCCTGAGTCCCCTGAGTCCATCGGACGGCAGTCTGGACCAGCTCCTCGAGCACCTCGTCTCGGCTTCGGCCAGCGCGCTTGGGTAGCTTGAAGTCGTGGTCTGCGTCTTCGATGCGGACCACAGTGGTGGCACCGGAAAGGGAGCGCACCTCCTCGGTCAGGAGGTCGAGCTGGCAGAGGGCGTCGCGCGTGCCCTGCAGGAACAAGCTGGGCTGGTGGATCTGCGGGAAGTGCTCGCTGCGCAGCCGATCGGTTCGACGCGGGGCGTGCAGGGGATAGCCGAAGAATACCAGACCAGCGCAGGGTGTACCCGCGGCCGCGAGCAGGCTCGACATGCGGCCACCCATCGACTTGCCGGCCAGGATCACGGGGCGCTGGGGATACCGCTCGTGCAAGGCTTCGAGGGCAGCGAGGTGCACCAGCTCGAGCTGCGGGCGGCGGTCCGGCGGGCGGCGCTTGCCCTCGCGCTGCATGCGCTCGGCATACGCGTAGTTGAAGCGCAGCAGGGGATAGCCCGCAGCGCAAATACCGGCGGCCACGGTAGCCATGAATGGCGAGTCCATCGCCAGCCCTGCTCCGTGGGCAAGAAGGAAGACCTGATGCCCTCGGTCCCTGTCGGGGATCTCGAACAGGCCGCTGACCTCGCCGTCAGGGAACTGGATCGTGATGGGTTCGATGTCCATGGGGGAGGCGCGGCGCCGGGCTGCTAATATAGCGTCGCACTCGTGCTTCGCTCCGACCTCACGGGTGTACTCACTGCCGGAGATCGACCTTGTACCGCAAGCCAGCCCTCAAACCCCAGACGACCACCCTGTGGTACTACCCCTCGCAGCAGCACGGCGAGGTCCCCTTCGGTACGCCCGGATTCCGGGGGGCCACACCGACCTACGTCATCTGGAACCTGCTGCAGCGCTACACCCGCGCTGACGACCTGGTCGTCGATCCCTTCTGCGGTGGGGGCACCACGATCGACGTGGCACGGGACCTCGACCGGCGTGCCCTGGGCTACGACGTCGCGCCCGTGCGAGATGACATCTTCCGAGCCGACGCGCGCAGCCTGCCCCTCGAGGACGGCAAGGTCGACTTCGTATTCATGGATCCGCCCTACTCGACCCACCTCGAGTACTCGGGTGATGAGCGGTGTATCGGTGAGCTGTCTGCCTTCGAAGAGGTCTATTTCGAGGCCATGGACGAGGTCTTTGCCGAGGCCGAGCGCGTCCTGCGCGATCGACGCTACCTGGCGGTCTACGTGAGCGACACATTCAAGAAGAAGCTCGGGTTCGTGGGGATAGGTGCAAGATTCTTCATGATGCTCTCCCAGCGCTTTCGGGCCGTGGACCACATCAGCGTGGTGCGCGGCAACCGCAAGCTGGAGAAGCCAAACTTCTCCAGCGCGGCGCTGGACGGCAATTTCTTCATGCGCGGATTCCAGCACCTTCTGATCTTCAAGAAGGAGTCCGGACGAGCGGGACAGAAGAAGGCACGTTGAGCGTTTCCTTGCGCCCGCTTGCGGCGCGATTTTTTCGCGCCCCGACGCCCGTCATCGCCGAACGACTGCTGGGATGCCTGCTGATCCACGACAGCCCGGAAGGTCGCACGGTCGGCCGCATTGTCGAGACCGAGGCCTATCTGGCGCAGGGCGACGGCGCCTCCCATTCAGCAAACGGCCTGACCGCGCGCTGCGCATCGATGTTCCTCGCACCGGGGCACGCCTACGTCTACTTGATCTACGGTGTGCACCTGTGCTTCAACGTGGTCACAGGCGGCTCAGGCGTGGGCGAGGCCGTCCTGATCCGCGCACTCGAGCCACTCGAGGGACTCGAACTCATGCGCGCTCGCCGCGGGGGCCTGACTGGCCATTCCTTGACCAATGGCCCTGGAAAATGTGCACAGGCCATGGGGCTGGAGCTCGCCCACGACGGTCGTGGCCTTGGAGAAGGCTCGCTTCGACTCGCGGCCCGGGCTCGCGGTTGGAGTCCGGGCCGCATGGTCGCGACGAGGCGCGTCGGCATTTCGAAGTCGACCGAGCTCCCGCTGCGCTTCCTTGACGAAGACTCCAGCTGGGTCTCGAGGCCGCGCAGCGTCAGAGAATCTGGATCAGCTCCACGTTGAAGACGATCTTCGCATTCGGACCGATCTTCGGCGGGCTTCCGCGTCGTCCGTAAGCCAGGTCGGCCGGAATGACGAGCTGGATGACGCCGCCTTCATTGATGTACCTGAGGCCTTCGGTCCAGCCCTTGATCACTCCGCTGAGTGCAAAGCTGGCCGGCTTGCCCTTCGTGTAAGACGAGTCGAATTCAGTGCCATCCATCAGCCAGCCCGTGTAGTGGACCTGCACCCGGTCGGCGATCTTGGGCTTGCGGCCATGGCCCTTGCGTACAATCTTGTACTGCAAACCCGAGCCCGAAGTGGTCAGCTCGTCCTCCGCGGGGATCTCGAACTGCGTTTTCGTGAAGACGCGCCGCAGTCGGAGACGCCAGATGGTCACCGAGTTCGCGGGTATGTTTCCCATCGGATTTTCGCCGAATCCGAGCTCGGGCGGTACCTCGATGATCACGTCGTCGCCCTCACCCAGCATGGCCAGTATCTCCGGGAAGAACTTGTATGGATTGTTGCGCGGGGTGAGCAGCACGGGCTTGGGCTGCATGGAAGTGGCGAATTGGCAGGTGCCACCCGCGTCCCACAACTCGTACTCCAGCCAGATGGTGTCCTTGGGACCGCGGGACCTGCCGCCTTCCCTGGTCAACCATTGCACCTTGAGGCCCGAGGCGGTGGTCTCGCTCATGGTCTCGTCAATCGGAGCAAAGTCGGGCACGCGCGCCGAGATCTCGACCAGCTCGACCTCGAAGGTCAGGTTTGCGCGGGGCGGAATGCGCGGCGGACGGCCCCGCTCGCCGTAGGCGAGATCGAAGGGAATCGTCAGCTTGTAGCGCGCTCCAATGCTCATCATCTCGAGCGCCTCGTTCCAGCCCTCGATGACCTGCCCGATGCCGAAGGAGGCCGGTTTTCCACGGGTTCGGGAGGAGTCGAACATCGTCCCATCCTCGAGCCAACCCGTGTAGTGCACGAGCACCCGGTCGCCACGCCGTGGGGTCATCTGTCCATCGCCAGGAGTCAGGATCGAGTACGACAGACCCGACGCCGTCGTTTGAATCTCGGTGTCGGCGGGTATGTCGGAGCCCTCGTCGGAGGGCTGCATGCCCAGGGGGGCAAGAGAGAGCAGCAGGGTGGAGATGAACACTTTGGGCTCCAGGGGCGTCAGTGCGCCGGGGTCGGGAATGGGCGGGAGACGGTCTATCTGGCCCGTCCCTGGTAAATCGGCCGAATCGCGCGGTCACCTTACGTTGACTGCCGGGATGGCGCCAGTCGTGAGGACCAGGCTATGGCCCAGCCGGGCGCCGCGTGCCAGGTACGGCCAGTGCATTCCATACGCTGGCCTGGGGGGTGGGTTGGGCCCATTCTCTGCAAGATTGGAAGACTCGCGGCCGGGCTCCAGGGGAGGCGAACAAAATGACCGGTGGGCCCTCTGATCGGTGGGGGGCGTGGTCTCCCCGATGCGAAATATCTTCCGGACCCTGGCCGCCCGTTTGGAGTTGGAAATTTCCTGGTCGGGGACGGCGGGACGGTATCAAGTTGCCTGGGCTGCCTCGTCGATGCGGAGAAAGTCATCATGAGGAGTACTGAGGCCTGCACTGCGTCCGAATCGCGAAGTATCGAGGAGATTCTCTATCGAATCGCCTCGGATCTCAGCCTCCTGGCGGATCACGATATTGTAATCAAGACGATCGAAGGCGAGCGTCTCGACCGGCGTCCGGTCGGTGCCGGCGGCGTGCACATCTCATTCAAGATGACGATCCGGCATACCGGTGGTGAAGCACAGGGATGCATGTTGCTGCCGCTCGCCGAGAGCATCACCCTGGCCAAGTACCTGATGATGGCCGACGACGACGAGGTCGAGCAGCAGCGCTCCCAGCAGACCCTCGATCGCGGGGCGAAGGACGCGATGCTCGAGCTCGCCAAATTCGTGGCGTCCGCGGTGGGCTCGGCCCTCAATGAGCTGCCCTCCGTGGAATTCGAGGTGGTGTCGGAAGGCTGTCAGGGCGTGCGCGCCGGCGTCCGTCCCGCGCTCAGATACTCGGAAGGCGACACCATGATCGTGGGGCGCTTTCAGGCTTCGATCGCAGAGTTCCCGGATTTTGAAGCCCTGCTGATTCTGCCCGAGCTGCCCCTCTCCTAGCCGGCATCCGCTCGCGCCATTCAGGGCTAGGCGCCCATGATGTGGAACCCGGCATCGACGAAGAGGGTCGTCCCTGTTATCGAACGGGAAGCTGGGCTGGCCAGGAACAGGCACGCGTTGCCCACGTCCTCCGTGGTGATATTGCGACGCAAGGGGGCGACCTCGGCGATGTGGTCGATGATCGATCCGAAGTCCTTCACGCCGGAGGCGGATAGGGTTCGAAGGGGGCCGGCGCTTATCGCGTTGACCCGTACGCCGTGTGGCCCGAGGTCCGAGGCGAGGTAGCGCACTCCGGCTTCGAGGGCAGCCTTCGCGACGCCCATCACGTTGTAGTTTGGAATGACCCGCTCGGAACCCAGGTAGGTCATCGTGATGATCGATCCGTCGCGACCTTCCATGAGCGGCAAGGCCTGGCGCGCGAGCGCCATGAGCGAGTAGGCCGAGACCTCCTGGGCGATCATGTAGCCATCCCGTGAGGTGTCGCGAAAGGCACCCTGCAGATCGTCGCGGTTGGCGTAGGCGATTGCGTGGACGAGGGTGTCGAGCTGTCCGAACTCGCTACCCAGCTCCTCGAATACCGCCTCGACCTCGGCGGGTTTGGTCACATCGCAGGGCAGGACGATTGAGTTTGGCAGCTCCTCCGCGAGAGTGCGGACGCCCTTTTCCATGCGCTCGCCCGCGTAGGTGAGCGCCAGCCGCATTCCGGCCTGTGACAGTGAGCGTGCGCAGCCCCAAGCGATCGAGCGCTTGTTGGCCACACCAAATATTATTCCTGTCTTGCCTTCGAGGGCGTTCTGCACGTCGCGGCTCCTTCGTCCGGGGTTTGAGAGGAGACTAGCCGCGCCAATGGTCCAAGTCCAAGCGGGGGCGAGGGTTACCGGACGAAAAAAAGCCTCGATAGTCTGATACCCGATCGGATCACGGTGGGTCTTCGGATGTGAAGAAGCCTCCGTGTACAGCCCACTCCCCACAGCGACCGCTTCTTCCCCTAGACTGGGCGCCCGATGGAGAGGCGAAACTCGACCGTGGGGGTGCGCTGACTGCTCCGAAGCCAGCGGGTGGGTCGGTGGCGGGGAGAACGTTCCCGGTCGATCGGAACGCCGCCGCCGAGAGGCGCGCATCCTTGCTAGGACGGAGCCCGGCAGCGGTGCTGGAGGGGCTCGTACGGGGTGATCCGCTCGGCGCCCGACCGGTGGTCCGTACCCGGTTGGTGCAGCGTGCCCTGCTGCTCGACGCGGATCGCGTCTACTTACGTTCCCTCGCGCGCTGCGCGCGCTACGCGGCGAGCTTGCGCGCTCACGCCGCCCTGGGAAAGTGGGTCACGGGCCATGTGGACGCGGCCATCGATGAACTTCTGCGCTCGGAGGCGCGCCTCGATCCGCTTCCAGCCGATCCCACACCGTCGGTATTCGGCCAGCTAGCACGACCCCTGGAGCTGGATCCCGCCGGAGCGCGCTGTGCCTGTGTTGCATTCAACGGCTGCGACTACATCGACCGTCGAGCATTCTTCGACGTGTTTCTACTGGGCCTGGCTCTGGACCGTGTCGCCGGTGAGCTTGGAATCTCGGCCAGTGAGCTGGCGCGCCGCGCGCGCTCCGCGCTCGACGCGTCGATCAGGGCTGTCGTCTCGGAGCCCGGAGGCGACACCGACCTGGGTGACAGGAGGGGTAAATGAAGATGTGGAATGGGATGGACCCGGTTCCCGGGTCGGTGGGCGAACCTGGATCGGCACTGGATAGGGCTCGGGTCGGACCCGACGAATACTCGGATGTGCTCGAGCCCGAAGCGGCTGACGACGGTGGGGCATGCGCCGGGCCGATCGCGTTGCGGCAGGCGCTGCACGAGTTGGGTGAGATCCACCGCGCGGAGCAGGCACTGCTTTTATCGGAGGCCGCGGAGCTCTGGCTCGCAAAGGTGCAGTGTGCCGCCGACCGCTTTCCCATGTTCGGAGCTGTTCCGGCCGCTCGAAGCGAGGCCAGCTGGAGGCGAGCTCTCCACGATGAACGCTGCTTCGCGCGGGCGGACGGCGTGCCCTTCGCGCCGTTGCTCGAGGCCCAGTTCAGGCGGGTCGAAGCAATCGGTCGCAGCCAGCCAGAGGCGGGCACGTCCGGGCTGGATGGGTCGGGCGCGCGCGATCTCGAGCGGGCAGTCCGGTTGGCATCGGCTGCGGTAGCCCTGGAACCATGGCCGGAGTCGCGCCTTACCCTTGCCCGGGCGCTCACTGCGTACGGTGCTGAGCGGGCCGCTGCGCGAGAGCTCGCGGCCCTCGAGGATCTCCCGGGCGTCGACTGGAATTCGCCCGCGGCCCGAGTTCTACGGACTGCGATCATTGGCTACCAGGCCGCCAGTGCGGCCTGGCGTGGCGACACCGAGCGCGCCCTCGATCTCTTTCTCCAGCAGCTCGAACGCAGCGGCGACTTTCAGGTTGCGGCCTCGACGGTCGCTCTGGCGCTGACCCTCGGCGACCGCACCGCCTTTGAGCGCGGGACCCATGCGCTGGGAATCTTGCAACGGACTTCACGCACGGGGACACCGCCCGGTTGGGAGCGGACGGTCGCTTGCCTGCGCAGCCTCGCCCGACCGGACCGATCGGGCTGGCGCTTGCCGAAATCTGCCATGGCGGATCTGCTGAAGGGTGTGGACCCGTGGAGCGCGAAGATCGCGACGCTGGTACTCGCCGATCGTTGAACCATGGCCTTTTCCCACGGCGACCCGATCGAACTGCTGCTTCCGGGCGTGGACCAGGGGGACCAGGTGGTCGCGCGCAAGGTGACGACATTCATGCGCTTGCTGGTGCAGGATGCCAGCTCGGAGAGCACAACTCTGGTTGTTCCGAATCCTGGGCGCGCATCCCAGGAGTTGCAGCGACACGTGAACGAGCGCGCCGTGTCGGCGCTCGAGGCGATACTGGGCTGCGCGCTCGCCAGGTTGCTCGGGCCAGACTCCTTCGCGTGGTTCGGCCGGCGGGAGCTCGACGAAGGCGAGGCCTGGGCACTGCTCAGCGCAATGTTTCCGGACGCCTTCCCGCGCGCCCTGCCCCGCGCGGGCGAGGGGCTGGTGGCCCTCGTCGAGCGCTCGCTCGAAATTGCCGCCGCGATCGGGATGGGGTCGACCCGCATCGCGCAATGGCGTGCGCGCCTGATCTGGGCCTCGGCGGGTGCCAGCGCGGCCCTCCCTGGGCTTCAGAAGTGTCTGCAGACGGTGCGGTCCGATCGGACGCCAGAGGCCACCTGGGAGTGCCGGATCGACCTGGCCGCTGCGGAACTCGACCGGGGACACCCTCGGGCTGCTGCTGAACTGCTCGCGGATGCGCCAGCCCACGGGGATCTGGCGCACCGATCCCGTGCATTGATCGACTGGGCCGCCCTGCTCGTCTCGCGCCACAAGCCCGTCGCGGGACCCCGGAAGGGGGAGGTCACCCTTCCGCGCCCGCTGGTCGAGCTACGTTCGGAGCGTCCCGACTGGCTTCCCGCCCTGTCGGGCAAGGGAGCTGAAGTGGACCCGCTTGCGTCGGACGACCACGGCCAGGGCTCGAGCTGGGAGCTGGGGCGCGAGGCTCTCGGCGCGACCGCGATGGTCGTGTTCGCACGGCGTGGCTCCGGCTTTTCGCCGATCGATGCATCCTGCGATCCCGACCAGGCCTCGCGGCTCTCCGGGTGGCTCCGGGCACTCGACGGATGCTGGCGAATCGAAGCACACCCCGCACACACCCTCGTCCTGTCCGGTCGACCTGTCGTTGTTCGCGCTGCACTGCGGCCCGGTGACGAGCAGGGCCGGTTGGAGATCCCGGCCGAGGTGGGCGCACTGAGCCCCGCTGCCCTCGGAGTCGCGCTGACGCCGGTGAGCGACCCGGCGGGGGTCGTCGTCGGTTGGGTGTACCTGGAATTCGCCCATCACCTGATTCCGAGCCGCCCGCGCCTGGCGGCGATCGGGCGCGGGTTTGCTCGGCGTGTGGCAGAGGCCCGGCGTCCCCTGGGCGGTGCGAGGTCGTCCGCCATTCTCGTTCCCCGTGCTCCATTGTCCGACGCCCGCGCAGCCCCATTCCTCGAGCTGATCGAACGGCTGGGCGTCAAGACCGCCCATCGACGCTGGTGGGGGTTCGTCAACGAGGGCGGGAAGCTCGTGACCGTCGCTGGCGGTGGGAATGGGCTGGGTGAGCCCGAAAGCGGTGGGGCTCAGGGCCTGGAGCGAGTCCTCGATGCCCAGGGGTGTTTTCATTTCTCGGAGCCCGATGTGAACGCATCGATCCACGCGCGTGCGGGTTCTGGCTGGGCCGTCCCCCTGGTCCATGCCGGACGCGTCGTGGGAATCCTCGCGCTGGAATCGGAGCGGCGCATCGACTTTCGTCCCGAGGACGTGCAGCGCGTCTCGGGCCTGGCGCGTGCGACGGCGTTGGGGGTCGCTCTGGCCTGTTTCGCCCAACACCACCTGGACCGCCATGGGGAAGATATTTGCTTCGACATCTCGAGTCCGGGATTCGTTGCCTTTGCGCAGAGGTTGGAGCCCCTGCGTGGGACACGCCACGCGATCGAACTCGTGGGCCCCGCCGGCTGCGGCAAGGCGACCATGGCCTACTGGCTACATCGGGCAGTCGCGCAGGGGTCCGAGCTGGAACGGCTACGGGCGACCGACCTCGGAGTCGACGGTCTGCGCGCGTGGGGTAGCGTCCCTGCGTCGAATGTGCTTCTGACCGACATCGATCGATTGGACAGTGCATCGCAAGAGGTGCTTTTCGGCGTGCTGGAACGGCGCGCACGCCTTGCCGACGGGCCCACACGGGCGGAACTGGGTCGCTGGATACTGACCCGACGCACGGCCGATTCCGAGGCGGGCACCCGGGCCAGGCTCAGTCCGGCACTCGCGACTGCCCTGGGTCGTCTGCAAATCTCGCTTCCGGGGCTGGCCCAACGCCGGGCGGACGTGCCGCAGCTGGCGCGCTTCCTCGCTCGCAGCCTGGCTCGACGGGAGGGGATCGAGGCGCCGCGCTTGAGCGATGGGACCTGCGGCCTGCTCTGGCGTCAGCCCTGGCCCGAGAACGTCCGCGATCTGTCCCGGGTCCTGCACCGTTGGGTGCTCGCCTTCCCGGGTCGCAAGATTCACCGTGAGGAAGCGATCGGAACCTGGAGCCCGACCCTGCCCGAGCCAGTCCTTCGGCTCGCCCCGCGCTCCGTTTCAAGCGCGGACCTGCGCTGTGCGCTCTTCACCACCCGGACGGCCTCTGACCGGGTCAACAAGACCCGCGCGGCTGCCTACCTTGGCTGGGATCCGGACACCCTGGCCAATCACATGAGCGCGTCCGGACTGGCCCCGTCGAGCGCCGACCCCGTCTACTGGGATTGCGGCTCCTGAGCCGGGGGGGCAGCTCGACACGCCCATGGCGATCCGTCGCAGGGTGAGCTCCGAGCGCGACCCCACCCCCGAGAAGATTGCCGACGGTTGGGTCACCGCGGCTCTCCGGTGCGCTACAAGGGGCGTCATGTCCGTGCCCAGCAGACGACCTGCCCACAAGCTGGGTGCGCTGACTCTCCACCTGGCGTTGGTGGTGATCCTGCTGAGCGTGCTCTTGCACGGCTTGCTCGGGCCCCTGCCGGCAGACAACCTGCGCATGCAGGTCGTGCTCGGAATCGGCTCCCTGGCCTGGTTGGTGGCATCCGCCCTGGCCGGCCGCGGCTTCGGGAACCCGCGCCTCGTGGTCGCCGGGGCCATCGCGCTCCAGTCGCTCGCACTGGTGGGCCAGCCCAGCTTGTCCGACGACGTGTACCGCTACGTCTGGGAAGGTGACCTGGTTGCCCAGGGGGTGAGTCCCTACGCCCACGCACCGGATAGCCCCGCCCGCGCTGCGCAACAAGCTGCCATGCCGGAGGTCTTCGCACGCCTGAACCATCCGGAGGTCAGTGCTGCCTATCCACCCGTCGCCCAGTATGCCTTCGCCCTCATCGTCGGCTCGACGCGCTGGATCGTCCGGGTCGCGGGCATCGCCGGGGACCCGGGACTGCACGCGGTATTCGCGATGCGGTTCTTCTTTTCGTTGTGCGCGATTCTGTCGCTCTTCCCCTTGTTCTCACTTCTGAATCGGGCCGGCCGCTCGACCTCGTGCGCCCTGCTCTGGGGATGGTCGCCGCTGGTCGCCCTGGAGTTCGGAGGCTCTGGGCACTTCGATTCCTTCGCGATCTTGCTGTTGCTCACGGGCCTGGCGCTGTGGTCGCGCCCGCGCCACAAGCAATCCGGGATCGACGAGGGCGGGGCGGTCGTCGCCCTGACCCTGGCCACCCTGGTCAAGTTCCTGCCGGGCCTGGCACTGCTGTTCGCGTTGAGGGAGCGTCCGCGCAAGCGATTGATCGGCTGGGCCATCTTCATGACCCTGCTGATGTACCTGCCGGTCTTGTTGCTCACCGGTGGGGGGCAGGGACTCTGGCGCGGGCTCACCGCATACGGCCGCACCTGGGAGGGCGGGAGTCTCGTCCATCGCTGGCTCGATCCGGCCCTGCGCACGACCGAAATGCCCTGGGAAATGGACGTTCAGCTCGTCGGGCGAATCTTGCTCGGCGTGGCCTGGCTGATCTGTCTGCTCGTGGTCTGGCGTCGACGTCCCGGTCCCGGGCGCGCGACCGGGATGCTCATCGGCGCCTTCCTCGTGCTCAGTCCTACCGTCCACCCCTGGTACCTGACCTGGATCATGCCTTTCCTGGTTCTTCGTCCGAACCTGGCTTTCTCCATGTGGATCGCGGCTGCACCACTCATGTACTGGCCGCTCGCGGGCTGGCTGAACCAGGGCGTCTGGACCGAGCCCGAATGGCAAGGACCCGTCTTCTCGATCACGTTCGGTGCCCTTTGGCTCGCCGGCGCCGGCTGGTCGTGGCTGCGCGAGAAACCGTCTGCTTGAAGGTCTCCGATTTCGATTTCGAGTTGCCGGAGGCGTCCATCGCGCAGACGCCGGCCGAACCACGGGACGCGGCCCGCCTGCTGGTGCACCGAGTTGGCGCCGCGCAGACGGAACACGTGCGGGTGCGCAACCTGACCGCGCTCCTTTCGCCGGGTGACCTGCTGGTGATCAACGACGCGCGCGTGCGCCCGGCCCGGGTCTTCGCCCGGCGCCCGAGCGGCGGATCCGTCGAGTTGCTTCTCCTGGGACCCCTGGTACCCGGCGCGAGCGAAGGCGCATCCGCTGCGCTGATCGGCGAGGGGCCGGGCAACGTCTGGCGCGCCATGGCGCGCCCTGCCCGAAAACTCCAGCCCGGGGTGGCTCTCGAGGTCGAGGGCGCGCCCATGCGTGTCGTCCCACTCGAACGCGAGCTGGACGGGGCCGGTCGGCCGGGGGCGATCTGGCAGGTGTCTCTCGAATGCGGCCAGGACGCTGCCGGCGACGACGAGTCTGTGGGAGCTCACCTGGAGACCTGCGGCCGCATGCCGTTGCCGCCTTACATTCGACGCGAGCGCCACGGAGACGAGCGCGATGCCCTGGACCGCGATCGCTATCAGACCGTGTACGCGAGCGCCGAGGGAGCGGTCGCGGCGCCAACCGCCGGCTTGCACTTCACCCACGAGCTGCTCGATGGGCTGGAGTCAGGGGGAATCGAAGTGGCGAAGGTCAGCCTGATGGTCGGATTGGGGACCTTCCTGCCCATGACCGTCGACGACACGGCAGATCACCGGATGCACGCCGAGAGCTTTGTCCTGTCCGAGGCCACGGTCCTGGCCATCGAGCGCTGTCGTGCCGCGGGCGGACGGGTGATCGCCGTCGGGACCACGAGTGTGCGGGTGCTCGAGGCCTGCAGCCAGCCGGGTGGAGGGCTCACGGCTGGCGCGGGCTCAACGGACATCTTCATCCAGGGCGACTATCGTTTTCGCGCGGTCGATGGGCTGCTGACGAATTTCCACCTACCCAAGAGTACGCTGCTGATGCTGGTCAGCGCCCTGGCCGGACGTGAGCGCGTGCTCGGCCTGTACGCGGACGCGATCGAGCGCGGGTATCGATTCTACAGCTACGGCGACGCGATGCTGTTGTTGCCCTGAGCCGCTCAGGGGCTAACGCTCGAGCAGGCCACGCAATGCGCGCGCGGCACCGGGCGCATCGTCGCTGGCGAGCAAGGCCGAGCCTACGGCGACGCGCCCAATGTGGGCCAGCTCCTGGGCATTGGAGAGACCGATCCCACCGATCGGAAAGACGGGCACATCGCTGGCCTCTGACGCAACCCAGGTGGCCTCGGGGCTCATGCCCCGATCGAAACCCTTGGTCGCGGTCGGAAAGACCGGCCCGAAGCCCAGGTAGTCCACGTCGAAGTCGATGGCCTGGGCTACCTGTGTCACATCGTGGGTCGAGAGACCGACCAAGAGGTCCGGGCCCAGCTGCGCGCGTGCGTCCTTCCAGGGACAGTCCGTCTGGCCCAGGTGCACACCAGCCAGACCCTCGTCCGCAAGTAAACGGGCGACGTCCACCCGATCGTTGACGACAACTGGAAGGGTGCGACCGGATTCGGCGACCCGCGCGAGTACGGCGCGACACCAGTCCCGTGCGGCGCGAGCCTCGGTAGGTCCAGTGCCCTCCAGGCCGACCGGTTTGGGGCGCACCTGAACCATGTCGATCCAGGGCAAGACCGACTCGAGAATCGCGAGGGCGTCTCGCTCGCCCGAGAGCTCGGGCGTGAAGACGAGCATCACCCGCGCCTGCGCCAGTGCCTCGCGTAGACGATTTCGGTCCCAGCGCATCGGTCGATCGCTGTCAGCAGCAGCCCGCGTTGGGATCACAACCGTTGTCGCTGGCACCGACCTCACGCACGACGCCGCGCTTGGTCTCGTCCGGGGTCCGAACGGTGCCCTCGTGGCAATCGAAGGGAGTCACTTCATCCGGTCGCAGCTCGCGCAGCGGGGGGACCGGAATCATCTGATCGCGGTAGGCGGCGCCGTTGTAGATACCGAAGGTCTTCTCGCAAACCGCGGTGCGCTGCCCGCGCTCGAGGACATGTCCATCGTCGTCGGTCACGGACTTCCAGGGCCCCTTGTAGATGACGGCCTGGCCGTGATCCATGCACTCGCCGTCCTTGCCCTTCCAGGCCATGACGGTCATCGAGCGGAACTCGATGCCCTGCACGACTGCCCAGGGTTCGCTCTGATAGGCGGCCACTTCGATACCGAAGAGGCCGGCCTGTGCGAAGGCATTCAGGAAGCGGTCCTCGCGCATGGCGCCCGAAATGCAACCGGACCAGAGTTCCGGGTCAGCCTGCATCTCCGGCGGCACGTCCTCGTCGCTCACGATGTCCGAGATCGCGCAGCGGCCACCGCGCTTCAGGACCCGGTGAATCTCGTCGAACAGGGCGCGCTTCTCGTCATTCCCGACCAGGTTCAGAACACAGTTCGAGAGCACCAGGTCGATCGAGCTGTCGGCCACCAGGGGAGCCTCGCGCCGCAGGCGGCGTTCCTCTTCAATCAAGGCTTCACGCTGGGCGAGGCCGCCCACGGGGTTGGCGGCCAGCCAACGCTCGAGCTGCTCGTGGTCCAGCCCCAGATCCTGGATCAGGCCGCGCCGGAACTCGACGTTGTGCCAGCCGATGCGGTCGCCGACCTCCTTCTGGTGGCGGCGCGACAGCTCGAGCATGTCGTCGGTCGTATCGACGCCGATGACCCGCCCGCCGGGGCCGACCAGCTGGCTCGCCATGTAGCAGATCTTTCCGCTTCCCGAGCCCAGGTCGAGCACGGTGTCGCCGGGCTGCACGAACTTGCTCGGGTCGCCGCAGCCGTAGTCGCGGTCGATGACCTCCTTGGGAAGGGCCTCGAGCAGGCTGGCGTCGTAGTCGACCGGGCAACATAGCTCGGGCACCTGGCGCTGGGCGCCGTCGGCGTAGCGCTGACGCACGGAGTCGAGCAATTCGGATTCGGGGGTCATGGGTCTTCCTGGGCGCGGCGCGCCGGACGTGTTCAGATCACGGACGAGGCAATCCATAGCATACCCGGGCCATTAAATCGGTGAAGCCCGCACAAGGCGGGCTTCAAGCCGACCGCATCGACGGAGAGGCGAGTCACTCTCCGTGCGACGCGGGGTCGCGAAGGGAAGACTTCGGTCTACGCGGATTCGCGGTCGTTCTTCTTGGGGCGGCCACCCTTCGGGCGGCGTGAGTTGAGACCCTCGTGGAATTCCTTCCAGTCCTTGTCCGAGAACAGGCGAACGCGGCCACCACAGTCGGCGCAGTAGGAGTGCTCGATGCTCATCAGGTAGCGCACATAGGTGTCGCAGGTCGGGCAGAACTTTGTGTCGTTGTAGAAGTCCAGGTTGTCCATCGTGTGTCTCTCTCTCGTCGGCGGGTCGCCAGGAGAAGAGCAAGGACGTTGCCAAGTGCGGGCGCGGAGTTCGAATCGCCTGTAAGTGATTGTTTATTAGGTGTTTAGGTCGGACTTCTCCGGTCGCCCAGGCCCGGGCTCGTACCTCCATCCGTTCAGAATCTTGAACACCCTTCGCGCCCCTCAGGGGGCCGGCGGGCCGGCTCCGCGTCCCGGCTCGAGCCCTTCGCGGTTCGGGCGTCGGCCGGCGCCGCGGCCGCAAGTACCTGCCATCTAATGGCTAAGGGCCGCGTGGAGGCATGCAGCAGACGTCCCCCCGAGCCCCGTGTCCAAGAATCTGAACAAGGATCCCGACGTTGCCCAGGATGAACGCGCTTTTCAGCCCTGGCCGTCGAGAGATCGGACCATGCCCGCGCGAGCCCCCTCGTCGGCTTCCCGCGCCAAGGCCCGATCGAGGGAACGCTTCACCCCCGGCTCATCCCGGTGCCCCCGGGCCAGGCCCCACGCTGCCGCTTCACGCACCAAGGCCGATGGGTCGTCGTCCAGCGCCGCCTGCAGGGCTCTTTGGCCGGACTCGCTCGGGCGGTTGCCGAGCACGATGGCGCTATTGCGAGCGAGGCCCGTGCGCTTGGGGCGGCGCAAGGGCGAGCCCTCGAAGCGCTTCGGAAAGTTCTCTCCGGCCTCGACCCAGTCGACCAGGGAGCCGGTCTCGATGGCCTCGTGCTGACCGAATCGCTCGCCGAGATCTGGGGCCTTGTGGCCCCAGGGACAGACCTCCGAGCAGATGTCGCAGCCGAAGGCCCAGGGGCCGATGCTGGTGCGCAGCTCGTGGGGGATCGGGGCGCGATTCTCGATCGTTTGATAGCTGATGCAGAGGCGCGAATCCACGACGCCCGGCTCCAGGATGGCGACTGTCGGGCAAGCGTCCAGGCAAGCCGTGCACGTGCCGCAGCTGCCCGATTCGAGGACTTGGCTGGGCTCGAGGTCGCGATCGAGCAGGACCTCGGCCAGGAAGAACCAGGGGCCGAATCGTGGATTCAATAGGTTGGCGGCCTTCGACTCGAATCCGAGACCGGCGCTGGCTGCATGGGAGCGTTCCAGGATTGGCCCCGCGTCGACGATGGAGCGGCTGCGCTGCACCAGCCCGGCCTCGGCGAGTTTGCGGACGAGCTTCTTCAGCTTCTTGCCGATCAGGTTGTGGTAGTCCCGGCCGACCGCATAGCGCGCGACCCGCGACCCATCGTCGAGTTCGACCGCGGGCCGCGAATGGCCCAGCCCGAGGACCAGGAGGCTCTTGCCTTCGGGCAGGATGCGGCGTGGGTCGACGATGCGCGCGCGGTTGCGCTCCAGGTAGTCCATGGACCCGTGGCGCCCTGCGTCCAGCCAGTCCTCGAAGCGGGCGGCGGCGGCGGGGGGGGCCAGGGGGGCGATGCCCGCCAGATCGAAACCTTCGGCGCGGGCCATCTCGATCACGACGTCGGCGTCCATGGGGCCATCTTGCCATGTGGGCGCCGGACATCATCCGGTGGATGGCGCCGGGGGCAGAAGAGGCGGGTCCGGGTTCGGTTCACAGCAGAATCCGGCTTCTCCACGGTCCCTCCCCGGTCGATCCGCCCCCCCGCGGCTCACCCAATGCCCCAACTCCCCAATTCACAGCCACTTAGGGCCGAGATTCGGCCCGATAGCGCAAGTTTTTCCAACTTGGCTGCAACTGACGGTAACCGGTCACCCGGGGCGGCCTATGCTGAAGTGAGTACGGGGCTAGGCCCGAGGACACCTGCCCATGGCGCCTCGAGTCAGCAAACGTCCCGGCGAGCCGACGAGACCCCCCGACCGAACCTGCCCGCGAATCCGCGCGGATCGAGAGGCTTGCAAGGGGACTCGGAGCTTGCTCCTCCCAAGACAAAGATGCAGGCCCTCAACCCACTAAGCTCAGGTTCGACGATCCTGGGGGCAGAGGGGCTCACGCGGCTGCGAACGCGTATCGAGGAGTTGCAGTCCGACGTGCCGGAGACCGAGCGCACCAGGATGTTGTCGATCGTAGACGACGCCGAGCGCAGCCCGGACTCGGTCCGCGACGCGGTGTCCACGCGCCTGATGGAGTGCTTCCGGGGCAGCATGCACCGTGCCTGCTTCGGCCTGCTCTACGAGCTGAACAGTCTGCATTTGCTGACCCAGGTGGCCGGCCGCCTGCGGAGATACACGAGCAAGGCGGATCCGAACGACGTCCTGCAGGAGGTCTTCTTCAACGTCTATCGCTACCCGCACCGTTTCAACGCCGAACGGGATGACGCTTTCCGCGTCTGGTCGGCGATGATCGTGCGCAACACCGTTCTCAAGCACCTGCGTTCCCAATCCCGAGGCGGGCGCGTGGAGATCCCGTTCGAGGACCTCTCGGATCAACCGGAGTCCATGGGCCAGAGCCCGTTGAGCGGGGCTATCGAGAAGGAGAGTACCGACGAGTGCGCTCGCGTCTATCTGGCCTACTTGCAGCTCTACCTGCGCTTCTACGGCATGCTGTCGGAGCGCGAGCGTCGTGCACTGCATCTCGTCGAGGTCGATGGACACAGTTATCGCGCCGCCGCGGCCGACCTGGAGATCAAGCTGGAGAACCTGAAGATGGTCATCTTCAGGGCTCGCCGAAAGATCCACCGGGCCATGCGGCGCGTGTTCGATGGTCTGGCGCCCGATTGTCGGCCCGCCCGTGACCCCAAGACCGGGGTCCGCGGCCAATCCGGGCTGTCGCGCACATCGAACGGATCTCAGGCTGCAACTTCCGAGAGCCGGGCGACTAGGAACCCTGTCGATGGCGCCGAAGGTGGCGCGGGTGGTGAACGATGAGCTTCGATAATTGGTCAGAAGGACTTACTGAGGTCTGTACGGCGTTTCAGGCAGACCTGTCATGCCTCGTGGACGGGGAGCTGCACCGCGGCGCCTCCGATCGTGCGATGTTGCATATGGAGTCCTGCACCTGCTGCAGCCAGTTCGTCGAGGCCACTCGGCGCCAGGTTCAGATGAACCGGGACGTTGCGGATCCCGATCGCCTCCTTGCGCGCGTGGCCATGTTGACCGGCAACGACCTCGCGGCCGAGGCAGCTGAATTCGACCTGAACCACCGCCTGGCGACGATCTTCTACGAGCTCGGCAAGGCCTATGCCCTTGCGGGGATCGATCCGGATGCGTTCCGCGAACGCGTCTTCCGCCGGCCGGTTCCCGTGGCCACGACCAAGACCCGTGGACGTGGATTCGTCGACGGAGTCCTGCTCGGCGGCACGCCCGCATCGTCCGGCGTTGCGGATTCCGATGTGAACTGGCAGCGCGCGCGCCATCTTCTCAATGGTCAACTGGAGAAGATCGACGCGCCCCTGGACAAGGGACGCCGCTTGCTCGAGGAAGCCGTCGCGATCGATCGAGATCACGAAGAGGCGCGCCACTACCTGGCCCTGCTCCACAAGGCCGACGGTAGAACCCTGCGCGCGGCGGAGGGATTCCGGGACGTCTTCGATACGGCGCTCGACCTGACGAACCGCGTCCACGCAGCGATCAACCTGGGCCGTGCGTACTACGACGAAGGCGAAACGAAGAAGGCCCTGGTCTTCTGGCGCTGGACCCTCGCCTTTGGGGATGTGAGCGACGACGAACGCTTCTGGTTCGTGCGCTACAACGTGGCCCTGGCATACATTCTGGAGCAAGACGGGGGACGCGCTGTCGCGTCCCTGAGGTCGATGCTCGACCGTTTCCCCGTGCGTGCGGCCGATGTGGCTCGCATGCTGTCTTCGGGTTCTCCGAAGATTCGAATGGCGATCGAATCCCAAGTATCGCTTACCCGGGCTCTATTGAAAGATTGCCCGGAGCTCTTCCTCGCAACGGCCGCTCAGGACGAAGAAGGTCCTGAAGGGGTGAAATCATGAAACTAACTGCAGAGGCTTTCGCGCGACTTGCCCCGGACTTGTGGAAGTCCATGGCTCTCGTCGCCATCGCATCCTGGGCCCTCGCGCCGCAAAGTGTGGCGGGGAATGGGGACGACCCCTTTTCGAGCAACGGTGACACCGTCGGATCGCACCCGACCGTCGGCGACGACGGATCCGGGTCCCAGGTGGCCGACCGGGCGGTCTTCTTCATCGAAGGCCCAGCCGAGATGCTCTTCGGCCAGCTACTGAGCTACAGCCAGAACGGCGAGGTGACTGGCGTCACCCCAGTTGTTCCCGGCAACACGCGGCTCGAGTTCGCGCCCCAGATGCGGGTGACGATGGACATGAGCCTCTTCAACGATCCCCGTGTCTCGGCCGGCTTCCGCGTCGCCTCGACCGGTGGAGCCACCGCCGTCCGTTGGGACCTCGGCACCCACCAGTCGTCGCTCGAGACCCTGACGCGCGGCACCCAGGTCACGCTGCCAGTGACGCGCTTGCGTCGCTCCGGCATGCTCGACCAGGGCCTCGGCTTCGATAGCTACCACGCTACCTCGAAGCGCACCCGCTTCTCGGTTGCGAGTCAGCAGGGAGCCCTGGTAATCCGCCAACGCTGAACGAAGCATCCCGCATCAACACGGCCCCCCGTGCTCTCGAGCGCGGGGGGCCGTTCTTTTTGCCAGGCCGATAGTTTCCGCAAGGAACTGTCTACCCGGGCCAGGCGCCGCGGGCCGCCTCAGTGCCAGATGCAGCCGTCGATGCAGAGGCGCCCATCATTCGATTCTCCGTCGGAGGCTTCGTCCTGGCCGGCGTAGCCCATCGCTGCCAGCTGGCGCAGGTCCTCTTCGTCCAGCGGGGGCAAGGTCTCGGCGCGTTGGGGCAGCCCGTCTCGCAGAGTTCCGATCAACCCTCGCAGGCGGGTCACCCGCTCTTCGAGCTCCCGCGCTTCGGGTCCATCCGAATCGACGGCTCGTCCCGGTCCGCGGCCGCGGGGCTCCTGGGCCAGGTCGAATGCGGTCCAGTCCGCTGCGCCATCCGCGGACGTGACTCGCAGTGCGTACTCGGATCCAAAAGCCAGTCCCAAGTGTCGCTCGGGTGTCGGACCTGCCGCCGGATCGAAGACCAGCAATTCGGCCACCCGGGTGACATCCATTGCGGGGGATTCGCCCAGAGCCAGGCCGCAGAGATCCATGCCCTCCATTCCTGGAGCGCCGTCGATGCCCGCTGCGTGACACAGGGTCGGCGCGATGTCGATCAGTCCGGTCGGCATCGGGACTCGGGTGCTCGCTGGGAGCACGTCGGGCCAGACCATGATCAGGGGCACATGGACGCTCTCTCGGTGAAGTTGGCGACGGTGGGTCTTGTGCCCGTGCTCGAAGAACTCTTCGCCGTGGTCGGAGGTGATCACCGTCAGGGTATTGCGATCGTGGGCGAGTTCGTCGAGGCCGTCGAGCAGGCGTCCGATCTCCGAGTCGACCCAGGCGATCTCACCATCGTAGAGGGCGATCAGGTGCTCCAGGTCACGGGGCGCCATGTCGCCGCGCATGGGTGAGTCCGGAGCCGTGATGCGGCGGCCGGTGATCGTTCCCGAATAGTCCGGGTCGAACAGGTCGCTGAAGGGCTCGGGCGGGACGTAGGGGTCGTGCACGTCGAAGAGGTGCACGAACAGGAAGAAGGGCGGGGCATTCGCGGCCGTGTCCCCGGCGCGAAGCCAGGCCAGGGCACGATCGATGACCTCGGGCGAGGAGGGGGCCGTGTCGTTGAAGAGCTTGGGGTGCTTGGCGGCGAGGGCGCGCATGCCATCCTCATCCCCGGCCAGGCGCAGGCGTTCGAATTCCGGGGCCACCTCGGGGTGGGAATAGAATGTGTGGCCCAGGCGCTCCCAGGTCTCGAAGCCGGGTCCGAAGCCGAACTGGTCGTCGAGGTACTTCCAGCTGTAGAAGCCAGCACAGCGATAACCCGCGTCGCTCAGGTGCTCGGACACGAACGTTCCGTGCAGTGGAGCCGGGACGGGATTGCCTTCCGGGTCCTGGCGTGTCCAGAGGCGGTCGTCGCAGATGCCGTGCGCGCTCACGCTGAGTCCGGTCAGCATCGAGAGGTGCGAGGGCAGGGTCCAGGATGAGGAGGCCGTGGCGTTCTCGAAGACGACGCCCGCCTGGGCCAGGCGCGTGAGGCGCGGCGAGGTGGGGCGGTCGTAGCCGTAGATCGGGAGGTGGTCCGCGCGCAGGGTATCGATGCTGATCAGCAGGATATTCGGTGGCCCGGACAGGTCCGGTCCGGGGCTACACGCGAGACTGATGAGAGCCAATGAGGCGGCACGCAGGGAGGCCGAGACGTGGCGGCGGTCTCGTGCGGGTGACCAGGAAACCATTCGGCGACTATAGCAGGGTGGGGCTGCCCCGGTGACCTGCAAGGTGGTCTGCCCTACACTGGTTCCGCTTCCAGATGGACTCACTTCCGCACATCGCACTCACCTCCGGAGATCCGGCCGGCATCGGGCCCGAGATCGTGGCCGCCGCATTCTGCGACGATCGTGTAGCTGCGCACATGCACCTGGTCGGGATCGGCCCGGCCGCCGTGCGTCCCGTCGAGGGACTCTCGAGAGCGGTGGGCGGGCAGCACACCTGGCTGGATTCGGAGGCACCGGCCGACTGGGAAATGGGCCGGGTCCAGGCGAGCTGCGGCGCGGCGGCACTCGATGCCCTGCGCATCGGTCACGCTCTCGCCGCAGCGGGCGAGGCGCATGCACTCGTGACTGCGCCCGTCAACAAGGCTGCCCTGCATGCGGCCGGTGAAGATGCGGAGGGTCAGACCGAGTTGCTCTCACGCTGGGCGGGAGTCGAGCGCACGGCGATGCTCGCGGTGGCGGGCGATCTGCGCGTGATGTTGCTGACGCGACACATGCCCCTGGTCCAGGCCATCACGTCCATCGCAGCCATGGATCCGGAGCGGATCGTCGACCACCTGTCCCTCCTGGCGACGAGCCTGCAGGAACTGGGCATCTCCCGACCACGGCTGGCCCTGGCGGGCCTCAATCCCCATGCGGGTGAGCAGGGGCTGCTCGGTGGCGAGGAGGATGCGCTGCTCGTGCCGGCCGTCGAGCGAGCGCGCGCGTCGGGGCTGGAGGTCGCGGGGCCAGTTTCGCCCGATGCAGTCTTTCTCCAGGCGCAGGACGGCCACTTCGACGGAGTCCTGGCCCTCTACCACGACCAGGCTTTCATTCCGCTCAAGCTGATCTCGGCGAACCGCGGCCTGACTGTGCTCTGTGGGCTGCCGTACCTGCGGGTGAGCCCGGTGCACGGAACCGCTTTCGATATCGCGGGTCAGGGCACCGCTTCCAGCGAAAATCTGGTCCACGCCCTGCTTCAGACCGCGGAATGGTGTCGCTCGCGGGCCGAGTGATTGCCTAACCTGGCCGGGGAGTGAACGGCGCCCCGAATTGCCGGACGCTCACAAGCGATGATGCCCGATTCCATCGAGACCCGTCGGCACCAGCGGCTCGTGCGCCTCGCGCTCGCCTGCGTGATTCTGGCCCTCGGGATCACCGGGCTCGTGGTCGCCAAGAACCTGCTCGTGCCCCTTGCCGCAGCGGCCATGATCTCCTTCGTGATCCATGGCTTTGCCCAACGCATTGGTCGCATCTCGATCGCCGGCCGACGCATGCCGCCGTGGATGAGCACGATCTGCGCCATGGCGGGCATTCTCGTCGTCGGTGCTTACCTGTTGCAGTTCGTCGGTAGCAACATCGCCCAGGTGCAGAATGCGGCCGACACGTACGAGCACAATCTCCTGGAGCTGGCCGATCTGATCGTGGAGCGACTCGGCGCCCTGCCCGCCTGGTTGAAAACGGACGAGCTCGGGAATCGCTTTGACATTGCGGTGGAGCGCGCTGACCTGGCCAGCCTGGTCTCGCGCCTGGTATCCGCGCTGAGCGGCATCGCTGCCCAGGCCGGGGTCATCCTGCTCTACGTGTTGTTCCTGATGCTCGAGCGCAAGCATTTCGACAACAAGCTCCACGCACTCTTTCCGCGCCCCGACCAGGAACGCGGGACCCATGAATTGATCGCGCGAGCGGTCGAGCGCATCCAGACCTACCTCTGGGTGAAGACCCTGATCAGCCTGCTGACCGCGGTGGTTAGCTACGGGATCATGCGCGGCGTGGGAGTCGACTACGCCGAATTCTGGGCACTCGTCATTTTCCTGCTCAACTACATTCCGACCCTTGGCTCGCTGGTCGCCGTCGTCTTTCCGACCCTGCTCGCGGCCGTTCAATTCGTCAGCTGGGGCCCATTCCTGACCGTCCTGCTCGGGCTCGGGGCGACCCAGTTCGTGATCGGCAACTTGCTCGAGCCGCGGGTGGTCGGAAACGCCCTCAACCTGAGCCCCCTGGCCATCCTGCTGGCCCTGGCCCTGTGGGGGTCGGTCTGGGGGGTGGTAGGGATGTTCCTCTGTGTGCCCCTGACGATGGTGGCGGTCATCACCTTCGCCCATTTCGAGCCCACCCGCCCGATCGCGATCCTGCTGTCGGTCGACGGCCGGATCGAGTGACGGGGCCCGCGAGGACAAATCTGGCCCATCCCCGCCATTAATCGACGACCGCGGTCACGACGGACCGGGCCTGCGGTCGACAATTAGGGGCGGTCCCGGCACCCACCAGCCGGATCGATCCCTGATAGACTGGGAGCCGCATTTTTTTCGACGACCGCTCTCCCCAAGGCGCCTGCCCGTGCCTCCCACGCCGCGCATCATGATCCAGCGCAAGAAGAAGATCGTTCTATACCAGCCCAAGCAAGTCGACGAGACCCTCGGGCTGCCCTCGAGCAAGGACATGCTCCCGCTCGAGATGCTTGCGATTTCCGCCTTTCCGCTCCAGGACGGTTACGACGTCGAGATCATCGACGGCTCCCTGTACGACGGCGACGAGGGCCACGAGCGTCTGCTAGCGGCCTGCGAAGGCGCCATGCTCTATGCCACGACGGGCATTCTGGGTTTCATGGTCGTCGACGGCTGGCTCGCGAGCCAGAAGGTCAAGGCACGCTTCCCGGACCTGCCGGCCATCATCGGCGGATGGTTCTCGTCGGTGCGCCCGGACCTGCAACTCGAGACAGGACTGTACGAGGCCGTGATCCACGGCCAGGGCGAGTTGACCTTCCGCGACGTGGTCCAGGCCATCGACGCCGGCGAACCCCTCGACAATATCGAGGGCCTGTCGCTCTGGCGCGATGGTCAGGTCATCTCGACACCGAGGCGGGCCGTGGTCGGTTGGGACAAGCTGCTCAACATGCCCTGGGACATGCTCGACATCGAGCCCTATCGACAGCACCAGATGCGCGCGAACAGCGCGGGCGATGTGTTGCGCATGCCGACGCCCGAGAGCATGGGAGCGCGCAAGCCCTACTTCGGGATCACCTATTACTCCAGTTATGGTTGCCCCGAGCCGTGCACCTTTTGCTGCTCACCGGAGGTCACCAGTCGTCGCTGGAAGGCCATGCCGGCGGACCGCATGCTCGATGATCTCGAGGATCTGCAACAGCGCTGGGGCTTCGACGTGGTGCGTTTCCACGACGCAAACTTTGGCGTCATGGAGAAGCGCGTGCGCGAATTCTGCGAGGGCAAGATCGAGCGCGGACTGCCCTTCGAGTGGAACGCCTTCATGGAGACCCACTCGATCCTCTCCTACAAGAAGGAGACCCTGGATCTGCTCCCGAAAGCCGGCATGTACATCGCTGAGATCGGTGCCGAGGCTGGTAGCGACGACATGATGCGCAAGATCGGCAAGCCCATCAAAGGCGACGACAACATCGCCGCTGGCATCGAGATGGACACGCGCGGGATCCAGGGCTCGATCACCTACATCATCGGATACCCGGGCGAGAGCGAGGAATCGATGCTGGCGACGATCGACCAGTGCCGGCGCCTGCACAATGCCTGCCCCGACGCACGGCCGACCGTGTGGCCTTACCGGCCGATTCCGGGCACGGCCATGTGGGGTCAGGCCGTCGACCTTGGCTACGAGGGACCCAATACCCTGCGCGAGTGGGGATCGATCGGTGAGTACCATCTCCAGGAGACCTGGAAGGGCAATATCCCGCCGACCGTCGCCGAGGCGCGCAAGATGTACCAGCACTACGTCACCCTGTCCTACGGGCTGGCGCGCGGGCGGATCGGGATCTGGGAAAAGCGCGCGCGCAAGCGCCTGCGCGACGGTTCCTATCGGGAGCGATTTGGCAGCATCGAAGCACGCATGTTCGACGTGTACTCGCGTGTCACGAAAAAGGTCTTCGGCTCCAAGGAAGTCGTCCGCTCGTGGGTCGACCCGGGACACAAGACGGGCGCGTCGGGCAACGAGCACAGCACCGCGACCGACGCCATGACCGGCACCACCAAGGGCTGAGGCGCAGCTACGATACGAAGGCGAGCGGCCGCGGCTAATGCCGCGGCCGCTCGCTTCATTTACTGCTGCTGCTGGTTCCTAGCTGCGGGTCTTGAACTGCTCCGCTTCCGTGGAACCGGCCAGAGCGGTTGTCGACGATTTTCCGCCGGCGACGGCCTGGGCGACCAGGTCGAAGTAGCCCGTACCGACCTCACGCTGGTGGCGCGTGGCGGTGTATCCGTTGGCTTCAGCTGCGAATTCGGTCTGCTGAAGCTCGGAGTAAGCCGCCATGCCACGGTCCCGGTAACCATGGGCCAGCTCGAACATGCCGTGGTTGAGGGAGTGGAATCCGGCCAGAGTCACGAACTGGAAGCAGTAGCCCATGGCGCCCAGCTCACGCTGGAACTTGGCGATGGTCGCGTCGTCCAGCTTGGCCTTCCAGTTGAAGGAGGGCGAGCAGTTGTAGGCCAGGCGCTTGCCCGGGAACTTGGCGTGGATCGTCTCGGCGAAGCGCTTGGCCTCGGCCAGGTCGGGTGTGGAGGTCTCACACCAGATGAGGTCCGCATAGGGCGCGTAGGAGAGGCCGCGAGAGATGGCCTGGTCCAGGCCGGGCTTGGCGATGAAGAAGCCCTCGGGCGTGCGCTCACCGGTCATGAATTCCTGGTCGCGTTCATCGATGTCACTGGTGATCAGGCCGGCCGCATTGGCGTCTGTGCGGGCGATCAGCACGGTCGCGGTCCCGCACACATCGGCGGCCAGTCGCGCCGCGTTCAGGGTGCGAATGAATGTCCTGGTCGGGACGAGCACCTTGCCGCCCAGATGACCACACTTCTTCTCGGAGGCCAGCTGGTCCTCGAAATGGACGCCTGCGGCGCCCGCCTCGATCATGCCCTTCATGAGCTCGAATGCGTTCAGGGGCCCGCCGAAGCCCGCTTCCGCATCCGCGATGATCGGTGCAAACCAGTGGATGGATGAGTTGCCCTCTGCATGCGCGATCTGGTCCGCCCGCTGCAGGCATTGATTGATGCGCTTGACCACCATCGGGACGCTATTGGCCGGGTAGAGACTCTGGTCCGGATACATCTGGCCCGCGATATTCGCGTCCGCGGCGACCTGCCAGCCCGAAAGGTAGATGGCCTGCAGACCCGCGCGGACCTGCTGCATGGCCTGGTTGCCAGTCAGGGCGCCCAGGGCGTGCACGTATTCTTGTGTGTTCATCAGGGCCCAGAGACGCTCCGCGCCAGCCTTGGCCAGCGTATGCTCGATGGGCAGCGAACCCCGAAGTTGCGCAACGTCCTCGGGGGTGTAGTCACGCAGGATGCCATCCCAACGCTGTGCCGTTCCGGGAGTGCCATTGGTCCATTCGGGCAAGTAGGGCGTCGTCATCTTCTTCTCCAATTGTCTATCTCGGTGGTGTTGATTACCGCGCGCATCCACGCCCGGTGGATTCGGATCTAAAGGTTCGTGTACGCGCTGAGGGTCAGGAAGTCTTCGAGGTGCTCCTGGGTGATCAGGCGCTCGAACAGGCTTGCGGCGCGGTCGAAGTACCCGTTCTTGAAGCGTTCGCCTCCGACCATGGTCTCGATCTTGGCCAGCTCCTCGCGCAGGTAGTCGCGTACCAGCTGTGCATCGATGTAGCGGCCGTCACTCAGGCGAGCGTTGTGGTTGACCCACTGCCAGAGCTGGGTGCGAGAGATCTCGGCGGTCGCCGCATCCTCCATCAGGCCGAACAGCGGAACGCATCCGTTTCCGCGTAGCCAAGACTCGAGATACAGAACGCCAACCGAGATGTTCTGCCGCAGGCCCGCATCGGAGATCGATCCCAGGGGTACCGACAGAAGATCGGGAGCCGTGATCGCGACATTACGATCCTCACGCTCGATATCGATCTGGTGCGGTCCCGTCAGAACCTTGTCGAACTCTTCGCGCGCCGTAGAGATCAGACCCGGATGGGCTACCCAGGTGCCATCATGGCCCGCGAGAGCCTCACGCCGCTTGTCCTCACGCACCTTTGCGAATGCGGCGTCGTTGGCCTGGGCATCTCCCTTGATCGGAATCTGTGCCGCCATTCCTCCCATGGCGTGGGCGCCGCGGCGGTGGCAGGTCTGGATCAGGAGCTGGCTGTAGGAGTGCAAGAAGTGACGGTTCATCCCGACCTGAGCGCGATCGGGCATGACGAATTCACGGTGTGCCCTGAACTTCTTGATGAAGCTGAAGATGTAGTCCCAGCGCCCGCAGTTCAGGCCGGCACTATGGTCGCGTAGCTCGAACAGGATCTCGTCCATCTCGAAGGCGGCCAGAATGGTCTCGATCAGCACCGTTGCACGGATCGTGCCGACGGGAATCTGAAGGGCCTCCTGCGCCGCAACGAAGGTGTCGTTCCAGAGGCGAGCCTCGAGGTGGCTCTCGAGCTTGGGCAGGTAGAAGTAGGGGCTGGTACCGCGCGAGAGCAATTCGTGCGCGTTGTGGAAGAAGAACAGGGCGAAATCGAAGATCGAGGCCGACATCGGCCGGCCGTCGACCTTTACGTGCTTCTCTTCCAGGTGCCAGCCACGCGGACGCACCATGAGGGTGGCCGTATCGTCATTCAATCCGTACAGCTTGCCGCTCTTCGGGTCGCTGAACTCGATCGAGCGCCGCGTGGCGTCCATCAGGTTGATCTGACCCTCGATCATGTTCTCCCAGGTCGGTGAGCTGGCGTCCTCGAAGTCGGCCATGAAGACCTGCGCCCCTGAGTTCAGGGCGTTGATGATCATCTTGCGGCTCACAGGGCCGGTGATCTCGACCCTGCGGTCCTGCAGGTCGTCGGGTATCTGGGCGATCCTCCAGGCGCCGCTGCGCACCTCGGCCGTCTCCGTGAGGAAATCTGGACGCTGGCCGGCATCCAGGCGCAGCTGGACGTCCTGGCGGCGGTCGAGCAACCGCGCGCGCTGATCTCTGAAGAGGCGCTCGAGCTGGGCCATGAATTCGAGCGCTTCAAAGGACAGAACGCGCAGGAACTCGGGGCGCATGCCAGCGGGCACGCTGACGCCTTCCGGAACGACTGAATCGGTCGATTGAAGGCGCTGGTCTAACGATGGTGAATGGGATGACTGCTGCGGCATCGGTGCGGTCCTCGTTGTGGACGGAGCTTCCACGCGGGAAATGGTGACAACGAACCGTATCCCGCTGGAGCCGACCGCGCGGTGAGTTTTGGAGTGCACGATCGGCGGCGCCGGGGCCCTGCCGAGGAACCGGAAAAGTCTTCCGGGAAATCGTTTCGGCGGCCATGTGCCGGGCGGCAGACGGGAGCATCGGACGACGCCAGTTTGCTAGCGCCGGGTGTGCTGTCGTTGCGTCTGGCCTGCTAGGTTGTGGGGCATGTGCCTGGCGAGATCTTCCCTCTTGACCCTGGTCGCTCTCGCGGGCTGTCGCGCGAGCGGAACAGGGCCGCCCTCCGTCTTTGCCGTGGCCGGGCCTGGATTGCTGGTGGTCTCCGCGGTGGAGGGCGAGGTGCTTGACCTTCGCTTCGACGGCCAGATCGTGGATCGCTGGGGGCTGTGGATCGAGGATGGGGCCGGACAGCGGGTCGAGCCGCGTACCGTATGGGATGGCGCGGGGGCAGAGGTGAGCCTCGACGGTGCAAGGGGGGTTCCCGTGGCTTCAGCCGGATTTGCCCTGGCTGACCTGGAAGCGCGCCCATGGACCCTGCATGTGCTTCCGCGGGCAGAGCCCGGGTGGCGCGTGTTGCTGGCCGAGGTTCATGTGGAGACCATCGACAGCTCCTGTGACCTGTTCGGGTATCGGCGCGAGCGCTGGGCCTACCCGGACGGCGAGCGCGACCTCGTGTACGCGAGGCTGACTCCGAATGGAGAGCGCGTCCACGTATCCCGCTCGGTCTTCGAGGGCGGCTTGCACCAGTCCGTGGACAGGGTCTGCGCCTCGATCCCGGAGACCGTGCGGGAGGCAATTGCCGTCTGCCCCGAGCTGGTCGACTTCATCGCGCGCGGGTTCGAGGGCGGAGCGCGATACCAGGGAACGGCCGAGGGCAAGAATGAGCACCCGCACGCCCGTGGGGAGCGATTCTGGTCACGCCCCCGGCTCTACGGGCCCCAGACGTCCCGCTCGGGGCAGGAGGATCCGATCGACACCCTCGTCTGGTTTCTCGTGGAACTCTCCAATGCCAGTGCAGCCGACTCCTATCGACGCATCTGGAAGCGCGTGCTCGATGGCAGCCTTTCCGAAGACGAGTATCTGGAGCTGGAGGCCCTGCAGAAGGCGGGACACCTGAGGCGCGCGGTGGAGACGATCCGTCGCAATGCGGATTGTCTCGACCTGTCCACCAGGAGGCACGACGGGGCCCATGTCTTTTCGGAATACGAGCGATGGGTCAAGGCGAGCCGCGGGGACCAGCGTGGCCTGGCGCGGATCATTCTCAAGAATCCCGCTCGCTACCGAAGTAATCCGGCAGAGGCCGACCTGACCTACGCCCAGCGGCTTCGAGGTCTGTATCGGGAGCATGCACCGATATCGGGGGCACGCAGCGGCTGGTAGGGGGCTGATTCAGGTCGGACGGAACTGGCGATAGCGTCGGGGTGGGCGGCGCGATCGACGCCGGGGTGCACGATCGGGGCTGCAACCAGTTGGCGTCAGAGTGGGTCTCTCTGTGGCTCGGGTCGCTCCGCTTCCCAACGACGTCGCCTACATGCTGCAGTACATCGCCCCGCTCGTCCTTCTCGGCGCCAGTTCCGGCGCGCTCGATCCAGTTTCGTCACCGCCGCCGGTGAAGGAGGGCGTGACCCGGGCCGAGGCCCGCGGCCGGCTGCGCGATCTGAAGCGTGACCTTCGCGACCGCCGACCCGAGAAGCGGCGCCGGGCTGTGAGCCAGCTTGCGAAACTGGACACTCGCGAGAGTTGGGATCTGGTAGTCGCTGCCTTGCGGGACTCGAATCCCGAGGTGGGGGACGAGGCCCAGCTGTGCGTGACGAGCTGGTCCGACCGGCGTGGGGTCCTGCTCGGCAAGGAGGGACTCGCATCGCGCCACGAAATCGTGCGCCTGCGCGTTTCCGAGTCGTTCGGGCGCCGCACCGAGCAGCTGGACGGGGCCATTCTGGCGCGGCGTATCGACCCGCGCGACGCGCGCGTCGCGTGCATGCTGCTCTGGTCTCTCGAACGGCTCGGGCGCCAGGGGCTGCTTTTCGAGGTCGATCCGGAGATGACCCGTCGCGTGCAGATGTGCCTGCGGAAGAACTTCGACCCGGGCCTGCGAGCCAACGCCCTGATGACTCTCGCGGTGCTCGATCCCCGTGCGGCGAAGGGCGAGCTCGAGGGCCTGCAAGGGGATCGGGATGCGCAGATGCGCTGCGCGGTCCTCATGGTCTCCGAGAAGCTCGAGATCGAGGGGCTTGTCTACAATTGCAAGAGGGCCCTGGCGGACGAGGCTGCCGGCGTGCGCTCCCAGGCCGTCTCGTGCCTGGAGCGTGGGGCGAATCGCGCGGCGCTCCAGGCCCTCGCCGCGGGGCTCGAGTCGGAGGAGCGCCCACGCCTGCGGGCCGATATCGTGGCCGCCCTGCAGCGCCTGACCGGACGCAAGTACCGGGATGATCCCCGCCCGTGGATCCTGTTCAGCGCCCAGGTGGCCCCTGACTGGGAGCCCAGCGGCGTCGCGCAAGCCGAGGCCGGTCCTGACCAGACGGTGGCATTCGCCGGACTGCCGATCGTCTCCGACCGGGTTTGCTTCCTCGTCGACTTCTCCGGATCCCTGTGGCACGCGCGGGCCGACGGTCGAACGCCAAAGGACGTTCTGGACCGGGAGCTGCGCAGCGCGCTCGAGGCCCTGCCGCCCGGCACGGAGTTCAACGTGATTCCCTACACCCGCGAGCCCCATCCGTGGCGCGAGCAGCTGGTCGCAAACAGGCGCAAGACCGTGGCCGATGCACTGCGGTACTTCGAGCGCTGCCGTGAGACCGGGCCAGGTAGCTTCTTCGAGGCAGCTCGCCTGGCCCTGGCCGACGAGCGCGTCGACGCGGTCGTGGTACTCACCGACGGCGCGCCGACGGGGGGCGAGCACTGGGACCTCGGCTTGCTGTTCGACATCCTGGTCTACGAGAATCGCTTCCGGCGTGTGGCCTTCGATTCAGTCCTGGTGGACGCAGCGCCAGGTGTACAGAAACGCTGGGCGGCGTTTGCCGATCGCTGCCACGGGCGCTCCATCGCGGTTCGCATGGATGCTGACAAGCCCGTACTCCGACCCACGGGCGGAAAGCGTCGCACAGGCTCCTAGGGCGAGCCCTGGTGAGGAAGGCGGGCAAGGTCGTCGCAGGGGCATTGGCCGGCCCGTGAACCGGACCACTCAACCACGGGCCTGCTAGGCCAGGCGCGTGGGGATCAGGGTCTCGCTCTCCAGGGTGCGGTGGACGGGGCAGCGGTCCGCGATCTCGAGCATGCGGGCGCGCTGTTCGTCGCTGAGCTGGGGTCCCTCGATCTCGACCACGCGTTCGATGCGGTCGACCTGTCCCGAGTCGCTCTCGCATTCCTCGCAGTCCTTGGCGTGCACCTTGGAGTGGGACAATCGGACCGAGATCCTGTCGACGGGCCAGCTCTTGCGGTCCGCGTACATGCGCAGGGTGATCGAGGTGCAGGCTCCGAGGGACCCGAGCAGCAGCCCATAGGGATCGGGGCCGCGATCCTGTCCGCCAATGGATCGGGGCTCGTCGGCGCTGAACTCGTGCTTGCCGGCGCGGATCTCCTGGGTGTACGGGGCTCCCGCCTCGCGCACGAGCACCTGGCCGTCCGCTCCTGGGCCGGCCTCTTCCGTGGTCTCGCTCTCCTTCAACAGGTATCGGGACGCCCAGGCCGAGAGCACATCGCCCACGTATTCACTGTCGTTGCGGTCGCTCAACAGGTGATCCGCATCCTCAAGGGATACGAAACTCTTGAAGCCTCTGGCTGCCTTGTAGATGCGTTCAGCGTTCTCGATGCCAACGACCCTGTCGACCGGGGAGTGGAATACGAGCAGTGCCCGTCGCAGCTCGGCCAGGTCCCCGTCGAGGTCCTGCCGATCGAGGTCCTCCAGGAACTGATTTTGAATCCGAAACTCTCGCCCGGCGAGCACCACCGCCCGAGCTCCATCGGCATCGGACGGAGCTTGATTGTCCGCCAGGAGGCCACGCAGGTGGTCCGGACTGCTGGGCGCTCCGATCGTTGCGATCGCTCGTACGCCGGGGAGATGACGGGCGGCGGCGAGTACTGCGGCACCCCCAAGGCTGTGACCGATCAACATCTGCGGGCCTGCGGCGTCAGGGTCCACGGTCTGCAGGTGCTTGGCGGCTGCGACCACATCCTGGACGTTCGAGGAGAAGTTGGTGTTCTCGAACTCGCCTCCGCTGCCCCCCAGGCCCGTGAAGTCGAAACGCAGCACCGCGATGCCGCGCTGGGCCAGGGCACGGCTGATGAATACCGTCGCCGGCAGATCCTTCGAGCAGGTGAAGCAGTGGGCGAAGAGGGCGTAGGCCCGCGGCTTTCCAGAGGGTAGTTCGAGCCGGCCGGCGAGCTCTCCGCCGGCGTGGCCACTGAAGGTGATCTTCTCGCTTCGAACGGGCATTTGCGGACTCCTGGTGGTGGGGGCAGCAGACGTTTCAATGGGTGCGGTATACGTCGTGACCGCGCCCCTGAGACGTCAAAAATGCAACGCGCATGTCGAGCGGGTGCGCCACCTGGCCGCCCGTCAGCTGCGTGGGGGTTGGGCTCGTTCGAGTCGGAGGAACTGGAACCGGCCGAGGCGCCCCCTGGCTCCCGGAAGGCTCTCGAATATCCGCAGCGCCTTGCCCACGAAACCGATGATGCGCCGCCGACGGACCGAGAAATTTCGCGCGCGGAATTCGAGCTCTTCGGGCTGAGGCACGGCCTGGGTGCCGAAGCCGCCGGTCACTTTCAATCCCGCGGCGCTGGCGAGCAGGCGCACCTGGCCTCGGGCGAGGGTTTCGAAGGGGCCGATGTTGGGGTCTGGAGCCAGGACGTACTCGACACCCCCGGGACCGCCGCGCCGGGATCGCATTCGCTCGGTGAGGTCGTGGTAGGAGCGCTTGTTCACGAAGCCGATGATCACGATGCCGCCGGGGCGTACCCAGCTGGCCATGGCTTCGACGAGGGCCCTGCGCTCGTCGCGGGCCAGGTCCTCGAGACGATAGAAGCAAGAGACGACGTCGTAGCTGTCCTCGGGTGGCTGCATCCTGGCGGCATCCGCCCACAGGTAGGAGCCAGCCTTGGGTTTCACGCGGCGCGCCACGAATTCCGCGACCTCGGGTGTGCGTTCGACCACGTCGAAACGGAATTCACGTCGCTCGCGGGCCATACGCTCCGTGAGAATTCCGGTGCAAGGCAGGACATCGAGCCAGGTGCGAGTCGACTCCCCCTCGGACTCGGAGGCCTTGGGCACAAGGCGGTCCAGGCACTCGATCAACGCCCGCATCTCCCACGCGCGGGGCTTGTTGTGACGCAGGCCGTTGAGGACCCGGGCGCGCTGGTAGATCGCGAGCAGATCTGGAGCCCAGCGCTCCGGATCGATCGCCGATGGAATCGCTCGCCCGGCGTAGTGGTTGTAGTGTGCCACCTGGGAAAGGGGCCGGCGCTTCGGACCCTTCTTGGGCATCACCTTCGGGTAGCCGAGCGCCAGTACGGCGATCACCATGCGGTCCGGCGGCAGGCCGACTACCTCGCGCACCTTCTCGGCGCCGCCTGTCTGGGTAATCCAGAAGGTCCCGAGGCCCAGCACCTGGGCGGCCAGGCTCATGTTCTGGATCATGGCGCTGGCAGACTGAATGTTGGCCCAGTTCTCTTCCGAGAAGTCGCGCCCGTAGGAGACGACGATGTTAACGGGTGCATTGCTCATCTGGAGCGAGAGCGCGGCCAGGGCCCCGTTGACCTCGGGATCGTCGACCGCCACAAGGTCCCACATCTGGTAGTTGCAGGAACTGGGAGCCCAGATGCCCGCGTGCATGACCTGGTCGATCAGCTCGCGCGGGACGGGCTCGGGCAGGAACTTGCGGATCGAACGACGCGAGTACAGGGCGTCCCAGAATCCGGCCTCGGGCAGATCGGCCAGGGGGGTGCTTGCGCCCGTGTCCGCACCCGTACCCGGGCCATCAGGTGCGTGGGCCGCTCCGGGAGCCGTCCCGCTCGCCGACTCCTCCAGGAACAGGGGCGTTCCTTCGGGCTGGTCCGGGATGCCCGTGGCGGGAGGGCCCGTCGGTTCGCGCTCGGGTTCGGACAACGGTCCTGGGTCAGCCATACCTGCAGGTTATCGGAGCTGATGCGTCCATCGGCAGACGAAAAACGGAGGAGTTCGAGCCCTCGCCCCGGCCGGGCTTACCATTCGCCACCTATGCGAACCGAATCTGTCCTGAAAACCGTCCTTCTGCTGGCTGCCGCCAGCTGCGCGACCCCGGCTGCTCGCGCCTGGCAACTGGTCACCAGTCCGTCCGACCACCTGGGCCGCCCCCTGGCCGACGACTTCGAACTCGCCGACTGGAATGAGGTCTCGAGCTATTTCGATCGGCTCGGGGCCGAGAGCCCGCACGTGAATATCGAGCGAGTCGGGACGACGACCGAGGGCCGCGACTTCCTGCTGGCCGTCCTTTCGAGCGAGGACAACCTCGCCAACCTGGAGCAGATCCAGGCCCACGCGCGCACCCTGGCCGACCCGCGCGGCGCCACCCTCGAGGGGAAGCGCCGTGCGATGGAGGAGGGCAAGCTGGTGCTCTTCATCTCGTGCGCCATGCACGCCACGGAGACCGCGGCGCCGCAGATGGCCATGGAGCTGGCCTATCGACTGGCGACCTCCGAAGAGGAGCCGTGGCGCAGGGCGCGCGAGGAGATGGTCGTTCTGCTGGCTCCGTCACTCAATCCCGACGGGCAGGATCATGTCGTCTCCTGGTACCGCGAGACGGTCGGGACACCCTTTGAGGCCTCCGGACTGCTCAAGCTCTATCAGTACTACGCGGGTCATGACAACAATCGTGACTGGTTCATGTTGACCCAGGCCGAGACGCGCGTCGTGACCGACCTGCTGTACTCGACCTGGTTTCCCCAGGTCTACTGGGATGTGCACCAGCAGGGGAGTTCGCGCGAGCGCATGTTCGTCCCCCCGTTTCGCGATCCGCTCAATCCGAATCTAGACGCGGGCGTGATCGCCGGCATAGATGCCCTCGGCAGCCGCGCGCTGTTCGATCTGACGCGCGCGGGACTGCGCGGTGTTTCGACGGGAGTTTCCTATGACATGTGGTGGAACGGTGGAAACCGGAACGTGCCCGTGCGCCACAACATTGTCGGCCTCCTGACCGAGGCCGCGTCCGTTCGGATCGCGTCGCCCGTGTTCTTGCCGCGCTCGGAGCTCTCAGCTCCGCGCGGGCTTGGCCAGTACGCACCCTCGAACCGCTTCCCGGACCCGTGGCCCGGGGGCTGGTGGCGTCTGCGCGATATCGTCGACTACGAGCTTGCCTTCGCCGAGTCCCTCTTCGGTAGCCTCTCGCGCGAACGCCGACTCTGGCTGCGGAACGGACTGGAGGCCTCCGAGCGAGCCATCGCCGAGGGGACGCGCGAAGCGCCACGCGCCTGGCTGATTCCGAGCGACAACCGGGATGTGGGCGCTGTCCGACGGTTGGTCCAGGTCCTCCTCTGGAGTGGCGTCGAGATCCACGTGGCTTCCGACACCCTGGACGCCGATGGCCGCAGCTGGCCCGCCGGAACCATCGTGATCCAGCGTGCCCAACCCTACGGGAGCCATGTGAAGGACCTGTTCGAGGTCCAGCGTTATCCCGAAGGTGAACCGCCCTACGACGTGGCCGGCTGGACTCTACCGTTCCTGCTGGGCGTGCAGCGGGTCGAGGTGAACCAGCCGATCGAGGCCACGCTCGAGCGGATTCTTGACGCGGGCCAGGCCGTAGCTGCCTTCGAAGGTGACGCGCGCGCGGTGGACGGCACGCTGTCGAGCTGGGACAGTGACGACTGGAAACAGCTCGTCTCCGAGCTCGCCAGCGGCGCACGGCTGCGTTTCGCCGAGAGTGGCGCCGCCGCGGGCCTGTTTATCCCCGAGCCGGAAGGGTCCAAGGACGAGCCGGCCACGGAGGGCCCCGTGCTGGATTCATTGCCGCGCATCGGGATCTACTCGCCCTGGTCGGGCAGCATGGATGAGGGCTGGTTGCGGTGGGTTTTCGACACCTGGGGCGCACCCTACGTGACGGTGCGCAACGAGATGTTGCGCGCCGGCTCGCTGGATGCCTTCCTCGATGTCCTCGTCGTTCCGAGTGTCTCTCCGCGCCAGCTCGACCGGGGGCGCAGCGAGGGCTCGGTGCCATCGGAGTTTACCGGTGGCCTCGATCCCGAGGGGGCCATCGCGGTAGAGGAGTTCGTCCGTGATGGCGGGCGGTTGATCACGCTTGGTCGCTCCAGTACCTGGGCAATCGACCTCTTCCGCCTGCCGCTCGTGGACGTGACCCGCGACGACGAGGCAGGCGAGTTTTCGTGCCCGGGAAGCGTCCTGCGCACCATTCCTGAGACGGAAAGGCTCACCGTCGGCCTGCCCGCGTCGGTGCCGGTCTTCTTCTCGCGCTCGCCGGCCTGGCGCGAAATGACCGACGACGAGCGCCAGGCCGAGCGCATCGGTCAGCCGGCTGACGGGCAGACGCGCGTGCTCCTGCGCTACGCGCCCACGCGCGTCCTGCTCTCGGGCTGGATTCAAGATCCCGAGGTGATCAACGGTCGGGCCGCCTGGATTCGTGCTCGTCACGGTGCGGGCGAGATCGATCTGTTCGCCTTCCGGCCGCAATACCGGGGCTGGAGCCAGGCCAGCTTTTCGCTCCTCTATAGAGCCCTGCTTCTGGATAGCGAGTAGTCGGAATTCCCTTCAATAGGGAGTGCGGTTGGCGTGGTTGTTCCAGAGTGTGAATGGGGCGCGCGCCTCGGCACGCATGAATTCGATCAACGGCATCGCGCGGTCCGCGCTCGGTGCGGCGATCTCGGCGTAGAAGGTTCGGTCGTCGAACCCCGCCTCGGCGGCGTCGTCGCGCGTGCCCGCGTAGACGATTCGGTCGACACGCGCCCACATGGCCGCGGACAGGCACATCGGACAGGGTTCGCAGCTCGTATAGAGCTCGAAGCCACGCAGCTCGAAGCTTCCTGCCCGATCGCAGGCGCGCCGAATCGCAACGATCTCTGCGTGGGCCGTCGGGTCGTTGTCGGCCAGGACGCGGTTGTAGCCCTCGGCCTCTACCTCGCCATTCCGGGCGAGCAGGGCACCGAACGGGCCACCGCTGCCACTCTCGACCGCGTAATGCGCGAGCTCGATGGCTCGCGCCATGAGGCGTGCGTCGGGACCGATGCTCATCGGATGGCTCCGACCTGAGCGCGATTGCTACCGGCTACCTTCGGACTTACCTTCTTCGTGCTGGCCGGATCGACCGCCTTCTTTTTGCGGCCATTCTTGCTCTCGTCGTCTTTCGCCGGGCGCAGCTTGCCGCCAGTCGTTGCACGTGCCCGCAGGCGCCGGGCGGCCTGCTTGATCTGTACAGCCATCCACCCGCGCCGCATCAATGCCGTCCGCAGGCGGCGCACCCGGCGCGCGCGCCGCTCGAATGTCCGCAGATAGAGGTGGCGGCGAATGGGGAGTACACGCGAGCCAATCAAGCACAGGGCACGTGCCTGGCCCACCTCGGGCGCGAGAGACTTCATCATCGTTTCGCGCTCTGCGGTCAGGCGCCCGATCTGGGTGATGCGTAGGGTCTGTCGCGAGGGGGTGATGGAGGTCATTCCGGCGCGCTCCACAGTCACGCCCCAGACCGCCAGGCGCCCGGAGAGCGTCTCGGCCAGCTTGCTATCGAGCCGCTCTGGTTGCATCAGATCCTGCCGTTGGCTACCGCGCACGACTTCCTGCACGCCCAGGCCGAGCACCTGGCGCATGCCCTTCTCCACGTCGTCGATCTCGATCAGGGCCTTGTGCACGTCGGTGATTCGGTAGATCAGGTTTGCGTCGACGTGGTAGACGAGCCCGACCGTGGTGACGACGCGCTGTGCGGGCAGGTCGATCGTGCGCGAGCGCGTGGGGATCTTGCGGGCGCTCTGAAGGAAGGGAATCAGAAGGTGGAATCCCGGCTGCAGGGTCCTCTTGGCGCGCCCGAAGCTGAATAGCAATCCGGTCTGACCACTCTCGACCGTTACGCCGGCCGCCCGAACGATTGCGGCAACCGCGCCCGCCAGGACCAGGACGATCTCGTCCTTGAACTGGTAGAAGAAGCCGAGCAGCAGGTCGCGCGCCATGCTGGGTTCGGACTCTTCCGGGCGGCGCCTCAACTCGGCTCCTCTTCGTCCTCGTCTTCCTCGCTCGCGAAGGGATCCTCGACCACGGGTTCATCGGAAGCGCTCTTCTGCTCGAGCTCATGCTCGAAGACCTCCACGGCGAGCTGCTCCTGGTGCAGCTGCTTGCGATGAGTCTCCGTATGGTCGTCGGAACTGATCGATACCACCGCACCGGAGATCAGGGCCACCGCAGCTTCTTCCGAGAGGCCGGTCGCGCGCATCTCGCCGTAGAGCGAGAGCTTCTCGCGCGCGAGCAGCTCGAGCTGCGTGATCTCGAGGGTGGTGGGGGAGGGTGAGATGTTCGAGAAGCCAAACTGCAGGATGCGTACACCCCACTGGTCTTCGACCGGTCGAAGCTCTTCGCGGATCGAGTCGCACATTGCATCGACATCGGTGACGGTCGTCCGATCCTGACGCGATACGACATTCTGCACCGCGATGACGACGCGATTCTGCAGGCCGGTTACCAGGTCGTCGATTTCGATCTTCGCCTTGCGCAGGTTCACGATCTGGTACACGACCTTGCAGTCGACCTCGTAGACCAGATCGTCGTTGAGCTGGATGACCTGGGGCTCGAGGTCGAGGGTCGTGTGCTTGGTCTCCTCGACACGGAAAGTCTGGATGAGCGGGATCTTGAAGTGGATCCCGGGGCCCACGACGGCTCGCGCGCGCCCCAGTGTGAAGCGCAGGGCGTGCTGGCCGTCGTACACGATGACGAAGAGGCCGGTGATGGCTCCGAAGATGTCGAGCGACATGAGTGTTTCCTGTCCGGACGTCTGCGGGCGAATTGCCCGGGACCTGGGCCGCCACTACAACAAATCGGGCGCCAGGAGCGAACGCTACCCGGTGAGTTCCGAGAAGTCATTCGGGTTGGTTTGGACTTTCGGAATCGGTTCAGGCCAGAATCGCCGCCAGCCCCGCTCGAAATCCATGCCCGATCCTCGACCAGACGCCGTGCGCATCCCGCGCGATCCGGATGACGACTTTCAGCCCAGCGCCATCGAGGGGCGGCGCCAGCTTCTGTCGGACGCCAGCGAGGGATCCCTGGCGCACCTGTTCGGCGCCCCCGTCCCCATGGAGGAGGCGCGCGGGAACATCGAGAATCTGGTCGGCTACGCCCAGGTTCCCGTCGGGCTGGCCGGGCCACTACGGGTCGAAACCTCCGCCGGCTGGCGCGAGGTGCTCGTGCCCATGGCCACCACCGAGGGCGCGCTGGTCGCCTCCTATTCACGCGGCATGCGGTTGATCGGAGAAGCCGGTGGCGCCTGGTCACGCGTCGTTGCCGAGCAGCTCTCCCAGCACCCCGTGCTGGTCTACGACAGCGCGCGCGCCGCCCTGGCTGCGGCCGATCTATGCCGGGGCCAGTTCGACCGATTTGCCGCCATCGTGGCAGGCGCCACGAACCACGGTTCGCTGGTCGGCGTCGAGCCCCAGGTGATCGGACGGCGCCTGATCCTGCGCCTGGTCTTCCGGACCGGCGATGCCATCGGGATCAACATGGCGGCCAGGGCAGCGGACGAGATCTCGGAGTGGGTCGCCCGCGATTCGGGCGCGCTGGAACGGTTTGTTCATGGTCAGGATGTCGAAAAACGCGCCAATGCGCGCGCCCTGGTCGAGGGTCGCGGACGCAGCGTCGTCTGTGACGTGACCATTCCGCGCGCAGTCCTGGAGCGTGTGACGCGTACAACTCCCGAGGCATTGGAGTCCATCTCGCGCACCTATGCGCGCGGATTTGCCCAGATGGGTACCCAGAATTGGGCCGTTCAGTCTGCCAATGGTCTCGCGGCCGTGCTCCTGGCCTGCGGCCAGGATGTGGCCTATCTGACGGAGTGCGCGACCGGATTCCTGGATCTCGAGTGCACGGCGGCGGGCGACCTGCACGCGGCCATCAGCTTGCCTTCCTTATTGGTCGGGACCGTTGGCGGAGGCGCGCTCAAGGGTACTGCGCGCGAGTGCCTCAGCATCCTCGACTGCGTCGGCGACGGGAAGGGCAACCTGTTCGCGGAGCTACTGGGGGCCATCGTGCTGGCCGGGGACCTCTCGCTGATGGCGGCCTTCTGCACGCACGAGTTCGTTGCGGCGCACGAGCGTCTCGGCCGGAACCGGCCCGCCTCCAATCCGGGTGGGGAATCCCGGACGTGAGCGCCGGGACCGCCAAGGAGGAGAAGAGCCCAGCGTCGACCGAGCAGCGGACGGAGCTCTGGTGTCACCTGGCGGTCGTCTGGCTGCTGCTTCTGGGCGGGGCCTTCGCCTATCTGGGCTCCCGGCCTGGGGGACGGGGCCCTATCGCGGTCTACAATTTCGGGCGCGACCTGATCTTCCTGCTGGCCTTCCTGACGTTGATCCTGGGCATTTTTCGGTGCCTGCGACGCCCGCCGATTTCGAGGCCAGGCCGTATGCGTGCCCTGGTGGCACTGGCTCTGGTGATCGGCATCGCGCCCTATCGCCTGCCCTATCCCTCGTCACGGGAAGCACGCCCGAGTCGGACCCAGTTCGAGCTTCCCGTGCGAGGTACCTGGCGAACCTACTGGGGGGGGGACGACAAGGACACGAACCGGCTGGTGGGCTTCTTCGCGGACCGCCGCTTCGGCCTGCATCTCGTGCGCGAGGTCAATGGGCAGCGGGTGCGGCCCCGGATCGATCGCGCTGGCGAGGTCGGGGGCCAGGCTGGAATCCGTCCCGAGGACTACTGGAGCTTCGGTGAGCTGGTCCACGCGCCGGCCGCGGGGCGGGTGATCGGGGTCCGGGACGGAATCCCGGATACGCCCCTCGGAAGGCCATCTCCGGGTGTCGAACCCGGCGGGAACTCCCTCGTCATGCAGACCGCCGAGGAGGAGTTCCTCTTTCTGAACCACCTGGCTGCAGGCTCCTTTCTGGTCGCTGTGGGCGACGAGGTCGAGATTGGCCAGGGCCTCGCTCGGGTCGGGAGTTCGGGATTCTCACCGATGACCCCGGAACCGCACGTGGCGTTGCACCTGCAAACGACGTCTCTGGAGGGCTGGGGCGAGGGTATTCCGTGGCGATTTCACGGATACACGGCCGACGGGAAGCAAGTCGTGGCGGGGATGCCCCGCGGTGGCGTCGATGCGGCCCGCGGCCTCGTGGGCCAGGTGCTCGAGGTGGGCGAGGGACCATCTAGCTCAGATTCTGGTCGGTAGCGGTCTTGACGCCCGTTCACCCGAGCGTACGCTGAAACGTTTATCGTGGCGCCATCAAGTCTCTCCGGTGCCCCGCCCGACACCATCTGCCTCCGCCGCGGGGCCCTTCCCCGCGCCTATTTGGCCCCGGGGCCGACCTGATATCGGTCCCTGAACCACGAACCCTCGTCATGACAGCCGTCCTCAAATCCGAGTCTCCCCGTCTACTCCAGAACAAGCGCCCGGGTCCGTCCGAGCGTCGCAACATCGGGATCATGGCCCACATTGACGCGGGCAAGACCACGGTCACCGAGCGGGTGCTGTATCTGACCGAGAAGATCCACAAGACCGGCGAGGTCCACGACGGCGCCGCGACGATGGACTTCCTCGAGGAAGAGCAGAAGCGAGGGATCACGATCCAGTCGGCGGCGACCAGCTGCGAGTGGAACTCGTACGGCATCAACATCATCGACACTCCCGGTCACGTGGACTTCACGGCCGAGGTCGAGCGATCGTTGCGCGTGCTCGATGGAGCGGTCGCGGTTTTTGATGCGGTCAGTGGCGTCGAGGCCCAGTCCGAGACCGTCTGGCGCCAGGCGGATCGTTACCAGGTGCCGCGCATCTGCTTCATCAACAAGATGGATCGCGTCGGTGCAGACTTCTACGCAGCCGTGCATTCCATCAAGGAGCGACTCGGCGCGCGCCCCGTGCCGGTCCAGATGCCGGTAGGTGCGGAAAAGGACTTCTCCGGGTTCATCGACCTGATTCGCATGAAGCACGTCACTTTCCCGGACACGGGCGATGGTCGTGACTACCTCGAAGGTGACATCCCCGAGGAGTTGATGGACGAGGCCCTCATGCGGCGCCACGACATGCTCGAGATCGCCGCCGAGAACGACGACGAGCTGCTCGACCTGTTTGTCGAGGATGGGGATATTCCCGAGTCGATGGTGATGCGCGCCCTGCGCCACGCCACCCTGACGCTCGACGCTACACCGGTATTCGCCGGATCCGCTCTCAAGCACAAGGGCGTGCGTTTCATCCTGGACGCCGTGATTGACTTCTTGCCGTCGCCGATCGAGATCCCGGCGCTCGAGGGCACCCTGCCGCGCTCGAACGAGGTCGTCATTCGCAAGCCGATCAGCAGCGAGCCGGTCTCGCTTATGGCCTTCAAAACGGTTGCCGAGAGCACGGGCGACCTGACCTTCGTGCGGGTCTATTCGGGTGTGCTCGAGAAGGGACAGAAGCTGCTGAATCCGCGAACGGGCAAGTCCGAGCGCGTCGGTCGCCTGGTCCGGATCCACGCCAACAAGCGTGAGGCTGTCGAGTCGGTGCCGGCGGGCGACATCGCCGCGGTCATCGGCCTCAAGAACACGATCACAGGCGACACCCTGTGCGACGACGACAACCCGATCGTGCTGGTCAAGATGTCGTTCCCGGACTCGGTCATCTCGATGTCGCTGGAGCCCAAGGAAAACCAGGACCGTGACAAGCTGTCCGAGATCATCGGACGCATGATGCGCGAAGATCCGACCTTCCGGGCGACCACGAACGAGGCGACCGGCCAGCTGGTCATCTCGGGCATGGGTGAGCTGCACCTCGAGGTCGTCGTGAATCGCATCCAGAACGACTACAAGTGCGGTGTTCAGACGGGCCGCCCGAAGGTGGCCTTCAAGCAGCGCCTCAAGAAGGACGTCGACACGGTCGCGCGCTACGTGCGCCAGTCGGGTGGTCGTGGTCAGTTCGCCGTGGTGAACGTCAAGTTCGAGCCCACCCCGACCGAGGATGGCGGACTCGAGTTCGTTGACGCGATCAAGGGCGGCAACGTACCCCGTGAGTACATCCCCAAGGTCGGCGAGGGTCTGAAGGAGTTCCACACCAGCGGTGGTCGCACCGGATATCCCTTCGTCAACACGCGCGCCACTCTGTACGACGGCAAGTCGCACGATGTCGACTCGAGCGAGATGGCCTTCCATGCCGCCGGAGTGCTGGCCTTCCGCCAGGCTGTGGAGGGGAATACGGTCATGCTCGAGCCTGTCATGAAGGTCGACGTTCGGGTTCCGGAGGAGTACCTCGGTGCGGTCGTCGGTGACCTGAACTCCCGGCGTGGTGAGGTCTCCGAGGTCGACTCCCAGGGCTCGTTGCGAGTCGTGCGGGCGATGGTCCCGATCGCGGAGATGTTCGCCTATTCATCCGCCCTGCGCGGCGCGACCCAGGGGCGTGGTGACTACTCGATGGAGCTGGCGGAGTACCGCGACGTTCCCGCCAGCATCGCCGCCAAGATCATGAAGGGCGACGAGGTCTAGCGGGCCCCGGGCCAACCGCGATGCGCGGGATACCGATCCTCGCATTCCCTCGACGCGCTGCACGTCAACGGCCCCCCGGGGGCCTCGCGACTCTCATTCGAGCTCTCTGACCTCGAAGTCACACAGGGGTGCGCCCCGAGCACGGTTGATCACCGTGCTCGGGGCGTTACCCTTTCAAGATGCGATTCCCCGATTTGCGACGATCCTCGCCACTCGTCCGAGAGATTTCTCAGCTGGGATCCCGAATGGCCAAACAGCTCGCGGAACAGGGCTGCACGGACCCGGGAGCAAGGCCGTGACGACCACCGCCAGGCGCCGCTGGAGCCGCGAGCTGGAGAGTGAAATCGACGGTATCGCACTCGGTCCCTCCGGGCCGGTGCTCCTGCACGGATACGATCCGCCGGCCGGTGGAAAGTGGATCGACAGTGTCATCCCCGGGAAACTCGCCGCGCTGGATCGCAATTCCGGCGACCTGTTGTGGGTCGGCCCCTGTGAGGTCGGCTACGGGCGCGGTTTCGGGGCGGCGATCGGCAAGAACGACGACGTCTGGGTGCTCGGGCCGGGAACCCGGGAACATCGTGTGGTCCGCATGTCTCTGGCGAGCGGTGAACTGCGCGATGCGGCAGAGATCGCCGCCTTTGACGAGGCTCACGTGGACAGTGAACTGGGCCTTTGTAGCGCCCCTTCGCGGGTCTTTGGGATCGGGCTCGAGGCCCTTGCGGAATCGTGGGCCTACTCGCGAGAGGGTGAGCGCTATCACCTCGTGGCCCGCGTCGGGGACCGCGCACTGGTCGTCTACACCGACCTCAAGCGCAAGTTGCAGGGTGTCTTGCGCCTCGACGCTCTGAGCGGCAAGGTCGATGGGCCCCTGGTGACACCCCAGTTGCAGGTGATCCGCCAGATGGCCTGCGTCGACGAAGCCGTCGTCCTGCTGGGCTCCGGCATCGCGAAGATGCTGCCCCCGGACCTGCGAGCTGGCTTCCAGGCCGAGGTCATGCTGCATGGGGGGGGCGAAGTCGACACCCTGTCCCTGGTTGCCCTGCGGCCCGACGCGCGCCCGGGAGAGGCGCCGCTCTGGCATCGCATCCTTTCCACCAAACCGGTAGATGACCTACCTGAGGTCTCGATCTGTGGAGACAGCGGCAAGGTCTATCTGATGCAGGGGGCCATGCTGGAGGCGCTGGACGGCCTCTCGGGGCGCCCGCTCGGGAACTGGACCGTCCCGGGCCTCGATCTCCAGATCGGGTGGCAGGTCGTCGATGGGGGCGGACTGCTGGCCGAAGAGACGCGCGCTTCGCTTTTCGAGCTACCGGCCTGACCCACGCGGCTTGACCCGGACGCCGCGATGGTGACAATTCCGCCCATGGACCAATCTGAGAGCGAAGAGCAGGAACTGGACGAGGACGGCCTCGTCATCCAGAAGTACGACAGCACGGTCCTGGTCGTCCTGCCCGCAAAGGGGTTCGGCGAGCAGATTCTTCGGTACGCTCGGTCGAGCCTCTACAACGTCCACGTCGGGACCTATTCGGTCTGTACGGTCACTGATGAGCTGATCGAGGGCCGCCTGCAGGACGAGTTCATGGTCGACGGCCCGCTCTCCGAGGCCAGCATGGAGAGCTACTCGGGGATACTCGTGGCCGGCAGCGAGGGTGCTTCGGGCCTGGCCCAGGATCCCCAGGTGCTGGCGCTGGTGAAGGCCGCCCATGCGGATGGGAAGCTCGTCGCCGGATGGGGGGACGCTGTGGAGGTCCTGGCCCAAGCTGGCGTGGTCAAGGGCAGTCGGGTGACCGGCGCGGCGACCTACAAGGGGCTCGTCGAGCAGCAGGGCGGGAAATACTCCGGTCGCGAGATCCAGGCCTCCGGGAACATCATCACCGCACGTGACGAGGGTGCCGGGATGAGATTCGGCCAGGCGCTGGCCGAGCGCGTCCGGATCTAGCCCGCGCCAAACCCCACCGGTCGCTGCTCTCCCGTGGTGCTGGGCACGGTCTTTGGGGGGGGCTTTGTGGGGCCCACTGGCCCCACGGTGCGTGGAATGTGGTATCTATTGCATTGATAGCGGCGGGGCCCACGGCCTGTCATGTCCGGGTTGCCGCCTAGTACGCAAACAGAGACCATTCAGGGATTCTCAAGTGACCGCTACCCTCATTCTCGAGACCCTGGCCAAGGAGTTCTCGATCCGTGTCGAAGCCGTTAGAAGCGCCTTCGAAATGATCGACGCCGGCCTGAGCTCACCATTTATCGGCCGATTCCGGCGCGCCCAGACGGGTGCCCTTTCGGAGACCCAGATTCGCCGTCTACAAAATCGGCGACTCGAGCTGGACGAACTCGACCGCCGGCGCGGCACCATGCAGCGCACGCTCGAACGCATGGCGTCCGTCGACTCGTCTTCGCTCAAGCCAATCCTGAGTTGCACCGATCGCTTCGAGCTCGAGGATCACTTCGTTCCCCACCGCCGGCCTGAGCCCGAAGTTCAGCTCGCGCTGGACCGCGGCCTGGGCCAGCTGGCCGATCTGCTGGTCAAGCCGGTGCCCCGTAGCGATCGTCCTCAGGCGGAGAGCGCGACCCAGGAGCCTGCCGCCGATTCCGATGGCGCCGCGCCCGAGGGTGTGGCCGACGTTGCGGCTTCAGAGCCCGGAGCGTCCCAGGACCCTTCGACTGCCAGCACCGAAAATCCCGACGCGCCCGAGGCGGGGGCGGAAACGGCCTCCCCGGAGGCCGTTGTTGAAACGATCCAAGCGCCGACAGAAGCGCCAGCAGAAGCAGTTGCCGAAGCGCCCGCCGCAACAACCGCGGACGCGCCCGCTGAAGCGCCCGCAGCAACATCTGCGGACGCGCCGGCTGACGCGTCCACCGCAGCATCAGCGGATGCGCCGGCTGAAGCGCCCGCTGCAGCACCTACGGAAACGCCCGTCGAGGTACCGACCTTTGCTCCCGCGGCCAAGGCCGACGTCGCCCAGGAGACCGCGCACGTGAGCGGCCTTCCCGGCAGGATCAAGATCAGTCCGGATCTCGCGCGCATGTGCACGCCGTTCGTCAATCCGGACAAGGGTATTCACACCGAGGCCGAGGCGCTGGCCGGTGCGGTTCGGATCCTCTCCGATCGATTGGGTCGTAGCAGCCACCTGCGCGGCCTCATCCGTCGCATGGTCCGCAAGCGCGGTGTCCTCCACGTACGCCCCCTTGTCGACGATTCGAAGGCTGGACGGCACCGCTCCCTCTTCAAGATGAAACAGCCCCTGCGCCAGGTGCAGGGCCATCGCTTGATCGCACTGCGACAGGCACAGAAGGAACGGGTATTGAACACGGTGATCGTGCTCGACCCGGAGATCGCCCTCGCCAAGGTGCGCGTGGCACTCGGAAAGCACACGGAACCCGCATGCGATAGTCTGCTCAAGGAGGTCGCACGCCAGTCTCTCGAGGCGCGTCTGCTGCCATTGGCCGAGGCGGATATCCGCCTGGAGCTGAAGGAGCGAAGCGATTCGGAGGCATTGCGTTTCCTCTCCCAGCATCTTCGCCAGATTCTCCTGTCGCCTCCGCTCGGGCCCCAACCCGTGGTGGCCGTCGACGTGAATGCCCGTGGGGACTGGGTTGTCTGCATCCTCGGCCCTGACGGTGAGCCGATCAGCGTCCACAAGATCGATACGCGAGTCGCGGCCCCGATCCCGGCGGCCCCGGCGGCCCCGGCGGCGGATGCTCCGGCGGCAGACGCCCCGGCGGCGGATGCCCCGGCGACCACGACGGACATACCTCCCAGCGTCGCGAAGGACGTGACGGTTGCCGCGTCCGCGGATGAATCAGCTCCGGTTGAGGCGGCCGCTCCCGCGGAAGCTTCAGCTCTGGCGGAAACGGTGGAGGGGGCGGCGGATGCCGCGGCCCCGGCGCAAGCCGAAGAATCCGCTACCGCGGCAGATGTGCCCGCATCTGCAGAGCCTGCCCCCGCGCCGAAGCCACAGCGGCGCAAGTCTTCAAGGCCCAAGCCGCCTGTGCGCAAGGATGCTGCCACACTCGGCGCGGAGCTCGCCGCAATCCTGGGTCCGAACGGACCCCATGCCCTGGCGGTGGGTCACGGCAAGGGGCCGCGCGCCGCTGTGCCGCCGTTGCGCGCCGCTCTCGCTGCGGCGGACCTGAACGTCTGTGTCACGATCGTGAACGAGTCCGGCCTCTCGAGCTACGCGAATTCGGAGCTCGGCCGCAAGGAACTCAGCGGGTACAGCGTTCCGGAGCGCCTGGCGATCAGTCTGGGCCGCCGGCTTCAGAACCCGATGGCGGAGATTCTGAAAGTCGATCCGCGCCACCTTGGCCTGGGCGCCGAGCAGGGCCTGGTCAGCAAGGCCAACCTACGGCGTATGTTCACCGAGACTCTCGAGTCCTGCGTGGCTCACGTGGGCTGCGATGTGAACTCGGCGCCCCTTTCGATGCTCAAGAATCTGCCCGGGCTGGACGAGGCCGCGGCTCAGAAGATCATCGAGGCGCGGGCCACGAAGCCCTTCCAGGATCGAGAGGAACTACGCACGGATGGGCTCCTGACGGAGGCCCAGTGGACGAGCGCCATCGCCTTCCTGCGCATTACCGGTGGCCCCAATCGGCTCGATGGGACCGGTTTGCACCCCGAGATGTACGATCTGGCAGCCCAGCTGCTCGACAGCGTGGGTGGAAGTGTCCAGGAATCCCTCGGGCGCCCGGGGGTGACCAAGGGACTTCGCCGGGCGAGCTTCGACGTGGACGAGGCGACCTGGCGTGACGTGATGCGCGAGCTCGCCCAGCCCGGCGCCGATCCCCGTCCGAGTCTATTCAGGCCCGATCTCCTCGGTCCGGACACCGACCGTGCGGGACTGACCGTCGGCCGCGTGGTGGAAGGGATCGTGACCAATGTGGCCAGTTTCGGCGCCTTCGTCGACATCGGCCTGCCGCAGGACGGGATGATCCATATCTCCCAGGTTTCGTCACGCTACGTGCGCGATGCGCGCGAGCTGTTGAGCATTGGCCAGTCCTTGCGCACCCGGGTCCTCGATCCGAGTGCACAGCGAGTTGCCCTGACGATCAAGGACGTGGGCGATCCTCGTCGCCCATCGCAACGGCCGCCCGAGCGCCGGCCGGGTGGCAAGGGGCGGGGCCAGGGAGCCCGTGGCGAAGGCGGCCGTGGGCGTGGTCAAGGCGGCCGCGGCGCGCGACCCGATCGCGGGCCCAAGGTGGACCCCAATCTGCGTGCGGCCCAGGAGCGGCGCGACGGACTGGGTGTACGTGCCACGCGCACGGCGCGCGGCGGGCCCGGCGGGCGCGGCGGGCGTGGTGGCGATCGACGTCCGGGTCGCGAGGATCGCGGCGAGAGGGTCAACCTGGGAGGCCTCAACGCAGAGGCGAATCAGGGTACAGCCTTCAATCCCTTCGCGAACTTCTTCAAGGGACGCGACGGCGAAGGTGAACCGGAGCCGGTCGCCAAGCCGGCACCGAAGCCGGAAGAGGCGCCCAAGGACGACGCCGGAGCCGTCGAGGACTCTTCGCCGACACCCACGGAATAGAACCGCGGCCGGGTGCGGCTTGTCAGAATCCGGGCGGCGGGTCGATTCCGACTGCCCGACCCCAGGCTCAGCCCGCGGATTCCCGCGGAGTGGCGGGGTCCTCAGCGTCATAGATCGAAGGCTGGACCGGACGATCCGTGTCACCGAGCTCGTTCAGCAGTCCCAGATCGCGCTGCTCGTGGACCTCCTCGACCGGGTCCATCTCGAGGTCGACCAGGACCCGTAGCCCTTCGGTGTTGAGGGGCTCGAGCCCCTCATCGTCGTCTTCCTCGGCCTCGTTGAGGCCCAGCGTGACATTCGAGATCGTCTCGAGCACCTCGCGCGAAAGGCTGCGTGAGCTTCGATCGATCTTGTCCTGCAGCCCCTCGCTGGTCGATTCGACCAGTGACGAGAGTTCGTAATTGCTGTCCTGCAGGACGTTCGTGGCCTCTCCGATGCGCTGGTCGAGGCGCGCGCCCAGCTGGTCGAGGCTTGCGGCCAGACGGAAGATGGCGTCCTTCGGATCGTTGGCCCGTGCTTCGTTGCGGGCCTCGCCGATGGCTTTCTTCAGATAGCGCAGGTCGACGCCTTGCTCGACCTGCATGCCGCCGAGCTGGCGGATCAGGTCCTGGGTCGCGACGACATCACCGCGCACGTCCTCGATCATCGACTCTGCCATGCCCGGCTCGAGCAGGGTGCGGGCGTGAAGGCGCTGGTAGCGTGAGAGCCAGCCCATCCCGACCAGCATCAGGCCCGCCAGGCAGAATACCTGACCGCTGAATCCGCTGCGGGTGATCGTCTTCGCGTACCAGGCGAGCTCGGACACGTAGGCCGGTCCGATCGTGATGGCCAGGCCTGCCACGAATAGCAGGCTGCCGACGATCGGAAACAGGAGGCTGGTGACCGGCCGAAGCGCGCTCCTGGGTTCGAGCGGAGCCGCTACCGGTTGCGAGGCCTGGGGCTGATTCTTGACGGGTTCTTGGGAGCTCATGGCGGCGTCGGAGTCTGTTCAGAGGGTATCGGGCGGGCGAATGGAGGCGATGCTCCCTGGGCCGCGTCGATGGCACGGGCGTAGACCTTCCCACTCTCGGGCCGCGGTCGAGGGGATCTTGAGGGGAACCCTGAATCCGGGTGCAACGCCGGTCCGGGGTGTGCGGATGCCCGGTCAGGGCCCCTGGGAGGCCGCTGGCTCATGGGCGAGGCCGTACATGGTCGAAAAGGGTCGTTTCGCCCGCACGATCCTGCGATCCTGGGGGAGTCTGTCTCTGAAACACGCTATTCATGTCGGCAATCAAGGGAACCCCGGTATCGCCTGGCCTGGCCGTCGCACCCGTCCACGTGGTGCGCGCCAAGGCCGACGCCGTACCCGTCTGGACCGTCCGTGGGCATGATGTGGCCGCCGAGATCGAGCGCCTGCGCGAGGCGATCGACCTCGTTTCGGCGGAGCTCGAGCGCCAGCAGGAGATCGTCCGGCGCAACTCGGGCGACAAGGACGCGGGCATTCTCGGGGTGCACCGCATGATCCTCGACGATCCGAGTGCGCTGGCGCTCCTTAGCACCACCGTTCGGGACGAGCGCATCAACGCGGAAGCGGCCGTGGAACACCTGATCTCGACCCTGCGGTCCAGCATGGATGATCTGGACGGGGCCGGCGTGCGTGGATACGCAGCTGACGTCAGCGATCCCTGGCGTGCCGTGCTCGACCGGCTCATGGCCCGGGAGCGGGAGCAGTTCTCGGCGACCCAGGAGCGGGTCGTCCTGGCCGCAGCGGAACTGACGCCCCAGGTGGTCACCTTCTTGAGGCGCGAGCGCTTGCTCGGGATCGTGGCCGAGACCGGCGGGCGATTCTCCCATGGTGCCGTGCTGGCACGATCCTTCGGGATCCCGTGCGTCGTGGGGCTACCAAACCTCATGGCCCGCCTCGAACAGGGCATCGAAGTCCTCGTCGACGGTGATGCCGGCACTGTCAACCTGCGCCCGGATCAGGACTCGATCGACCAGTTCCTCATCCGGCGCCAGCGTCGGAATGCTCGCCAGGACGTCATGCAGGTCGAAGCGTCCCTGCCGGCGGTCACGCCCGATGGCGTCTGCCTGCAGGTCAGCGTGAACATGGAGAGCGTCCACGACCTCGGCGCATTCGAAGTCGAGAGCTGTGATGGCGTGGGGCTGTTGCGGACCGAATTCCTCTACATGGAGCGTTCCCAGTTCCCATCGGAAGAGGAGCAGTTTCGCCTCTATCGGCGCGTGCTCGAGCACATGGGCGATCGGCCGGTCACATTCCGGACCCTCGATATTGGCGGAGACAAGCAGCTACCCTATTTCAAGACGCCCAGGGAGGAGAACCCGGCCCTGGGCTGGCGCGGACTGCGGATCACCCTCGAATGGCAGGATCTCCTGCGCGTCCAGATGCGCGCCATCCTGCGTGCCAGTACCTATGGCAATGCACGGATCATGTTGCCCATGGTGACGTCGCTCGAGGAGGTTCGTGCGGCCCACAAGGTATTCAACGACGTTCGTCGACAACTCATCGAGCAGGGCTACGACGTTGCGGGCGACGTTCCGGTCGGCATCATGGTCGAGGTCCCATCCAGCATTCTGATTCTGGACCAGCTCGTCGACGAGGTCGACTTCGTGAGCGTCGGGACAAATGACCTGATCCAGTACCTCCTGGCGGTCGATCGCGACAACCACCGCGTCGGAAAGATCTACGACCCGCAGCACCCAGCTGTAATTCGCGCGCTCAAGATGATTGCGGATAGTTGTATCGCTGGGGATCTCCCCTGTGCGGTCTGTGGAGAGATCGCCGGGGACTACGCGACCACATTGCTCCTCATGGGATTGGGTTATCGCGAGGTCAGTTTGGCCACAAGTCTGTTGCCCGAGATCCGTTACGCGATTCGTCGGACGTCGACCGTCGAGGCCCGGGAACTGGCCGAGAAGGCCCTGAACGCCCAGACTTCGGCCGAGATCCGGACGATCCTGGACGATGCTCGCGAGCGACTCCACGAGCGCCTGGTGGAGGAGCAAACGCCGATCGAGTAGGGCCAGCTGGGTCGATCGGAGCGTTTGGTCACTACAGAACCAGGCTTTACTAGCAACGCGCAAAACTGGTCCTGAACGATGTTGGGAAGGCCGCGCTCAAAGCAGTTCCATTTGCTACAATGATGCTTTCCAGGGAGGAGGAGTCCTGTGCATCGACCTATCTGGGGTGAAGAGCGACCGACCACACCTCGCCGTGGTAGATGGTCCCAAGCGGAGATCGCGCAGCTCAAGGAGCTGTACGGGCTACGTGACGACAAGGCGATCGCTCGCGAATTGAGTCGATCGGAGGCCAGTGTGCGCAACATGGCCAACGCGATCTTCGGTGGCGAAATCTGCACCGGGCCCTGGAGCGACCGCGACATTGCGAAGCTCAAGAAATACCTCGGACGCTCCAGCCTCGAGGTGGTCGCAAAGCTGCTCTCACGAACGAAGGAAGACGTCGAGGGTATCCTCAAGGAGCTCGGCAAGCAGCGTAGCAATGCGGCCTGGACCCAGGACGAGATCAGTGAGCTCAAGCGGCTCTACGGGACGCGCACCGACGACGCCTTGGCGCTGATCTTCGGGCGCACCCAGGAGTCCGTTGCAGAGCAGGCCCAGGAGCTGAGACTGGCCAAGGACAAGGCATTCCTGCGACGGGCCAAGGGCGAGACGGTAGCCACGCGTATGCCACGCTGGCGCCCCGATGAACTCGAGCAGCTCGCCGAACTCTATCCCGCGCACTCGAATCTGGAGATTGCTCAGAAGCTCAATCGGTCGGTCAAGAGCGTCGTCTCCAAGGCCCACCACTTGGGGATCAAGAAGGATCCGTCGCGACTGCGCGAGATGGGGCGAGAGAACGTCAGCATGCGGTACGGCAAGACTCGGGAAGCAGAGCAGTAGGAGCAGGTCCTGAAACCAGCGGTGGCGGTAATGCCACCTTTTTGCCCCCCCGATCGTTCGGCCCGGTCCCGGGAGGTGTGCCCGATCGAGTGCCTGGGGGAGTGCCCGGGGGAGTGCCCGGGGGAGTGCCCGGGGGAGTGCCCGGGGGAGTGCCCGGGGCAAGGAATTCCAGAGACCTCAACAGGTCGGGACCCGCGTCGTCCGATCATGCCGGCATGCGGTGCCATCAATGTTCCAACGAGAATGCCCTCGAGGCTCGGTTCTGCGATAGGTGCGGATCACCCCTGGCAGGTCAAGCGCCGGAGACTGGCGGTAGTGAGGAGACCGAACTCGTCCTGCGCCCGACCTTTGTCCCACGCGCGGCCCTGCTGTCGGCCCTACCTCTGCAGGTCTTCCTGACGATCTGGGGCGGCGGCTTCTTCGGAGGCTTTTCCCAGCTGGTGATCGACGGATTCGACCTGCCCATCGCGCGCTGGGTTCCGTTCCCGGTCTTCGGTGCCCTGTTCTTCTTCGGGATCGCCTTCTTTTTCTACAAGGCTCAACGGCGTTCCTACGAGATGACCGAATTTCGGTTCACGAGATTCAAGCTCGACTATTTCGAGGGCTTCCTGACGGTGGAGGAAAAGACCATCCCCCTCGCGAACGTGACCGACGTCTCGCTTCGCCGTGGGCTGGTTCAGAAGCGCTACAACCTCGGGACCATCGTTCTTGCTACGTCGGCGTCAACGGGCGCTGTCGGTCCAGCGACCGGCATCCAGCTGCACGACATCCAGGACCCGGAGGACTTCTTCTCGACGGTCAAGGACCTGGTGGAGAACGTCCAGCACGGCAGAACGCAGACCGTCGGCGCTGCGGCCTAGCCCGAATCCTCCGCCAGGACTCGCCCGCGTCCTTCACCAGGACGCCGGCCAGGGCCTCATTTCTTGCGGCCCGGCTTGGCGGCCGTGTACTGCACTGGCCAGGTCTGCCCTTCGAATTCGTAGTCGACGGATGCGCGCAGGGTGAGGTGTGGGTCGGCCAGGTGTGGGCGCGCTAGGGCGCACAGGTCAGCGCGACCGGCCGCCAGAATCGTATTGACGTGGTCGGCGCCCTGGATTGCGCCGACGGCCATGACCGGGATGCCGACCCCGTGGCGGATACGTTCCGCGAATGGCACCTGATACATGCGACCGTAGTTGGGCTCGGACAGGGGGGTGTTTCCGCCCGAAGAGACGTCGACCAGATCGCAACCGTGCTCCTGGAGCATTCGTGCCATCTGCACCGCATCGTCTCCGGTCAGTCCCCCTGAATCGTCGAGCCAGTCGGTTGCCGAGATGCGCACGCTGATCGGCTTGGATTCGGGCCAGGCCGCACGTACCGCATCGAAGACCTGCAGGGGGAATCGCATGCGGTTCTCGAGCGATCCACCCCAGGCGTCGGTGCGCGTGTTGACCAGGGGCGAGATGAAGCTCGAGAGCAGGTAGCCGTGGGCCATGTGGACCTCGATCAGGTCGAAGCCGGCCTGCTGTGCTCGCTCGGTTGCGGCCACGAATTCGGCCACTGCCGCTTCCATGTCGCCCGAGTCCATCTGCTCTGGCGCGGGCCAGCCCTCCGCGAACGGCAGGGCACTCGGGCCGAGGGTTTTCCAGGCGCTGGCCTCCGGAAGCGGGCTGTCGCCCTCCCACGGCAAGGTGCACGAGCCCTTGCGGCCAGCATGCCCCAGCTGGAGCCCCATCTTCGCCCTTGAATGGGTGTGAACGAAGTCCGTGATCCGGCGCCAGGCCCTGACGTGCTCCTCGTTGTAGATCCCGGCGCAGCCGAAGGATATCCGCGCGTTCGCCGAGACGTTCGTCATCTCGGACATCAGCAGTCCCGCACCTCCCACAGCGCGAGATCCGTAGTGCATGAGGTGCCAGTCATCCACGCAGCCATCGGTCGCCGAGTACTGGCACATGGGGGAGACGACGACCCGATTGTCGAGCCTCAGATCTCGCAGGGAGAATGGCGCGAACATCGGAGGCGGGAGCGGGTCGTCCGGTGCGAGCTTCGCAAGGACGTCGGGCGCATTCTGCTCCATCCACCAGCGCGTGACCCGCTCCACGAGGTCCGGGTCGCGCTCGCGCAGGTTGTCATAGGTGATGCGCTTTGAGCGCGTCATCAAGTTGAACTTCAGTTGCAACGGGTGCTGACCCATGTAGCGGTCCGAGTTCTCGAACCACTCGAGGCTGGTCTGGGCCGCCTTCTGGATCTTGATGCAATCGACCCGGCGTGCATCCTCGTAGGCCTCGAGCGCGCGTGGCACACCCTGCCCAGCTTGCTCGACCATCGCCTGCGACAGGGCGATAGCGTCTTCCATTGCCAGCTTGGTTCCGGACCCGATCGAGAAGTGGGCGGTGTGAGCCGCGTCTCCCATGAGCACGATGTTCTCGTGGCACCAGCGTTCACAGGCCACGGTCGGAAAGGTGCGCCAGATCGAGCGGTTCGTGAGGAGCTCAAAGCCCTCGAGCTCCTCGGCGAAGAGCTCACGCACGTAGCGTACCGTGTCGTCCTCACTGGCCTGGTCCAGCCCGGCGCGCTTCCAGGTGTCTTCGTGGCACTCGACGATCCAGGTGCTCAGGGGCTTGTCGCCCACCTCGAAGGGGTAGGCGTGAATCTGGAAGAGCCCGTGCTGGTTCTCGCGGAAAATGAATGTGAAGGCATCGAGCGGTTTGTCCGTGCCAAGCCAGCAAAACTTGCATTTACGCCAGTCCAGGCTCGGCCGGAAGGTGTCCGCATACTTGTCGCGCAACAGGCTGTTGATTCCATCGCAGGCGACGATCAGGTCGGCATCCGCGAGCACCGAATCGTCCAGGATCTCGTGCTCGAAATGCAGGTCGACGCCCAATGCACGGCAGCGGCCCTGCAGGATCTGAAGCAACTGTTTTCGAGCCAGTCCGCTGAATCCGTGCCCGGTCGAGGTGATGCACGCATCCCCGTACCAGGTCTCGATGTCTGTCCACTTGGCGAAGCTACGGGTGATCTCGTCGTAGCTCTCCTTGTCCGCCTGCTCGAATGTATCCAGGGTCTCGTCCGAGAAGACCACGCCCCAACCGAAGGTGTCGTCCGAGCGGTTGCGTTCGAAGAGCGTGATCTCACTCTCCGGCATGGCCTTCTTCATGAGGATGCTGAAGTACAGGCCCGCCGGTCCGCCACCGATGCATGCGATTTTCATGACGGGCCGAGCATAGCGCCCTGGAGCGCGGCCGCCCACAGCTGGCATTCGACGGCGGGCGCGGCCGGGTAATGTCGCGCGAGACCGCCTAGCCTTCGATCGACTCGCCGAGCTTTCCCGCCAGCTCGACCAGGGCCTTCCGCAGGCTCCGAGTCTCCTGCTCCAGGGCATCGACACGCTGCGCCAGCCCCGGTGATTCGGCGGCGGGGTTCCTGCTCGCCGGGGCAGCACTCGGGCGAGCGCCGCCGGCCGGTACCTCTCCCGGTTCGGGCTCGCCCTCGAGCGCCAGACGCGGCGCCAGGGTCTGCCCGAAGCGTTCCGCCCGTGAGCCAGGAAGTGGTGCTAGCCTTTGTACGTAGCCCTGGTCGATCAGCCTCGCGGTGACGTTCGCCAGGACGTCCAGGCTGGAGATCGTGCACATGCGATTGGCGCGGGTTCGCAACTCACCCTGGGTCTGTGGCCCGCGCAGTAGAAGCTCGGCCAGAACGGCCAGGCCCTGGTCGTCCAGGTCGAAATGCTGCCGGGCACTGTGGGTCCACTTCTCGACGCGGCTACCCGCAGGCGTGTTCGAGCCCGCGATGTGCTTCATGCGCAAGCCCTGCAGGGTCACGTCGACCTCCGCCTCGGTGAAGAAGACCACCGGGTTGCGATTCGACTTCTGATTCGAGCCAGTCGTCGCCGCGTGCTGGGAGAGGGGATACTGATCGGGCGTTGTGAATGCCTTCTCGATCAATACCCCGAGTACCCGTGCCTCGTGTGGGTTGAGTTGATCTGCCATGCCCCGATCCTAGCGACGCCTTCCCCGCCTCCAAGATCTTCCGTACCGTACTGCCGGCAGGCACCCCTTGGACATCATCCTCGTACACCCCGAGATCCCGCACAATTCCGGCTGTGCCGGCCGCCTGGCCGCCGCCCTGAACTTGCCCCTGCACCTGGTCGAGCCCCTGGGATTCTCCCTCGAGGACCGCTACCTCAAGCGCGCGGGTCTGGACTACTGGCCCATGGTCAACCTGACCGTGCATCCGAACTGGGGGGCCTTGCAGAGTGCCGTGGAAGGGCGCTCCGCACGCCCATTCAAGGAGCGTCTGCGCCTTTTCTCGGCCCGCGCTGGGCGCTCTCTTTTTGAGACCACGTTCGAATCCGACGACCTGCTCGTCTTCGGTAGCGAGACCAAGGGCCTGCCCAGGGACCTGCTCGAGCGCAACCCGGACGCGCGCGTCTACATCCCGATTCAGCCTGGCGTTCGAAGCTTGAACCTGGCCAACACGGTGGCCCTGGCCGCCTACACCGCTCTCGTGCGCGCCGGTGTCCCGCTACCGGACAACGATGGCCACCACGAACCCCATCCGGATGCAGGCGAGAATGTCACCCCGAGCGATCGCGCGGAGTCGGCCGAGCGCTAAAGAGGATCGAGCCGCCCGAGCTCGTGCTCGGAGGTCGTGTAGGCCTCGCAGCGGGCGTCGAGTGCATCGAATTCCGCTGCCAGGTTCTGCCGGAATTCTTCCCAGGCCTGGGCCGAGTCCCAGTAGTCGATCGTCAGGTAGCGGACCGAGTCGTGGCGATCCCGGTGGAGTTCCGTTCGGCGATATCCCTCCGCACGTTTGAAGAGCTGGACCCAGTCGCCGTCCGGGCCATACGCAGCTTCGAATTCCGCGACGCACTCGGGGCGGACCGAGTATTCCCAGATGTAGGCGAATCCGGCCTCGAGGTCAGCCATGTTTTCTTGCGGTCGACGCGGCGCTGGGCGCGAGACTCAGGGGAGCGAGGCGACGGCCGGGGCATTCGCGGTTCACAGGTCGAGGCTCTTCCAGACCTCTCGGGCCCTTTGAGTGTCGTCCGTGGCGCGGAGCAGGATCAGGGTGGATCCCCCGGGGATTCCGGGTTCGGGGCGCAGGGCGTGAGTTTCGGGGAGGCAGTGGTCACGCAGGGGCCCTTCGCCCGGTTCGGTGAGAACCAGTCGGCCGATGTAGTGCGCGGCCTGGTTGAAGGCGGGGGAGTTGGGTCCGGGGATCGACTGGGGCGTGATGACGGCTTCGAAATAGGTCGGGGCACGGTCGAGGAAGAAGGCACGGGGCACACGCTTGTCGTGGCCGGCGCTCCGGGTTTCGGCGGAGGCTGGGAGTTTGGCGACGGTGGGTTCTACCAGGCCGTTCCGGTCGAAGATGTGCAGGCCGGAGTGGTAGCCGATGGCGCCGATCGCTCCGGCGGTGAAGCTTGAACCTGCGGGAGCGACCTGCGCCAGGCCCTTGCCGATCTGGATGAAGTTGGTGAGGTTCTGGACACCGCGCTGCCAGCGTTCCCGTTCTGTCTGGTAACCGGTCTTGAAGGAGCGAAAGGCCAAGCCTTCGCGCAGGGCCGTCGGAGCAGCGCAGAGGTTGAAGCTCGGGAGGATCGCGATGGTGATGGCCAGCAGTCCGAGGGCGGGGCCACGGGCACGGCCGAGGCGGTCGACCAGGCCGGCGATGATCACTGCCAGCAGGGGCGAAGCCGGTGCGAGCATGCGGAACATGGGCATCCAGTCGCCGCCGACGAGTGTGTTGTAGGCAAGGAAGGCGGCGAAGCTCAGGGTGGCGGCCAGGCAGAATCGACGGGCCGGGGCGTGGGACGTCCTCGGCCGAGCCCAGAGAATGCCGGCAGCGGCCAGCAGGGGGGAGCCGAACACGACCAGGTAGCTCGCGCTCGTTTTCAGGCCGCGCAGGATCAGCTCGGTGCTGAGGTCGGCCTTCACCCGCACCGTGTTGGCGACCCACAGTCCGTAGTGGCTGCGGCGCCAGGCGAGGTAGGCCACGCCGGAGATCAGGGCCACGGTCAGGAAAGGGCGCAGGCGACGTCTGCTTTCAGGTGACCCGGCGAGTAGGGTCGCCAGGGTCAGGACGCCGACAAAGGCCAGGCCGTCGGTGCGGACGAGGGGCAAGGCGACGCCCGCCAGGATGAGCGCAGCGACGCTTCGGCGGCACCCGGCGGGTGCGATGAGCCCGTCGATGGCCAGGAAGAACAGCAGGGCGAACAGGGAGGTCTCGAGCCCGCCCGTGGCCCAGGTCGCGAATGGCGGAAAGGTGACCAGGGCCAGGGTTCCGAGGGTCGTCGCGCTGGACGAGAAGCTGCGCTGAACCAGACTGCGGTGGACCAGGACGACCAGCAGGCTGGAGGCCGCGATGGAGAGCACGCGCGACGCGACTTCGAGCTCGAATCCGATACGGTGTGCGAGGCTGAGCAGGGCGACCCAGAGAAAGTTGCTGTAGCCCTCGACCGGCGCCTCGCCTGGGTTGAATGAGAGGCCCAGGCCGCTGGCCCAGTTGACGGCGTAGCGGAACGAGATGTAGGCGTCATCGATCAGGAAGTTCGAGTACGCCACGTGCCAGGCGAACACGACCAGGCCCAGGATGAGGCCGGACCGGGTACGGGGCTGGATCCACGAGCCTGGCCCGTGTGGGCTCGCGGCGCTTGTTCCATCGGCCTGGTGGTCCATTTCGCTGGGAGTCGCGGGAAGCCCGCGCGCTGCGGAGCCTACCAGGGCTGTGGGCGCGTTCCATCTCCGAGGGCCGGCGCCTTCTCGATAGCGCCAGCCTTCCCGGGGCTGAGCGTGGCCTTCGCAGGTGGGATGGCTCAAAATAGCAGGCCGGGTCGCGGTCGGCCCCCCGGCGAGATGGAACAGGGACCCATGACAGAAGCTGTAGGAACCGAGGACGGCCAGCCCCAGCGGCCGAAGCGCGGGGTCTTGATCGATCTACGCATCGATGGCCTGGACCGGCGCGGTCACGGACTGGGCCAGGCGCATTTCGGAGCCCGCTCGGTGAAGGTACGCGTGCGCCGCGGTCTACCGGGATCCCTGCTGCGGGTTCGCATGCTCGGTCGGCGCAAGGGCGCCTGGGAAGGACAGCAGGTCGAGTTGCTCGAGGCCAGCCCGGACCAGATAGACGCCAGGTGCGAGCACTTTCAGAGCTGCGGTGGCTGCGCCTTCCAGCACCTTTCCTACCCGGCCCAGTTGAGCGTGCTAGGCCTGCAGGTTCGTGAGTGCCTGGAGGGGCAGCTCGAGGGCGTTCAGGTAGACGACGTCCTCGGAGCGAGCTCGATCTGGAACTATCGCAACAAGATGGACTTCACCTTTGCCAGCCGGCGCTGGGTGGAGGAGCACGAGCCCGAGGGTGCCGAACGTGACTTCGCCCTGGGTCTGCACGTTCCTGAGCGCTTCGAGAAGGTGCTCGACATCGACTCGTGCAAGATCCATTTCGAACAGGCGGACGGTCTGCTCGCGAGTGTGCGCAAGATCGCGCGTCGGCGTGGCCTCAGCCCCTGGGACTGCATCGCGCACGCCGGGCTCCTGCGCCATCTGGTGCTGCGCAAGGGGGTGCGGACCGACGAGATCATGGTCAACCTGGTGACCTCCCGTGAGGCACCGGAGGAGATCGACCCATTCGCAGTGGAGCTCATCGAGCGCCATCCCGAGATCACGACCCTGATCCAGAACATCAACACGCGGCCCGCCGCGACTTCTGTAGGTGAGCGTGAGCGCATCCTGTACGGAAGCGGCGTGATTCAGGAGCGTGTGCTCGGGTTGAGCTTCACCCTGTCCGCGAATTCATTCTTCCAGACGAACACGGAGCAGTGCGACGTCCTGTTCAAGGTCCTGCACGAGGAGGCTGTCACCCGATCAGACGACGTGCTTTACGATCTCTACTGCGGAACCGGGGCCATCGGGCTGTCCCTGGCGGGCGGAGTTCGACAGGTCTTCGGGTGGGAGTCGGTGGGTCAGGCCGTTGTGGATGCTGCACACAATGCGCGCCAGAACGGGATCCAGAACGCCGTATTCATGGCCGGTGATGTGCTCGAGGGACTGGCGCAACGGGGCGACATACCCGCGCCGGATATCGTCGTGCTCGACCCGCCGCGCAGTGGCCTGCACCCGAAGGTGATTCCGGCGGTCGTGCGCCTCGCGCCCCGGCGCATCGTCTACGTCTCCTGCAACATCCACGCGGCTGCCCAGGATATCCCGGCCTTCCGGATGGGCGGCTACGACCTGAAGCGTGTGCGCCCGATCGACCTCTTTCCCCACACCCCGCACGTCGAGACCGTCTTGACCCTGGAGCGACGGTCATGAATGCCATGCCCCGGCCCGACGGTCCGAAGCCGCGTGCGGAGACCGAGACCATGGCGGGCCTGTGCCCGACGTGCCAGCACGTAAGGGTCATCGTGTCCGAGCGCGGATCGACATTCCTGCGCTGCCGTCTTGCCACCGCACAGAATGCCTTCGCCAAGTATCCGCCCCAGCCGGTTCGCCATTGCCCCGGGCACGAGGCCTGATCGATGGAATTGCGCGTAGCACCCGGGTCGTTCCTCGTATCGGTGCCCCAGATGCTCGACCCGAACTTCATGCACACCGTGGTGCTCGTCTGTGAGCATGGTGCCGAGGGAGCTGTGGGGCTCGTCGTCAACCGTCCGCCCTCCGCCCGCATCGGCGACCTGCTTCCAGAGCACCCCGGTTTCTCCGAGCTGGATATCCCTGTGCACCAGGGCGGGCCTGTCGGACTCGACACCTTGCAGTTCGTTCATACCGCAGGTGAGCGCATCCCGGGCGGCCTGGAGCTCCCGAACGGTCTCTACCTGGGTGGAGACATGCAGGCCCTCGGCGAGTTCCTGGGCAACGAAAAGGAACCGCAACGCAGGGTGCGAGTGTTCCTGGGATACGCCGGGTGGGGAGGCGGGCAGCTGGAAGAGGAGCTGCAGACAGGCTCGTGGGTCCCTGCACCCGCCGATCCCCGGTTGCTTTTCTCTGCAGAACCGGCGGAGGATATCTGGCGCAGCTCCCTGCGCTCGCTCGGGATCGCCGGCGAAAACCTCTCCCAGCTGCCCCCCGATATCAGCTGGAACTAGCCCGAATCCTTTTGCGGGATGCGCGCCTGGCGACTGTCAGACTCAGCGCAGTTGTCAGACCGCGTGCACGGGCCCGTCTCCGGCGGCGGCGGCGAGCAAGGTGCGGCGAACGTAGACCGGGACCATTTCGCGTCGATAGTCCGCGTCTCCGGGGACGTTTGCGAGCGGGTGGCACTGCTTGAAGGCCGCGGCAGCCACAGCCTTGGCGGCCTCCAGGAAGTCATCACTGCCCGGGGTCGTTCCCGCCAGGGTCTCGGAGACTCGTTTCAAGCGCACGGGGCGCGCAGCCAGGGCGACTGCGACCAGGTCCGCGTCCGCGACCTTTCCGCCTGAATCCAGATCGACTCGGGCCGCCACTCCGAGCAGGGGGAAATCGATCGACTCACGGTCGCGCAGCTTGCCGTAGGCGCCGCGGTGACCGGCGGCCTGGGCAGGAATGCGGATCTCGGTCAGAACCTCGTGCGGCAGGGTCTTCTTGTTCACGATCCCATCCGCCTTCCAGAGGTCGTCGATCGGAATCTCCCGCTCGCCATCCGGGCCGACGAAGACCACCGTCGCGCCCAGGGTCATGAGGGCCGGGGCACTGTCGTTGCTGGCAGCCGCCACGCACTTCTTTCCGCCCGCGACGACGTGACAGAGCTCGCCGTCTTTCTTCAGGCAAAAGCCGAGGGATTTGCGCCAGAAGTAGGTCTGGTTGTACCACTGGCAGCGAGTGTCGAGCATGACATTGCCGCCCAGGGTGCCCATCGTTCGCAGCTGCGGGCCGGCGATCAGACTTGCGGCGTGGGCCAGGGCCGGTGCGCGCTCACGCACCAGTTCGCTTGCGGCCACCTCGGAAATGCGTGTCATCGCGCCGATCACCATTGGCTGATCCTCGGCGCCGCTGGCGTGGATGCCGCGCAATGCCTCGACCCGCTCGAGTGACACGACATGCTCGGGTTCGAACAGACCGTGCTTCATGTTGGGCACCAGATCGGTCCCGCCGGCGATGATCTGGGCGCGACCGTCGTGGGCGACGAGCTGGGCGATGACCTCGTCCACTGTCGTCGGCTCGCTGAGGTCGAACTGGGGCAGGCGCAGCATCAGACGTGGCTCCCCGTCTGGACCGGTGCTTGTTCGCGCAGGGCGCGCAAGACCGCGCTCGGTGTGAAGGGCAGGTGCTTCATCCGCACTCCAATCGCATCGTGGACTGCATTTGCGAGGGCCGGAATGGAGGAGTGCAACGGGCCTTCGCCGGCCTCCTTTGCACCGTAGGGTCCCTCGGGATCGATGCTCTCGATGATGGAGGCTTCGATCTCGGGTGTGTCGAGCGAGGTGGGAATGCGGTAGTCCAGCAGGGACGGCCCCGAGTGCAGGCCGAAGCGGTTCACCTTGTGGTCCTCGAGCAGGGCCTCGGCGATTCCCATGTAGACCGAGCCTTCGATCTGGCCCGCAACGAGAGTCGGATTCAGGGCACGACCGCAGTCGTGAGCGCACCAGACCTTTTCGCACGTGATGCGGCCCGTCTCGGGGTCGACCGTGACCTCGACCACGTGCGCCGTGAACGAGTAGGCGGGTGACGCGCCGATGGCACCGCCCCGGTAGTCGCCACCGAGCTTGGGTGTGTTGTAGGAGCCGGTGGCGCCCAGGGTGTCAAAGCGTGCCTCGGCCAGGTTGAAGGCCAGGCGCATGTCGATGGCGCGCTCCGGATCTTCGAGGTCGATGGCCTTGCCCTGGATCAGTCGCACCCGTTCCGGCGCAACACCCCAGTCCTCGGAGAGGGCCGCGACGACTTGCTTGCGCAGCTTGCGGCAAGCGTCGATGGTCGCATTGCCGACCATGAATGTGACCCGGGACGAGTAGGCGCCCAGGTCGACCGGGCACAGGTCCGTGTCAGCGGCGACGACACGCACGTGATCGACGGGTAGACCCAGCTCCTCGGCCACCAGGTAGGCCACGACCGAGTTGGAGCCCTGGCCGATGTCGTTTCCACCCGTGAAGACGGTCACCAGGCCCGAGCGATCTACCTTGAGCTGGATGCCGGCCTGGGGCATATCGTTGGGATAGATCGCGTAGTTCGTGCCCGTGATGTACATCGATCCGGCCACGCCCAGGCCGCGACCGTAGGGCAGCTTGCCGCGCCGCTCCTTCCAGCCGCTGGCGGACTCGACCGAGTCGAGACACTGCATGAAGCCATTGGATGTGATGCGTTGACCGTTGACCGTCTCGGTGTGTTGACCGAGGAAGTTCTTGCGCCGTACCTCGATCGGATCCATGCCGATCTTCTCGGCCAGCTGATCGAGCTGAACCTCGAAGGCGAAGCGTGGCTGAACGGACCCGTGTCCACGCTTGGGCCCGCAGGGTGGCTTGTTCGTGAAGACGCGCGTGGAGTCAAAGCGGTAGCTCGGGAACTCGTAGGGCCCGGTGAGTAGCTGGCCGGAGTAGTAGGTCGTGACCAGCCCGAAGGAACTGTAGGAACCGCCGTCGATCAGGATGCGCGCATCGACCGCGGTCAACTTGCCGTCGCGCATGATGCCCGACTTGTAGCGCATGTTCATCGGGTGCCGGCCCCGGTGCGCGTAGAACACTTCCTCCCGGGTCCACAGCATCTTGACCGGGCGTCCGGTCTTCATCGCCAGCTTGGAGACGCAGAATTCCAGGCTGAAGGGATCTGACTTGCCGCCGAAGGCCCCTCCGATGCAGGGCTGGATGACGCGAATCTTCTGGGGCTCCAGCTCGAGCACGGCGCTCAATGCGCGGTGCACGTAGTGGGTGATCTGGGTCGCCGACCACAGGGTCAGCAACCCGTCGGCGCCGAACGTGGCAACGGCGCAATGGGGTTCGATGGGGGTATGGGTCGAACCGTGAAAGGTGTAGTCGTCTTCGATCACCACATCCGCAGCGGCCAGGCCCGCGTCCACATCGCCGAAGTCGAGGGCGACGTGTTTCGACACGTTGTTTCCGCGCTTGTTCTCGTGGATCGCGGGGTCGTCGCGCTCCAGGGCCTCGCGCGGGTCCAGGTAGGCATGCAGAACTTCGTACTCGACATCGATCAGATCTAGGGCGCGATTGGCGGTGTCCTCGTCGATGGCGGCCACCGCCGCGACCTCGTCGCCGATGAAACGCACCTTCTCGACCGCCAGGGCATTCTCGTCCGGGGTCCAGGGAATGACGCCGTAGCGGATCGGCATGTCCACGCCGGTGATCACAGCGTGGACGCCGGGCAGGGCCTCGGCGCGGGATGTGTCGATCGACTTGATCAGGGCATGGGCGTGTGGGCTGCGCAGGGTCTTGGCGTGCAGCATGCCCGGAAGTTGAATGTCGTCCGTGTACACGGCCTGGCCGGTGGCCTTGGCGAGACCGTCCACCTTGCGTCGCGGCTTGCCGATGACCTTGAAGTCCGGGCCCCAGGGGGGCTGGGGCCCGCGAATATCACGAGCGCTCATCAATACCCTCCGTCGAGCAGCCGTCGGCCAGCTGCCTTGCCCACGCGGGTTGCGGCGGCGGCGTCTGCGCCGCTTCCGCAATGCAGGTCTGTACCGCCTGGATGATCTGCGTGTAGCCGGTACAGCGACAGAGGTTGCCCGAAAGGGCCTCCCGGATCTCCGAGTCGTCTGGCTGGGGCTTCTCCTTCAGCAGGGCGCGCGCGGAGAGCATCATGCCGGGCTGACAGAAGCCGCACTGCAGGGCACCGCAGCGGTCGAAGGCATCCTGGACAGGATCCAGAGCGCCCGCTTCGCCGCTACGCCGGTGCTCCGGCATCAGCCCTTCGATCGTCACCACCCGACGGCCCTGCGCGTTCGACGCCAGCATCAGGCAAGCCAGTACCGGCTTGCCGTCCATCAAGACCGTGCAGGCACCGCAGTCGCCCTTGTCGCAGCCTTGCTTGGAACCAGTCAACCCAAGCTCGTACCGAAGGACCTCCAGCAGGGTCCAGTGGGACGGCGCGGCGACGTCCAGGTCGTCGCCGTTGATGCTCAGGCGGAGATGGCGCATGGGGCTATCTTCGCCTGGGAGGGGGGGGCGCGCACCAAAAATGCCGCGCGAACCGGTCCGCCCAGGGCAGATCCGTCAGGACGATTTGGGTCGCCGGGCATGGGCACGGCGCTTGCGGCGGGTGGCGGCGTCCACCGGGCCAGGCTTGCTCTCGGCGGGCTTGTGTTCGAGGTGCTGAAAACTCGCGATATCCGTCTCGACGATGTCCGAGACCGCGCGCTGCTGTGCTGGATCGAGTTCGGTCAGGCCCCGGAAGGCCAGGTATTCCTCGAGCACTCCCGCGTCGACCATCACAGGCTCACTGTTCACCCACTGACGATCCGATCCGTCCTTGGTGACGTTCGCGATCCAGTACTGCTCGCCCGTCTCGAGACACCGGTGGCTGGCGTCCACGGCGCGCCCCTCGAGGCGCTTCAGGGCCTTGCCGTTGAAGTAGACCGTCCGGCCCGACTTGGAGAGCGCCCCGCGGCCGATCCATGCGGGAGCCAGCTCGCCCTTCTCGGGTCGCTGTTCAATAAATAGGAGCCGTTTCTTCGCCACTGGTGATTCCTGCCTGGAGACCGTGTCGGCTCCGTCTTCGCCTTGGGGCCCGAGGCCCAGCTGGAGAGTTCAGTGTAGCGTCGGGTCGCTGCGGCACACTCGCACAGTCTCCCGAATCAGGACGTGCTCTCGCAGGTCGTGGTGCAAGCCACGGCCTGCTATGCGGGCGGAGTGGCTTCGACCTGGTCGGCCAGGTAGACCGCGATGGCCTCGAGGAACGTCGGACCGAGGTCGACGGCCTTCTTGTCTCCGACGCCCTTGAGTGCCCGGAAGCCCTGGTCGTCCCGTGGCTTGTGCGCTGACATGGAGGCCAGGGTGCGATCGTTGAACAGGATGTAGGGCGGAACCCCGCGCTCCGCGGCCAGCCTGCGGCGCAGCTTGCGGAGATGCTCGAACAGGCCCTCGTCCGGGGGCGGTCCACCCTCCTCGGCGGGGGCCAGCTGGCGCTTCTTCTTGGCGGGCTTGCGCGGCAAGAAGAGCGAGATGTCCTGCTCGCCCTTCATCACGGCCAGGCCCGACTGGGTCAGGTAGAGGGTCGGATAGTCGCCGGGCGCCACCCCCAGATGATGGGCCGCGACCAGCTGATCGATCCACGCCCGCAGCTCGCGCGTCGTGTGCCCACTCAGCAATCCGTAGGTCGAGAGGGCCTCATGTCCGAGTTGCCGGATTCGGGCCGTCTTGGCACCGCGCAACACATCCGCCACATGCCCTCCGCCGAATCGTTGTTCACAACGAACGACGCACGAAAGGATCTTCTGCGCCACCACCTGGCTGTCGGCCACGGTCTCCAGTTCGCCCAGGCAGACGTCACAGGCCCCGCAGTTTTCGCCCTTCCATTCGCCGCCGAAATACTCGACCAGGGAAGCGTGGCGACAGGCCGCGCCTCCGGCCAGGTTCCACATATGCCCGAGCCGGTCGATCGAATTCTGTACCTCGTCCGCCACGTCGTCGCCGGCCAGTTCAGACTCCTGGGCTCCGCGCTCGATCAGGCCTTTCCAGCTGTGGAAGTCCGAGCCCGAGAAGAAGAGCACGCACTCCGACGGCAACCCATCGCGGCCTGCGCGTCCGGTCTCCTGGCTGTACTGTTCGACGCCCTTCGGCAGGCTGGCGTGGGCGACGAAGCGCACGTCCGGGCGGTCGATTCCCATCCCGAACGCGACCGTCGCAACGACGATATCGATGCTCTCACCCTGGAAGGCGTCCTGGACCCGGCGACGTTCCCTGGGCGGTAGGCCCGCGTGATAGGGCAGGCAGCGCAGACCACGTCCAGCCAGGTCACGGGCCAGCTTCTCCACGTCCTTTCGTCGGATGCAGTAGACGATTCCCGCACCGCCCGGGTGCCGCCCGGCCAGGCTGACGATCTGTCCGAGCAGGTCGCCGCGCTGGGAGATCCGGTAGGTGAGGTTTGGGCGGTCGCAGTCCCCGACGATTAGGTCCGGATCGACGAGCCCGAGCTGGGCTACGATGTCCTCGCGCACGCGCGGTGTCGCGGTCGCCGTGTAGGCCTGGATCGGCAGGTCGGGCCGGCGCATGCGCAGGTCGCCGAGTTGACGGTACTCGGGCCGGAAGTGGTGGCCCCAGTGGCTGATGCAGTGGGCCTCGTCGACTGCGATCGAGGAGAGCCCCTGTTCTTCGAGACGTGGCAGAAAACCATCCATGACGAGCCGTTCGGGCGCCACCAGCAGCAGCTTGAGGCGCCGTTCGTCGAGGGCCCGGTAGACGTCGCTTCGTTCGCTGGACTCCTGCGCGCTCGTGAGCATCCCGGCCGCCACTCCGTTGGCCAGCAACCCATCGAGCTGGTCTTTCATCAGTGAGATGAGCGGGCTGACGACGACCGTCAATCCCGGTCGTACCAGCGCCGGGGCCTGGTAGCACAGGCTCTTGCCGCCACCGGTCGGCAGGACGACCAGGGCATCCCGGCCCGCGAGGCATGCGCGCACGGCCCGCTCCTGCTCGGGCCGCAGGTCGGCGAAGCCCCAGGTACTGCGCACGAGTGAACGGACTGCCTCCAGGCCGTCGTCTTCCCCGGTGTCCGGCCCTGCCTCGCGCAGCGTGTCCGCCGGCGGTGGATTGTCGAGTCCAGATTCGATGAGTGCCCCTCGGTCGAGACCGATTGGACCATTCGCCGGTTGCTGATCAAGTCTCGATCCTGGCTTCCCGTTCGCGGCCAGCTCGGGATACATTAGGGTGGGCAGCGGACCGAAGGGGCGATAGACCCCCTCCCGATGGCGTTCCCAGGAGCTTCGACGGAGCCTCGATGACGATTCTAAGTACCGAAGAAATCCAGACCTTCCAGCGCGATGGCTACCTCGTCGTCGACTGTGGGGTGTCCGAGTCCGTACTCGACAGCATCGTCGCCGATCTGGATGGCAAGTACCCGGATGGGTTGAACCAGGACGGAGTGCAGCCGCCGACCCGCATCCAGGATGCCTGGAAGACCCACCGGGGCGTGCATGAGCTGGCGATGTCGGAACATTTGCTCCAATGCCTGCGCGACCTCTACGGGCGTGAGCCCAAGCCCTTCCAGACGCTTAACTTTCCAACTGGCACCTGGCAGCCCGCCCACGCGGATTCGGTGCACTTCAATTCCTTACCCCTGACCTTCATGGCCGGTGTCTGGGTGGCGCTCGAGGACTGCGACGAGGACAACGGACCGATCCAGTACTGGCCAGGAAGCCACAATCTGCCCGAATTCAACATGGCCGACGTGGGCGTCGAGCCGCTCGAGGAGAACTACGCGCACTACGAGAAGTTCATCGCCAAGGTGATCGAGCGATTCGCGTTGAAATCGAAGCTGGCCCTGGTGAAGAAGGGCCAGGCCTTCATCTGGGCTTCAAACCTGATCCATGCGGGCGGGGCGCGCAAGGACCTCTACCGGACCCGGCACAGCCAGGTGACCCACGTTTTCTTCGAGGGCTGCAAGTACTGGACTCCCATGAAGTCAGGTGGACTCGAGGTCTGCTGGCGCGAACCCCAGTTCATCGCGCCGCTCAAGCCGGCCAGGAAAGGTCTTTTCGGAAGGTAGGCGGTCCGCGCCAGGCGCGGATATTTCTTGGATTCTGCGGCGCTGGGCCCCAGAGACTCCTCTGACCTTGTCGATGCCCATGTCAGAGCTCACGAATCCCCGAGGCTGGCAGGCCCTGGTCGAGCGCGCCCGGCGCGGCGAGCGGCCTGCGTTCGATCGGCTGTTTGCAATCGTGGCCGAGCGCCTGGCGCTCTTCGTGCGACTGCGCACCGGGCCCCAGCTTGCGGCCCAGGTGGAGGTCGTGGACGTGCTGCAGGAGACCTACCTGCAGGCCATGAAGTCGCTCGCGACCTTCGAGTTCCGCGGCGAGCGAGCTCTTCTGGCCTGGCTCTGTCGAATCGCGGAGAACCGCCTGCGGGACCTGGCCCAGAACCACGGTGCAGCCAAGCGGGGCGCGGCGGTGGAGCGGGTCGAGTTCGAGCACGTGCTCGAGCTGGCGCGCGAGTCGGCCACGGGGCCGATGACAGCCGCCGCGCGCTCGGAGGCACGCGAGCGGCTCTGCGGCGGGCTCGACAGCCTGAAGGAGGACGAGCGAGAGGTCCTGCTGCTGCGCTACTTTCAGGAGCGCGAGCTCGAGGACATCGCAGGGTGCGTCGGCCTGAGCGTGTCGGCCGTGCGACGATTGCTGGCTCGTTCCGTCGAGCGTCTCGGTCGGAGCCTGGGTGGAGCGATCGAAGGGGGCCGGCATTGAGCCAGGCGCGAGAACACGAGCCGGACGACGAGGCCCTGGCTCGCGCCCTGGAGGAGGCGGACCGGCGCGCGCGCGAGGGCGAGTCGGGCGCGGATGGATTGGCGCAGCAGTTCGAGATCGACGCCGCTGCGGCGGACGCGCTGGTCAATGGACTGGATGCCTTCGAGCAGGCCCTGCTCGGAGACGACGTCTCGCTCGAGTTCTCGCCGCCCGAGCTCCCCGAGGACTTCGAGGTGCTGGCCGAGATCGGTCGGGGTGGAATGGGGGTGGTCTACCGCGCCCGCCAGCGATCCCTCGAGCGCGATGTGGCGGTCAAGGTACTGCGCCCGGGTGCCTTGCACTTCTCCGGGGCCCTCGACCGATTCCGGCTGGAAGCGCGCAGCCTCGGAAAACTGCGTCACCGACATATCGTCGCCATTCACGAGATCGGCGAGGTGGGCGGCGACCTGTTCTTTTCGATGGACCTGATCGAGGGCGGCTCACTCGCACAGCGCTTGAAGGATGGGCCACTAGGCTCCGCCCAGAGCGTGCGCTTGATGCGCCAGGTGACCTCGGCCATGGTCTACACCCATGGCGCCGGTCTCGTCCATCGTGACCTCAAGCCGGCCAACGTGCTCCTCGACCCGGAGGGGGATGCCTATGTCGTGGACTTCGGTCTGGCGCGCGATATTTCATGGGACGGTGGCCTGACATCGACCGGCCATCTACTGGGCACGCCGGACTTCATGAGTCCAGAGCAGGCGCGCGGAGACCGTGTACGGGTCGGCGAGGCCAGCGATATCTACGGACTGGGTGCCATTCTCTACGCCTGTCTGACGGGCGTGGCTCCGTTCGATGCATTGCCACTGGCGGACAAGATCCATCGCGTCGTCTACGACCTTCCCCCGGCCCCCAGCAAGCGCAACCCCAGGGTGCCGCGCGATCTGGAGACGATCTGCAGCAAGGCCATGGCCAAGCGGCCAGAGGATCGCTACGTCACCGCCCGCGCCTTGCTCGAGGACCTCGAGCGCTTCGAGCAGGGACGCTCGATCCTCGCACGCCGGCCGACGCCCGGTCAGCTCCTGCGGCGAACGGCCGCGCGCCACGCGCGCGAACTACTGGTGGCGGGCGCCGTGGCTCTGCTGGCCGGCGCATTCTTGTGGTTGATGCTCGCGGATCAGCGGGATCGCGACCTGACGCGCCGCCTCGACAACGTGCGCACATTGCTCGACGCCGGCGAGGGGCGCGCCGCCGCGATGATGATGGACGAGACCACCGAGCTGGCCGAGGGGCGCGATCTGAAGCGGCCGGAGGACCTGGCCCTCGCGCACCTGCGCGCCAGATGCGACCTGGTCAGGGCCAGTGAACTGAAGGGCAGGGGGCTGGTCGACGAGGCGCGTGATGCGTTCGAACGCGCAGAGTCCACACTATCGGCGAGTGCTGCGCGCGCGCGCTACTCGCGCGTCAGCGGTTACCCACCGATCCGGTTCGAGCTGCTGGCGGACCTCGCGATCGCGCAGGTGGAGCTGGGCCAGTCAGATGATGCGCTCGACACGCTGGCGAGATTCGAGGGGGGACTGGTACACGCGTCCCAGACCGACCGTTTGCTCGGTTGGATGGCGCCGCGTGTGGCGGATCCATCGGATACGGGCCACGCGGCCGGAGCCCTTATCGTGGCCCATGCCCTCGACTGGTCGACGCCGGGCGCATTCGGAACGTGGCTGGCCCGACGGCCCGAGCTGGCAACCGACATCGTCGAGGCAATGCTGGTCTCGCTCGACACCCTCCCGCCGGATCGCGCGAAGCTGGTCCGACTTGGGCTCCTGCGTCGCAACGTGCTATCCAGTCCGGCGCTGGGAATTGTGCGTGGGCGTCAGGAGGGGCGCTTCGTCACCCTGGCCAACAGGATAGAGGAGCGCCTGGCCACGATCGCCGTGGACCCGAGCCGCGCGGACGACCTGCGTGGACTCGCGACCGGAGTGCTCGTCCAGCTGGCGGATCTTCCGTTCCGCCTGCCCGGGGATCCGCTAGAGGCGAGCTTTGATTCCAGCGCTGTCGAGCAGGTCCTCGAAGGGTGGGAGCAGACGCGCAAGGCGCCGGATCGTCGCGAGGCTCTGGCTGACTGGCTCCGGGCAGGACTGAGTGGGCTGAGCGAGGCAGCGCGTGCGGACGCGGAGCATTGGCACCAGCTCTGGTTCGATGCTGCCCTGTCGCCCGGGCTACGGTCCGTCCCGTTGCTGGACGAGGGTGAAGCGCGGACACAGCTCGAGCTGATGCATACCCTTGGCGAGCCGCAAGCGCGGCAACTGCAGCGCGCCCTCGAGCGTCTGGCGCCGGCGGGGAGCGAGGCGCCACACTGGCCCTCCTGGGGCAAGAGCGCTCCGGCGGAGGTCCGCCAGCTCGCATGGCGGGCGGCACTGGGGCCGCTCGGCAAGGACTATCGTCTCTCGATCGCACACTTCATCTACCTCGAGGGGGACGATAGGCCGCAGCTCGGGTGGCGACGCCAGCACGACCTGGCCTACGGAGACCGGATTGCCATGCGAGTGGTCAAGGAGGACTTGCATCCGGTGACCCGGAACCGGCGTAGCCACGACTGGATGGGTGTCCGATCACCCGCCTTGCGACGCGCGCGTCCGGGCACATTCGTTCTCGAGCTGGATGGGACGCTGGAGCTCGATGGGGCGGGTCTCTTCTTCGACATCGACCGCCTGGAGTACGATCTGGCGGTCGGCGGTCCGAAGGACGGCTGGAGCGTTCGTCGCGCGGGTGAGACGTTGCTGGCGGGTCGCGTCGCTGCCCTCGCCATTCAGGAGTACGGTTGGCCGCGGCACGGGACTCACACCGGTCTCGAGCTCGTGCTGGGGGTGATCGACCCCATAGGCGAGGCCGAGGAGTTCGATTCGAGCTCGATCGAGGCCTGGCGTGAGCGGCTGGCGACGGAGGTCCAGCGGGACGGAAACGGATTGCTGACCGTTGCCGGCGATGCGACACAGGATCAGGACGGGTCCGTCGATCTGGATCCGGCCGAGACGTGGGTCGCGGAGCTTCCGCGCAATTTGCGCGTGGCCATCACGAACCAGTGGATCCTGGCTGGAATCCTCGCAATCCCGGAGCAGCTCGAGATCCTGCGGGCCAGCGCGGCGGCGCTACGCGCCTGCGGGGCGTTTTCGGCCCTTCTAGATGCGGACGCCTCCTTCCCGGTTTGCTACGAGCCGGGCTCGTCCTTCGAGCGCACGATCGTGCAGCTCGGCGCAGCGCGTATCGCTGCCGGCGACGTCAGTGCCCTGGACGAAGAGGACCTGCTGCCGATGCTGGAGGAGTCGTCCTTGACACGAACTCAGTGGGGCCACCGTGTGCTCGATATGCCCGAAGGGGTCCTGCGCGATTTTGCCCTTGCGCGACTGGACTCCAAGTTCACCCCCGATGGACTGTGGCAGACCCTGGGGCGACGCGCAAACGAGGAGGGCGTGCAGTTGCCTGACTGGGCGCTCGAGCGGGTTGCCCAGGCGCCGGCGAATCTTCGGAGCGAGGAGCGGCGCCTGGCCGGCAAGAGGGTCTGGGTCAACGGCTTCCACCTCGTGATCAGCCTGTTCATGCTCTGGATGCTGTTGAGCGGGAATCTGTCCGTGTACGACCGGATCGGCCTGGGGGTGTGTGCCCTTCTACTGGCCTTCACGCAGGTTGAAAACACATTGCACGTGGGTCCGGTGATCGTGGTCATGGCTCCAATCTCGGTCCTCCTCGCCTGGCTGAGCGTGAATGCCCTCTGGAGCGCGGTACGTTCAGCCTCGGTCGCGCCACCAGGTCCCCGTGCTGGTCGGGGCACGCGGCTCGGTCGGGTCGGCTTCGCACTGGCCCTCGTCTCCAGTCTGGCCGTGATGTTCGGCGCGGGCGACCCGGCCCGCTGGTTCATGCGGCTGGGCCTGCTACTGGTGGTAGCCGAATTGCCAGCCTTGCTGTCCGCGATGATCAGCGCCGCGGGAGTGCGTGGAGCTAGGGTGGTCCCGTGGTTGTCCCGTGGCGTCTGGTTCGCCTTTCTGCCGATCGGAGGGAGCGTGTTGCTGTCGTCCGTCTGGGGCAGCCTCTACTCCGCTGCGCCCCTGGCCCTCCTGGCCGAGTGGGCGGGGCTCGACCTGCGCTCGGTCGAGCGGACCCTCGACTGGCTGGTCTACGGTCCGGCCTGGGCCCTGCTGGGGGCCATGATGGTGGCTGGATTGGCGTGGAGCAACCACGAGCGGGAGCGTCTGAAGCTGGAGCAGGCCCAGCTAGAAGCGAGCTCCTGATCGGACCGCGCGGTCAATCGAGCTCGCCCAGCGCCTGCGCGATGCGCTCGGCGCTAATGCGATAACCGTGCACGCTCGGGTGAGTCCTGTGGAATTCGCCCCAGGGGTCCGTGGCCGATCTTCCGTAGTCCGGGAGCAGGGTCAAGAAGGCGGCTCCACTGTCCCGGGCGTGCTGCTGAACGAGGCGCTCGAGCTCGGTGGTTACACCCGTGGATTCGGCCTGCCCGGCGTCGGAGGCCGTGAACTCGGTCACCTGGATCGGGGTTGGAAAGGCCACGATCAGCGGCCGGGCGCCGTCCGCGAGAATCTCCTGCACGAGGGTGTCCAGATCGGCCATGCAGGTGTCCCACATCTCGCTCCAGGCCGGATCGGACGGATTGGAGATCATGGCCTTCTGGTTCTTCTTCCACTGCTTGAGCCGATCGCGAGTCGCCTCGGGGACGTGGGGCTTGCCGACCTCCATCTTCGCAAAGAACTTCTTGCGAAGACCCTCGGCCAGGGCGGGCGTGATGCGGGTGAGCCAACGTAGAGCCAGGTACTCGTCGAGGGCAGTTCCGCCGCTGTCCGGTTTCACGTCGTTGGGATAGAAGCCGATGACGACGATGTCCGGGTTGTACGGCCGCACCACGTGCCGATAGGTCTGCAGCTCGTTCCAGGTGTTGTATCCCGGGATACCGAAGTTGACGACCTCGGCTTGCTCGAAGCCCGGCTCGTCAGCCAGGATCTCTGCCAGGGCGATCGGGTAGGTCTCGCCTCCCTGAACGCCCCAGCCGAAGGTGAAGGAGTCGCCGATGCAGGCCACGCGCGGCTTGCCAGCCTTCTTGCGCGGGGTCGGTCCGCGCAGTCCGATGGCATTCAGCTCGAGCTCGATCAGTGCCTTGCCGTGTCGGACGTCGATGGTGCGCGTCTGGTTGGGGTGGAAGCGGCTACCGATGTTCCGGTCGTAGTACCTCGCCGGCCCCTTGGCGTAGCCATTCATCCGGAACCCGATCTCGGTCCCCGTGACGATGACCACCGACACGACCAATGAGACCAGGAGACCCTTTCGAAAACCGAGTCGCTTGCGTCGCGAAGTTTCGGCGTCGGGAGAGTCGCTCATCGACCTGGAGTCAGTCCCGTATCGCGACGCCAAAGTGCGAGTAGACGCCGCGTTCGCCGGCCTTGTCACAGGGCGTACTCACGACCCCGGCGCGGCTTGCGAGCACCATGCAAGCCGAGCCACCCTGGTCGCAGCTCATGCCGTCCGTGGCGCCGAACAGTGCGAGCACCTGGGCGGTCTCGATCATGTCCAGTCCCTGGCTGTGGCCGGGGCGCCGTCCGTCGATGACCATCAAGTAGAGCTTCTGCCCCTGGGCGTCGATCGCCATGCAGCAGCGAGGGGCGCGGGCTACGTTGACGGCGACGACCTCGCCACCTTGTAGCAGGTCGACGCGGCCCCAGATGGTGTTGTATTTGTCGTCCGTAACGGTGCGATCCAGGACGCTGGCAGGGGAGTAGGCCGCCCGGTTCTGCCGGTCGAACGACAGGAACGGCCGATCGACCGAGTCCTCGAGCAGAACGACGTCGCCTCGAACGATCCAGTTCCCGGTCCAGACGCCCAACCCGCAACCCGGTTTGGGGCTGCGGCCCGCCTCACCGTTCACGGCCACGGCGCACCCGTACTTGGCGGCGAATTCGCTCGTCTTCCACTTCTCGTCGAACTCGGGAGTGATCACCACCTCGAGGCCGGGCTGGGTCAGGTCGATCACGGCCACGTGCAACTGGACCGGAAGGGACTCTCGCTCGAAGACAACCCAGGCGTACTCGACCCCGGGAGCTTCTTGCTCGACCGTGACGCTGACCTCCGAGAAAGACGCCGCCAGCCCGTCCTGCACGTGCTCCAGATCGAACAGGTCGGCGCCCGATCGGGCGCTGTGGGCCCCGGCGGAGCCTTGACCGGTACTGCCCAGGGCGCGCACCGTGGATTCGACCCTGCGGACGTCGGTCCGCAGGGATCGGACCTCTGTCAGGAGCGCACTCAGGCTGTGATCGACGATCAGGGCCAGGGCTATCAACAGGCCCGCGGCAATCCACGCCGGCGACCTCAGCACTTCGGGTCTGCGCCGCCCGATGGTCGCCCGGACGATTCCCCAGACCACCGCCAGCAGCGCCGCCGCGAGGGCAAGCAGCACGACGATCGGCAGTTCGAGCAGTCGAATGCCGGCGGCCACGCCGACGTCGACGAGGTGGTTGAAGAAGTCACTCATGGCGGCTGGTCGGGGCGTACCGGGCTGCTGCGGGCCTCCGATACGCCCATGACATCGACCATCGATCGTACCCCCTCCCCTGACTTCTGGCAATTTTGCCCCCGGGGTCGCGCGCGGCCTCGGTGACCATGGCGAACGCGAGTACTTGATCCCGCCGGTCCGGCGACCGATGCTCGGTGGCCGAGATCCAGGGCCCACGCGCCGGGGCCAGCATGGGATGGGCAAGCCAGGACGCCACCGAAACACAGCTGACGAGGACCGCCCACCATGGACGAACAGAAGCTGCCCGCGACCGCCTACGAACTTCCTGATGGGGAGCAGTACGTAGCGCTGACCCACGGCAAGACGATGGCCGAGATGACCCTCAAGGCGATCCTCTCGGGGATCGTGCTGGGGATCATCTTCGGGGCCGCCAACACCTACCTGGGATTGAAGGCCGGTCTCACGATCAGTACCTCGATCCCGGTCGCGGTCTTGACGGTGGTCGTCTTTCGGGCGTTGGGAGCCGCGGGCGCCACGCATACCATTCTCGAGGCCAACATGTCGCAGACGATCGGGTCTGCGAGTTCGTCGGTGGCTTCGGGAGTGCTCTTCACGATCCCGGCTCTGTTCATGTGGGGCCTCTCCCCCGAATGGCAACAGCTGACCTTGCTCGCGATGTCGGGCGGCCTGGTCGGAGTGCTGGCGATGATTCCCCTGCGCCAGTACCTGATCCACAAGGAGCATGGCAAGCTCCCGTACCCCGAGGGTCTGGCCTGCGCGGAGGTGCTGGTGGCCTCCCAGGCGAAGGCCAAGCAGGCGGCTCCGGTATTCTGGGGGCTGGGCGTCGGAATCCTGACGAAGCTCTTCACCGACGGATTGAAGGTCATCCCGGGCAAGTTCTCCCTGGGCCTGCCGGGCAAGGCGAGCCTGGCCGCAAGCGTCTCTCCGGCCCTCGTGGGGGTCGGCTACATCCTGGGAATTCGGGTAGCCACGGTGATGGTTGCGGGCGGGCTGCTGTCCGCGCTGATCTTGATCCCGGGCATCAACATCTGGGGCGCGGGCAAGGAGGCGCCCGTCTTCCCCGAGCTGGATCTGCTCATCCGGGACATGTCGGCGCACCAGATCTGGAACAGGTACGTGCGCTACATCGGCGCGGGGGCCGTGGCAACCGCCGGCATCCTGACGTTGATCAGGTCGATTCCGACCATGCTCGAGTCCTTCAAGCTGGCCCTCGGGCAGCTGAAGCAGGTCGGTGGCCCCGCGGCCCAGGAGCGCACCTCGCGCGACCTTTCATTGCGCACGGTCGGCCTGTTCCTGCTCGTGATCCTCGCCATCTTGACCCTCGTACCCGGCGTGCTGGGCTACCTGGATACGATCGCGGGTCGGGGCGTGGCGGCCGTCCTCGTGGCCATATTCGCCTTCTTCTTCGTGACCGTGAGCGCGCGCATCGTCGGGCTCGTCGGTGTCACGTCCAATCCAACCTCCGGAATGACGATCGCGACCCTGCTGGGAACGAGCACCATCTTCCTGGCACTCGGCTGGACCGACGATCTGGGCAAGGCGACCGCCCTCATGGTCGGGACGGTCGTCTGCATCGCGGCCTCCATCGCCGGCGACACATCCCAGGACCTGAAGACAGGCTACTTGCTGGGCGCCACGCCGCGCTTCCAGCAGATCGGTGAGCTGGTGGGGGTGATCACCTCGGCCGGATTCGTCTGCCTCGTGGTCATGCTGTTGCACAACAACGTGGAGGGCGGCCTCGGAGGTGCCGAGCTGCCGGCGCCCCAGTCCGTGCTCATGAAGCTCGTGATCGACGGAGTCCTGGAGCAGAACCTTCCCTGGCCATTGATCTTCATCGGTGGGGGCCTGGTCCTCATCGCGAGCCTGGGCAAGTTGCCGGTGCTGGCCTTCGCGGTCGGGATCTACCTGCCCCTGTCGACCATGGGGGCGGTCTTTCTGGGTGGGCTGGTGCGCCACTTCGTGACCCGCAATCAGCCGAAGGAGGAGTCCAACCGGCGCCGCGAACAGGGCGTCCTGTTCGGGTCAGGCTTGGTCGGGGGCGGCGGTCTGGCTGGCGTTCTGCTGGCCGTATGGGTAGCGGTTTCGGGAGGCGAGAAGATCGAGGGCCTGCAGCTGGGGCTCTCCGATGCCGCAGAGATGGGCCTGGCCCTGGCCGCCATTCTCGCCCTGCTCTGGATCCTGCGCGGAGTGGCCATCCGTCGCGCTGCCTGAGCGAAGGCTCCGGAAGAACTGCGTTTTACTGCCACCGATGGCCGGAGCGTCGGACTGGAAGGGGAGACTTCATCCCCCTTTTTTCCATTTCAGACACTCTCAATGATCTATCGACACGCGGCGCCCAGGGGCGCGGTTCTATTTACCCTCGTCTACCTGAGCGGATCCTCGGCCGCGCAGATGGTACCGCCGTCCGATGAACTGCTATTGACCGGATTCACGTCGGCGAGCGTGGACCGATACGACGCCGGCGACGGAACATTGCTCGGCGAGCTCGGACCCGGGGGGCTGGCCGGGGTGCTCGGTGCCGCGGTGGGCCTGGACGGACGCATCTACGTCTGTAGTGAGACCAACGACCGGATCGTGCGCTTCGATGCCGCCAGCGGTGCATTCGTCGACAACTTCATCATCGATGACCCGGTGACGCCCGTCGACGAGAGCGGTGGTCTCGACGGTCCTGCGGCGATCCTGTTCGGACGCGATGGATTCGCCTACGTCGCCAGCTTCAACACGGACTCGATCTTGCGCTACGACGGTGAGACGGGCGCATTCGACAGTGTCTTCGTGACCACCGTCCCCGGCAATCTGAACGGACCGGACGCTGGCATGGCATTCGGTCCGGACGGGGACCTGTACGTTCCGAGTTTCTTCAGCAACCGCGTCAAGCGCTACGATGGCGTGACCGGAGCCTACGTTGGAAACCTCGTGGCGCCGCCCTGGGCCGACATCGACAGGCCCCGCACGGTCGTCTTCCCGGGCGACGGTTTCGCCTACGTCGCCAGTGAGGGCAATGACAAGGTCCTCAAGGTCGATGCGGCCACGGGTCAGGCGGTCGTCGAGGAGCTGATCGCCGACGATCCCGGGACGCCCCAGGACGAGACCGGGGGGCTCAATGGTCCCACGGGCCTCGCCTTTGGTCCCGACGGCCTGATCTACGTCGCGAGCCTCCACACGAGCTCGGTCCTGCGTTACGAGACGGATGGCACCTTCGTCGATGAATTCGTGCCCTCCGGGCTGGGCGGCGTACAACTCCCGACCTTCCTGGCATTCCGCCCCGCGGCGCTGAACATCTGCAGCGTGGCCGCGAACTCGACTGGCCGGCCGGCCCGAATCGGGGCCCAGGGCTTCACCAGCATCGGAGCGGACGACTTCACCCTGACAGCCACCTCGACGCCGCCCGGCGTCTCTGGTCTGTTCTTCTACGGTGACCGCTCGATCTCCGTACCCTTCGGCGACGGGATTCGTTGCGTCGGCGGCCCCATCTTTCGCCTGCGAGTGACTCAGGCCAGCGATGTGGGCTGGGCCTCCCATGCCCTGGACTTCGCGAACCCGCCCCGTCCGGCGGGTCAGATCCAGGCCGGATCGACCTGGTATTTCCAGTTCTGGTACAGGGATCCTGCCGGCCCCCTGGCGAGCGGCTTCAACACCAGCGACTCACTCGAGGTCGTCTTCGGCGGCTAGGAGGCAGGCTCCTAGGGGACCCGATCGGGTGCCGGCACGGGCCGGGTCCTCGGATCTACTCCGAGCCCGAGCGCTCAGCGCTTGCGCGGCATGACCTGCTTGGAGAGCCAATCGGCCGTCTCCTTGCGGGTCCGGGACTCCAGGATGACGGCGGTCGGGTCGGCCTTCACAACCGTGAGGTCGATACACTCGTCGCCGTTGGCTTCGTGTCCCGCGTTCTGGAGGCGTGACGCGACGTCGCGCTTTTCCTGGGGCACGATGATGAGGGTCGGGAGACCCTCGAGGTCCACGATCCCGCGGGTCAAGTTGTAGCCAAAGTTCTCGACCTTGGGGCAGACGAGCACGATCGCGCGTGTGTTCTCATCGTCGATCGCGTGCCGAACCGCCAGCCCGCAGCCAGCACCTATGCCGATCACGGAAAGGTTGCTTGCGTGGATCTCGTTGCGATCTCGCAGGTAGGCTGCGGCGGCCTTCACGTCGCGGCTGGCGAAGGACCAGGCCTTGGTTCGCCCGTCGTCATCGAGCTCGGGCCAGCGAAGCTCCGAGTCCGCGCTCGCGCCGTGTCCGCGCAGATCGACGGCCAGCACGCCGAAGCCCTTCTTCTGAAGGTAGGCGGCTACGGTGTCCAGGTTGCCACGATCCGAACCGGCATCGTGCAGTAGCAGGGCGGCGGGTGCCTTGCCGCTGCCCTTCTTGCGCGGGGCGTAGTAGGCGGCACTCAGGTCGATCTTGTCTTGTGTACGGAACCCAACCGATTCGCCGGCGCTGTCACCAGCGCGGGTCTTCATCGGTTGCAATGCCGCACGACTGATCACGACCGGCACCGGCCGAGCAAGGCCGGGCGCCGGTGCGGTGGTAAGCGCGGGGCACAACGCGAGAGTAAAGGTCAGTAGCATTCGGGCGAGTACGGGAGAGAGCGTCTGGGGGGGCGCGACTCGAGGACTGCGTTCGACGGGTTCCCGCCGCCGGGGGCCGTTCGATTTGGCGGTGAGTCTAGCTGTTGGCAGTTGGGTCGAAACGGTCTAGCAGGGCACGCCCCTCTCGGGTACTGGATTTCCCTTCGGAACGTGGACGGGGACCGTTGCTGCCCCGTCAGCCCGCCTGCTTCTACCCAATTAAGAGCCCCCGGGCGACATCTCGCCAGGGGCTAATCTGGATCCGTTGCATCTGGCGGCCCTATTTCGGGCAAAAAACGGGTCCTGCTGGGGGGGAGTTCCTCCCGGCGCTGGTTAGGCTTCGAGGCGTGCATATCCTTATTGTGGACGACAATGAGCGCATCGTGGAACTGGTCACCTGGTTTCTGACCGAACGCGGATTTCGGGTCGATCGAGCGTCCGGATTCGTCGAGGCGCGGGCCCATCTGGAGCGCGGAGCCCCCGATTTGATGCTCTCGGACATCGATCTGGGTGCCGAAGACGGGCGCGTCGAACTCTGGGCCCTCGCTCGGGCCGGGGTGCTCCCGCCCACTCTGGTGGTCTCCGGCTACCTGTCCGCCGAGGTGCTCGCCTCGCTCGACGGATTGCCCGGCCTGGTCGGGACCCTGGCCAAGCCCTTCGATTTCGAGGTCCTCGAGGCCAAGATTCGCGCCTGCCTGGCGCTCGAAGGAGCACCCCCCGACCCGGGCCCGCGACCGGAGGCGGTCGAAGACGACGACGGCTGGATCGAGGTCCAGCCAGCCCTCGAAGGTGAATAGGGGGCGGGCATGACGCGCTTGCGCTGGACCACGGCCGGGGAGTCCCACGGCGCCAATCTGATCGGGGTCCTCGAGGGGGTTCCGGCCGGGCTGGCACTCGATTCACAGCGGATCGACCGGGAGCTGGTCCGCCGGCAGGGCGGCTACGGGCGTGGCGGACGGATGAAGATCGAACGCGACAGGGTCGAGATCCTGTCCGGTCTGAAGGGCGGGCTGACGATCGGTTCGCCGATTGCCCTGCGCATTCCGAACAAGGACGACACCATCGAGAAGCTGCCGACGCCCACGAATCCACGGCCGGGTCACGCGGATCTCGCCGGTTGCCAGAAGTATGGGATGCGCGATCCCCGGGCCGTCCTCGAACGCGCCAGTGCGCGCGAAACGGCCATGCGGGTGGCCGTGGCAGGAGTTGCGCGGCAGGTCATCGAGGCCTTCGGAATCGAGATCTTTGCCCACGTCGTCAGTCTCGGCTCAGTCACCGTCGGTCCCGATGTCTTCGAGCGGAGCGGCGATGCGGCTGCCCGTGAGGCCCGACGCGAGGCGTCCGATTTCATGTCTCTGGACCCGGAAGCCGACGGCCCCATGCGCGCCGAAGTGGACCGGGCCAAGGCGGGTGGCGACAGCCTGGGCGGAGTTTTCGAGGTCCGCGCCATGGGGGTCGTGCCGGGTCTCGGCAGCTACGCGAGTGGACCCGAGCGGATGACCGCCCGGATCGGCGGGGGCCTGTTCTCGATCCCGGCCATGAAGGGAGTCGAATTCGGCCTCGGCTTCGAGAGCGCGGAGCGTCCCGGATCCCAGGTACACGACCCGATCGTCCCGGCCTCCGGGGCCCCGGGGGCGCCATGGGGCCGTTTCGGGCGCGATTCCAATCGTGCCGGCGGACTCGAGGGGGGCATGACCAATGGCCAGCCGATCGTGGTGAGGGTCGCGATGAAGCCCATCCCGACCCTGCGCCAGGGTATCGATACAGTGGATTTCGAGTCTGGCGAGAGCGTGCGGGCCACGTATCAGCGTTCCGACGTCACCTCCGTGCCCGCCGCTTCGGTCGTGGGGGAGGCCATGGTCGCTCTGACCCTGGCGGAGGCCTTCCTCGAGAAATTCGGCGGGGACTCCATGGACCAGGTCGAGAGCACGGTCGCCGCGTACCGAGGGCAGCTCGAGGCTCTTTGAGGCACTGGCTGGCGCGGTCGACGACCGCTGGGGATTCGCCGCCAGCGCGGTAGCCCTGGCTGGAAGGAATTCCCACCGCGGGGCTTGACCCCCTGCGGCCGATCCGTACCATACCTCGCTCCACTTGCCGCCCGGTCCAGGGAACCCCCGATTCGGCGCTCTGGATCGTGCCTCGTAGGGCCCCAAAGGCCAGCGTGGCTCAACGGTAGAGCACCTGATTTGTAATCTGGAGGTTGCGGGTTCGACTCCCGCCGCTGGCCCCAGACCGTAGGCGCAAGTAGAGACGGATCGCGAAGGCGGCCCGCTTGTTCACTGGAAACCTGAATTGCTGCGAGGATGACGCGGGAGCGTCTACCGCTCCCGATGTGCACTGCGCGCCGGCGAGCAGGTGGCGCGCGGACCGGCATCACGCGAACCTTCCTCCAAGTGGGGAGATACCCGAGTGGCCAAAGGGGTCAGACTGTAAATCTGATGGCAACGCCTTCACAGGTTCGAATCCTGTTCTCCCCACCATCACATGTCCCCCACATATCCGGGGCCGCCGATGTCAAAGGGCCCACGTTGGAAGGTCGCCCGTCCCGGTTCCCTGTTTCCCGCTACATCGCCCCCGAACAACCGTCGTTCACCCGTCCCCCGGACGGGCCCACGCGGGTGTGGTTCAATGGTAGAACGTCAGCCTTCCAAGCTGAACGCGAGGGTTCGATTCCCTCCACCCGCTCCACCGTCCGAGGGTGCCTCGCCGCAAACAAACCAACGCCATGTCACGTCGTTGGGGTGGCTCGCGCCGCCCGAGTGAAGACATGACGTCGAGCGTGCTGCTGTAGCTCAGTGGTAGAGCACTTCCTTGGTAAGGAAGAGGTCATGGGTTCAAGTCCCATCAGCAGCTCCACGCACAGTTCTTTTCATCTCATCGATCGACACTCTCCGGAGCCCGTTCTCTAGGCCCGCCCGGGTCTGCGCGGCTTCCGTGGAGTCAAATGCAACCGTAGCAAGACCACACGTCAGTCGGGCCTAGCCCACCAAACAGGAAAGATACTCGTAATGGCCAAGGAAGTTTTCGAGCGGACCAAACCGCACGTCAACGTCGGCACCATCGGTCACGTTGACCACGGTAAGACGACCCTGACATCGGCGATTTGCCGGCACCAGGCGAACCTTGGCCTCGCCAAGGCGATGGATTTCGATCAGATCGACAAGGCACCCGAGGAAAAGGCCCGCGGCATCACGATCTCGACCGCTCACGTCGAGTACGAGACCACCGAGCGCCACTACGCCCACGTGGATTGCCCCGGTCACGCTGACTACGTCAAGAACATGATCACCGGTGCGGCCCAGATGGACGGCGCCATCGTGGTCGTCTCGGCTGCGGACGGCCCGATGCCCCAGACGCGCGAGCACATCCTGCTCGCCCGTCAGGTCAACGTGCCCGCAATCGTGGTCTTCATGAACAAGATCGACCAGGTGGACGATCCCGAGCTCCTCGACCTGGTCGAGATGGAGATCCGCGAACTGCTCTCCAAGTACGAATTCCCCGGGGACGACATCCCGATCGTGCGTGGTTCCGCGCTGGGTGCGGAGAACGCCCTCAACGATGGCAAGCCCAACGACGACGACGCGTTTACCTGCATCAACGAGCTGATGGACGCGATCGACAACCACATCCCGCTGCCCGAGCGCGACGTGGACAAGCCGTTCCTGATGCCCGTCGAGGACGTGTTCTCGATCAAGGGGCGCGGCACGGTCGGTACGGGCCGCGTCGAGCGTGGCATCGTGAAGACCGGCGACCCGCTCGAGATCGTGGGTATGAAGGAAGAGATCTCCACGACCACCTGCACGGGTGTCGAGATGTTCCAGAAGACCCTCGACGAAGGTCGTGCGGGTGAGAACGTCGGCGTCCTGCTGCGTGGTGTCGACAAGGCCGCCCTGCTGCGCGGCATGGTCCTGGCCCAGCCCAAGACGGTCACGCCTCACACCAAGTTCGAGGCCGAGGTCTACATCCTCTCCAAGGAAGAGGGCGGTCGTCACACGCCGTTCTTCTCCGGATACCGCCCGCAGTTCTACTTCCGTACCACGGACGTGACCGGTGCGGCCGACCTCCTGGGTGGTGCCGAGATGTGCATGCCCGGTGACAACGTCAAGCTGTCCGTCGTCCTGGGCACCCCGGTGGCCATGGAAGAGCAGCTTCGTTTCGCCATCCGTGAAGGCGGTCGGACCGTCGGCGCGGGTGTCGTCACCAAGATCCTCGAGTAGTACGAAGTCTGCACGGGTCGCTGCCCTTCATGGCCGCGCCATTGGGCCGGCCCGTGAACAGTCTCTCCGCTCCCCCCGACCGTTACCACCTCCGCACGACACGCACACATGGCCTACAAGAAGACACAGGGCAGGATGGCTCGCATGGCAGCCTTCTGGCTCCTTGCGGTTCTGATCTTCTATGGCTGCACGTCCCTGCGGCGTGAGCTGAGCGCATTCTTCCCGGACTCTCTCGGGAAGGCGATCAACGACCTGCGTGTCCCGGTCCTGGCCATGGACCTGAGTCCGGCCCTGATCATCTCGGCCCTGACCCTGGGCGCCGGGATCTGGCTCCTGCATCGCATCCTCGACCAGCCGGCCAAGGCCGACCTGTTGATCGAGACCGAAGCCGAGCTCAAGAAGGTCACCTGGCCCAGCATGAACGATGCGGTCCACGGGTCTGTTGTGGTCATCGTGACGGTCCTTTTCCTCATGGCCTATCTGGCCGGCGCGGACTGGTTCATCGGGAACTTCGCCCGCTTGATCCTGCTGGGAAGGAGCTGAGATGGCGTACAAGTGGTACTTCGTTCGCTGCCAGTCAGGCCGCGAGAAGCGCATCCGTGACAATGCGACGCACCGGCTGAAGATCGCCGGCGCCGAGGAGGTCATTCCCCAGGTGCTCGTGCCCTACGAGCTCGTGACGGACATGAAGCGCGGCAAGAAGCGCACGGTCGAGCGCAAGCTCTACCCCGGTTACCTGATGGTCCAGGCCGACCTGGAAGACAATGACGACGCCGGCGTGATCAAGGCTCGCAACACCCTGCGAGGCATTGACGGCTTGCGCGACTTCCTGGGAGCGCGCGGAGAGCCGACAGCCCTATCCGAAGACGAGGTCTCGGCGATTCTGTCGCGCATGACTGACTCGGAGACGCGCCCGCAGGTCACCATCGGTCTCGACAAGGGAGACATGGTGAAGATCAATTCTGGCCCATTCGATGGATTCGATGGCGCCGTGGAAGACGTGAACCCCGAGAAGGGGACGGTCCGGGTGGTTGTAACCATCTTCGGGCGTCCTACGCCTGTAGACCTGAAATACTGGGAAGTGGAAGCCGTCTGAGATGGCCAAAGAACTCACAGCAAAGATCAAGCTTCAATGCCCCGCCGGGCAGGCGACTCCTGCCCCGCCGGTCGGCCCCGCTCTCGGTGCTCACGGTGTGAACATCGCGGAGTTCGTGAAGCTCTTCAACGACCGCACCCGCGACCAGATGGGGATGATCATCCCCGTCGAGATCTCGGTGTACAAAGACCGCTCCTTCGACTTCATCATGAAGTCGCCGCCGGCGGCGGTCCTTCTGAAGAAGGCGGCCGGGGTCGAGAAGGGCGCCGGAGAAGTGGGCACGGAGATCGTCGGGCAGGTTACCCGCGCGCAGGTCGAGGAGATCGCCAACATCAAGATGGCGGACCTCAATGCGCGCGACCTGGACCACGCCTGTCTGATCATCGAAGGCACGGCGCGTTCCGCCGGGATTCAGGTGGAAGGCTAACCCATGGTTAATCACAGCAAGCGCTATCGCGAGGCGGCTGCAAAGGTCGATCGCTCGCAGACCTACGATCCCAAGCAGGCTATCGACCTGCTGAAGAGCCTTCCGGCGCCCAAGTTCGACGAGACCGTCGAGGTTGTGGTGCGGCTGGGCATCGATCCGCGCAAGTCGGACCAGCTGGTTCGCGGCGCGGTCTCCCTGCCCAAAGGCCTCGGCAAGAAGGTCTCCGTCGTCGTCTTCGCCGAAGGCGACCGCGCGACCGCCGCGACCGAGGCTGGGGCCGACGTGGTGGGCTCGGACGAGCTCGCGGCAAGAATCCAGGGCGGCTGGATGGACTTCGACGTGGTCATCGCCAGCCCCGACATGATGAAGCACGTCGGCAAGCTCGGAAAGGTGCTCGGGCCCCAGGGCAAGATGCCGAGCCCGAAGAGCGGTACGGTGACCCCTGACGTCGCCAAGGCCGTGACCGAGTTCAAGGCCGGTAAGGTCGAGTTCCGGACGGATGCTGGCGGCAACGTTCACGCTCCATTTGGCAAGCGTTCCTTCGCGACGGAGGATCTGCTCGAGAACCTGAGCGCATTCATGGATCACCTGATCGGACTGCGCCCCGGCGTGGTCAAGGGGTCGTTCGTCCGCCAGGTTTGCATTTCCACAAGCATGGGCCCCGGGGCCGCAATCGCATACGGAGCCTGAGTTATGCCCAACCTCGTCAATGAGATGGTGACACGTCAGCTGTCCCAAGACCTCGGTGAAGCCGAGAGCATGCTCGTCGTGAGCTTCGAGGGATTGACGGTCGCCGAGACAGAGTCGATTCGCGGCAACCTCGCCAAGAGCGGCGTCAAGCTGCGCATGGTTCGCAACAAGCTTGCAAGCCGGGTCCTCGCCAAGCGCGGGATCGAGTTTGAAGCTGGCACGTTGATCGGCAACACGGCCGTCGCCTACGGCGAAGCTGAGGGCGCGATCCATGCGGCCAAAGTGTTCACCGAAAAGGAAGTCAAGAAGGCCGGCAAGGTCAAGGTCAAGGCAGGACTGCTCGAGGGTACCGTGCTCGGCGCCTCCGATGCGGCCGCCTTGGCGGACATCCCGGATCCGGACACGATGCGCGCAATGGTGCTCGGGGTCATTTCGGCTCCCGCCCGTTCGCTCGTTGGAGTCCTGAATGGTCTGCCCAGCGGCCTGGCGCGCGTTCTGCAGGCGCGCACTGATCAGCTCGAAGGGCAGCCGTCCGAGTAGTCCAGCGCGCCGACCTGGCGCATTTCCATCCATTCATCCGGCGACGTCGCCGGTTCACAGTCCACCCTATTTTCCGCAGAGTATTCTCGCAGGAGACTTACGAGATGTCCGAAGAGACCAACGTCATTGAGCTCGAGAGTGAGCTTCAGACCATCGCCGACCAGCTGGACGGCCTGACCCTTTTGCAGGCTTCCAAGCTGGTCAAGCACCTTGAGGGCAAGTGGGGCGTCAGCGCCGCTGCGCCCGTGGCCGTTGCCGCCGCTGGCGGCGGTGGTGGTGATGCCGAGGAGGAGCAAACCGCCTTCGACGTCATCCTCGAGAGCTGTGGCGACAAGAAGATCCAGGTGATCAAAGAGGTCCGCGCCATCACTGGCCTGGGCCTCAAGGAAGCCAAGGGACTCGTCGACGAGGCTCCCAAGGCCGTCAAGGAGGGTGTCAGCAAAGAAGAGGCTGATACCATCAAAGGGCAGTTGGAAGGCGCCGGCGCAACGGTCAAGATAGCCTGACGCCGGGCCTCTCGGCTCCCATCGGCTCCTACTTGCTACGACTTTCCTGGACGCGACCCTGCTCGGGCGCTCCCCTGCTGTATGTGGGGGTAGCGTCGTGGGGCGCGTGTAGGCATGTGGCTGAAACCGATGACGTTGCGGCGTCGTCGGGCACCCTATCTGCATTGACATTCAGTACCCGGACGGGCCAGCGCCAGCGCGCACGTACTTTCCGTTGATCTCGTCGGGACCCCAAAGGATGGGTCCGATGTTCAGGAGAGCGCAGTCATGATCCACTCCAAGACTTCCGGCCGCATGGTCGACCCCCAGTTCCCGGTCCGCGTCTTTGGTCGCGTCCCCGAGATCGTGCCCTTGCCGAATCTCGTGGAGATGCAGACCAAGGCGTTCGACGCCTTTCTTGCACCCCAGCTTGCTGCCGCAGCACGAGAGAACCAGGGGCTCGAGCGGTTGCTGCGCGAGATCTTCCCGATCTACTCGTACGACAAGACGATGTGCCTCGAGTACGTCGGCTACGAGCTGGGCCGGCCGCGCTACACGATCGACGAGTGTCGCAAGCTGCGTATGACCTATGGCCACCCATTCAAGGTGCGCCTGCGTCTCGTCAAGCCGGAGCCGGTCGAGGAAGAGGTCTATCTGGGCGAGATCCCGATCATGATGGGGGGCGGTGAGTTCATCATCAACGGCTCCGAGCGGGTCATCGTCAGCCAGCTGCACCGATCTCCCGGTGTCGACTTTCTGATCGACGCGTCGACGACGGATCGCCAGCTGCATAGCTGCTGGATCATCCCGGAGCGCGGATCATGGGTCGAGCTGAATGTCACCAAGAAGGAAAACCTCTCGGTGCGCATCGACCAGTCGGGCAAGTTCTCGGCCATCACCTTCCTGCGCGCCTTGGAAGAAGAGATCGGCACGGACCAGGCCCTCTTGAGGGAATTCTACCCGACCAAGATCGTCAAGAAGACCAAGTCCCAGACGACGAACGCCTTTGCGAAGGCGATCACCGACCGCATCGCGGTGGGGGACATCATCGTCCTGAAGACGGGCGAGGTGCTCGTGCCTTCTGGCATGGCCATTCCGGAGACCTCCGCGCTCGAGATCGCGGCGGGTGACCTGGCTGAAGTCGAGATCATCGACTCCGACGTCCAGGACCTCGACATGCTGCTGATCAACTCGCTGCACGAGGACCCGACGGTCAAGAGCCACGAAGAGGCCCTGATCAAGATCTACAGCCGGCTTCGCCCGGGCAACCCGCCCCAGCTCGAGAAGGCTCGCGAGCTCTTCCACGAGAAGTTCTTCGACGTCCAGCGCTACCGTCTGGGCCGCGTCGGACGCTTCCGCCTGAATCGGAAGTTCGACCAGGACATCGCGGAGAACATTCAGGTCCTGCAGCCCAAGGACATCATCAATTCGGTCAAGTACCTGCTCTCGCTGCGTGCGGGCACGGGCGAGATCGACGATATCGACAACCTCGGCAACCGGCGTGTGCGCACGATCGCCGAGCTGGCGGGCGAGGAGTTCCGCAAGGGCCTTCTGAAGCTCCGGCGTACCGCTCAGGAGCGGATGAATCTCGAGAACCCCGAGACGGTCTCGCCGCGTACCCTGATCAACTCGAAAACATTCTCGAGCGCCGTCGAGTACTTCTTCGGCCGTAGCGAGCTGAGCCAGGTCGTCGACCAGGCCAACCCGCTCAGCCAGCTGACCCACGAGCGTCGTCTATCGGCTCTCGGACCGGGTGGCCTCAACCGTAAGCGCGCCGGCTTCGACGTGCGCGACGTGCACCTCTCTCACTATGGGCGGCTGTGCCCGATCGAGACACCCGAGGGTGCGAACATCGGCCTGATCTCGTCGCTGGCGCTCTACGCGACCCTCGACGACTACGGCTTCCTGGCGGCTCCGTACCGGCGCGTCGTGAAGGGCAAGCTGACTGAAACGGTCGAGTTCCTGCGCGCGGACCAGGAGCGCGGCAAGGTCATGGCTCCGGCGGACGTCGAGGTGGACGACAGTGGCACGCTCACCAGCGCGCGCGTGCTCTGCCGCCGAGACGGCGACAACGTCGAGGTTCCGCCCAAGGAAGTCGAGTACGTCGATGTCTCCCCGAAACAGATTATCGGCGTGTCGGCTGCCCTGATTCCGTTCCTCGAGCACGATGACGCCAACCGCGCGTTGATGGGCTCGAACATGCAGCGCCAGGCCGTGCCCCTGCTCATTCCGGAGGTCCCGATCGTCGGCACCGGGATGGAAAAGGTTGTGGCCAGCAACTCGAACATGCCCATCTTCGCCAGCGCGGACGGCACGGTCGAGTATGTGGATAGCCGCGTGATCATCATCGAGGGTGAGGAGTATCACCTGACGAAGTTCCGGGGGATGAACGAGCGCACCACCCAGAACCACCGCCCGGTGGTCGAGGTTGGTCAAGAGGTCAAGGCTGGCGACCTGCTGGCCGATGGCGCGTCGACCCACGGGGGCGAGCTCGCGCTCGGGAAGAACCTGGTTGTGGCCTTCATGACCTGGGACGGCTTCAACTATGAGGACGCCATCCTCGTCTCGGAACGCCTGGTCAAGGACGACGTGTTCACCTCGGTGCACATCGAGGTCTACGAGGTGGAGATCCGCGAGACCAAGCTCGGCAAGGAAGAGCTGACGGCAGATATTCCAAACGTGGGGGAGAAATCCCTGACCGAGCTCGACGAGAGCGGCATCGTGCGCATCGGCAACTTCGTCGAGGCGGGCGACATTCTGGTCGGCAAGGTGGCGCCCAAGTCCAAGAGCGAGCTGACCCCTGAAGAGAAGCTGCTGCACGCCATCTTCGGTAAGGCCGGCGTCGACGTGAAGAACGCGTCGCTGACGATGCCTCCCGGCACTCGAGGCGTGGTGATCGACGCCCAGAAGTTCTCTCGTCGGGTCAACCTGACGGACGAACAGCGCATGAAGGCCCTTTCGGTCATCCGCGATGCGGAGCGCGAGTTCTTGCGAGCCTTGCGCGCCTACACCTGCGACATGCTCGACGAGACCAACAAGATCACCGGAACGAGCGTTGTCGACGATCTGACGGGCAAGCCCTTTGCTCTCGACGACACATCGACCTACGACGAGTTGCGGCGCGTGAAAATTCTCTGCCTGGCGACCGCCGAGGACCTGAGTGACGGCGAGAAGCGGATCCAGGCGACCCAGGTCGTCCACGACTACCAGTCGAAGATCGACACCAAGGAAGCGGACAAGAACAAGATCGTCAACCGCCTCTCACGCGGTGACGAGCTTCCGACCGGTGTGCTCGAGATGGTGAAGGTCTACGTCGCCACCAAGCGCAACCTGTCCGTCGGTGACAAGATGGCCGGGCGGCACGGCAACAAGGGCGTGATTTCCAAGATCTGCCCGGTCGAGGACATGCCCTATCTCGAGGACGGCACGCCGGTCGACATCGTCTTGAATCCGCTGGGTGTTCCCAGCCGGATGAACGTGGGGCAGATCCTCGAGACCCACCTGGGTCTGGCCGCCTCGCGCCTGGGAGTGCGCTGCCACACGCCGGCCTTCGATGGCGCCCCGGAGAGTGAAATCGAGGCGATGCTGAAGGAGGCTGATCTGCCCGCGACCGGGAAGTTCAAGCTCTACGACGGACGCAACGGCTCGCCCTTCGAGCAGGACGTCACCGTCGGTGTAATGTACATGCTGAAGCTGCACCACCTCGTGGACGAGAAGGTGCACGCACGAGCGACCGGGCCCTACAGCCTGATCACTCAACAGCCCCTGGGCGGCAAGGCGCGCTTCGGCGGCCAGCGCTTCGGGGAGATGGAAGTCTGGGCTCTCGAGGCTTACGGCGCCGCGGCGATTCTGCAGGAGCAGCTCACCGTGAAGTCGGACGACGTCGACGGCCGGACCAAGATCTACGAATCCATGGTGAAGGGGCTCAATATTCTCGAGCCCGGGACGCCGGTCTCGTTCGAGGTGCTGACGAACGAGATCCGTGGATTGGGCCTCAACATGCAGCTTCACAAGAAGGCGACGCTCTAGCGGCTAGGGGGAAGATTCAATGGTGGAAGCGAAATACAACAGGATCAACGACTACGGTAGCGTCACGATTTCTCTGGCATCCCCGGAGGACATCCGATCGTGGTCCTACGGCGAGGTCAAGAAGCCGGAGACAATCAACTACCGGACTTATCGTCCCGAGCGTGATGGTCTCTTCTGCGAGCGCATCTTCGGTCCTGAAAAAGACTGGGAATGCTTTTGCGGCAAGTACAAGGGCATCAAGCACAAGGGCATCGTCTGCGACAAGTGCGGCGTGATGATCACGCACTCGCGCGTGCGTCGCAAGCGCATGGGCCATATCAACCTGGCTGCCCCGGTGGCGCACATCTGGTTCTTCAAGGCCATGCCCAGTCGCCTCGGCAACCTGCTTGGCGTCAAGGTCTCCTATCTGGAGCGGGTGATCTACTTCCAGGACTACCTGGTGGTCGAGCCCGGCGACACGCCGCTCGAGAAGTATCAGCTATTGACGGAAGATGAGTTCCGTGCCTCGCGTGCCAAGTACGGCTCCGACTTCGACGCTGATATGGGCGCGGAGGCGATCAAGAAGATCCTGCGCAAGCTGGACCTACAGGCGGTCTCCGACGAGCTGCGAGAGGAGCTTGGGGCGACGCGTTCGAAGCAGCGCCAGAAGGACATTATCAAGCGCCTGCGCACGGTCGAGATGTTGCGTGACTCGAACAACAGCCCGGATTGGGTAGTGCTGGATGTGATCCCCGTGATCCCGCCGGACCTCCGCCCGCTGGTGCTCTTGGACTCGGGCAACTTCGCGACGTCCGATCTGAATGACCTCTATCGACGCCTGATCAACCGTAACAACCGGTTGAAGAAGCTGCTCGATCTGAACGCGCCCGAGGTCATCATCCGGAACGAAAAGCGCATGTTGCAGCAGGCGGTAGACGCCCTGTTCGACAACGGCCGCTGTCGGCGCCCGGTGCTGGGTTCGTCCAACCGACCGCTCAAGTCCCTCACGGACATGATCAAGGGCAAGCAGGGTCGCTTCCGCGAGAACCTGCTCGGAAAGCGCGTCGACTACTCGGCGCGTTCGGTGATCGTCGTCGGGCCCGAGCTGCACCTGCAGCAGTGCGGTCTGCCGAAGAAGGTCGCCCTGGAGCTGTTCCAGCCCTTCATCATCCGACGTCTCAAGGAGCTCGGGCTGGCGGACACGATCAAGTCGGCCAAGCGCATGCTCGAGCGACGCGACGAAGAGGTCTGGGACATTCTGGACGAGGTCATCCGGGGTCACCCGGTGATGCTCAACCGGGCACCCACCCTGCACCGCATGGGCATCCAGGCTTTCGAGCCGGTGCTGATCGAGGGCAACGCGATCCGTCTGCACCCGCTCGTCTGTGGTGGCTTCAACGCCGACTTCGACGGGGACCAGATGGCCGTCCACCTGCCGCTCTCGTACGAGGCGCAGATCGAGGCCTCGACGCTCATGCTCGCCAGCAACAACGTCTTCTCGCCGGCAGATGGCTCGCCCATCATTTCGCCGTCGCAGGACATGGTGCTGGGAATGAACTACCTGACGAAGAACCCGCCGTCGATTCCTGAGAAACTGCGCACCTTCTCGTCCCTGTCCGAGCTCTTCCTGGCCTACAGCCATGGCGGTGCGAAGACTCAGCAGGCGGTTCGAGTTCGGATCCAGCCCGGGACCCTGATCAAGGGCGGCCAGTCGGACGACCCTGTTGAGGTCAACGACGACGGGAAACTGGTCGGCGAGGACGGAACCCCGGGTTACCTGGTGACCACCATCGGCCGCGCAATCTTCAATGACATCCTTCCGCGCGGGATGGCCTTCTACAACTACGAGTTGACCAAGAAGGGGATCCAGGCACTGATCTCGGATTGCCACCATCTGCTCGGGCGCGAGGCGACCTTGCACCTGCTGGACGATCTGAAGGACCTGGGCTTCAAGTCCGGCACGCGGGCGGGTCTTTCCTTCGCCAAGGACGACATCCGCATTCCGGATACCAAGGACGCGATCCTCGACGAAACTCAGCTCGAGATTGACGCGATCGAGAGATCGTACCACAAGGGTGTGATCACCGAGGGCGAGCGTTACCTCAAGATCATCGACCACTGGACCCACGCCCGTGAGCGCGTCGGGCAGGACCTCATGAAGGTGCTGGCCAAGGATGTGGACGAGGAGTCCGGCTACGTCAATCCGATCTACTGCATGGTCACGTCGGGCGCCCGGGGCTCGGTCGACCAGATCCGTCAGCTCGGTGGAATGCGGGGCCTCATGGCCAAGCCCTCGGGCAAGATCATCGAGACTCCGATCAAGGCTAACTTCCGTGAAGGCTTGCGGGTTCTCGAGTACTTCTCGTCCACCCACGGTGCACGGAAGGGACTTGCAGATACGGCCCTCAAGACGGCTGATGCTGGCTACCTGACGCGCAAGCTAACGGACGTGGCGCAGAACGTCGTGATCACTGTAGATGACTGCGGCACGATCAACGGCATCACGAAGTCTGTCGTCTACAAGGGCGATCGGGTCGCGCTGACCCTGGCCCAGGCCGTGCGTGGACGCGTGGCGCGCGACACGATCATGGACGTGGTCAACGACGAAGTCGTCGTGCTCGAAAACGAGGTGATCACCGGCGAGATTGCACAGGCGATCGAGGCCCTCGGCCACGAGCGTATCCGGGTGCGCGGCACCTTGACCTGTGAGGCATCCCTCGGTGTCTGCGCCCGTTGCTATGGCATGGACCTGGCACGCGGCCAGCTCGGCGAGCGTGGTCTGGCCGTCGGTATCATCGCGGCCCAGTCCATTGGCGAGCCCGGAACGCAGTTGACCATGCGTACCTTCCACATCGGTGGAACGGCTAGTCGTTCGGTCGAGGAGACCGAGCGCAAGGTCAAGCGCGCGGGCCTGGCTCAGTACTCCAACCTGCGAGCGGTGACCAACAAGGCCAAGGACCTGATCGTTCTGAACCGGAACGGCGAGGTCTGCCTGCTGGACGAACGCGGACGTGAAATCGACCGCTACCTCATCCCGACCGGCGCCGTGATGCTGGTCAAGGATGGAGAAAAGATGGAGAGCGGTGACGTCCTGTGCCGCTGGGACCCGCACCACGTTCCGATCATCTCGGAGTTTGCGGGCAAGATTCGCTACGAGGACCTGGTCGAGGGCAAGACGCTCAAGATCGAGCGCGATGCGCGGCGAGGCACGGTCCGCAAGCAGGTCATCGAGCACAAGGGTGATCTACACCCGCAGCTGGTGCTCGAGGACAAGAACGGCGAGCCTCTGGCGCTCTACCCCATTCCGGAGAAGGCCTACATCGAGGTTGACGACGGGGTCAAGATCGGGCGCGGCGAGCTGCTGGCCAAGTCGGCGCGGGAAGCAACCGGTACCCAGGATATCACCGGTGGTCTGCCGCGCGTGACCGAGCTATTCGAGGCACGCCGGCCCAAGGATCCGGCGGTCATGAGCGAAATCGACGGCATCGTCGAGTTCGGCGATCGCAAGCGTGGCAAGCGTACGATCATGGTGCGCGCGGTGGGGCCGAAGGGCGAGGCCATCGACGAGCACGAGCACGCGGTTCCCCAGGGCAAGCACGTTCGCGTTCACAAGAACGACGAGGTGCGAGCCGGCGAGCCACTCGTGGACGGGCCCCTCTACCCTGAGGACATCCTGCGAATCAATGGCGACGACGCCGTGCAGGACTACCTCCTGCGTGAGATCCAGAGCGTCTATCGTTCCCAGTCCGTGACCATCGACGACAAGCACATCGAGACCATCGTGGCTCAGATGATGCGCAAGGTTCAGGTCACGGATCCGGGCGACTCCGAGTTCCTGCCTGGGGCGGTGGTGGACAAGTTCGCCTTCCGGGTCGAGAACGAAGGCCTTCGCAAGGAGCGTCGTAAGCCCGCGACGGGCCAGACCCTGCTGCTTGGTATCACCAAGGCTTCACTCTCGTCGGACTCCTTCATCTCGGCCGCGAGCTTCCAGGAGACGACCAAGGTCCTGACCGAGGCCGCCATCGCCGGCAAGCGCGACTATCTGGTCGGACTCAAGGAGAACGTGATCCTGGGCCACATGGTTCCGACCGGAACCGGCTTCCGCGACCACTACCGGACTCGGGTCAAGAAGAACATCGACTTCGGCGAGATCGGGACCTCACCCGCATCCTCCTTCGGCAGCGCGCCGTCGGATACGGGAATCGAGGCCCTGCTGGCCGGCACGGTCGACCCCCTGGCGGGGATTGCCGGAGTGCCCGAGGCACCGGCCAACCCCGCCCTGGCCGCGACCGGAACGGAATCGGCCATCGCCTCGCCCACAGTGGCCACCGAGGCCCCGGTCGAGCCCTCGAACGAAGGCAAACCGGATCCCAGCGAACCGAGCGACGCTTGACGTCTCGGATTGCGCCCCTAGAATCTTCACCCCCAAGATCCCAATTCCCCGTCCTGCATGGTCGGGGGATGTGATCCCGATCGATCTCCCGTCAACTTTTCATGCCGACTATCAACCAACTCGTCCGCAAGGGACGCAAGAAACCCACCAAGCGATCCAAGTCGCCCGTGCTGGATTCTTGTCCGCAGAAGCGTGGTGTCTGCCTTCAGGTAAAGACGCAGACTCCCAAGAAGCCCAACTCGGCCTTGCGCAAGATCGCGCGGGTCCGGCTTTCGAACGGGAAGGAGATCACCGCATACATTCCCGGCGAGGGCCACAACTTGCAGGAGCACTCCGTGGTGCTGGTGCGTGGCGGTCGTGTTCGTGACCTTCCCGGTGTGCGCTACCACGTCCTTCGTGGAACGCTCGACACCGGAGGCGTCGATGGCCGCGGTCAGAGTCGATCCAAGTACGGCACCAAGCGTCCCAAGAAGTAGAGACCGTAATGCCCCGTAACTTCAAGTCCACAGCAGCGCTCATCAAGACGGACCCCAAGTTCGACTCGATGCTGGCCTCCAAGCTGATCAACAAGATCATGCAGGGCGGCAAGAAGAGCACGGCCCAGAAGATCTTCTACGACGCCATTGAACTGGCCGCGAAGAAGCTCGAGTTGACCGACGAGGACCACTCGGAGATCTTCGTGAAGGCCGTCGAAAACGTCCGCCCGGCCCTCGAGGTGCGCTCCAAGCGCGTGGGTGGTGCGAACTACCAGGTCCCGCGCGAGGTCAAGCGCTCCCGCCAGCAGAGTCTCGCGATTCGCTGGATCGTCGACAACGCGCGCAAGAAGAAGGGCAAGCCGATGGCTCAGCGCTTTGCCGAGGAGCTCGTCGATGCCTACAACGGGACCGGCGCGTCGGTCCAGTGGAAGGAAAACGTGCACAAGATGGCCGAGGCCAACCGAGCCTACGCCCACTACGCACGCTGATCTCCGCGCCTGCGTCCCTGCGCGGACAGAACACGAAAACGCTGCCTGTACTCCAGGTGGCGTTTTTTAGTAGCCAATCGTAGATTGGGCGGCCGTGGATCTAGATGTGCTCATCCTGCGCGACCCCCGGGAGTCGACCAAGAAGTGCTCGCTGACGCCGCTGCGCGGCATGTCGGGCGTGCGCTTTGTCGACTTCAAGCGCGGGCGTCGAGTCGATGGGTCGGATCGAATCCTGCTGCACCCGGATGGCGACCCGCTCGATGGGGCGGACCAGGCCGCCGGGCTGCTTCTCCTGGACTGCTCCTGGCGCCGGGTCCCGAGCTTGCTGGCCGCAGTCGACGGTGATCCGATCGTGCGCCGCCTCCCTCCACTCGAGACGGCCTACCCGCGCAAGAGCCGCGTCTTCGAGGATCCCGCCCAGGGCCTGGCGTCGATCGAGGCACTCTACGCCGCCTTCGCATTGCTCGGCACGCCCCACGGTCACTTGCTCGACGAGTATCGCTGGGCGTCCGAGTTCCTCGAACGGAATCCCCAGCTCTGACATGGGGGCGGCGATGGGACTCGAGCGGCTGCGCAACCTGGCGATCGTGGCCCATATCGACGCCGGCAAGACCACGACGACCGAGCGCATCCTGAACTGTGCTGGTGTCGAGGCGCGGGTCGGGCGCGTGGACGACGGCACGACCGTGATGGACTGGATGATCGAGGAGCGTGAGCGCGGAATCACGATCACGGCGGCGGCGACGTACTTCGAGTGGCGCGGGGTCGAGATGAGCTTGATCGACACGCCGGGCCACGTCGATTTCACGGTGGAGGTCGAGCGTTGCATGCGCGTGCTCGACGGGGCGATCCTGGTGATCGACGCGGTCAGTGGCGTGCAGGCACAGTCGGAGACAGTCTGGCGCCAGATGGACCGCCAGTCGGTGCCGGCCATCTGCTTCGTGAACAAGTGTGACCGGGTCGGCGCGGACTACCTGGCCGCGACGGCGAGCGTGGAAAAACGTCTTGGGGCCCCGGCGATCCCGATCCAGTATCCGATCTACGAGGATGGGCAGCTGCGGGGCGTCGTGGATCTGATGGCCGCCTGTGCCTGGCAATTCGATGCGAGCGGCAAGGCCAGCGAAGTGCCGATCCCGAGCGAGGTGGCGGACGAGACCGACGTGTTGCGATCCGAGCTGATCGATGCCCTGGCGGCCGAGGACGAGGACTTGCTTCAGGCCCTGGTCGATGACCGCGAGCCCGCACTCGATTCCCTCATCGCGGCCCTTCGGAGGCGTGTGATCGAGCGCACACTCCTGCCCTCGCTGTGTGGCGCCTCCCTGCGCGGCATCGGGATCCAGCCGCTTCTGGATGCGGCCGTGGCCTACCTTCCGAGCCCCCTGGACCGGCCGCCCGTGCGCGGGTTCGACGGCGACGGAAATCCGGGCCAGGAGCGGGCTCCCGACCCCGACGGCTCGCTAGCCGCCCTGGCATTCAAGCTGCACACCAGTGCCCATGGCGATCAGACCTTCCTGCGGATCTACTCGGGTCGCCTCGTGCCTGGCGCCCGGGTCTGGAATCCGCGCACGGAACGCCTCGAGCGGGTGGCGCGACTGCTGCGCATGCACGCCGAGCGGGGTGAGGCGCTCGAAGAGGCCGTGGCTGGTGCGATCGTCGCCGTGACCGGGCTCAAGGCCACGGCGACGGGCGACACCCTCTGCGACAAGGCGGATGTGATCCTCCTGGAGCCGCCGCAGTTTCCCGAGCCCGTTATCGCCTTGATGGTCGAGCCAGCCTCCGGGGCGGAGCGGGAGAAGCTGCAGAACGCTCTGGCGCAGCTCGCCCATGAGGATCCCTCGTTCTGCTGTACCGAGGACGAGGACACCGGGCAGTGGCGGATCGAGGGAATGGGGGAGCTCCACCTGGATGTGCAGGTGCACCGCCTGGAGCGTGAATTCAAGGTAGACGTGCGCGTGGGTAGCCCGCGCGTCTCGTATCGCGAGGCTGTACGTGGCTCGAGCCAGGGCCAGGCCTCGGTCGACCGGGTCCTGGCCGGCACCCGGGTTTGCGGCTCGGTTGGCATCGAGCTGGAGGTGGATGACGAGGCCGCCGATGGGCGCATCGAGGGCGTCGAATGGGCCGCCGATTGCAAGGTCCCGAAGGCTTTCCGGCCCGCGATCGAGGCCGCGATCGCGGCGGAGGCCGGGTCGGGGCCAGCCTTTGGCTTCCCGCTCGTCGGCTGCCGGATCCGGGTCGTCGGGGGAGGCAGTGGGGAGAACGATGCGGAGGTGGCCTTCGTGCAGGCGGCGGCCATGGCCCTCCGAAACGCCCTCCAGGCGGCCGATATCGCCCTTCTCGAGCCGACCATGGCCTTCGAGATCCTGACCCCCGAGGCCTTCGCGAGCGGGATCATCGCCGATCTAGGGAGCCGCCACGCGAGCGTGGATGAGGTCCTCTCCGAGGGAGACCTGCGCACCATCCGCGGGCGGGTGCCCCTGATGCACATGTTTGGCTACGCGACCGTGGTCCGGTCCCTCTCCCAGGGCCGGGCCAGCTACTCCATGTTCCCGGCCGGCTATGGGGAGCTGCCGGCCGCCGAGCAGGCTGCCCGCGGGCTCGTCTGGGTCTGAGGCCAGGCGAGGGGGCCCGCCTCCTGCGCGTCCTCCATCCCCCCGGAGATCCGGATTCTTTGGGGGCTCACCGTTGACCACCCAGGGGTCCACTGGTACTTTCCTCGGCCGTTTGCTGGACCGAGCGCGAAAACGGTCGCCAGAAGGCGGTTTGGACGCCCCAGGCCAGACTGCTGACGCTGCTCGAATTTCAGCCAGACGCATTTTTTTCACGCTGCCCGAAGACGCTCCCAAGTGTCCCGGGCCGCAATAGTTAGATCCCCCCGATCCCTAGCCCCTTCTCAGCCGTCGAACGGACGTCCGCGCATGAGCGACAAAATCCAAATCCGCATGGAAGCCTACGATCACGAGGCGCTCGATCAGTCGAGCGTTGAGATCGTCGAGACGGCCAAGCGGACGGGCGCACGCGTCGCCGGACCGATCCCGCTTCCGACCCGGATCGAGCGCTATACCGTTCTGCGCTCACCGTTTATCGACAAGAAGTCCCGGGAACAGTTCGAGATCCGAACGCACAAACGACTCATCTATATCTCCGAGCCGACGCCCCAGACTGTTGATGCACTCAGCAGCCTGAACATGCCGGCCGGCGTGGACATCCGTATCAAGGCCTGATCGGCCTTGAGCGTGACGCACTCCGCGTTGCGTGGGATTCGGGTAGACCGACCACAAGCTAAGTACGGGCCCTTCCAACTTCGGAAGGGCCACTTGAAAATCCGCAGTTTTGCCGCGTGGCCAGGCGTCGAGCGCTACAGGTGCTCCTGGTCGAACCGGCTCCCCACAATTCGAAGGAGTTCTCGAGGATCATGACGCTGATTCTAGGACGCAAAAAAGGAATGACGCAGCTGTTCGACGATGACGGTACCGCCACTGGCGTTACCGTGGTCGCGGCCGGTCCGTGCGTAGTGACCCAGGTTCGAACCGCTGAGAGCGATGGCTACGAGGCCGTCCAGCTCGGATTCGAAGATGTGCGCGACAAGCGCAGCAAGAAGCCCCAGCTCGGCCTCTTCAAGAAGGTCGACACGGCCCCCAAGCGCTTCCTGCGCGAGGAGCGCTTCAGCAAGCCCGCGCAGCAGGGTATCGGCGACGTGATCACGGTCGAGGCCTTTGGGGTCGGCGACCTGGTAGACGTTACCGGTACTACCAAGGGGCGCGGATTCGCAGGCACGATCAAGCGCCACGGCTTCTCCCGCGGTCCGATGACCCACGGCAGCATGAACCGGCGCGAGCCGGGATCCATCGGCTGTTCGGCATACCCGTCGAAGGTCATCAAGGGCAAGCGCATGTGCGGTCACTACGGCAATGCCCGTCACACGACCAAGAACCTGATCGTCATGCGCATCGACACCGATCGCGGACTGATCTTCATCAAAGGAGCCATTCCCGGACCGCGGAATGGTTTCGTGCAAATCCGCACCGCCAAGACGGGCATCAAGAAGGGCTGACGGATATGCAGGTCAAGAGCTACAAGGCTGGCAGTGTCGGCCAGGTCGAAATCGACGAAACACCCTTTGGCGGCAAGGTTCTCTACCGAACCCTGAAGGACGCGCTCGTCATGTACAGCGCGAACCGGCGCCAGGGCACCGTTCGTACCCGTGGACGGTCGAACGTCGCCGGCTCCAACAAGAAGCCGTACAAGCAGAAGCACACCGGACGTGCCCGAGCAGGTAGCCGCAAGTCGCCCATCTGGCGCGGTGGCGGTACTGTCTTCGGCCCGCTTCCGAGGGACTACAGCTACCACATGCCCGCCAAGGCACGCCGCGTGGCCCTGCGCTCTGCCCTCGCTGGCAAGCTCGAGGACAACGAGCTCGTGGTCGCCAGTCTCGGCGAATTCCCGCAGCCCTCCTCCAAGGCCGCTCGCAAGATCCTGACCGATCTCGGATCGCCGCGGCACGCGCTGGTCGTGATCGCCGAGCGCAACGAGAACCTGTGGAAGTCATTCCGGAACTTCCCGCGCGTGAAGGTGCGCGTGGCCACTGAGCTCTGCGCGGACGATGTCGTCGGTGGCGGCACCATCATCGCCGAGAGCAGCGCCATGGATCAGCTGGCCGAACGAGTCGGCGTCGTGGAGGAATCCAAATGAGCTCCAGGGATCGTTTTTACAGCATCATCAAGAGCCCGGTCGTTACCGAGAAGGGTTCTGACGACACCGCGCGGCGGAACGCCTACCACTTCAAGGTGCCGACCGATGCGAACAAGATCGAGATCCGTCAGGCGGTCGAGACCCTGTTCGGCGTGCACGTTGGCAAGGTGAATACCCTGCGCGTGCGTGGCAAGACCCGTCGCCGTGGCTGGGTCGCGGGTCGTCGCCCGGACTGGAAAAAGGCGATGGTGACCCTGCGCGAGGGAGACGTCATCGACGTCCTCTAAAAGGCTGACATGAGCATTAGAAAGTACAAACCGACATCACCCGGCCGCCGGCACGGCAGCGTTCTCGATTATTCCGAGATCACGTGCACCAAGCCGGAGAAGTCGCTCCTGCGACCGATCAAGAAGACCGGCGGGCGCAACAACCACGGACGTATCACCTGCCGCCACCGCGGTGGGGGACACAAACGCCGTTATCGGGTCATCGACTTCAAGCGCAACAAGGACGGTATTCCCGCCCGCGTCGCGACCATCGAGTACGATCCCAACCGGTCCTGCTTCATCGCTCTGCTGCACTACGCGGACGGCGAGAAGCGCTACATCCTGGCTCCGATCGGGGTCGAGGTTGGTCAGACCATCACCTCGGGCAGCGGCTCCGAGGTGCACCCGGGAAACTGCATGCGCCTGGCCGAGATTCCCCTGGGTGTCCAGATCCACAACGTGGAGCTGGCCGTGGGACGTGGCGGACAGATCGGCCGCTCGGCCGGTTGCTACGCCCAGCTGACTGCGCGGGAAGGCAAGTACGCCGTCGTGCAGATGCCGTCCGGTGAGCTGCGTCGGATCCACGTCGAGTGCCGTGCGACCCTGGGCCGCCTCGGCAACACGGACCACCAGAACGTCAAGCTCGGCAAGGCCGGTCGCAAGCGCCACCTCGGGCGCAGGCCGCACGTGCGCGGAACCGCGATGAACCCGGTCGATCACCCCATGGGTGGCGGCGAGGGACGCACCGCGGGTGGCCGTCACCCCTGTTCGCCGACCGCCGTGCTCGCCAAGGGTGGCCGCACCCGTCGTCGGAGTAACCCGACGGACAAGTTCATCATCCGCAGAAGGAAAAAGAGAAGGGCCTAGATGGGACGTAGCATCAAGAAAGGGCCGTATATCGACGCCAAGCTGGCCAAGAAGGTCGCGGCTCAGGTCGAGAGTGGCAAGAAGGACCCCATCAAGACATGGGCGCGTGCCTCGACGATCCCCCCGGATTTCGTCGGCGCCACCTTCCTGGTTCACAACGGAAACAAGCATCTCAAGGTGTATGTCAACGAGGAGATGGTGGGACACAAGCTCGGCGAATTTGCGCCGACCCGCCAGTTCCGTGGCCACACCAATAAGAAGGAAGCGGCTAAGAAAGGGCGATGAGCACTACTTCCGACGCACTCCCCACAACGCACGGACAGCCGGTCTTTCGGGCCCGCCACCGTTACGCACGCATCACCGCTCGCAAGGCGCGCTTGATCGCGGACATGATCCGTGGTCGTTCCGCGAACGAGGCCCTCGAGTTGCTCGAGTTCTCGCCCCAGCGCGCGGCCACCTTCTACAAGAAGGTGCTCAGTTCCGCGGTCGCCAATGCGGCTCAGAACGAGGACGTGAACCTGAACCGGCTCTTCGTCGCGGAGTGCCGCGCCGATGACGGCCCGATGCTGAACAATCGCCTTCGGTGGCGTCCCGGCCCGCAGGGTCGCGCCATGCCGTATGCGAAGAAGACCTCACACCTGACCGTCGCCGTGGCGGAGCAAGCCGAGGAGGCCCCGACCGCGTAACGCGGCCAAGGCAACACTTCCATGGGACAAAAAATCCATCCGACCGGTTATCGAATCGGCACCATCGAGCCCTGGGCCTCACGCTGGCACGGCAACAAGCACAACTTTGCCAAGCTGCTGCTTCAGGACCGAAATATTCGCCAGCACGTCATGAAGGAGTACGGCTCCGCTGGCATCCCGCGCATCGAGATCGAGCGCACGGGCGAGGCCGTAAACGTGATCATCTACACAGCGCGCCCCGGCGTGTTGGTGGGACGCAAGGGCGTTCGCATCGACCAGCTCAAGGGTGAGCTGCAGAAGATCTGTGAGATGACGGTCCACCTGACCATCCATGAGGTCAAGCGTCCCGAACTCTCGGCCGGCCTGGTCGCCGAGGTGATCGCGGATGCCCTGAAGCGCCGCATGGCCTTCCGACGTGCGGTCAAGAAGGCGATTCAGACGACCATGCAGGCGGGCGCTCTCGGCATCAAGGTCGAGGTCAATGGCCGCCTTGGCGGCTCGGAGATGGCGCGCACTGCCAAGGAGCGCATGGGTCGCGTTCCGCTTTCGACTCTGCAAGCCAACGTCGAGTATGGCACCGCCCTTTCGCGCACGACCTACGGGATCATCGGCGTGAAGGTCTGGATCTACAAGGGCGACATCGAGCGCGGCCAGCAGGTCAACTACCGGGTTTCCTCCAGTGCCACCGGACGCCCCGAGCGCGGCGGTGGACGAGGTGGCCAGCGCAGCGGCGGCGGTCGTGGGGGACCTGGCGGTGGACGCCGTCCCTCCGGCGGTGGTGGCGGCGGCGGCGGTCGCGGTCCGGGAGCAGGGGAGGGTCGCTAGATGGCCTACATGCCCAAACGCATCAAGCACCGTCGGGTGTTTCGCGGCAAGCTGAAAGGTATGGCCACCCGTGGCAACCGGGTCTCCTTCGGGGAATTCGGGCTGCAGGCCCTGGACGCCGGATGGATTACCGGACGCCAGCTCGAGGCGAGCCGGGTCGCGGCCAACCGGGCGCTCGGTGGCGTGGCCAGAATCTGGATCCGGATCTTCCCGGACAAGCCGATCTCCTCCAAGCCCGCCGAGACGCGCATGGGCAAGGGCAAGGGAGACATCGAGTTCTGGGCCGCCCCAGTTCGTCCGGGCACCGTTCTGTTCGAAATCGGAAACGTGGGTGAGGAGAAGGCCAAGCTCGCCTTCAAGCGCATCGCTCACAAGATGCCCATCAAGGTTCGCATGATCCGTCGGACCCCGACGTCGTGAGCCGGAGCAAGCTATGAAAATCGAAGAAGTCCGCAGCAAGACCGACTCGGAGCTCGAGTTCGACATGGGGAATCTCAAGCAAGAGATGTTCGACCTGCGCATCAAGGCGGCGGTCGGTAGCGTCGCGAGCCCCGCGGCCATCCGTCAACATCGTCGGGCGATCGCCCGGATCCAGACCGTATTGCATGAGCGCGCATCGGGAGTGCGTGGCCAAGAGGCCCGCTGATCATGACTGACCAGAGAAATCGACGTAGAACGGCCACCGGGGTGGTGACCAGCGACGCCATGGACAAGAGCGTCAGTGTCCGGGTCGAGCGCATCTTCAAGCACCCCAGGTACAAGAAGTACATTCGGCGCCACTCGACCTACCACGCGCACGATGAGAAAAACGACAGCCACGTTGGCGACACGGTTGAGATCATGGAGTGCCGCCCGGTCTCCAAGCTCAAGCGCTGGCGCCTGCTGCGAGTTGTGAGCCGGTCTGACATGCCCAGTGGGAGCGTCTCATGATCCAGATGCAGACCTATCTGGACGTGGCCGACAACACGGGGGCCAAGCAGGTGCAGTGCATCAAGGTCCTCGGCGGTACTCACCGTCGCTACGCCAGCCTGGGTGACATCGTTGTCGCCTCGGTCAAGAAGGCTATCCCGGGCTCGGACGTGAAGACCGGAACCATCGTCAAGGGCGTGATCGTTCGCGTCCGCAAGAACACCCGCCGCTCGGATGGCTCCTACGTGCGCTTCGATCACAACGCGATCGTTCTCGTGGACCCGGACGGCAACCCGCGTGGGACTCGTATCTTTGGCGCCGTGGCGCGCGAGCTGCGCGACCGCAACTACATGAAGATCATTTCGCTGGCGCAGGAGGTGATCTGATGAAGATCCGCAAGGGCGATGAGGTGCTGGTGATCGCCGGCAACGACAAGGGTAAGACCGGCTCCGTGCTGGAGGTTGACCGAGTCAAGAGCCGCGTGCTTGTCGAGGGAGTCAATCTGCGCTGGAAGCACGAGCGCCGTACCGAACAAAAGCCCCAGGGCGAGCGTATACAGCGGGAGTTCACTCTCCACGCGAGCAACGTGATGCTTCTGGACCCGAAGACCGGCAAGGGTATTCGAAAGCGTCAATAAGGAAAGCAGCGAACGATGGCCCCCCGTCTCAAGGAAAAGTACACGAACGAGGTTCGCCCGAAGCTCAAGGAGAGCTTCGGGATCACCAACGAATTGGCCCTGCCCGGGTTGACCAAGATTGTGGTCAACATGGGTGTGAAGGGTGCTGTCGAGAACAAGTCGCGGGTCGAGTCCGCGGCTCGTGACATGGCGATGGTCACCGGGCAACGGCCGACCATCCGCAAGGCACGCACCTCGGTTGCCGGCTTCAAGCTGCGCGAGGGAATGCCCATCGGCTGCGCGGTCACACTACGGCGCGAGCGCATGTGGGAATTCATCGACCGGCTCGTCTCGGTCGTCCTGCCTCGTATTCGAGACTTCCGTGGCGTCAAGGACAAGTTCGACGGCCGCGGCAACTACACGCTTGGACTCAGCGAGCAATCGGTCTTCCCCGAGATCGACTTCGACAAGATCGAGTTCCAGCAAGGCATGGACATCACATTCGTCACCAGCGCCCCGAACGATGAACAGGGCTACGCCCTTCTGAAAGAACTCGGAATGCCCTTTCGCCACCGCGAGGACGCCTGAGCAACCATGGCCAAGACATCCCTAATCATCAAGAGTTCACGGCCCCCGAAGTACCCCACGCGGGCGTACACGCGCTGCACCTTCTGTGGTCGCGCGCGGGCGGTGTATCGCAAGTTCGGAATCTGCCGCATCTGCCTGCGGGAGAGAGCTCACCTGGGGGAAATCCCCGGGATGAGAAAGGCTTCCTGGTAGGAGACTGTCGCCATGATGACCGATCCCGTAGCAGACATGCTGACTCGAATTCGCAACGGCAACTTCATCCATCGCAAGCGCGTGGACATGCCGGCCTCGCGGCTTCGTGTCGGTATCGCCCAGGTCCTGCAGGACGAGGGCTTCATCGACGGATACGAGGTCGTTGAGGGCAAGCCCTTCAGCACCCTGAACGTCGACCTCAAGTACGGCGAAGATGGCGAGCACGTCATCCGGTGCATCGACCGGGTCAGCAAGCCCGGCCGACGTGTCTACGCCGGCGTCACGGACCTGCGGCCGATCCTCTCTGGCCAGGGAATTCAAATCGTGTCGACCCCGCGTGGGGTCCTCTCCGATCGCGTCGCACGCGAGCAGAGAGTGGGCGGCGAGATCCTCTGCAAGGTGTACTGATCCAATGTCTCGAATCGGAAAACAACCGATCCCGCTGCCGGGTGGTGTCAGCCTTCAAACGGCTCCGGACCGGACGGTCACCATCAAGGGACCCAAGGGTTCCCTCGACCTGTCACTGCGTCCCGAGATCGACGTAGCAGTCGAGGACGGCCAGGCGGTCGTCACGGTCAACGGATCGGGCCCCGCCCGACAGGCGCGTGCCTTCCACGGCATGACCCGTGCGCTGCTGAGCAACATGGTCAACGGCGTGGTCTCGGGATTCGAGCGCAAGCTCGAGATCATCGGCGTCGGCTGGAACGCATCGGTCAAGGGCCAGAACGTGGTCCTCAACATCGGCTTCTGCCACCCGGTCGACATCCCGATCCCCAAGGGGGTCGAGGCCGAGTGCCCCAACCCGACCGCAATCACCCTGCGCAGCGTGGACAAGCAGGCCGTCGGTCAACTGGCCGCCAATATTCGCGCCGTCAGGCCCCCGGAGCCCTACAAGGGCAAGGGTATCCGCTACCACGGTGAGTACGTCCGGCGCAAGTCCGGCAAGACGTTCGGAAGCTGACCATGAAGTCCACCACGCAACTGAAGAACTCACGTGCATTGCGGCGCAAGCGGCATGTACGGCGTCATATCCGTCAGGTCTCGGACCTGCCGCGGCTGTCCGTGCATCGCACCGCAAAGCACATATCGGCCCAGCTCATCGACGATGTCGCTGGCCGCACCCTGGCGCACATCTCGAGTACGGCCAAGGCCATCCAGGGTGACCTGTCTGGCAAGACCAAGACAGAGCGCGCCAAGATCATCGGAGCCGAGATCGCAAAGCGTGCGCTCGAGGCAGGTGTGAAGCAGGTCGTGTTCGACCGCGGGGAATCAAGGTATCACGGTCGGGTCAAGGCCCTGGCTGAAGCCGCTCGCGAGGGCGGACTCAAGATCTGAAGCACCGATGAAATACGAAATCGAATATCTCGACCACGGCGAAGTCGACGAACTCCAGACGCTCAGCGAGCTGATGATCCGGATCAACCGCTGCGCAGCGGTGGTCAAGGGTGGTCGTCGTTTCTCCTTCTCGTCCCTGGTCGTCGTCGGCGACCGCGAGGGCGTCGTTGGCTACGGATTCGGCAAGGCGCGCCAGGTCCCTGGAGCGGTCGAGAAGGCCAACAAGGACGGTCGCAAGCACCTGCAGCGCATTCCGATTACCGAGACGGGCTCGATTCCGCACGAGGTCATCGGCGAGTTCTGCGGTGCACGCATCAAGCTCATCCCGGCATCCGACGGTACGGGCATCATCGCGGGCGCTTCGGTGCGTGCGGTGGCAGAGATGGCAGGTATTCGCAACCTGCTCTCCAAGTCCTACGGATCCACAAACCCGATCAACCTGGTCAAGGCCACGCTCGTGGCACTCTCGCTGCTTCGCACGACCGCTCAGGTCAAGAAGCTACGCGGCGTCGAAGTCTGAGGCTTCGGAGAAAAACATGGACGTCCAAACAGTTTGCCAGAAGGGCCACAAGCACGAGAAACGCCGCCGTATCGGCCGCGGAATCGGCAGTGGTAGCGGCAAGACCTCGGGTCGAGGCCACAAGGGACGCGGCTCACGTTCTGGCGCATCCCGTCGCGCCGGATACGAGGGCGGCCAGATGCCGATCTACCGGCGTGTTCCCAAGCGCGGTTTCACGAACGCGCGCTTCCGGCGGGACTTCACCATCATCAATGTCGACAAGTTGAACGTCTTCGAGGACGGTGACACGGTCGATCTACAGGCGGTTCTCGATCGGGGCCTCGCCAGCTTGAATACCAAGCTGCTGAAGATCCTCGGCAATGGCGAGTTGACCAAGAAGGTCACGATCCGGGCGCAGATGTTCAGCGGCTCCGCCGCGACGAAGATTGAAGCCGCGGGTGCCACCATGGTTCTGCTCGACGACCTCGGTCGCGAGAAGCAAGAGGCGAAGGCCTGATCTTGGAAGGCGGCTTCCTGCAACTCCTGCGGATTCCGGAGACCCGGCAGCGGATTCTCCGCACCCTGGGGCTCCTGCTCTGCTATCGGGTCGGATTCCAGATTCCGATCCCGGGGATGAGCCCGGTCTTCCTGCAGCAGCAGGGTGACCAGGGTATCTTCGGCCTGTTGTCGGCCCTCTCCGGAGGCGCGATCGGGCGGACGACTATCTTCGCCCTGGGCATCATGCCCTTCATCTCGGCATCCATCATCTTCTCGATGATGAGCAAGGTCTCGCCGACGCTGGAGGCTGTCGCCAAGGAGGGCGCCGCCGGGCAGAAGAAGATCAATCAATGGACGCGTCTGGTGACCGTCCCGATCGCATTGATCCAGGCGACCTTCATCTACACCGGCGTGTTCATGAACCAGCCGGAGATGGTCGATGCGAGCATGCAGGGCCGCGGGGTCGCCCTCGCAGCCATCGTGATCTCCTCGCTCGTCACGGGCGCGCTGCTCGTGATGTGGATCGGCGAGCTGATCACCGAATACGGGGTCGGCAACGGGGCCTCGTTGATCATCATGGCCGGCATCATCGCCGTCATGCCCTCGAGCTTCATTCAGATGATCGGCTCGGATGACTTCTGGCAGACTCTGATGCTGCTGTCGGCCATCTGGATCGGAACGGTCTTCGTCGTCGTCTTCATGCACAAGGGTGCGCGTCGGGTTCCGATCCAGTACGCCCGCCTGACCCGTGGCCGCAAGGTCTACGGTGGACAGCGTCACTACCTTCCGCTGAAGGTCAACATGGCCGGCGTCATGCCGATCATCTTCGCGTCCGTGCTCTTCGTCATCCCCGGCATCATCTTCGACATATTCAACCTGGAGTTCCTGAAGCGCGTGTTTCAGGATCCGACCGGGTTCATCTATGTGACGCTCTATGCGGTGATGATCTTCTTCTTCACCTTCTTCTGGAACCGCCTGATGTTCCAGCCGGAGGAGATTGCCAAGAACCTGCGCGAGCACGGGTCGTTCATCCCCGGGATCCGCCCCGGCCAGAAGACGGCCGAGTTCCTCTCGAACACCCTCACCCGCATCACCCTGGTGGGGGCGGCCTTCCTGGCGATGATCTCGGTTCTGCCGAGTTTCATCACTCAGGGCACCGGCATGACCTTGACCATGCAGTACTTCCTCGGAGGTACATCCGTGCTCATCGTCGTGGGTGTGGCCCTGGAACTGGTCGACAAGCTCAGTGCGCAGCTGGTCATGCGCAACTACGGCAGTGATGGTGATCAGGGCGGAAAGCAGCCCGGCTGGGCAAAGTCGGGCGACGACGCTCCCAAGATCGGAGGAGCGCGCTAGTCGCGATGCTCGTCATGGGAACGGTCGTTATTCTTCTCGGAGCCCCCGGGGCAGGCAAGGGCACGCAGGCTGCGCGTCTTTCCAAGGCGATGGGTCTGCCGCACATTTCCACGGGAGACCTGTTCCGCGAGAATCTGGCGAACGAGACCGAACTCGGCAAGCGCATCAAGGGCTTCATGGAGGCCGGTCAGCTGGTCCCCGATGAGACCGTGATCGATGTTCTCTTTGACCGGGTCGGGCAGGCTGATTGCAGAGAGGGCTATCTTCTCGATGGCTTCCCGCGCACAGGCCCCCAGGCCGAGATCCTGACCGAGCGGCTCCCGAGCGACTGGCCCGTGCTGGTCGTCAGCCTCGACGTATCCGAAGAGGCGATCATCGAGCGTGCCGCGGGTCGCCTGGTCTGCCGCACCGGCGGCCATGTGCAACACCGAACCTTCTCACCTCCGAGCAAAGATGGTGTCTGCGACACCTGCGGTGGTGAGCTCTACACGCGCAAGGATGACCAGCCTGAGGTCGTCCGCGAGCGTCTGAATGTATATGCCGAGCAGACCCAACCGGTGCTCGACTACTACGCGTCCCGTTCGCTCCTCAGGAGCATCGATGGCGGGGGCAGCCCGGACCAGGTCTTTGAGGCACTTCAAGGGTGCTTGGGAGCCCAGGCCTGATGGCAAAGGAAGAACCTATCGTGGTCGAGGCCGTCGTGACGGAATCCCTGCCGAATGCTCGTTTTCGAGCGAAGCTGGAGAACGGTCACGAGATCCTCGCGCATGTGAGCGGCAAGATGCGGATGCACTACATCCGGATCCTGCCTGGAGACAAAATCACCGTCGAGATGTCCCCTTACGATCTGACCAAGGGCCGGATCACCTGTCGGGGTGACCGTCGCAGGCGGACAGGCGGCAGGAGCCGGAGAAGAAGATGAAGGTACGAAGCAGTATTCGACGCATGTGCGCCCAGTGCAAGATTGTGCGTAGACGCGGCGTCCTAAGAGTGATCTGCAAGGCGGATCCTCGTCACAAGCAACGACAGGGCCGTTGAGCTCGGCTGGAACACCGGAGTAAGTACGAATGGCTCGAGTTATCGGAGTTGACCTACCCAATCACAAGCGGCTTGAAATCGCCCTGACCTATATCTATGGGCTGGGACGGACGAGCGCGCTGAAAGTCTGCAAGGACCTCAAGCTGGATCCGGGCATCAAGGCTCGTGACCTGACCGAGGAGCAGATCACGACGCTGGCGAGCCATATCCAGAAGGAATACTCGGTGGAGGGAAACCTGCGCCGCGAGCTGGCGGCCGCTATCTCTCGACTGAGAGACATCGGCTGTTATCGCGGTATGCGCCACCGCCGCAGCTTGCCCGTTCGCGGGCAGCGCACCCGTACAAATGCACGCTCACGAAAAGGACCGAAGAAGACCGTTGCCGGCAAGAAGTCGGTGAAGGGAATGAAGTAGAGCATGGCCAAGTCGACCAAGAAGAAGGTTCGGAAGAACGTCACCCGGGGCATCGCCCACATCAAGTCGTCCTTCAACAACACCCATGTCACTCTGACCGCCACGAACGGCGACACATTGTCATGGGGTTCCGCCGGCAGCATGGGCTTCAAGGGCACTCGCAAGAGCACGCCCTTCGCCGCTCAACGTGCTGCCGATTCCGCCGCTCACTCAGCAATGCGACACGGGCTGCGCGAGATCGAAGTGCGGGTCAAGGGCTCCGGGTCAGGCCGTGAGTCGGCCATTCGGGCCCTCTCGAACGCTGGCCTCCGGATCACGTTGATCCAGGATGTGACCCCCCTTCCGCACAACGGCTGCCGAGCGCGCAAGCGTCGGCGCGTCTAGCAGCTCCCCATAGAACGACAAGCTACACATGGCACGTTACACCGGAAACAAATGTAAGCTCTGCCGCCGGGAAGGCATGAAGCTCTTCCTCAAGGGCCAGCGCTGCTTCACTGACAAGTGCGCGCTCTCGCGCCGGGATTACCCGCCCGGAGTGCATGCCCAGCGTCGCTCCAAGGTCACGGAATACGGCGTCCGCCTGCGCGAGAAGCAAAAGCTGAAGCGCATCTACGGCGTCTTCGAGCGCCAGTTCAAGCTGTACTTCAAGGAAGCCGAGCGCCTCAAGGGCAACTCGGGGTCCAACCTTCTGATGTTGCTCGAGCGCCGGCTCGACAATGTCGTGCTGGCGAGTGGCTTTGCCCTCTCCCGCAATCACGCACGCCAGTTGATCAATCACGGCCACTTCGCCGTCAACGACCGGCGCGTCGACATCGCTTCGTTCCGGGTTCGCCCGGGCGACGTCGTGTCCCCGCGTACCAAAGAGAACACCCGAAAGATCGTGGGGGAGGCCGTCGAGGTCAACAAGTCCCAGCCCATCCCCGCGTGGTTGGACGTCAGTGGCGATGGCCTCGCGTCCAAGGTAGTCAGCATTCCGAGCCGTACCGACGTGCCGCACCCCATTCAAGAGCAACTGATCGTCGAGCTTTGCTCGAAGTAAGTTCGGAGACATCAGCCCATGAGAATTCGCTGGCGCAATTTTGAACTGCCGAGCCGGGTCCAGCCGGACTCCGGCACTCTTACCCCCGACTACGGCCGCTTCTACATCGATCCCTTCGAGCGTGGATTTGGTCACACCATCGGCAACGGCCTCCGGCGCGTGCTGCTGTCCTCGATCGAGGGCGCGGCCGTTACGGCTGTTCGTATCGACGGTGCCTCGCACGAGTTTGACAGCCTTGACGGTGTCTACGAGGACGTCTCTGACATCATCCTCAACATCAAGTGCCTGCGCGTTCATCACGAGGGCGATGGCAAGATCGTGTGTCGTATCAACAAGTCGACCGAAGGGCCGGTTACCGGCGCTGACGTCGTCTGCGAAGGAGATGCCCACGTCACCAACACTGACCTGCGTATCTGCACGCTCACCATGGATCGCGAGCTCAGCATCGAGCTCGAGGTTCAGAAGGGACGTGGCTATGTCGCGGCCGACGAGAACCGTGACGAGACCCACGAGCTCGGAACGATCCCCGTCGACTCGTCCTACTCGCCCGTGAATCGTGTGCGCTACTCGATTGAAGCTACCCGCGTCGGGAAGCTGACCAACTACGATCGTCTGGTGCTCGAGATCTGGACCGACGGCACCGTGAGCCCCGAGCTTGCGCTTGTCGAGGCGGCCAAGATCTACCGCAAGCACCTCAATCCGTTCGTGCTGTACGACGGCAGTCGCGACGAGCAGCCCATCGCCGAGACGCCCGCCGCGTCCGAGTTCACGGAGAGCAACCGTGAATCGAACGAGCTGGCAGGTACCCTCGAGGTGCCCCTGGCGGACCTGGAGCTCTCGGTCCGCGCGCGCAATTGCCTCGATGGGGCGGACCTGCGTACCCTGCGTGATCTGGTGTCGCTGACGGAGAACGAGGTCATGAACCTCAAGAACCTCGGCAAGACCAGCCTGACAGAAATCAAGAGCAAGCTGCTCGAGCGTGGCTTGCACCTTGGGATGGACGTGGAACGCCTCGCTCCGACCCCTAACTGAGTCCTATTAGAGCTTTCATTGGCGCCCCCCCGGGGCAGAAGTAGAGAAGGTGCCCAGATGCGACACCGCGTAGCAGGATACAAGCTCGGTCGGACGACCAGCCACAGGATCGCGATGACGAGGAACATGGCCGCCTCCGTCATCGAGCACGAGCGGATCATCACGACCGTGCAAAAGGCGAAGGCCGTCAAGCCCTTCATCGAGAAGATGGTGACCCTCTCCAAGGAGGCGACCCAGCACAATCGTCGACGCGCCTTTGCACAGCTGCGTGACAAGGAAGCCGTCGGAAAGCTGTTCGACGTCCTCGGCCCGCGCTTCAAGGACCGCCCGGGCGGCTACTGCCGCATCCTGAAGCTCGCCAAGCCGCGCCTCGGAGACAACGGCCAGCGCGCCATCCTCGAATTTGTCGAGCGCACCGTGGTGGCCACGGCCGAGACCGAATCAGCCGAGTAGCTGCCCCTCGGGCAGCCCGCCTGACCCAATAAGAGCACCCCGGTCCGCGTCGCGGACCGGGGTGCTCTTGTCTGGCGATCAAGCTATAGCCTGACCAGTCCCACGCGGTCGCGGCCGAACATCTTGGCCAGGTCCTGGGCCAGCTCTTCGCTGATGGTGACTCCGTGCTCGGCACTGGCGCGCACGCGGCGCGAGCAGCCATCACTACCGAGGACCTGCAGGAAGAGCGGGTGCTTGCCGCGATGGCTCTCGATTGTGGCTTTCAATGGGGGCAGCCGTTCGGCATCGCCCTGGCTGAGCTGGATCGACACGCCCCCGGCGAATCGCTTGAGGGCCTCGTCGAGCTCGAAGACCTCCTCGCAGATCAGGGCAGGCTCGTCGCGGCTGTCCTCGATCTTGGCGCGGCAGAGGATGGTCGCCCCGTCCTCGATGCGATCGCGCATCTCCTCGTAGGTGTTGGGGAAGACCGTGACGTTCACGCTGCCGTGCAGGTCCTCCAGCCTGAAGCGCGCCATCTTGCGGCCCGCCATGCGGCCCGATTTGACGATCAGCTCGGCCTTGTTGAGGATCAGGCCGGCCAGGGTGATCTCGCTGCCGCCCGGAAAGTTGCCCAGGTCCACGCTGCGCGTCGACGAGAGCAGGGATACAAGTCCGGCCCGCTCCTCGAGCGGGTGCCCGGTCAGGTAGAAGCCGAGGGCTTCGAATTCGACCCGCAGGGTCTCTGCCTCGTCGAATGCCTGGCGTTCATCGATGCCGTCGAAGGCCTCCTCATCTTCGGCGGGGGAGGCCGCGCCGAAGAGATTGCCCTGACCCGCACGGCGGTCCCGGGCTGCGCGAGTGCCGTCCGAGAGGGCCCGGTCGAGGGCCGCCAGGACGGCCCCGCGCTGGTGCTTGGTGCAATCGAATCCGCCGGCCTTGATGATGGAGTCCCAGGTAGTCCGGCCCACTTCGGCCGGATCCGCTTCGGCCGCCAGGGTGTGCAGGGTCAGCTTCTCATCGCGTTCCAGCAATCGCTCGCGTGCCGCGAGCAGGCAATCGATGGCCTTCTTGCCCGTGCCCTTGATGGCGCCCAGGCCGAACTGAATGCTGCCGTCCTGGTAGGGTTCGAATTCCCAGCCACTGCGCTCGACGCTGGGCGGATGGATCGCGATGTCCGAGCGTTGACAGTCGTCGATGAGCTCCTTGACCTTGTCAGAGTCACCCATCTCGCACGAAAAGTTCGCGGCCATGAACTCCGAGCGGTGATTGGCCTTCATGTAGGCCGTCTGATAGGTGATCAGCGCGTAGGCGGCGGAGTGGGACTTGTTGAACCCGTACCCACCGAACTTGATGATGTTGTCCCAGACTTCCTGGGCGACATCACGCTTGCAGCCCGAGGCCTCGGCGCCGTCCAGGAACTGGGCCGAGAACTTCTGCATGATCTCGGGCTTCTTCTTGCCCATCGCCTTGCGCAGGTTGTCGGCATCGTTCATGGAGAAGCCGGCCAGGCGCACGGACGCCAGCATGACCTGTTCCTGATAGACGAGGCAGCCGTAGGTGTCCTTGAGGATGCCCTCCAGGGTTTCGTGAGGGTATTCGATCGGCTCCTCACCGTGCTTGCGGCGCACGAACATGTCGACCATGCCGGACTCCAGCGGTCCCGGCCGGTAGAGGGCGAGGATTGCGATGATGTCCTCGAAACAGTCGGGGCGCAGCCGACCGATCAGCTTGCGCATGCCCTCGGACTCGAGCTGGAAGACACCCAGGGTGTCTCCTTGCCGGAGCAACTCGTAGGTCTTGGGGTCGGGCGAGGGCAGGTTCTCGAGGTCTGGTACCTCACCGCCACTGGCGGCGATGTTGCGCTGGCAGCGATCGAGGATGGTCAGGGTGCGCAGACCCAGGTAGTCCATCTTCAAGAGCCCTAGCTCTTCGAGCTGTGGGGCGGGCCATTGGGTGGTGATGTCTTCACCGTTACGAGCCAGGGGCACGTAGTCCACGATCGGTTTGTCGGCGATGACGACGCCGGCCGCGTGGGTCGAGACGTGGCGCGCAATGCCCTCGAGCGGCAGGGACAGATCGAAGAGCTCGCGATACTCATCGGATGAGTCGCGCATGTCCGCCAGCTCCTGGTCCTTGACGAGTGCATCGGCCAGGCTGGGGGCACCGGGCCCGCTGGGGATCTTCTTGGCTATCCGGTCGATGTCCTTGAGGGGAATATCGAGCACGCGTCCGACGTCGCGCACCACGGTCCGCGAGGCCATGGTCCCGAAGGTCACGATCTGCGCGATATTCTCCTCACCGTAACGCTCGCGCGTGTACTGAATAACGCGTTCGCGGCCCTCCTTGCAGAAGTCGATGTCGATATCGGGCATCGACACGCGGCTGGAGTTGAGGAATCGCTCGAACAAGAGGTCGTATTTGAGCGGATCCAGGCGCGTGATGTCGAGCAGGAAGGAGACGATCGATCCGGCTGCGGACCCACGCCCCGGCCCGACCGGGATGTCGTGATCCCTGGCCCAACGCAAGAGATCCCAGACGATCAGAAAGTACGACACGAAGCCGAGTTCCTTGATCACCGTTTTCTCGTGCTCGAGACGTTCGCGCGCGGCGCTGCTCTCGGCACCGTAGTAGCTGACGAGCCCTTCTTCGAGCAATCGGTCGAAGAGGGCGTCCGGCGCCTCGCCCGTTTCGGAGTTGAAGACGGGCAGGTGGTACTTGCCGAACTCGACCTCGAGATTGACCTGCTCGGCGACATCCATCGTCGCGGTAACCGAGTCTGGCAGGTCCCGGAACATGTGCGCCATCTCTTCTCGTGTCTTGAAGAAGAGTGTGTCGGTCTCGAATCGGAAGCGCTTCTCGTCCGCACGCTTGGCGCCCGTGTTGATGCACAGCAGGACGTCCTGAGCTGCGCAATCTTCCTTGCGCAGGTAATGGATGTCATTGGTCGCAACGAGCGGGATGCCCGTGCGCTGATGCAGGCGCACGAGCGACTCGTTGGCCTTGGTCTGAATCTCGATCCCGTTGCGCTGTAGCTCGAGCCAGAAATGCTCCGGACCGAAGAGGTCCTTGAGCCGTACGGCGAGGTCTTCAGCTTCGGACTCCCGGTCCTTCAGGAAGAGCTGGTTGATCTCGCCCGCCAGGCATCCGGAGAGTGCGCTGATGCCCGATGCGTGCTGCTCGAGCAGGGAGAGGTCGATGCGTGGACGGAAATGGTAGCCGTCGACGAATGCCGCCGAGGCCAGCTGGATCAGGTTGCGGAAGCCCGTTTCATTGCGTGCCAGCAGGGTCAGGTGGCTGTAGCCGTTCCCTTTCTTCTTGCTATGGGGCTCATGCATCGACTGCTTGGCGATGTACACCTCGCACCCGATCAGTGGTTTGATGTCCGCCGAGCGACACTTCTGGTAGAGCTCGATCGCACCGAACATGTTGCCATGGTCGGTTAGCGCGAGAGCTTGCTGGCCGTCCGCCTGGCAGGCGCGCACCATGTCGCTGATGCGGTTTGCCCCGTCGAGCAGGCTGTATTCGGAGTGGACGTGGAGGTGGACGAAATCCGGATTACCCATGGGGGGACTCGCTCAGCCCCGGAGCAGCAAGGAGAGGAGACCCTTCTGGGTGTGCAGCCGGTTCTCGGCCTGGCGGTAGATCAGGCTACGGGGCCCATCGAGCACCTCGTCGGTGACCTCGAGATTTCGCCGAACGGGCATCGGATGCATGACCAGGGCATCTTCGCCCAGCCCGATCAGTTTCGAGTCGATCGTCCAGGCCGTGGAGCGTGCGACGCGACTGGCCTCCAGGGTCGGATTGCCGTAGACCTCGAGTGAGCTCCAGGAGCGTGCGTAGACCACGTGCGTGCCGTCGACCGCATCCGCTGCCGTGACTCCCGTAACGAGTTCTGTGTTCTTCTCACGGGCAATCTCGCGCGCTTCTTTCATGACGCCCTCGTCCAGCTCGTAGCCCGGGGGATGTGCCATGGTGACACTCATCCCGCTGCGCAGGGCCGCGTGCAGGGTCGAGTGAATCACCGCAGGGCCGGCTGGAGATGGGGAGGGTGTCCAGCATATGGCCAGACGCTTGCCCTCCAGGTCGCCAAGGGTCTCGCGCAGGGTCATGAGATCCGCGAGAGCTTGCAGTGGGTGCCACAGGACGCTCTCCATATTAATGACCGGCACCTTGGAGCAGGCCGCCCAGGCCGAGATCCCCTCGTCTCTGCGGTCCACATCCCAGGACTTGCCGGCCGGGGCCGGGCGAATCGCAAGGGCGTTGACGTAGCTCGAGAGCACCGCGGCTGCATCCTTGATGTGCTCCGGGGACGAGCCGTCCATGACGCTCCCGGAGCGGGCCTCGAGCTCCCAGAAGTCCGACGACGCGGTCAGGTTGACCGTGTGACCACCCAGCTGGCTGAGGGCCACCTCGAGCGAGGTGCGCGTACGTAGGGACCCGCGGAAGAACAACAGGCCGACGCTGCGACCCGCCAGCTCTGCCCGTGAGACACCGCGCTTGATGCGAATGGCCAGGTCGAGCACATCCTCTAGCTGACGGTCGTCGAAGTCGCGCAGTCGGATAAAATGGGGAATCGTGGTCATCGCGGACAGGGTTGGTCGGTGGAAGGAGGGCGGCCCTGGTGGTCACCTTCGACCAGGGCGCGCCTTGCGGACCAGGCGCTCCGGGGCAGCCCCCAGCCTACCGCTGGGCCGGGCCGAAACCAAAGCCTACGCCGGCATCGCCCACGCGGCTTGACAGGCCTCCCCAGCACGGATACAACCTCCGGCCGCGCACCCGTGGCTCAATTGGATAGAGCACCTGACTACGGATCAGGAGGTTAGAGGTTCGAATCCTCTCGGGTGTACCAATCCTTCCGTTCACCGGACCGCCGGGCGCTCGGATTGAAGCCGCAGATCACCGTTCTTTTCTAAAAGTGTCCCGAGTTCCTGACCCCGCAGGCAGCGGCCCGAGCCCCTCGGGCCCGCCCGATTCGCCCAGCCTGGGCGATGGCAGCGACCAGCACTTCATGGAGCTGGCGCTCGAACAGGCACGTGCATCCTTCGACCTGGACGAGGTCCCGATCGGTGCCGTGCTCGTGCGGGATGGAGTGGTGCTGGCCAGGGCCCACAACCTCGTGCGCCAGCGCAAGGAGCCTACCGCTCACGCCGAGATGCTGGCCATCCAGGCCGCAGCCCGCGCGACGGGCGAAATGCGCCTGGTCGGTAGCACGGTGTACACGACGGTCGAGCCATGTTTCATGTGTGCCGGGGCTCTGGTGCACGCGCGCGTGGCACGCGTTGTCTGGGCCGTACGTGATCCCAAGTTCGGGGGCTGCAAGTCCCTGGGCGAGGTGCTCACCCACCCGGACTCGAACCACAAGATCCAGATCACCGAAGGAGTGGGGGCCGAGACGTCCCGCGCGCTCCTTCGATCGTTCTTTAAAACCAAGCGCTCTACGGCACGGTGACGGCACCGTGCGACCCACCGGCCTCCGGGAGGTCGATGCGCAGAGCGACTCGATAGATCCAAGGAGAGGTGCCGGAGCGGCTGAACGGACTGGTTTCGAAAACCAGCGCATGCTTATGTGTGCCGGGGGTTCAAATCCCTCCCTCTCCGCCACCCTGTATTACCCAGGTGGGGAATCACCAGGTGGGGGATCACCGAACGAACTAAAAGGCAAACCGTGGAGAGGTGTCCGAGTGGCTTAAGGAGCACGCTTGGAAAGCGTGTGTGTCGGCAACGGCACCGCGGGTTCAAATCCCGCCCTCTCCGCCATCGTCAGGTAGATGACAACCAGGTAGAAACTCGGGTCCGGCGGTGGGTCCGGTCCCACGCGGTGGATCGGGCCTGAACCGAGTCAGACCGGGAACGGAGCAGCTCTAAGGGCTTGGATTCAAGCGCGAGGTGCCCGGGCCCATCGGCGGACCCGAGTAGGGCGCGTGGGCCGACCCACGCGTGGCCCGATTGATTCGGCCGGCGGATCCGCGGCCAGGAGAGGTTAGACTGGGCTCGATGTCCTATCTGGTTCTGGCCCGAAAGTACCGCCCGAAGACCTTTACCGAGGTGGTCGGACAAGACGTCGTCACGCGCGTGCTCTGCGGTGCGATCGCCGAGGAGCGGATCGGGCACGCCTACCTGTTCTCGGGTCCGCGCGGAACGGGCAAGACGACCTCCGCGCGACTTTTCGCCAAGGCGCTCAACTGTGAGAGCGGCCCGACGGCCGAGCCCTGCGGGACCTGCGAGCGATGTGTCGCTTCGGATTCGGGCACCGAGGTCGACGTCGTCGAGATTGACGCAGCCTCGAATACGGGCGTGGACCATGTGCGCGACCTGCGCGACCAGGCGGCCTACATGCCGTTGCGAGCGCGCTTCAAGGTCTACATCGTGGACGAGGTCCACATGCTGTCAAAGGCGGCATTCAACGCGCTGTTGAAGACGCTCGAGGAACCTCCGCCGCACGTAAAGTTCCTGCTGGCCACGACCGAGCTTCCCAAGCTGCCCGACACCATCATATCGCGCTGCCAGGTCATGCGTCTGTCGCCGATTGGCGAGGCGGAGATCACTCAACGACTCGACCATGTATTCGCGGCCGAGTCGGTAAACGCCGGTGATGGCGTGACCTCTGAACTTGCTCGGCGAGCTCGGGGAGGCATGCGCGACGCGCTTTCGATGGCCGACCAGCTACTGGCCCTGGTCGGTACCGAGCCGCAGATTGCCGATCTCGAGCGACTGTCCGCAGACGGTTCGATCGATGTGCTGGAGTCGATCGTGGAGCACATCATCGGAGGGGATAGGGCGGCACTCGTTCAGTCCCTGCCGCGCGTCGAAGGCGGCGAGGGCGAGTTGCTTGGAGGTCTACTCGACTACCTGCGCGGATGCTTGTTGCTGGCCTTGTGCGGGGCCGAGGCGCCGATGCTCTCCAGTTTTCAGCAGAGCAAGGCGGCCAAGGAGCGCATGCGGGAGCGCGGCAAGAAGCTCGGCGCTCAGCGGCTCGAGGTCTGCCTGCAGGAATTGCTGCACGCGCGCGAGCGCATGCGGCAATTGCCCGCGCACGCGCGCCTGATCATCGAGGTGACCCTGCTCGACCTGTGCCGCCCCGAACTGTCCATGGGCCTGGCCGAGATCGAAACGCGCCTGTGTGGCCTGGAGGAGCGCCTGGTGTCCGGTGCGCCGGACGCTCCGCGCCGCGCTGCGCCGATTCCGGAGCCGGGTCGAACAGCCGCGCCTCCCACTCCTGCGAGCGATCCCAGGCCCCCCGCCGCCCAGCCCCGTCCCGTACCGTCCAGCCCGCGCGTGGCCACCAGCCGCGCCGCGCCCGAGACGCCGGCGCAACAGGCCCGCCCGACGAGCAATGCCGAAGCCTGGCAGCGGGTACTCGAGCGGCTCAAGCAGGGCACGCCGACCCTGGCCAAGATTCTCATGACGCGCGGCAAGCTGGTCTCGATCGGCAATTCGCGCGCGGTAGTTCGCCTGAGTGGCCTGACGGATTCCGAGCGCACGATGCTGCAGGATTCTCGTAATCAGAAGCAGGCCCAGCGCTCTCTGGTCGAGGTCCTGGGGGAGGGGTTCGAGTGGACCTTCGAGGACCAGGCCCAGACTCGTCCGGGCCGTGAGGATCCCTTCACTCGATCGGTGGCCGACCTGTTCGAGGGGAGAATCGAGGAATGATCCCCGTGTTACAATGTGCTGCGCCCGGCGTGTCCCCGTCAATCTGGGCAACACTCGGTATGTCGACCTTCCACCACCCGACCACACGCCTGTCATGAGCGGATCAGCCGGTGAGATGGGCAACCTGCTCAAGCAGGCCCAGAAAATGCAGCGCGCAATGGACGAGGCGCGCGATGAGCTCAAGGACTCGACGGTGGACGGAATCGCCGGCGCCGGCGAGGTGCGCGTGCAAGTTACTGGCGATGGCCAGGTGACCGCGGTGACGATCTCCGAGGAAACGGCCCGTTCGGGTGACCACGAGATGATCGAGGAGCTGGTACTGGCGGCACTGCGCGACGGCATCCAACGTGCGACCAAGCTGCGGGAGGAGCGCCTCTCGAAGGTCACGGGCGGGCTCAATCTGCCCGGGCTCTTCTGATTTCAGATGCCCTATCCGGAGCCGATCGAGAAGCTCGTCGAGGCCTTCGAGCAGTTTCCTGGGATCGGACGTCGGAGCGCGGAGCGACTGTCATTCCACATCCTGCGCGAACCCCGCGCGCGTGAGCTGGCGCGGGCCATCGATTACGCTGTCGAACACGCGTTGCGATGCAGCGTCTGCTGGAACGTGGCCGAATCGGACCCGTGCCGGATCTGTGCGGACGCGGAGCGTGACCGAAACCAGCTGTGTGTCGTTGAGGAGCCGCGGCACGTGGAGGCGCTCGAACGCTCGGGCGCCTACCGGGGTCTCTACCATGTCTTGATGGGGGCGCTCAATCCAGCTGAAGGGACCGAGGAGCGACACCTCTCGCTGGAAGCGCTGGTCACGCGCATCAGCGCGGCGCCGCCGCACGAGGTGATCCTGGCCACCGATCCGGATGCGGAGGGTGAGGCCACCGCGATGGTGGTTCTCGAGGCACTCGATCGGCTGGGGTCACGACGGCCCCTGGTCACACGACTTGCGCGCGGGCTGCCGGCGGGAAGCGCAATCGAGTACATGCACCGGGGCGTACTCGAGGATGCGCTTCGCGGTCGGCGCGCGGTCGGCGGCGCCTGAAGGCTGGCCCAGGGCTCAGCTTCGCCCGGCCACGGGCCGCTCGAGGGGGCTCCGGGGAATTGGGTTCTGGTTCCCTGGCGCGGAATGGCCAGCGACCGCTGGTCTTTCTGATCCTGCTACCCGACGGGGGACAACCCTCAGGCGATTCGGCATACGAGTCGATAGGTGCGGCGATGGCCCGCCCGAAGCTCAATATGGGACTAGTCCAGCGCGGGGAGCAGCAGATGCTGCTCCAGCCGCGCATGCTGCAATCGATCGAGGTTCTGCAGCTGTCCTCCCTGGACCTGGAGGGCTACCTGCAGCAGGCGGCCCAGGAGAACGAAGCCCTGACCCTGGGCGAGCCGTCTCCGGAGTCATCAATCGGCCCGCGCGGCACATGGGCTGACGCCGACGCCCACGACCAGATGCTGCGCAACCAGCCCGATCGCCAGAAGAGCCTGGCGGACGTGGTGGAGGAGCAGCTGGTTACCGCGGAATTCAAGCCGGAGGTCGGAGCCTGGGTGCGCTTCCTGGTCGGCTGCCTGGATCCGAGCGGCTACCTCCCGGCCGATGATCAGGTGCTGATGGACCTGGCTGGGGCCAGCGGACTGGACGGTGACACGCTCTGCCTGGCGCGCGGAGTCGCCGCTCTTCAGACATTGGAGCCCCGTGGCCTCGGCGCACGCAACGCGATCGAAGCGCTGCTGCTGCAGCTCAATCCCGCCGACGAGGACTACACCCAGCTGTGCGAGCTGCTGGAGAACTTCGTGGAGGACCTGGCGAGCAATCGGATTCCACTAGTCGCCCAGGCGCTGGGCATTGAAATCTCCGAGCTCGAGCGCCTGATCGACTCCCTCTCGGCCCTGGATCCACGCCCGGCCAGTGCATTGGTGGAACATGGTGCGCCCGTGATCGTGCCCGATGTGCTCGTGGAGTGGACGCCTGAGTCGTTCGAGGTCTCCGTCAGCGCCTCGGCCTTGCCTGCCGCCAGCATCGACCAGGAGATCGCGGGACTGGCCCGGGATCGCGACCAATCGGCGCAGGCGCGCGAATATCTGCGCGCCAAGGTCGAGCAGGCACGCTGGATCGTAGACGCCGTGGCCCACCGCGGAGAGACCCTGCTGCGCGTGGCCCAGGCCGTATTCCAGCATCAGCGCGCATTCCTGGAGGGCGGGCCGGGCAACCTGCGTCCGTTGCGCATGAGCGCCCTGGCGGACCAGCTCAAGCTGCACGTCAGCACGGTCAGTCGCGCGGTTGCGGGCAAGTACGCCCAGACCCCCTGGGGCATTCTCGCCCTGCGTTCCTTCTTCCAAGCCTCCACCGGAGGGGAGCGTGGTTCCGACGACTCCCAAAGCGCTGCACGGGACGACGTTCGGCGTCTGGTTGCAGATGTCTTTGCCGGTGAGGACCGGGCCCGACCCCTCTCGGATGACGAGGTCGTTTCCGAGCTCGAGCGGCGCGGCATCCACATTGCCCGCCGCACGGTGGCCAAGTATCGCAAGGAGCTCGACATCCCCAGCTCCTACCGTCGACGCCGATTCGGAAACTCGCCCTAGGAAACCGGGCCCAGGGCCCTGTCGCCAGAGTTACGGCCACCGCTCCGGTCGAGTATGCTTCGCCGCCATGCGCAACGTCCGCATGCAGATCGCCTACGACGGGGCGCGTTTCTTTGGCTGGCAGCGCCAGGACGGGTTCGAGTCCGTTCAGGGGGCCCTCGAGGAGGCCGTTCATTCGTTGCTTGGGGAGGTTGTCAGTGTCCAGGGGGCCGGTCGCACGGACACCGGCGTCCATGGCCTGCGTCAGGTCGCCCATTGCCACGTCGCCTCAGCTCTCTCGGACGACCGCCTGCGCCATGCTCTCAACGCCCATGTGCGCGATGGGGTGGTCGTACGCCGTCTGGAAACCTGCAGGGATGACTTCCATGCGCGCTTTGACGCTATCGGCAAGCGCTATGTCTACGTCGTCGTCACCGAGCGCTTCCGGCCCGCCTTCGGGAATGAGCAGTTTCACTGGGTCAACCAGCCACTGGATCACGCCGCCATGAGTGCCGCCGCGCGCGTCCTCGAGGGCGAGCACGACTTCAGTGCATTCGCGACAAGCGGATCGAAGCCCTCGACGATGGTGCGCACGGTCGCCCACATAAGGTTGGTCGCGCGCCGCGGGCGCTTCGCGATCTTCGTCCAGGGGAATGGCTTCCTCTACAACATGGTGCGTGCAATCGCCGGCACGCTGATCGACGTGGGGCGCGGCCGCCTGTCTCCAGATGACGTGAGGATTGCCCTCGAGAGCCGCCAGCGCTCAAATGCTGGCCCGACCGCACCGGCGGCCGGACTCTACCTGTTGCGCGTGCTCTACCCGCGTTCGGAGCGGGTCTTCGCCGGTCGTGACCGAGGCCCGGCAGGCGTTCCGGGGCTATTCCAATACTGAGGCCGAGGCGCGTCCCCGCAGCTGGCTCAGGTTTGGGCGATCGGCCTGGCGGGCGCCAGGTCTCGGTGGGGGCCCAATCTTGGCCCGGAATGCCGACGCGGGCTCCTCCGCCCGGGCCCGGTTTGATAATCTTTGTGGCTCTGAACCCGCGTTCCTCATCAAGAAATCACGACAGTATCCGCATGAACTGGTGGAAGCAATTCAAGGCAAAGTCCTGCAGTACCAAGCTCAAGGGCGCTGACAAGGGCGAGGTCCTGCAAGGAGCGGTGCAACAGCTCGTGAAGGCCGGCGTCCTGGACGAGGACATGTCCGCCAAGGTCGACAAGGCGCTCGCGGAGCGCGAGCAGCTCGCATCCACGGGCGTGGGAATGAACGTCGCCATCCCGCACGTGAAGATCCCAGGGCTGACCCAGGCCATCTGCAGCCTGATGGTCCTCGAAACACCCGTGGAGTGGGCTGCCATCGACGGCGAGCCCGTGACCACGCTCTTCGTGATTCTGCGTCCGGATCGCGCGGGCGGCGAGTATGACCCGGAGCAACACATCGAGATGATGCGCTGGATTGCAAAGCTGAGCCGCGACCCCGATTTTCGCCGATTCGCCGAGGCCGCCAAGACCAAGAGCGAGCTCGTGGGGTTGCTGAAAGAGATGTCGGCCGTCTAGTCCCGTTGGTTCATCAGGACGCGGCCTGCGCAGCACGGCTCGCCGGTCCCGCCTCTCCAGTCATGAATCGTCCGAGCTAGCCGGCCGAGCCAGGAGGCTACCCGGTCCAACCCGATCGGCGGCCTGGGCTGGGCAACGTCGTCCCGCCAGATTCGGATAGGGTGACTTTTTCGGATACGGCCACTTTGGAGATAACCCGCACTTTACGAATCGTGAACCAGGCAGGGATGCATGCGCGCCCCTGCCATGCGGTCGTAGCCCTGGCCCTCGAATTCGAGGCGGAGCTCTCGATGGGTTGCAACGGGCGTGAGGTGAACGGGAAGAGCATCATCCAGCTGATGACGCTCGGTGCTGGACCTGACACGGAGATTCGCGTGACCGTCCGCGGTTGCGACGCTGAGGGCCTGATCGAGCGCCTCGAACAGCTGATCGCGTCCGGTTTCGACGAAAGGTCCTAAACCCACCCCCCCTCGTAGGTCGAAGGGTCGGCTATGTACCGCCGGGGCACCCCACGCCCCCCCCGAGTGCGGTCGGCTGAACGAGTGAGCGGGGATTGTGTTTCGTAGAAACAAGAGCGTAGTTGGACTCGATCTCGGAAGTTCGGTGGTCAAGGCCGTCGAGATCAGTCTGGACGGACCCGAGCCCGTGATCACGGGCTTCGCACGGGCCGAAATTCCTCCTGGCGGAGCGGTCGACGAGGCCGTCAGCCAGGTATTGTCCGAAGGTAACTTCCGCAGCAAGCGCGTAGTTACCGGCGTCTCTGGCCAGTCTGTCGTGGTGCGCTATGTGCCCATGATGAAAATGCGCGACTCCGAGGTCGCGCAGGCCATCCGCTTCGAGACTGACAAGTACCTTCCATTTGACCTGGAAGAAGTCGTCATGGACTGTCAGGCATTGCGCGGCAACGGATCCGAAGACTCGGATCAGATGACCGTGATCCTGGCCGCCTGTCGCAAGGAGCTGCTCGAGCAGCAGATGTCCGTCGTCCAGGGCCAAGGGCTGCGTCCGATTGCAGTCGACCTTGATCTCTTCGCGCTCGCCAATGCCTGGGAGCTCTGTGGATTGGTCGAGGAGGAACTGCCCGACGAAGGCCACGAGAAGGCAACCGCCTTGGTGGACATCGGTGCGACCCATGCGTCTATCAACGTCGTTACTGGCGGTGAGAGTTGCTTCAGTCGTGAGATCAATATCGGCGGACAGGACATGACCCAGGCCGTCGCACGACGGCTGGGCGTGGAAGGGTTCGAGGCCGAGGCGATCAAGCGCGCAAGCGAGTCGCACCAGGCCGACGTAACCGGAGCCATCATGCCCGTTCTCGAGGACCTCTCGAACGAGCTGTCGCTCTCAATTGACTATGTCGAACACCACGAAGGCGTGACCGTGGACGAGATGCTGCTGTCCGGCGGTGGCGTGCTCGTTCAGGGTTCGGCTGCATACATTGAACAGATCACCAATCGGTCCGCGCGTACCTGGAATCCCCTCGAGGGACTTCGAGTGGACGTCAACCGCGTGGATGTGGAGGAGCTTGAAGCCTGGGCTCCTTCTCTGGTGGTCGCCGTAGGCCTGGCTTCGCGGGTGCGAGTCGAATGATCCGGATTAACCTTTTGCCCGAAGAGTACCGTCGCAAGTCGCGTACTCCCCTGCGGATGATGGCGGCAATCGCCGCGGTCGTGGCCATCAACGGCTCCCTGCTTGCCTACTGGTCCTGGCTGTCCTTTGGCATCCTGACCCAGATCGACACGGAACGCTCCGTGTTGCAAGTGGAGATGGACGGGTTGACGCCCCAGGTCACGTACCACGACGCGCTGCAGTCCGAAACGTCGGTCTACGCGTCCCGGGAAACGACCCTGGCCGAGATCACCAAGAACCGCATCCTCTGGACCCGCAAGCTCGACGAGTTGATCGACGTGGTCAACCTGGGCGGAGACGGCGTTCGGCACTACATCTGGCTCGACGACCTGAGCGTCAAGCAAGAGTCCGGCGGCCGCGCGGGGAGCTTCGGTAGCCTGCGTGCTGGCGGACACTCGGGTTCCGCCAAATGGGACCAGGTGGCCAACTTCCTCGAAGACGTCGAGGATCCCAGCCTGAGCAAGTTCCTGGACACCTTCGCGACGCCTTCGTCGCCCGAAGGTACGCAGAATCCTCCGGACCCTGAGTTGATCCCGAGTGAAGCGTGGTCCTTCCCCTTCGCCGTCCAGATTCTCAGCCCTGATGAGCGTATGCAGAAGACGGAGAGTGCGCTGTGAGTGAAACCGGCAAGAAATGGGCCCTTATTCTTGGCACCAGCTCACTCATCGCGGCGGGCATCGGCTTCATGATCTACATGAAGGTCGAGGAGGTCGAGCAAGCACGCATCGCCGTCGCGACGCTCGAGGGTGAGATCGACACGGCCCGGAATACGATCGCCGGAACGGCGGCCCTGGAGCGCGAAGTCATCGTGTTGCGCGAGGTGGCCGATGTGATCGACGAGATCCTGCCGGACTCCGAAGGCGTGAACAACCTGATTCGCACCTTCCACGAGTACTTCGGTGAGGCGCAAGTGATGGCGACGTCCTACAAGCGTAAGCCGGACACGTCGCGCGGCCGCAAGGCCGGAGCCTTCGACAAGGTCGCGTACACGCTGACCCTGGAGGGCGACATCTTCCAGTTCATGGACCTGCTCGATCGCCTCGAGACTCACAGCCGCTTCATGGCAGTGCCGGGCTTCAAGCTGACGTCCACCGACCGGATTCAGATCGAAGAGGACGGATTCGCGCGTCACCGCATCCGCCTCGACGTCGAGACCTATCGCTACGAGCCCCAGTCGACGTCGACCGAGACCTCGATCGAGTCCTACGACCGCAAGCGTGACTTGCTTGCCGGCGAGATCAATCGCCGGCGTCAAGCGCTGACTCTGGCCCAGTACAACTACCGCGGCGCTCGTGGCCGGCGTGACCCCTGGATCGATCCCCGCGTGCCGGCCAACGCCACGAGCGAGAGCGCACTGAGCGTTCAGGAGCAGATGGACCTCGTCGAGGACCTGAAGCTGCGTCTGATCGAGGCCGAGGCCCAGTGGACCGCGATGGAGGGTGCCGAGAACGTCCTGGCGGTCATGATCGCCAGGCGTGATCTCGAGGAGGCCCTGGTCAAGATCGAAGAGGAGCTACGCCGCACAGAGGCCGCTGCTCTGATCACATACGTGCCAGCACAGAAACGCCTGAAGGTCGACGTCTACGACCACCTCGACCTGTTGCGCTCCAAGGTGACCGAAAGCACCGGCGTGCTCGGACCGAGCAAGGAAGCTCTCGAGCAGGTCTTTGCTGTCATGGGACGGCATCTCGAAGCTGGCGAATACGAACTCGCGTTGGATGTCTTCGCAACCATCGAACGCAGTCTGCCGCTCGTGAAAGGAGATCCGGTTCGTACAGCCCTCGCGAACCAGCTCCGCGAGCGTGCAGAAGATGCCGAGATTCTCCATGAGTTCGATCAGATCGATCTCTCAATCGGAGGTGTCGCGCTCATCGAAGGGCTTAACCCGTCCATCCTCATCAACAGTCGTTCCCTTGGAATCGGAGACATCATCAGTGAGCTCGAGATTCTTGAAATCCGCCCGAGCGAAATCGACTTCTTCTTTCGTGGTGTGATCCTTACCCGGGTCTTCTAAGCCCGGTACCGCCCCCCCCCAGTCCCCACTGGGCAGGAGAGACTGTGAACATTATCAGACGAGTCCCCATTCTAGCTCTATTCGCCGCATCCTGGGCTCCCAGTGCGATCGCGCAGGTCCCTAGCCTTGACGCACGAGTAAGCATCAACGTCATCGAGCAAGAGCTGGCACAGGTTGTGCAGCACTTGCGAGAGCGTTCCGGTGCGAACATCGTGCTTCTCGAAGGCGGTGATCGCGTTGTTCGTGATCTTCAGATCAACGATGTGTACTGGAGGGACGCACTTGACTATGCCGCTGAGCTAGCCGGGTGCGTCGTCGAGGAAGACAAGAGTGGTGTGCTGACTGTCAGCGCGCCGCCGCGAGTCACCTTCGAATTCCCCAGCGCTGACATCAACGAGATCATCAGCACGATCGCCAAGGTGAGCGGTGCCAACGTCATTGTCGGCCCCGAAGTCGCCGGATCCCTTTCCGTGCGCCTCAATGACGTGCCCTGGCGCAATGCGCTGGAGGAAGTCGTCAAGACCCGCGGCTACGTCGTGGTCGAGGAGCAACGCGACATCCTGCGTGTGGTCGATCCCCTGTCGCTGGAAAAGCAGCTCATTACACGTAGCTATCAGCTGCGCTACATGCGGCCGCGCGGGAACTATGTCCCGAAGATCAAGTCCGAGTTCCTGACAGGCAAGGCGGAGCCGCCGATTGGAGAGCCCGAGGACCACTTCACGGTTCTCTCGGCCCTGCGCGCTGCCTTGACCAGGAATGTGGGACAGCTGGACTACATCGCGAATCAGAATGTGATCATTCTGCGCGACACGGCCCAGGTGCACGAACAGATCCAGGAGATGTTGCGGCGTCTCGATGTCGAGCCGGCCCAGGTCTTCATCGACGTGCGCTTCGTCTCGACCACGAATACGGACCTGTTGAACCTCGGTATCGACTACGGCGATGGTGGCCCCCAGGTCTCGATCAGCGGTGGTCAGGTTCCCGTGACGCTTCCGTTCGACCTCGGAGCCGGCGGCTTCGAGGACGACCTGATTGCCAACTCAGGTGGCATCGGTCCGTTTGCGGATCCCACGTTGAGCAACAGTAACGTCCTGATTCCCGACACGATCTTCGGAGCTCTTTCGTTCACGCAGCTCCAGGCCACGCTGCGACTGCTGCAGCGCGACACGAACTCCGAGGTGATCCAGGCTCCGAAGCTGATCACCATGGACGGTAACGAGGCCACGATCTTCGTGGGTGAGACCGTGCGCTATGCCGAGGCCAAGTCCGAACAGGGCCAGGCTGGTGGTCTACAGCTCTCGGTCGAGGAGGCCGGCGGTTCGCCGGTCGAGGTCGGCTTCCAGCTGCTCGTGCGTCCGTACGTGATCCCCGGCTCGTCCAAGATCATGATGGAAGTCATCCCGAAGGAGACGAGCCTCTCGGGTAGCTCGGGCGATACGACCCTTGCGCCCCCTGGCTTCGATATCTTCACGATTGGTGCGGCGGGTCTCGAAGGCTCGATCGCGCTGCCCCGTACCCGCTCCTCGACGATGGTGACGAAGATGCTTCTCGAGAGCAGTCAGACGGCTGTAATCGGGGGCCTCGCCACCGACGTGGACTCCCAGACTAATTCAAGGGTGCCGTTCATCTCGCGCATCCCGATCCTGGGTGAGCTGTTCAAGTACAAGACCGAGTCGCGTGAGCGGCGGAGTCTGATGATCTTCGTGACACCGACCCTGGTGCACTCGGCCGAGGACACCGAGTTCCTGCTTCAGCAGGAGCTTGGCCGACGCCAGATCCGTCTACACGACGAGCTAGAGGCGCTTTACAGCGGCGCCGAGGGCTGATCGCCCCACATGGACTCCCGCGCCACCCCGGTCAACCCGGGGTGGCAGGGGGGCCGGGCGCCCCGGTCCAGGTCCTGGATCCTCCCGGGACCGGGCCCGTAGCGCTGACTCAGGCGGCCCCTCTGGGGCTTCCGATCGAAGGCTGGATGGGTTTTCTCAGCTTCCCCTTCGACTCGCCCGGCTGGATTCGCCAGCATAGGGATCCGTGAGGGAACCTGACTCCTCGACCGAGAGTAGAGCAATCGGCGCGAGCCGATTCCTGCTGGCCGACCTGGCTGGCACCGTTTCGCGCGCCCGTCCTTCGGGTCGCCGCGGGCCGTGGAGTAGGTCACGACGTATTGCGTCGTGTGTCTTCGGACATCCCGACCCAGAACAGAAACAGACCCCGGGGATGCCCGTCGGGCAGCCCCATGGACCACGAACACGAGGTCCGGCCATGGAGCGCTGGATGATGAACAGCTACCGACATTGCTCGAGACCAGACGGTCTTCGGGCAGGCTCGTACCGGGCGCCCGAGGGTGCCAGCGGTCTTGCGTCGGGCTGGGATTTGTCCAAAGGGTCCCTGGGCTACAGGGCGGTCGTCACTACGGGTGACGCTTCCGTTCCGTACAGCTCATTGAGATCTGCCGCGGGCGCCGGACCCAGGGACAACCACAATGATGGAACAGGATCTCCCGGGCGAAATGTACCCGGAGAACAGAGCGGGAGATTCCTCCCGTGATTCGATTGACCAGGATTCCTCAGCCGCCGGATCGGCCGACACCTCGGGCCTAGGCTTCGGCGCGGGCGTGGAGGGCGGAAAGTCCGCCAGCGCACCACGACGCAAGCGTGCGCCGCGGCGCCGGAAGCGCTCTTCGAGCTCGACCGCCAAGGAAGCGGTCACCGAGAGCAAGGCCGGGAGTGACGCGGAGAGCGAGGCGAGTCCCGCGCGCTCCCGGAAGAAGACGACCAAGGCGGTCAAGAAGACCCGACGCCGCTCCAGCCGTTCGCCGCGTGGGGATTCGGATGGGGACTCCAAGGCGGAGCGCCCCGCGGAGGAGGGCGCCGCAACGGATGAGGCCCGCGATACTGGCACGTCGCGTACCACGAAGAAGCGCACGCGACGCCGGCCTACTCGCAAGCGCGCCCCCGCGACCGACGAGAGCTCGACCAAGCGTGACGCCGACGATGCTCCGAAGGGCGCAGATCCCAGTGGCGGGGCCCCGGCTGATTCGGGTGCGTCCACGGACACGGGCGAAGATGGCGACAAGAAGAAGCGTCGCCGGCGCGGAACGCGCGGGGGGCGGCGCCGAAAGAAGGCTTCCTCGAGCGCATCGGAGGCCGTCGTCGTCGAGGCCATCCCGGGGGAGGAGGACGATCTCCCGGAGCGTCCTGCGAGGCCCGCGAAGAAGACCAGGAGCCGCTCCAGAAAGAAGGCCACCCGCGCCTCGGGCGACTCGGAGGCGACCGAAGAGAGCAAGCCCCGTGCAGCGAAGGGGCGCTCGCGTGCGGCTTCCAAGAAGGCCGAGGAGATCGTTCCGGACCAGCTCATCCTGGTCAACGCGATCGACCGCGAGGAGAAGCGCGTGGCCGTAGTCGAGTCGACCCGGATCGTCGACTTCCTGATGACCGTCGACAGCCAGAAGAGCCTGGTGAACGATATCTACAGGGGCCGAATCGTGAACATGGAGCCGGCCATCGGGGCCGCATTCGTCGACTTTGGTCAGGGCCGCAACGGCTTCTTGCACACGTCCGACGTACTTTCGATGTATGGCGAGAAGGGCTTCGAGCTCAGCAATATCTGGACGACTCCGATCGAGGAGGACGAATGGGAAGGCAGCTCGGTGGCCGACGATGTCGATGACGACGACGATGCGGCAGTCGAATCGAAGGACGCGGGAAAGGACGACGCCAAGGCCAAGTCGACCAAGAAGCGACGGACCTCGTCGGCGCGTCGAACGCGCAAGCGTGAGCCGATCAGTGACCTCCTGTCGGTCGGCGACCCCGTGGTCGTGCAGATCACCAAGGATGCGATCGGCGACAAGGGACCGACCCTCACGACCTACGTCTCGATGCCCGGTCGCTACCTGGTCCTGATGCCGTCCATGGCGCGCACAGGGGTCAGTCGCAAGATTCCCGACGATCGCGAACGCCGGCGTCTGAAGCGCATCCTGGCGGGCATGGACCTGCCCCCGAACATGGGTGTGATCGTCCGGACAGCGGGCGTTGGAAAGACGAAGGCGGAGCTTCAGCGGGATCTGGATTACCTGATGGGCCTGTGGGGGACCTTTGGCAAGCGGCTCAACTCGGGTCGTGGCCCGGTACCCCTCTATCAGGAGTCCGAGGTCGCCATCCGAACGATGCGCGACCTGTTCAGCTCACAGACCGAGGCTGTGATCGTCGATGACCCGATCGTTCATGAGCAGCTGGTCGACTTTGCCCACAAGTTGATGCCGGAGCAGGTCGACCGCATCCGCTTGCACGATGGCGACCGACCGATCTTCCACCACCATGGGATCGAGCAGGACTTCGAGAAGATCCTGTCGCGCCGCGTCGAGCTGCCGTCCGGTGGCTCGATCGTGATCGACCAGACCGAGGCCCTGGTAGCCATCGATGTGAACTCCGGCCGTACGCGGACGGATGGCTTTGACTTCGAAAACGTTGCCCTGAAGACCAACCTGGAGGCCGCGCCGGAGATCGCACGCCAGATCCGGCTGCGTGACCTGGGCGGAATCCTGGTCTGTGACTTCATCGACATGACCCGCACGTCGAGCATGCGCACGGTCGAACGCGCTCTCCGAGCCGCCATGGTGGGGGATCGGGCACGTAGCAAGCTCGGCCGAATCTCCCAGTTCGGGCTACTCGAGATGACGCGCCAGAGGCTCGGCCCCGGGATGAACAAGAAGGTCTTCCAGATCTGCCCGCGCTGCCGAGGCACGGCCCGAGTCCGCTCGGTTCCTTCGCGCGCCGCAGCCATCCTGCGTCGGCTGGGCTCGGCCCTGACTCAGAAGGGCTTCGCCGCGATCGAGGTACGCGCCCATCCGGAAGTCGTGGAGTTCCTCGACGACGAGCTCGTGGACTACCTGCGCGCGCTCGAGCACCGGTTTGACCGCGAGATTCGCCTGACCGGGATCGTCGATCAGCCCGAGGACAGCGTCCTGCGTTACCTGCGTAGCGATGGGCGCGAGGTGAGGCCCGGAGGGCGCCGAAAGCGCTAGCAGCGGGCTGGCCGCCTTCCGGGAGCCCTCGGGGAGCCCTAGGGGCGCCGATACGGGGTCGACCGCCGGTGGCCGATGCCCGGGGCGGTCCACGGGAAAATGTGCCCGTGGGCCTTCCTAAGCCCCGGTGCCGCCGCTAGGATCTTTCGCTCTCGTCCGTTCAGAAGGCGCCTGCGGGAGGCATCCCACCGCAGGAAAACAGGGGGAGGAACCCTTGTACGCAATCATCAGCGACCGCAACAATCAAACGACCGTGCGGGTCGGCGACGAAGTCGTCTGCGACCTCATGGATTCCGTCGAGCCGGGTCAGGAGATCCAGTTCGAAACCGTGCTCCTGGTGGGAGGCGATGGCGCCCCCAAGGTGGGCAAGCCGACCGTCGATGGCGCCCGCGTCACCGGTGAGGTGGTGGGCGAATCGAAGGGCAAGAAGATCGTGGTCTTCCGCTTTCGACGCCGCAAGAACATCCGTCGCAAGACGGGCCATCGCCAGCACTACACGCGTGTGCGCATCACGGACATCCAGGGCTGATCGCCCGATACATTCAGCCTGACAGGAGAACTAGCTGTGGCACATAAGAAGGGACAGGGATCGACTCGCAACGGGCGAGACTCGAACCCCCAATTTCGCGGCGTGAAACGATATGGCGGCCAGGCCGTCACCGCGGGCACGATCCTCGTGCGCCAGTGCGGAACGCGCTTCAAGCCGGGCAAGAACGTCGGCCTGGGCAATGACTACACGCTCTACGCCCTGCTCGACGGAACCGTGCGCTTTCAGTCAGAGCGACGGGTGCACGTCGACCCTACCGTCGAGGCCTGACCGAGCGGGCCACACCCCAGCCCTCACGGCTGGTGTACGCCCCCGAGTCGTGAGCCGGGTCGGCTGATCGGCGTATAGCTTCATGTTCCGCGACGAAGCGATTATCGATGTTCGCGCCGGCAAGGGAGGCGACGGGCTCGCCTCATTTCGCCGGGAGAAGTACGCGCCGCGCGGCGGGCCAGATGGGGGAGACGGCGGCGATGGTGGCAGCGTAGTGCTGGTCGCATCGCACGAGTTGAACTCGCTCTTGAGCGTCGGGCGCGTGCCGCGCTACCACGCTGGAAACGGTCGCCCCGGGGGACCGCGCAAGCGCACCGGTTCGCGGGCGGACGATCTGGTCCTCCAGGTACCTGTCGGGACCCAGGTCTACGACAACGACCGGGGCAACTTCCTGCGTGACCTGGCGACGGACGGACAGCGCCTGGTCGTCGCCCAGGGTGGTCGCCATGGCCTTGGAAATGTGCGCTTCGCGAACTCGATCCGCCAGGCGCCGCGCCAGACCACCAAGGGCCGCCCGGGTGAGGAGCGCTGCCTGCGGCTCGAGCTCAAGATCTTCGCCCAGGTCGGGCTCGTGGGCCTGCCGAATGCGGGCAAGTCGACCCTGCTCTCGCGCTGGACCGCCGCCAGCCCCAAGATCGCCGACTATCCCTTCACGACCCTCTCGCCGGTTGTCGCGATCGCAAGCCTGCCCGACTTCAATTCGCTGGTCGTGGCCGACCTGCCCGGCCTGATCGAGGGGGCCGCGGAGGGCCAGGGGCTCGGGCACCGCTTCCTGAAGCACGTCGAGCGCTGTCGGGTATTGCTGCACCTGGTCGACGTCACCCCTGTCGCCCAGCAGAGTCCGGCCGATGCCTACCGGGTTGTGGAGCACGAGCTGGCGGCATTTTCCGCAGAGCTGGCCGCGAAACCACGCATCGTGGTGGCCTCCAAGGTGGAGGGCGAAGAGTGCGAGGCCGGCATCCAGGAGCTCGAGGGGGCCATCGGGGGCCCCGCAATGCGCATTTCAGCGGTCGAGGGTCGAGGGCTCCAGGAGCTGCTGCTCGCTGCCCACCGGATCGGGATCCCCAAGTAGGGTCAAGCCGGGGCCGTCCGGGGGTCGATCCAGAACACGTTCCGATCCGGTCCCGCGCCAGGCGTGTGGTGACCGCTTCCTGACCGTGTGGCGAGGACTGCCCCTTTGAGCGCTCGATTCAACATTCCCGACGACGAGGCGAGTTTCGAGGGCGTCAAGCCCAGCCCGCAACAGCCCACTGCTCCCGAGGCAGCCTTGCCGACGCCTGTCGTCGTGCCGGGCATGCGCGCGGTTCCGTTACCACGGCAGGCGGAGACGCCCGCGCCGGGGAATCCGGTTCCGCAGCCGACCGAAGCCCCGGTGGCGCCCACCGAGACTCCGGCCCAACCGGTCCGTGAGCCTGAGGCGAGTGGACCGAAATCCACGAAGAGCCGGACCCAGCGGCTCGTCGCGAGTGACAAGCGCGCAGCGAGCGATGCGGCCGCGGGCGCCGGCCACTCCGTTTCCTCACCCCGCCACCAGGTCGAATCCTGGCTGGCCGTGATGGCGAAGAGTAACGCGAGCGATCTGATCCTCCGATCGGGTGGTCGTCCGTCCCTGCGCATCGACGGCAAGATCTCATTCCTGCCCGGCCGGGTCCCGGGACCTGGACCACTGCTCGAGGTTCTCGAAGGCGTGATGGGGCGGCGGCGCATGGAGGACTGGCGCAAGACCGGTTCGGCGGACTCCGCCATCCACCTCGATGGGCTCGGCCGATTCCGCCTCAATGCCTACAAGCAGATGGGCGAACCTGCTGTCGTCATCCGGCGCATCGGCGAGAACCCACCGGCACTCGAGCAACTGGAGTTGCCCACGGAGGAGCTGCGTGACCTGTCCATTCGCCGACGCGGTCTCGTGCTCGTGACCGGGATTGCTGGTTCCGGCAAGTCGACCACCCTGGCCGGCATGATCCAGCACATGAACGAGAATGTGGAGCGCCACGTCGTCACGCTCGAGGACCCGATCGAGCTCATCTTTCGCGAGAAGAACTGCATCATCAGCCAGCGCGAGGTTGGAACGGATACGACCTCATTCCGGGATGGCCTGCGGCACGCGCTGCGCCAGAGCCCGGACGCAATCTTGATCGGCGAGGTGCGTGACGCGGAAACGGTCGTGGCCGCCCTCGAGGCCACGGAAACCGGTCACCTGGTGCTGTCGACCATGCACACGGTCAACGCGGCCCAGACTGTGGACCGCATCCTCGGTTTCTTTCCCGCCGAGCGCCACGCCCAGATCCGGCAGCGCATGGCCTCGAACCTGGCTGGCGTCCTGAGCCAGAGGCTCGTCCCGCGCAAATCCGGCGGAGGCCTGATCCCGGCCTACGAGCTCATGGTTCCCACGCCGCACACACGCGAGCTGATCGAGGAGGGAAATACCTCCGAAATGGCGCGCGTGATCGAGACCGGCGCGGAGGCAGGACTGATCTCGTACAACGAGTGCCTGCGTCAGCTCGTGGAGCGGCAGCAGGTCGACCTGAACGATGCCCTGACTGCCAGCGATCGTCCGGAAGAGCTTCTGCTCGCCCTGCGCGGCATCCGAGGGAGCTCAGACCGGGTGCAATCGCCGACCGAGGCCGGTGCGGCTCCTTCGGCGGCGACCGGGTCTTCCGGCGGGCCGGACACCTTGCGACTTTCGAGACGGGGCGGGAATAGGGCCCGGGGCGGGGCGTCGTAGGCCCTGCGAGTCCTGGAGGCTCGCGCCCATCCACGTGCTCGCACGGAGCACCGAATCTCGACCGCGCCAGGCCGCGGGCGTCGAGTGACCCAGGCCGTCGGCTGGTGGTCACTTGATCCACCCCCTGCTGCGCACGATACTCGGACCCCCGCGTGCAGCCCCAAGGGGCGATAGCCTTCCAGGTTTCCAGGCTCGCGGAGACTCCGATGAACGTCACATCCATCAAGGCCGTCTGCTGGTCGACCTCGGTCGCGGCCACGCTTTACCTTTCCTACCACGTGTGGGATTTCTACGACAACCTGGAGCAGAGCACGGTCACCGTCGACCCTGTTGCGGTCAAGAGCCTGCTCGATGAGAACCTCGACCTGACGATCAAGGTCGCTGAACGCACGGACTACCGTGATATCAAGCGCACCTACGTCATCATGAACTGGACCGGGAAGAAGGCTGTCGAGCCGACGCGCGTCGTGGAGAAAGGCCCGGCCGAGCCGGCCCGGCCCGTCTACGTGCCCGTCGCCAAGCTGCTCTCGATCCTGATGATCCAGGTCGACCTCGAGGAGTCTGCTGAAAGCCGCATTCTCGTGCGATACCTCGGAAACGGCATCACAGCCACCGAAGGTACCCTGAGCGAGGGAGACACGCTTCCCAAGCCGCACGATGGCATCACTCTCAAGAAGATCGACGTCGATGGAGTCGTCTTCTCGTTCGAGAACAAGGAGCGCGAGGAAGAGACCCTTGCACCGTCGCTGGGCGGTGGCGACGAGGTCCTGATCGTGAGCATCGGTCCGGGGGGAGAGCGTCGCCCGGTCGGGCCCGGCCTGCGCATACCGGTGACCGCGCGCAAGGCCGCCTTTCGCCCGGCGGAGACGACGCTGATCGGGACCAACAAGTACCGCATCGGTACAGACGATGCGACCTACCTGGGTGAGAACTTCGCCCAGGTGCTGACCCACGAAGTGGCCTCACGGGTGCACTACGATGCACGGACGGGCAAGCGGGATGGAGTCGAGATCACCCGCGTGCAGCCCAACTCCGTCGCCGCCCGCCACGGGGCACAGGAGGGCGACATCATCAAGAGCATCAACGGGCACCCGGTGACGAGCAAGCAAGAGGCGGTCAAGTTCGTGAAGAACAACCAGGACCGCTACACGACCTGGGAAGTGGTCGTCGAGAACCTCGGACGCGAGCGAACGGTGACCTACGAGAGCCCGTCGGACTGAAGCGGAGTTGCCCATGGACGCTCCCTTCGTGGCGCTCGACCTGGGCAATGGCCGTCTCAAGGCGGGCTGGTTCGCGGGCGACCGGCGGCTCGAGCGCACGATAACCCTGGCTTACGACCAGGTCGAGGCGGAGTGGCCAAGGTGGGTGGCCTTGGGGGGCGCTGTCAGCCAGGCGGCTTCATCGGTGGTCTGTGATCCGGCGCTTGCGGCCCGGGCACTGGCGACGATCGAGGCCGGCCTTCAGGTGCGCGTCGAGCCGAACCCATCATCCGGGCTGCAGCTCGCCGTCACGTCGCCGGAGACCGTCGGCCTCGATCGGCTGTACGCGGCGCGCGGTGCCCTGGCGCGCGGTCTGGACGGAGCCATCGTGGTCGACGTCGGTACGGCCATGACCGTCGATGCCGTGCGAGGCGCGGCGGAATCCGGGACGGCGGCCGGCACCTTTCTGGGAGGAGCGATCGCGCCGGGCCCCGAGCTGGTGGCTCGCTCCCTGGCGGGCGCCGACAAGCTGTACGAGGTGCGTCCGTCGCCAGACATACCTGCGCTCGGACAGGACACGCGCGCGGCCCTCGAGGCCGGGGTGGCTCATACGGTCGCCGGGGCTGCGGTGCGACTGGCCCAGCTCGTGCGCTCCGAGAGCGGCCTGGACCAGGCGGCACTGATTCTGACCGGCGGCGCGCGCGCGTTCGTGTCGTCGGCACTGGCCCAGGCGGGGTGGACGCCCATCGACGCGCCCCATCTCGTGCTGGAGGGGCTGGCTGCCTGTACGGCGCCGGCTCGGGCGTGATGAGCATCGACCAGTGGACCGCGACGGCGTCGGGAGGTGTGGCGGTCGTGGTTCTGCGGGGTGCCGGGGGACGGGCGCGGCTCGGCCGCCTGGGGGTGACTTGCGATGATCCCGGCGCGGCGATTCCGGCCGGGCCGCGGCTCGTGCGGCTCGAGAGTGGGGGCGAGCAGCTCGACGAGGCGCTTCTCGTTCAGCGGGCCGAAGACCAGTTCGAGGTCCACCTGCACGGAAGCCCGCCACTCGTATCCCGTGTACTCTCGATCCTGCGCGCCGCCGGGGATGGCGAGCCGGAATTGCCCGACGGCGGGCCCGCATCGAGTCCGTCCGAGCGCGCATGGGAGCGTCTCGCCGATGCTCCGAGCGAGCTTGGAGCGCGCATCTTGCTGGACCAGGCCGAAGGGGCATTCGAGGCCGAGGTTCAGCGACTGGGCGGGCTATCGCGCGCCGACCTGAGCCAGGCCGTGGCCGATCTTCGGGAGCACGGACGGCGAGCGTCGTTCCTGTTGAATGCGACCACGATCGCACTGACAGGTCCCGTCAACGCCGGCAAGTCAACCTTGTTCAACCTGCTGGTCGGGTCCGAGCGCACCCTGGTAAGCGCCGATCAAGGGACCACACGTGACGCGATCGGGGAGGGTGCTCACCTCGGAGCTTGGCCAGTGCTGCTGGTCGATACGGCGGGGCGGCGGGAATTGCCCGAGGCCGGCCAGGCCGGCCAGGCCGATGAAATCGATGCGGGCGCCGTGGAGCGCGCAGGTCAGCGCCTGGCGGAGCGCGTCGGGCGAGAGGCGGATTGGTCTCTGGACCTCTGTCGCGCGACCGGCCGCGACGCCGCGGAGAGAGGCCCGGCCGGATCGACGCTCTGGACCTGCTGCGACGAGCTGGGCGAGGATCCGGGTCGCTGGCCGCACGCGGGCGTCTCTGCCCTGGCCGAACCGGAGCGAGCCGTGGCCCGTGTTCAGGAGCGATTCGAGACTCACTTCGAGCTTTCATCCGAACCCACCGATCTCTGGAGCCCGGGGCGCGCGGTCCCGTTCGAGCCGGCGCAGCTGGCGACCCTGGCCGAGCTGGAACAGGTCCGTGCCGAGGTCGGCTCCGATCCGACCTGGGAGCAGGCGCGGACGCGCCTGCTCGAGGGTTTGCTGCATTGATCTATCTGCACCTTGCGGATACTCTTTGCCCCTGAGGAGCGGCCCCGTCACGAGCGGGTTGCCGGCGCCGACCGAAGGTGCCGGGAAAACTGCCAGGCCGTGCTCAGATGACTGCGATCCGGCACCTTGTCTCAATCGACGATCTCTCGCTGGACGAGATTTGTGAACTGTTCGAGTTTGCGGATCGGTTTGCGGAAGAGCCGCGTGGCCACGCAGACCTTTGTCGTGGCCTGATCAGCGCCAGCCTGTTCTACGAGGCCTCCACGCGTACGCGCCTCTCCTTCGAATCGGCCATGCTGCGGCTGGGTGGGGGAGTGATCACGGCTGCGGACGTCATGACCATGAGCGCCGCAAAGGGCGAATCGCTGGCGGATACGGTGCGGGTCGTGGGCGGCGCCTACTCGGACGTGATCGTGTTGCGCCATCCGAGCGACGGAGCTGCACGCCTGGCGGCCCGATACTCGCCGGTGCCGGTCATCAACGCCGGCGACGGGAGCCACGAGCATCCGACCCAGACCCTCTGCGATCTCTACAACCTCCATGTCGAACGGGGCCGCATCGAGGGGCTCGACGTCGTCCTCGCCGGGGATCTCAAGTACAGCCGAACCGTGCATTCCTTCGCCCACGCCCTGGCCCGCTTCGGAGCCAACATCGTGTGCGTCCCCCAGCCCGGCTTCGAGATGCCAAAGTACGTCCTCGAGCTTCTGCGTGACGAGTTCCACGTCGAGCCCGTGCGGGCTGATGCGCGCCGACTCGGAGATCTGGCTGCTCGTAGCGATGCCGTCTATCTGACGCCCCAGAAGCCGCACCAGTTGAGCCTGTTCACGGATGCAAAGGGGTGGGAGGTCGAGCGCGTCGATGCGGTCTACATGACCCGTCCCCAGACCGAGCGCTACAACGACGCCGACGACCAGGCGAAAGCTGAGGAAACCGTGGATCGGGGCAGTGAGTACCTGCGCCTCGAGAAGCGCACGATGGCGGAGGAGTCATTGCGCGATGCGGTCGTGATGCACCCGCTACCGCGACGAGACGAGATCAGTTCCGAGATGGATGGTGATCCGCGCAGCATCTACTTCAAGCAAGCCGCGCGCGGCGTTCCCATCCGAATGGCCATCCTGGCGTCGCTGCTCGGGCAGCTGGATCGAAAGGCGGCCGGGCCGACCGAGCGGCGCAGCACCTGGCCCGTGCGTCTCGGCGAGAATCCGTGTCCCAACCCGACCTGTATCTCCCGCACGGAGCGACGGCATGTCGAGCCGGGATTCTGGCTCGCCTCCCGCTCACCCCTACGGGCCCATTGCGCCTACTGCGACCGGGCCCTCCCGTTCCGGCTCGTGGGCTGCTCCTCGACCCTGAATTACCACCAGCCCGAGTCCAATGCCCTGAAAAAGGTCCGGCCAGACCACCTCGTATTCCTGGATACGGAGGGGCGCGCGGCGGACCTCGGCTTTCGTCCGGCGGGTCGGTAGGTAGGGCGGTCCGGGACCGTTTGTGCGGTTTCGCTCTCCACGCGGATCGCCACAGCACGATCCGTCGCGCGATTCGATCCAAGGTTCAGTCGTAAGCCGTTTATTTATATACGGTTAGGGTTTGGGGTGGGCTGCGGCACGGAGATTGCGAGTCCAGGGTGCTGGCCGCCCCCGCGGCCGGAGCTCCGACGGGGGTCCCAACCCCGCCGGCAACCCATGGTCGATCGAGCTAGACATAGTAATATTGATGGGCACGGAGAAGCGCTTGGAGCGCCTCTCCGGTACCCTCTCGGTCGACGCCGCACGTTTCCGAATCCCTATCCATGCTCAGCGGGACCCCAATCGGGGCCCTCGGGGAGCTCAGACGCTCTCCTCCCGCGAATCCACACGGCCCCCTGGGCCGATTGGCGCAGAAGATGATCCAAGACCTCACTTCGTTCCGTTCAGCCGCATCCGCCGGAAAGTGCTTCGCCCTGGCTTCGTTACTCGCGGTCGCCGCGTGCAACAACTCCGGTTCGCCGGAGCCCACCAGTTATCCGTTCGGCAGCTATGCGACCCGTTCAGACGGCTCGACATTTCTGAACGCCGATAGCGTCTACGGGCAGTCGTCAACATTGGGTGTCGCGAGCATGTCCTGGGGCCGGTTGGTGGACGTGTTCGGCCTGGACGCGACCGGTGGACCCGTGCTGATGCAGGAGGATTTCGTGATCGCGGGTGGATTGGTGAACGATCCGTTCCGCTACGAGCTGGACGTGAACGCGGTCTCGGGGGCGGAGATGCTCACGATTCTTCGCGATGTCTCGACCCCGGCGGGCCGCACTGATTTCTTCATCCTGCTCGCTCAGGCGGAGGCCAACCTCACCCCGATCTTCGACAACGGCATGGGTGGCAGTGGACAGTTCACGATGGTCCCGCGGAATGCCGCCATCGTCATCGAGTTCAACGATCTACTCGATCCCGCCCTGATCTCGGGCGAGACCGTCCGGATCCTGACCGGCTCGCCGGCACTCCTGCCCTTCGAGGCGCGCATCATCGAAGACCGCAACCACGGTGACTTCGCGGACCCGGGCAACATCGGGGACATGCGCTACTACTCGACGCGCCTGATCATTGACGCCGCGGTTTCCGAGCTCGACGCATTCGAGATGGACCCGCCGATCGACGTCAATGGTCTGGGCTTCCCGGCGAGCGTCCGCGTCGATCTGTCGAATATCGAGATTCGCATCCCGACCCAGATCGACAATTCGTTCGGCCAGGAGGAGATCCTGATGAACCTGTCAGGCCATTCGCTGGACCTTGCCACGAGCGGGACGGCGGATGTGCTGTCGCCCACGCAAGACGTCGTGCGCGCCGTACGTGCTGGAGGTTCGGCATCGACGACGGCTGACCCGTTCAACGGATTCCTGCGGGATCAGATTCCGCCCAAGCTGATCGGTATCCAGGCGGCCTTCATCGAGGTCGCGCCCATGCTGGAGGCGGGTCAGGCAAATATATTCACCATCCCCCAGCTGCGATTCAACTCGACGACCTGCGCACGGACACCCAAGGTCGGCGACGTCCTGGAGCAACCGGGCATTTTTGCCGAGGTCATCTCGGCCGCTGGCAACCCGTTCGATGGCCTCGTTACCGACGTCCGGGTCCGGTTGTTGCTATTCCCGCCCGACTTTGCGGGTCCAGAGGATTGGGCTGCCAGTGCGGTCGGCAGTGTGGACTATCTGAGTGTCTTCGACTCGATCGCGGACGCGGCATTGCCCGAGTGTTTCGTCGAGTTCGCGCCTGCGGGCATAGACCCGGACCAACCGTCCAAGAACCTGAGCGTCGGCGCCACGGTCGGATTGCGCTTCAGCGAGCCGATGGACCCGGACTCCGTGACGGCATTTGACTCGATGACCGTGACGCGAGTTGCCGCGCCGCAGTCCTCGGGAGAGTTCGTGATTGGAACGATCTCCCGGACTCAGGACCTGCGCACGTTCTCCTTCCTTCCTGGGCTCAACCTGGCGCACACAAACGGAACTGCCGAGCGCTATTTCTTCAACCTCAGGAGCGGTGGTCTGGCACCCCGTGACCTGGCCGGTAACCGCATCGAGATCGTGCTTCCGCAGGTGCCGTTCGATCTCAACCCGTCGGCACTGACCGTGCGCAACGGTGGGCGCGTGACGCGCTTCTCGGAGCCGGACGAGGACACCCCCTTCGGGGGCGACTCCGGAGCGTTGCCCGAGTGGACCGGACAGCACTTCTATGATCTGCAGAGCGAACTGATCCGGCCGCGGGCTGTCACTCGCTTCCAGGGCGTCGCCGACAGCGAGAACCCGGTTGTCGCAGTGATGAATCCCTTCCCGCAGGGCGTCCAGACGCCCCTGTCACCCTTCGGCTGTCGTCTGCTGCAGCTGTATCGGTATATCGACGTGGGCTTCTCCCTGTCGGACCAGACGAACTACAACGTCGATGTCGAGGGCCTGGCCTGGGCGCCCGCAAGCGAGCAGCTGACGGCAGATTACTTCCCAGAGTACGAGATGCGGCTAGGCCACTCCTGGCGTGCTCCGGACGAGGTGATCGACCCGTCGAACCTCTTCCCCAAGCACCCGAATACGGGGCTCACGCCGGCCTTCGCCCTGCAAGTCCTGACCCCGAACCTGTCGCCGATGAAGATCGTTCACCCGCGGGATAGGGGCTACACGATCGATCCCGGGAATGCATTCAGGACGGCGACGGGGACGTTGATGGTTCCCTGGCCTATGAACACGGACCCGGCCGCCGATCCCATTCTTTTCACCTGGCGTGACACGACCATCCTGGGCCGCGCGGCCAACAAGGGTGACGGAGTGGATCCGGAATCCGTCGGTGCCGCGGGGCTCGACCGCTTCTGCATGTACGCCATGAACGAAGTGCAGACGGTAGGGCTTCCGCTGCTGATCGAGCACCGTTGCTACCCGGCGGCGGCCGACGCCCTGGGCAACAACGCGCTCGACGTCGCCTTTGCCGTGAACTCGTCGCGCAAGCCATATTTCCGGGCCTTCTCGGTGGGTGGCTTTGCCGCCGGCAACACGGTCGTCACCGTGGACCCCGATCTCCAGGTACGAGCCAACGGTGGCTTCAACCCGTCCATGGGCGGTGCTCCGTCTCCCGGCCAGGATCCCGTCGTCTACTACGGAGCGATCGACATGGTCGTGCGTGTGAGCCGCTCGGTCTCGGTCTGGTTCGAAGTAACGGACGCCACGGGGGGGGACTTCCTTTCTCCCAGGTTCAGTCAGCCGGTGGTGGAGCCGCGGGCCCAGGACCAACCCTCGAACACGTCGGTCGAGCTCTCATTCCGGGGCGCCTTGGCGATCGCCGATCCCATGCCGAGTGAGGCATTGAATGACCCGCGTATCAACGCCCTTTCCCTCGACGCCTACGGGAACTTCTACGACTTCCTGCTGGTTCCCCCGATAGACACATGCGTCGGCGCGTCCAACCGGCGGGACTTCGAGTACTCGAACGTTCCGATCGACTTCCTGGGCGGCACCGAGGATTGGCATGACGTCGATCCAGAGGCCGAAAATGATCCCCTCGGGATCAATGGGGCCCAGTACTACCAGGTCCGCGTGAGCTTCATCTCGAATACGGTCACTGGGCTGGTTCCCACGTTGTCCGCTGTAGCGATCTCCTGGGAGTAGGGGCCAGCCCCTGCTTCTTCCTCCCCCCCCCGAAAGTTCAGACTCCCCCCCCGACCGATGATGCAACGAGCAGGACAAGCCATACTCAGGAATGCCCGCACCGACGCCATTGATCACGACCGCAGGGATAGGCCTCGCGGTGTAGTTCTATGGACGACCATCGGCCTGGCCGGCCTGTTCGCGGCTTGCTCTGGCTCCAGTGCAGGATCCGGCGATTCAGAGTTTCAGGTCCAGGACATCTCGGTAGACGCGAACCAGATCTGGCAGATCAACCGCCCGATCGAGGTGGAGTTCACGGCCGATCTGGACTTCAGCACCGTCAGTCTGAACACGATTCAGATTACGGATCTGTCCGGCCGCCCGGCTACCGGTGTCTTCAGTCAGGCCATCAACCCGGACGGGAGTATCGATCTCCGACGGATTCAATTCCAGCCGGCTTGCCCGACCCTGGATGACAACTCCGATGCGGGTCTGTTGCCCGGTGGCGCCTTTTACACGCTCTTCGTGGTGGGCAGTACGACCCAGGGTTTGAGCGTCCGGACCACCGGGGGAGCGCCGCTCAGGGATGGCCGCTCGGTGACATTCCAGACTCCGGATTCGACCGATCCACAGGAGATCTTCCTCGACCCGGTCCCGGGGCCGCCGAGCGTGCGACTGCGGGGCAGTGGTGGCATCGAAGTTGATGAGGTCGCGGCGACCTATCTCGAACTTGGTGGCGACCCGGACGATCGCGTGTACTTCCAGCTGGCGACGAACCAGTTTGGTGAGCTTCCGCGTGACTCGATGGGCGATCCGTATCCTGTTCCGCTCAACCCCTACAGTGTCCCGCAAAGTGGCGTTGCTGTGGTGCTGTTCCTGAACCAGCCGGTTCTGGCCACATCCGCAAACATCAACGGTGCCCGCGTGCGGTTCGAATATCATGACCCCCGCATTCTGGACCAAAATGCCCAGTGGGTAACGATCGCAACCGATGTGGAGCTGGTCTCGAACTGTGTCGACGCGGGGTCGGTCCTGCGCCTGACGCCGATCGGTGTACTGCCCCAGGGAGCAAACCTGCGGATCAATCTGGGCGCCGAATTCGCCGACCTGGCTGGCAATAGCAGTTTCACGGACCGGAGCAACTTTGCGCTCATGACCACCATGTTGGTCATGAACGAGGGGAGCGTTGACGAATCCAGTGACGCCGACGAGATCCTGGAGACCTTCCTTGTTGGCGGTGCGCTCGACGAGTCCCTCGAGGACACCCTTACGCCGCTTTCGACACCGCGCGCCACGTGGGAGTCTGGCAGTCTCAGCGCAAGCTTCGACTTCGACGGTACGGGCGGCACCTTCGACTGGATCGTTGCTCCGGGGGCCCAGGCCGTTGTGAACACGGTTTCGGGCGTCATCACGGGTGGCGACGGTGCATCCACCGGAACCCAGTCGGTGGTGAATGGTCTGATCGATGTGCGCGACATCCGGATCTTCCCCGGCGCCCAGGTCGTATTTCAGGGGCCCAATCCGGTAAACGTCCTGGCCTCTGGCTCGGTGATCATAGAGGGCCGACTCATCCTCTCGGGTGATTCGAGCATCGGTGTCGATGGGCTCGACACGACCAACGAAGCTGAGCCGGGAGCACTGGGGCAGGCCGGCGGTGGCGATGGGGGAACGGGGAGTTTCCTCACCTCACAGTCGACGCCGCGCGGCGGAAACGGTTTCGGACCCTTCGGGCGTCCCAACGACGGTGGGCGCGGCGGCGAGACGAGCTTTCACCCGACGGCGAAGGATGACCGGCGCGGCTCGGGCGGCGGCGGTGGTCGCCTCGGTCCGGACGTCATCTTTGAGCGGCCGGACACGGGCACTCCGGCTGTACTTCGCCGTGTTCAATGCCAGACCCTGGTCGGGATGGACGCGGAGCCTGGCTTTTTCGGCGGCCCCCTGGGGACGGGAGCGATCAGCCAGAACGACCGGGCCGTCGGCGGCGCCATGGGGCCCTTCCCGTTTACGGATCTGGACCCGGATAACAATTTCTATGGATCGATGCTCCTGCTCGATCCCGTCACCATGGAACAGCGCTTGGTTCTGGGTGAGCTGGACGGGGTTTCGGCCGGCGCCGGTGGCGGCGCAGGCGGCGATGCGGTCACCTCGAACGCCTTCCCGCTGGTCCCTTTCGAGTCGACAGGGGATGAGAAGGGTGCCGGCGGTGGCGGTGGCGCCGGGTCGATCTCAATCATTGCGGTCGGCGATATCACCATCACCGAAGGCGGTGGCATCGCCGCCAACGGTGGACGCGGTGCGGGAGGCGAGAACACCAACTTCCAGGATCACGTGGGTGGCGGCTCCGGGGGCGGTTCCGGTGGCCATATCGTGCTGGCCAGCGCGGGGCAAATATCGATCACCTCGGCTGCGGCGGCTACCGGTAGCTACTATCGAGACTCGAGCTCTGCTGACATGCACGCTCCGCGCGCGCTCAGCGCTCTGGGTGGCCAGGGAGGTGTCGGCATGGATGACATCGCTGGCGGTAGACCCGCCGGACCGTCGAGCTGGAAGTGTGACGGCATTCCCCTGGATCGCATGGATCTTGCGTTCCCCGGCGGATCGACACTCGACGTGCCGCCTTTCGGTCTGGGCGCCGGGGACTGCTTCAATCAGCTCGGGGGGACTCCGAGAGGGTCCATTCCCGGTACGGGGGGCGACGGCGGACCAGGCTTGATTCAGCTGCACGTCGATGACCCCGCGACCAATCTTCTCTTCCCGGCGCAACAGACATTGGGTGAGGTCTACGGCGTGGATCTCGACGTCACCAAGTCCATGGCGCCGCCTCCGGTCGGCTGGCACCGGCTGGACCGGGCGGACATCTTGCTCCCGTTCTTTGGACCGACATCGGTTGCCCAGAGCCGCTGGATTCGGCTCGGTCTCGGCCGGCTGAGACCGGACCCGGCCATCCCCGGGAGCTTCATTGCTGATCGGCAGGTCTCGCTACGCTTCGCGGGCACGGACGCAGCGGGCGATGTCGAGCATACGGGCACCGATGTGGATCTGCTGACGGAGGTGATCGGACCTGACCCCCTCGGTACTTCGCCCACCTTGCCGTATATCGATCCGGCCAGTGGCGGCGCCACAATGGTGCTCAACGCATCGGGTCTGATGGGCGCGGACGAGGTCTACAAGCGTAATGTCGCGCTGAACAGGCAACTCGTGCTGCATCTCGTCGACAGTGCCAACGCCGCCAACCAGCAGCGATTCACGGTTGTCTCGGCACAGTATGACCACATGGTTGACCAGCTGAGGGTCACCGTCTCCACCGCGGGCGGCTCCCTGCTTGGATTCACTCCCACCGGGACCACGATGGTGAGCTACCTGCCAACCTTCTTCCGTGTGACCACCAGTGGGCAACCGGACCAGCTCGCGATGGGCACCGGAATCAAGGTCACCTTCGATGCGACGCTGGCGGATATTACCGGTGCCCCGAGCCCGGGCATGGCCTACAGCGCCCAGGACGATGGAATGGGAATGGGCATGGTGAATGGCTTCACACCCGTAATCGGGGACCTCAACGCCCAGAACTGGGATTTCGTCCGGTTCCGGGTCGAATTCGACCTGAATGCGCTCGGTGGGCCACTCGACCCGGACATTGCGCGCCCGTCGCTGGACCACCTGCGAGTCCAGCTTGACTACTGAGATCTTGCAGAGCGTGAACAGACTCAAACAACTGGAAGTGCCGCCGACTCCCGCAAGGGAAGTGGGTGTTCCAGTGGGGACCGGCCCCACACGTGATCTTGGCGATATCGCCACGAGGACAGCAGCTATGAAGTACAACACAATGGGCCGTGCTGGTATCTGGATGACTACTGTGGTGGGCGGCCTTCTGGCTGCGTGCTCCGGTGGCTCGGGTGGAGCTGGCGGAGTTGAGCTTCGGGTGCTCGAGATTTCGGTGCAACCGAATCAGGTGTGGCAGATCAACCGCGCGATCGAGGTGGAGTTCACGGCAGACGTGGACTTCAGCACCGTCAACCTGAACACGATCCGGATCGGCGATACGTCGGGGCGGCCGGCAACCGGGCTGTTCACCATGGCGCTCAATCTGGACGGCAGCGTCGACGGTCGGCGCGTCCGGTTTCAGCCGTCGTGCCCGACGCTCTCGGACAACTCAGACGCGGGGCTTCTGCCCGGCGGCGTGACCTACACACTCTCCGTGGCGGGCAGTGGCACCGATGGATTGAGCGTGCGCGCAACCGACGGAACTCCGCTCGAGCTGGGACGGTCGGTCACCTTCACGACTCCGGACTCCCCGCTTCCGCAGCAGATCTTTCAGGACCCGGTGCCTGGACCCCCGGCGGTTCGTCTGCGCGGGTCAGGAGGAATCGCTGATGACGAGGTCAACGCTACCTACCTCGAGATCGGTGGAGATCCCGCCAACCGCGTGTATTTCGAGCTCGGCGCTAACCAGGTCGGTGAACTTCCGCGCGACAGCATGGGGAATCCATTTCCGGTGCCGCTCAACCACTACAGTCTGACGGAAAACCACGTCACCGTCGTCCTGCACCTCAACCAGCCCATCGAAGCGAGCGAGGCCAATATCAGCTCGAGTCGGGTGCGGCTCGAATACGAAGATCCACGGATCGTGGATCCGGACTCGCGCTGGGTCGTCCTGGCAACGGACGTGGACCTGGCTGCGAACTGTACTGCGACAGGTTCAGTGGTGCGGCTCACTCCGATCGGCGTTCTGCCCCAAGGCGCCAACCTGCGGATCAACCTCACGGCCGGATTCGCGGACCTTGCGGGCAACGACAGCATCAGCGACCGGACTGATTTCGGGCACATGAGCACGTCGCTCGTAGACCACCCGGGGACTGTCGATCGGAGTCGTGACGCCGATGAGATCCTGGAGAATTTCGTGATCGGTGGCGAGACGTCCGATTCCCTGGAGGACCTGGACGCCCCGCTCGCGCTGCCCCGCGCTGATTGGGAGAATGGCCGCCTGCAGGCTGGATTCGCATTCACCGGTACCGGTGGCACCAACGGCTCCTTCGACTGGATCGTTCGTCCTGGTGTTCAGATCAACCTGGATACGGTCCTGGCGCGAATCGAGGGCGGTGACGGAGCCATTACCGGGGAGCAGCTGGCCCTGAACGGCATGATCGACGTACGCAACGTCTACATCCCTTCGAGTTCACAGGTCCTGTTCCAGGGGCCAAACCCGGTGACCATCCTCGCCTCGGGCACTGTCGAAATCTACGGCGAGTTGATCGCCACCGGTGGTGACAGTCTCGGAGTAGGAACCCTCGGCACCGCCAACGTGCCGGAACCCGGAGCCGCGGGTCGAGCCGGCGGCGGAACGGGCGGCACCGGTAGTTTCCTCACGTCTCAGTCGACGCCGATCGGTGGCGCGGGCTTTGGTGCGTTTGGACGGACGGGCGGTGGCGGTGGCGGCGGTGAATCCGGCTACCACGCGACCATCAAGAATGCTCGCCGTGGGTCGGGAGGTGGCGGAGGCCGCCTGGGACCGGACGTCCTCTACCCTCTGTTCGACCAGGAGATTCCGCCTGTTCGGCACTTCGTGCAGTGCCAGACGCTCCAGGGCATGGACGCGGAACCGGGATTCCCCGGTGGTACGATCTCGAATGGAACCGGCGCGGTGAGCCAGAACGCCCGCCCGGTGGGTGGCCCTGTGGGACCGATGCCTTTCCTGGACGCCGACGCCGAGAATGATTTCTACGGTTCATTGATCGTCGATCCCGGTGAGTCCACCGAGCGCCTGGTTCGGGGCGAACTCGATCGGACCTGGGCTGGAGCCGGCGGTGGCGCTGGTGGGGATGCGGTGACTTCCGCAACTTTCCCGCGTATTCCGTTCCTGAACACCGGTGATGAAAAGGGATCCGGCGGCGGCGGCGGCGGCGGATCACTGACGATCCTCGCGATCGGCGACATCATCGTCTACGACGGTGGGAAGATCAGTGTGAATGGCGGCAAGGGTGGCGCCGGCGAGAACAGCCTGTTCTTTGACCGCGTCGGTGGCGGTGCTGGCGGCGGATCGGGGGGGCACCTCGTCCTCTCCAGTGCCAATCAGATCTCCCTCTATTCCGATCCACAGTACTCCGGAACTTACTATGCGGACCCCGTCGTCCCGGGCATCCCGGGCGCGGAGCATCCTCCGCGCGCGATCAGCGCGGTCGGTGGCAGGGGCGGTCCTGGCGCCGAGGACTTTCCCATGAGCCGAAAGTGGAAGTGCGATGCGATTCCCAGGGATCGGCTCGACCTCACCCTTCCCAACGGTGGAGCCATCAGGGTACCTCCCATCGATGAGGGTTGCTTCAACCAGATGTCCGGGCCCCCCGTCGGAAGTCCGCCGGGTGCCGGTGGTGACGGCGGACCAGGCTTGATCCAGCTGCACGTCGACGATCCCGCTACCAACCTGCTCTTCCCCGGTCAGCAAATGACGGGTGCGGTCTATGGCATAGACCTGGATGTGACCCATGTGATGATGCCGCCCCCGGTCGGGTGGCATGATCTGGGCGACGTGAACAATCTATTGCCGTTCTTTGGATCCGAGTCGATCGCTCAGAGCCGCTGGATTCGACTGGGCCACGGGCGCTTGACGCCGGATCCCGCGGATCAGGGCAATTTCCTGGCGGACGAACAGGTGATCATGAGTTTCGCCGGAACCGACGCCATGGGGAGCCTCCTGCGGACCGGGCCCGATGTGGAACTCTTGCTACCTGTGATCGGACCGGATCCGCTGGGAGCGTCCCCGACGCTGCCCTATATCGATCCGGCCAGCGGGGGGGCAGTGATGGTGCTGGATGCGTCCGGATTGACCGGCGCAGACGAGATCTACAAGCGCAATACGGCCTTGAGCCGCCAGCTTCTGCTCACCCTGGTCGATAGCGCCAACTCGTCCAACGAGAAACGCTTCACGGTCACGTCGGCCGAGTACGACTCCATGACGGATCAGTTGCACGTCACGGTGTTCACTGGCGATGGGGCCCTCGATACCTTTGTGTCTGCGGGGTCGACCCAGGTCAGCTTCATCCCGACCTTCTTCCGCGTCAACACGATCGGCGTGGATGATCAGCTGCCGGATGTCGCGGATATTGTCATCACCTTCGACGCGACGGACGAAGATGCTGCGGGCGCCCCGAACCCCGCCCTGGCATACAGTGAACAGGACGACGGTATGGGGATGGGCGGGGTGAAGGGCTTTACCGGCAACATCTCGGACCTCAATGATCAGAACTGGGACTTTGTTCGGTTCCGGGTTCTGTTCGACCTGAATACGGCTCCAGGCGGCGGTGTTGACCTGAGTACTCCACGTCCATACTTGCAGCACCTGCGCATCCAGCTCGACTACTGAGAAGGGCCGATCGTTCAGGGACTCAACCAGATGGGGATTGCCGCGGCGCGTGGTGCCGCGGCAAAAACAATGGACTGGGCCGGGCCCGCGTTCCTGCGCTACAGGTGCAAGGATTGCAGCCATGTTTGACACAGCGCGGGGACGGTTAGGCGGATGGGTGACGGCCGCAATGGCCTGTCTCCTGGTCGCGTGCTCCGGCGGGTCGAGTGGCGCCAGCGACACAGAGTTTCTGGTCCTCGAAATATCGGTACAGCCTAATCAGGTCTGGCAGATCAACCGTCCGATCGAGGTGACCTTCACCGCCGACGTTGACTTCAGCACCGTCAACCTGAACTCGATCCGGATTGGTGATGCGTCCGGGCGGCCGGCGACAGGTGTCTTCACGAGAGCTCTGAACAGCGACGGTAGCGTCGATGTTCGTCGGGTCCGTTTTCAGCCCTCATGTCCGACACTCTCGGACAACTCGGATGCGGGCCTCTTGCCGGGTGGAGTGGTGTACACGCTTTCGGTCGGGGCTGGTGATGAGGCTGGCTTGAGTGTCCGCGCGACCGATGGGACCCCCCTCGAGCAGGGGCGCGCCGTATCGTTCACTACACCCGATTCGTCCGGCGCCCAGCAGGTATTCCAGGACCCGGTTCCTGGCCCGCCGAACATTCGACTGCGCGGCGCCGCTGGTGTTGCGGCCGACGATCTGAATGCGACCTACCTCGAGCTCGGAGGGGACCCGGCCAATCGGGTGTACTTCGAGCTTGGGCCGAGTCAGGTGGGCGAATTGCCGCGCGACGAGATGGGAAACCCGTTCCCCGTACCGCTCAACCACTACAGCGTGATCGAGAATCAGATCGCCGTCGTGGTGCACCTGAACCAGCCCGTCCAGGCGAGCGAGGCCAACATCAGTTCGACGCGAGTTCGGCTCGAGTTCGAGGATCCTCGCATAATGGACCCTGAGCAGCGCTGGGTCAGCCTGGCGACGCGCGTGGAGCTGACGGCGAACTGCACCGAGACGGGAGCGATCCTTCGGCTGAGTCCGATCGGCGTGTTACCCCAAGGGGCCAATCTACGGATCAACTTGACGGCGGGCTTCGCGGACCTGGCGGGCAATGACAGCGTCAGCGATCGAACCGATTTTGGCCACATGAGCACGACTCTGGTCCACCATGAGGGTGTCCCGGACGCTACTCGTGACGCGGACGAGATCCTGGAGAACTTCCTGATCGGAGGCGAGATCGTCGATTCCGCGGAGGACATCGATGCCCCGCTGGCGCTTCCGCGTGCGGACTGGGAAGACGGCCAGTTGCAGGCCGGGTTTGCCTTCACGGGATCGGGTGGCACGAATGGAACGTTCGACTGGATTGTGCGACCCAACATTCAGGTGACACTGGATACCGTTCTGTCCCGGATCGAAGGTGGCGATGGAGCGGTCACGGGTGAGCAGCTTGTGCTCAATGGGCTGATCAACGTGCGAAACGTATTCATTCCCGCCGGTTCCCAGGTGGTTTTCCAGGGGCCCAACCCGGTGACAATCCTCGCCTCGGGAAACGTGGAGATCCATGGTGAGCTGATTGTCAACGGTAGCGACAGTATCGGCGTCGGGACCCTCAACACGGCAAACATCCCGGAGCCGGGCGCGCTCGGGCGGGCCGGCGGCGGAACGGGCGGTACGGCGAGTTTTCTGACTTCGCAATCGACGCCTCGCGGCGGCAGCGGATTCGGTGGCTTTGGGGTGCCCAATGGTGGTGGCCAGGGTGGCGAGACCTCCTACCACTTTGGTCCCCTGACAGGTCGGCGCGGATCGGGTGGAGGTGGCGGTCGCCTGGGGCCGGATGTCTTCTACCCTCTGTTCGACAATGCTAGCCCTCCGGTGAGGCACTTCGTGCATTGCCAGACCCTGCAGGGACTCGATGCGGAGCCGGGCTTTCCCGGCGGCTCCGAGACCCTGGGTACCGGGGCGGAAAGTCAGAATGCGCGCGCCCAGGGAGGCCTGGTCGGGCCACTTCCTTTTCTGGATGGCAGTGATGAGAACGACTTCTACGGATCATTGATCGTCGATCCCGGCGAGTCCACGGAGCGCCTGGTTCGTGGTGAGCTGGACCGGGCGTGGGCTGGATCAGGCGGTGGGGCTGGTGGGGATTCGGTCCGCTCGGCTACGTTTCCGCGCATTCCATTCACGAATGGGGGCGACGAGAAAGGAGCGGGAGGAGGCGGCGGAGCAGGATCCCTCACGATCCTCGCGATCGGAGATATCACCGTTTTCGAGGGCGGCAAGATCACTGCCGACGGCGGCAAGGGGGGCGGTGGCGAGAACACCAGCTTCTTCAACCGGGTCGGCGGTGGATCGGGTGGCGGGTCGGGCGGTCACATTGTCCTCTCCAGCGCAAACCAGATTTCGATCGTCACGAGCGGGCAAGACACGGGACCCTTCTATTCCGACATGGAGCTCCCGGGCGCGAAGGGCCAGGAGCACCCGGAACGACCGATCAGCGCGCGCGGCGGTCGTGGCGGCCCGGGCATATCCAACCGTCCGAGAACCCGGCATTGGGGTTGCGACTCGATACCACGCGATCGGATCGAGCTGACCTTTCCGGGGGGCGGTGAGATCCGGGTCCCCCCGATCGACCATTCCTGCTTCAGCCTGATGCCCGGTCCGCCGGTCGGCAGTCCGCCCGGCGGGGGAGGTGACGGTGGACCCGGCCTGATCCAGTTCCATGTGGATTCACCGGAGCTGAACCTGCTCTTCCCGGGGCAACAGCTGGGGGGCGAGGTCTACGGAGTCGATCTGGACGTGACCAGGGCGACGATGCCGCCTCCGGTCGGTTGGCACGATCTCGACGATGTGAACAAGCTGCTGCCCTTCTTTGGTTCGGAGTCGATTGCGCAGAGTCGCTGGATTCGACTTGGCCTCGGGCGGCTGACACCGGATCCCGCCGATCCCGGCAACTTCTTGGCGGACGAACAGGTGATCCTGCGCTTCGCCGGAACCGATGCCATGGGCAGCCTGGAGCGGACCGGTCCAGACGTGGAGCTGTTGACGCCCGTGATCGGACCGGATCCGCTGGGGACCGGTCCTGGCCCGCCCTACATCGACCCGGCCAGTGGGGGCGACTTGATGGTGCTGGATGCGTCTGGACTGACTGGCGCGGACGAGGTCTACAAGCGCAACCCGGCCCTGAACCGTCAGCTATTACTGACCCTCGTCGACAGCGCGGATCCGTCCAACGAACAGCGATTCTCGGTCAGCTCGGCCGAATATGACGCGCGCAACGATCAGCTACGCGTTTCGGTGATCACGAGCGACGGAACCCTGGATGCATTCGTCGCCGCGGGCACGACCCAGGTCAGCTACATCCCGACCTTCTTCCGGGTCACGACGACCGGCGTTGAAGATCAGCTTCCGGATGTGGCGGACATCGTCATCACCTTCGACGCGACGCAGCAAGACGCGGCCGGGAATCCGAACCCTGCCATGGCCTACAGCCAGCAGGACGATGGCATGGGCATGGGCGGCGTTCTGGGATTCACCGGAAACATCTCCGACCTCAACGCTGAAAACTGGGACTTTGTCCGGTTCCGCGTCCTGTTCGATCTGAACACTGCCCCGGGAGGCGGCGTCGACCTGAGCACCCCACGGCCGGCCCTGGAACACCTGCGTATCCAGTTCGAATACTGAGAATGGGCGAACCGCCAGCTCGGCCCAGCTCGGCATAGGCGGGCGAGCGGCGACGGCTACCTGCAGGACCTCGATTCTCGAGCGCTCCGTCGTACCGGGGCTTCCATCGAGGCCGGGCGAGTTGGTTCAATACGTGCCGTGGGGTGTAATCCGTACAGGCGAGGGCTGCTGTCGGCCGGCGTATGGGCCGCTTGCTGCTGCGCATTGATTGCGTTCGCCTGCAATCGGCCCGTGATGCCGGCGCAGACCCTGCGCCTCGAACGCATTCAGCCGGAGAACACGGATGGGGTCTACCTGAACGAAGACCTGATCTTCACCTTTTCGCGACCAGTCGATCTGAGCACGGTCACGAGCGAAGCCTTCAGGGTTGTCGCGCCAGATGGACGCGAGGCCCGCGGGCGCTGGCGGGTCGATGGGCGCATGGTGCGCTTTCAGCCCAGCCCGGTGCTCTCCACCGACCTTTCTGACGGGGGCTATCACCCGGGGACTGCCTATCAGGTCCGCATCATCGGCTTTCCGCAGCTGGACGGGATTCGTGCGGTTGGCGGCGCGCCCCTGGAGTCATCCTTCGCATGGGGTTTTCGCACGGTGGGGGTAGCCGACCGCAGCGGCGGCTTCGTCTTCGATGACGCGACACCCGGGGCGGGCGATATGCTGCGACTCCTGGCGCTCGAAGGTCCCGATCGTTCATTTCGTGGACTGAGTTCCCTGGGCCCCCCGGTGCGTCCTGCCGAGGCGTCCACCTCCGGCCGCGTGCGGGTTGGCACGCGCGACTCCCTCTTCCTGGTTTGCAGGGAGCCACTGGACCCGTCGACCCTGTTCGACGACGACTTTGCGTTGCATGGGAACGGTCAGATGATCGACGTGCACACCCGCTTCCGCGCCAATCACGACGTTGGCGAGTCACCTCTCGGTGAGATCTGCGCTGTCATCGAGGTGATTCCTCATCGCATGCTGGCGCGCGGTCTCTATCAGCTTCGGCTGGATCCGGATATTCGACTGCAGGACTTCGGCGGGAATCCCATCTGGCGTCCATGGGGCGTGAGTCTCGGGCAGCAGATCGACGTGGCTGAAGAGTCCAGTGTCGAGGGGCGTGGCGACCTCTTCTTCTCATTCCTGCAAGACGATCGCTTCTCGCCCATTGCCGTGCCCCATGCGGACGGTACCGCGCACTGGCGCTCCGATGGTCGTGTACGCATCCGCTATCCGGCGGAAGCGGGCTCAGGAGCGGACGGGCCCGTGCAGCTGGGGCCTGTGGAGGAACGCCCCGACGTCAACGCGACCCATCTCGGGTTGGACGCGAGGTGCCAGCTCTCGGCGGGACGCGGCTTGCGAGTGATTCGAGCTCAGGGGCGTATCGACATCGGTGGTGAACTCGTGCGGGAGGGCTCCTATGGCGATCTGCCCTTGCCGACCGGCCTGGGCGAGGACCTGAGCGATCTGAACCTGGATCTGAGCTCGTGGCTGGGGCGGATCAGGGACCAGGATGAGGACTGGACGATCTTGATCGCCGGCGGTGACCTGGTAGTTACCGGAACGATCCGGGTCGACACGCCTCTACTGCTGGTTGCGGGTGGGCGACTTCGGATTCAAGGCGAGGTCCAGGCGCGAGCCCAGGAGCTCTGGTTGCTGGGCGGCGGCGGCGGCCTGCGACTTCAGAGCCAGGCGAGTGTGGCGAGCCTGGTCCTCAATCCCCCCAAGTCCAACAGGCTGCGCGTTCCGCTGCGCTACGCCGCCGTTTCGTCGCCAGTTCCCAATGTGGGACGGGTCGCACGCTGGCTCTCTGCCCAGTCGGGCGGTCAGATGCGCGCGGGCAGCTGGCGCGTCCGCTACCTGCCGGCTCAGAATCCTCTCCTGTTCGAGAGCGCGGTGGACGATCCACGTCTCCTGGACGGTATGGGTCCGATTCGGGTGCTCGTCGAACTCGACGTGTGGCCCGGTCCGGCCTGGGATCCTCCATTCGTGGACTTTGTGCGATTGACCTGGGACGAGGACGCAGTGGGGGAAGGGAACTGATGAATACCTCATTGCCACCGGGCTTTGTCCTCTTCTGGGGAGTCGTCGTGGGCCTCTTCATCGGGTCGTTCCTCAACGTTGCCATCTATCGCCTTCCGCTCGAGAACGAGACCGTCTCGCGCCCCCGTCGCTCGCGCTGTCCGAAGTGCAAGACGCAGCTTGGGTGGGCCGAGAACATTCCGCTCCTGTCCTGGGTCTTCCAGCGCGGTCGTTGCCGCCATTGCGCCTGGCCGATTCCCGTTCGATACCCGCTCGTCGAAGCCCTGACGGCCGTGATGGCCTACCTGGCCCTGGGTCCGATTCTCGACGGAATGCCCATGAGCATCGAGAGCTGGGCCCTCGCGCTCGTGCGCTTCGTGGTCCTGGCGGGCCTGGTGGTCGCAACCTTCGTCGACTTCGATTGCTTCGAGATCCCGGACGAGGTCTCGATAGGGGGGATGGTCCTGGCGCCGATCTGCTGCTTGCTGATCCCGGAACTTCACGCCCAGACCTGGCTTGCGAATATGGTCTCGGAGGGCCCTGGCGTCGACCGATTCGGCTCACTACTGGCCTCCATTGCCGGACTGCTGGTCGGTGGGGGGGTGCTGTGGCTGATCGGCTGGATCGGGACAAAGGTCTACCGGGTGGAGGCCATGGGATTCGGCGACGTGAAGCTGCTGGCGGCCGGGGGGGGCTTCGTGGGCCCTGGAGGGGCATTGGCCGCCCTCATGATCGCGGCCTGCGTGGCCTCCATCGCAGGTGTGGCAAACATGCTGCGCTTTCTATGGATCACCCGGTCCCGGGCGCGTGCGCGCGGGCGACGCGACGCCTGGGGGCGATCCCTGGCCATAGCTCGAATCGCCGGCCGATACCTGCCATTCGGACCATACCTGGCCCTGGGCATTGGAATCACGCTGCTGTATTGGAATGATGTCGTGACCCTCCTGCCCTGACTCTGGCGTCGGATCCGGGCACGGGGGCGCGCAAAACTCGCCAAGACGACCAGAAGGGGATCCGATGAAACGACTTGAGATCAGCAGCGCCCTGGTGGGCCTAGTTACCTGTACCTTGCTCTCCAGCTCATGCGCCTCGAACGCAGGCCTGCGCGGTTCTGTAGTCGATCGTGACGCGGAGATTCGTCAACTACGTGAGGAGCGGGCGCGCCTCAAGGGGCGCATCGAAGCCCTTGCGGCCGAGCGCGAAAACCTCGAGGTTTCGTTGAGCGATGCCGCCCTGCGCTTGACCGAACAGCCGCTGGAAGTCGCGCCTTCTACGGCCTATCCGGAGCTCGACGACCTGGGCTTGAATTATGGAACGCGGGACGGGCAGATGGTCATCATCTTGCCTTCGCGCATCGCATTCACATCGGGCAAGGCCGCGCTATCAGGATCCGGCAAGGAGGCCCTGCGGGCGGTTGCCGCCAGGCTCAAGTCGGAGTTTCCAACCGAGGTGTTCCATATCGAAGGACACACGGACACGGATCCAATCCAGCACTCCGAGTTTGCGTCGAACCGAGATCTGTCGCTGTCGCGTTCGGTCTCGGTCCTGACCTTCCTGGTTGAGGAATGCCATGTGGCGGACGAGCGCTTCGTGGTCGTGGGCCACGGCCAGTACCGCCCGATCGGCAGCAACGACAATGCCGAGGGCAAGTCCCGCAATCGGCGCGTCGAGATCGTGGTCCACGAGGCTCCCTAGGGCCCGGTAGAAAAATCACGCGACGCGCTGCGGGCGTCAGCACGCCCTGGCTGGTAGGTGAGAGCCCGGGTCGAATCCACCGATTCGCCTGGGCTTCCATACGCACCACAATACTCCTGCCACCCTCATCCCATCCGCAACGGTCTGTCAATGGGCTGCTAGATCCCTCGGCTGCGGGTCCCTGGGCGGGCCGCCAGGGGCGACTCCGGGCGAGAGGCCGGGTCGGGCCCGAGGCGCGCGGTGGGACAGCCGAGGCCGAGATGCCTCCGCCTGAAGCGCACGGGGGGGATGGTGAGCTGGCCGCAGACCCGGAGGGCCGAGACGCAGGGCTCGCCGGTGCGGGCTCTTTTGCCAAGGTCGGGGGCGCCGGAGTAGAATGACCGTCCGTGCGGCCCCCCCTGTCGAGAAAACCTGGACGGGGCATTCGTTTTTACCATGGACCCGGATCACGTCACCTATGAGTCGCCCCGCCTCCGCCCGTAACATCGCATTCGTCGGCCACCCCTCGTCCGGGAAGACCACGCTGGTCGACGCCCTGGCATTCCTGATTGGAGCATCGGCGCGCAAGGGGTCAGTGGCCGACAAGACCAGCATTTGTGACTACGAGCCGGAAGAGCAGGAGAAGCAGCATACGCTGCAGATGGCCAGCGTCTGGGGCAACTGGGAGAATCAGAACTGGACGTTCATGGACACGCCCGGCTACCCGGAGTTCCGTGGTGAGGTTCAGTCGAGCATGTTTGGCGCAGACCTGGTGGTCGGCGTGGTCAGTGGCACCAGTGGTGTGACCTTCAATCTGCGCACCAAGATGGCGGCGGCCAAGGAGCTCGGCCGCGGACGGGCGATCGTGATCACGCACATCGACCTCGAGAACGCTGATTTCGACGAGATTGTCGCAGATCTGCGCGACAAGATCGGAGAGGTCTGCGTACCGGTGCGCCTGCCCAATGCGAGTGGAGCAGGCTTCACGGAGGTGCGTCGGACGATCCTCGACGCCGAGAGTGAATGGTGCCAACCCCTCAAGGACAGGGTCATGGACGCCTGCACGGACGAGGATCTTCTGATGGAGTACCTCGACTCGCAGGAGGTGTCCGAGGCACAGCTCGAGGAGATGTTGCCGCACGCCATCTCGACCGGGACCATCGTGCCGGTCCTCGTCTGCAATCCTCAGGATGACGTGGCCGTCGATTCTGTACTCGAGTTCTTCAATCGCTTCGGCCCATCGCCGGAGATGATTCCGACCGTGGACGCCGACGGCACCGAGGTCGGTGGCGATGGATCGGCGCAATTGCAGGGGACCGTTTTCAGCGTGATGAGCGACCCGCATGTCGGCCGCATCTGTCTGGCGCGCATCAGCAGCGGCACCCTGAATGCACACGACGCCATCGCGGGTCCGAATTCCGAGAAGCCGGAGAAGCTTGGCGGTCTGTTCCGATTGGTCGGCAAGAAGCGCGAGTCGATAGAGTCGGCCGGGCCGGGCGACCTGATCGCCTTTTCAAAGGTCGAGAAACTGACCTGCTGGGACAGTTTCAGCCTGAGCTCGGACGACGCCCCTCACATCAGAACTCCCAACGTGCCCACGCCCATGGTGGCGCTGGCAGTAATGCCAAAGGCGCGTGCGGATGAGCAGAAGATCGGCGAGGCCCTACACAAGCTCACGGCGGAGGACCCGACGTTTGTGGTCGACCACGACGCCGAGACCCACGAACTCGTGATCCATGGGATGAGTGACCTGCACCTGGCCGTCATGCTCGACCGCTTGAAGCGCCGCTACGGGGTCGAGACGGAGACTCAGATTCCGCGCATCACCTACCACGAGAGCGTGACCAAGCCGGCCGAGGGACACCATCGCCACAAGAAGCAGAGCGGCGGGCGCGGGCAATTCGGCGAGTGCTACATGCGCATCAAGCCGCTGGCCTCCGGGGCGGGAGTGGTCTTCACGGACGCGGTCGTCGGTGGATCCATTCCGCGCAACCTGATCCCGGCCGTCGAGAAGGGTGTGCGAGAGATCGCGGGCGAGGGCATCCTGACCGGAGGAAAAGTGATCGACCTCGAGATCGAGCTCTACGACGGAAAGTTTCACGCCGTCGACTCGGACGAGGCCAGCTTCAAGATGGCAGCCAAGGGCGCATTCCGCGACGGCTTCTCCAAGGCCGGACCGGTTCTGCTCGAGCCAGTCATGGAACTCGAGATCCACGTACCGACGGAGGATGCGGGCGCGATCTTCAGCGACATCACCAGCCAACGGAGAGGACATGTGGTGGATCAGGCTAACGAGGACGACGGAGCAATCACCGTCATCACCGCCACGGCGCCGCTCGCAATGGTCCAGACCTACCACCGCGACCTGAAGTCTCAGACGGCTGGCGAAGGAAACTTCTCCATGAAGTTCTCCGCGTATGCGCGCATGCCAGCCGGCGAGCAGCAGAAGATCATGGCGGCGCAAGCCAAGCAAGAGGCCTAGCCCGTAGCAGGGAGGCGCCGGCTCACAAGCCAGTCGCCGGGCGCGCCCCAGGCAGCTGACCCCGATAGGGGCGTTCACCGCGGTGAGCGCCCCATTTTGTTTGTGGGGCAGCTGTCGACCTGCCGGCCCAGCCGACCGGTCACAGACCTCGACCAGGAAATTCTTTCCAGTGGCCGCGGCCCAGACTTTCAGCGGGATCCAGAAGAACCGGATTCGGGTCTCAGGTCCGACTCCCCGGGCTTCCGATGTCTGTGGCGTTCCCCACTCCCTGTCAGGATTCCCTAATGATTACCATGGAAGAACTCCTGGCGCTGATGGTGCGTCAGGGTGGATCGGACCTTCATCTTTCCGAGTCCAGCCCGCCGCGCATCCGCGTCGACGGCGTGTTGTTGCCCGTTGAGCACCCGCCTTTGACCGCCGAGGATACGCGTCGCCTGGCGACCAGCGTGCTGACCACGGATCAGATCGCGAAGCTCGATCGCGAGCTGGAGCTCGACTGTTCCTTCGGCCTGGAGGGCCACGGTCGCTTTCGAGTGAACGTGTTCCACCAGCAGGGGTCGGTCGGGGCGGTCCTGCGTGCCATTCCGGGGAGCATTCCGAATTTCGGTTCGCTCGGCATGCCGGTAGACATCTGCCGGCGCCTTTGCAACATGAGCTCGGGCCTGGTGCTCGTGACCGGCTCAACTGGCTCTGGCAAATCGACCTCGCTCGCCGCGATGATCGACTACATCAATACGTCCCGTCAGGGACATATTGTCACGGTCGAGGACCCGGTCGAATTCACGCACTACCACAAGAGCTGCATGGTGACCCAGCGCGAAGTCGGCGCGGACACCGGTAGCTTCAAGAACGCTCTACGCAGCGCTCTGCGCCAGGATCCGGACATCGTGCTCGTGGGCGAGATGCGCGACCACGAGACCATCGAAGCGGCCCTGACCCTCTCGGAAACAGGTCACCTGACCTTCGGGACGCTGCACACTTCCGACGCTGTCCAGTCGGTCAGCCGCATCATCGACGTGTTCCCGTCGAGCCAGCAGGCACAGGTTCGCACGATGCTCTCCTTCAGCCTCGAGGCGGTCTTCAGCCAGAAGCTGCTGCCGGTCGCCAACGGCAACGGGCGGGTCCTTGCCGCGGAGATCATGCTTGCCACACCCGGCGTACGGGCGTTGATCCGTGATAGCAAGGAGCACCAGCTCTACTCGCAGATCCAGACCGGTGGCCGTGTCGGCATGCAGACCATGGCCCAGTCGCTCAGCACCCTGGTCACCTCCGGGCGCGTGTCGCTAGCCGATGCTGAAGCCGTCCTGTCGGATCCCACTGAACTGCGGTCGATGGTGCGTGCAGCCTGATGGTTGGTGTCTCGAGTAAGATCAAGCGGCTGATTCTCGACGCCGGCCTGGTAACGGCGGAGGACTGGAGCTCCGCGCGCCAGAGTGGTGGCGATGTTCTCGAGACACTACTCTCGCGCAACCAGGTGGACGAACGCGTCTTGATGGAGGTCCTGGGTCGGTCTGCCGGTGTTGCGCCGATCGATCTGAACCGGATTGCGCCGGATCCATCCGCGCTCGAGATGTTCTCGGAGGAAGCCTGCCTGGAGCACGGCATCCTGCCGATCTCTCGCAATGGATCGATCCTGACGGTTGCCGTCTCGGACCCCTTCGATGTCCTGCTGTTTGATGATCTCAAGCGCATGACCAAGTGCAGCGTGCGCCCATTGTTTGCGCACGGTGCGATGGTCAAGCGGTCCATCGAGCAGCACTTCCAGTCCTCCAATGCGGAGGTCGACGAGCTACTCGAGGACGCGGCCGCCGATGAGCTGGAAGTCCAGGTCGCCGAGGATTCCGCGGACGACATCGAGAACACGGCCGATGGTGACGACTCACCCGCGGTCAAGCTGGCCAACCTGTTGCTGCTGCGGGCGCTGAAGGAGAAGGCCAGCGACATCCACATCGAGCCGTGCGATAAGTACATTCGCGTGCGCTTCCGGATCGACGGCCGCATGAAGGTCATCCTGACGCCGCCCAAGGGGCTGCTGAATGCGCTGATCTCGCGCCTGAAGATCCTCGCCCAGCTGGATATCGCCGAGCGCTTCGTGCCGCAGGACGGCAAGTTCCAGATCCGCTTCGAGGGCCGTGGGATCGACTTCCGCCTCTCGATTCTGCCGGTAGTCGGCGGCGAGAAGGCCGTGATCCGGATTCTGGACGCGGGCAGCATGGCTCTCAAGCTCGAGACCATGGGCTACGAGGAGCGCTCATTCGCCGACATCAAGGAGGCCATCGCCTCGCCCTACGGGATGGTCCTGGTAACGGGCCCGACTGGCTCCGGTAAATCGACCACCCTCTACTCATGCGTTCAGGCCGTGGCAACGCCGGAGATCAACGTCGTGACCGTCGAGGATCCCGTCGAGTACCGGATGGACGGCGTGAACCAGGTTCCGGTGAACCCCAAGCGCGGCCTGACCTTTGCCGGCGCGCTGCGTTCCATTCTGCGTCAGGACCCTGACGTGGTGCTGGTCGGCGAGATCCGTGACAAGGAGACGGCCGACATCGCCATCAAGGCGGCGCTCACGGGCCACCTGGTTCTGTCAACACTCCACACCAATGATGCGGCGAGCACCATCGTGCGTCTGGTCGACATGGGGATCGATCCGTTCATGGTGTCGAGCTCCGTCCTCTGCATCTGCGCCCAGCGCCTTGGGCGGAAGCTGTGCCCGCACTGTCGTGTGCCAGTTGTCGACCCGCCCGCAGAGCAGCTCCTTGGGATTGGCTTCACCGAGTCCGAACTCGAGGGCCTGGAGCTCTTCGAGGCCCACCGCGAAGGCTGCCACCGTTGTAGTAAGGGGTACCGCGGACGCTTCCCCGTACTCGAGACGCTGTCCATGTCCGCGCGCCTCAAGCGCATGGTCGTCGAGGGGCGCTCGGCCGACGAGATCAAGGCCCAGGCTCTCGAGGAAGAAATGCTGACCCTGCGCCGAGTGGGGATTCTCAACGCGATTCGCGGAGTGACCTCCATTGAAGAGATCTTGCGCATCACGCTCGACGACTAGACCACCGAAACCAACTGAGTGACCACGTGAGTAATTTCAAATACGCGGCAAAGAGTGCCAGCGGCAAGACTGTCGAAGGAACGATCGCTGCGGGCAGCAAGTCCGAGGCTGTGGCCGAGCTGCGCAAGCAGAACCTCGTCGTGATGGAGCTCGATGAGGCTTCTGGCAAGAAGGCCAAGGGAATGCGCCAGCCGATCACATTCGGCAAGGTCGTCCCCAAGGGCAAGAAGGCCGAGGTCGTCATCTTCACGCGTCAGCTAGCGACCATGGTTGGCGCCGGCCTGTCCTTGCTCGAGTCCCTCGAGGTGCTTGGCTATCAGGCCGAGACCCCGGGCATGAAGCTTTGCTGCGAGACCCTGGTGGCCTCGGTGCGTTCCGGATCTGACCTGTCGGCCGCGATGGAACAGTGCCCCAAGGTGTTCACCTCGCTCTACGTGAGCATGGTCAAGGCGGGTGAGGTGTCAGGTCAGATGGACATCATCTTGAACCGCCTCGCCGACTATCAGGAGGCGGCCGAGGAGCTCTCGCGTGAGATCAAGTCCGCGATGACCTACCCCGTGATCTCGATGGTCCTCGTGCTGGGTATCACGGCCTTCCTGATGATTGGCGTCGTCCCGACGTTCAAGGACGTCTTCGACTCGCTGGACGCCGAGCTGCCGGCCATCACCCAGTTCGTCCTCAACATCTCGGACTTTCTACGCGCCAACGCGGGCTCCGTCTTCGGTGGCGCCATTCTGGCAGCCTTTGGATTGGTGATGTTCAAGCGCACGGATCCGGGCACCCTGCTCTACGACAAGACGATCCTGCGCATGCCCGTCTTCGGACCGCTCTTCACCAAGGTCTGCCTGGCGCGCTTCAGCCGCACCTTCGCGACCCTGATCCGTTCGGGCGTTCCGATCATGTCGACCCTCGACATCGTTGCCAGGACTGCCGGAAACAGGGTCGTCTCCGACGTCGTCCTGAAGTCACGGGAGAGCGTACGGAACGGAAACATGCTCTCGGAGCCGCTCAGTGGGGCAAAGGTCTTTCCGCCCATGGTCGTGCGAATGATCGCGATCGGCGAGAAGACCGGTGCACTCGAGACGCTCCTGGAAAAAATTGCCGAGTTCTACGACAGCCAGGTCAAGGCTCAGGTCAAGGCCCTTACGAGCCTGATCGAACCGCTCCTGATCGCCTTCATGGGGATCATCGTCGGTGGCGTCGTACTCGCGATCTTCGCACCCATCCTCGACATGGTCGGAAAACTGTCCGGGGGTTGAATTCAGCGGATTTCTGGGGGGGGCAGTCAAGGTCCCGCCCCGCTGGCGCCGATACAGATCGAAGTCTTGGTACCCGGGTCGTAAAGGGGTCTCCCCAGCGGCAGCGTAAACAACCTCGACGTAGACAGATTAACGCTTCGGGTCGCCGAGCCACCGGCTCACAGGCTACTAGGAGAACTCAACGAAAGACCCCCCTTGTGGGAACTAGGAGAATGATGATTCGCAACCAACGAAACGCTGGTTTCACCCTTATCGAACTGATGATCGTTGTCGCGATCATTGCCATTATCGCCGCCGTGGCGATCCCGAAGCTGATGAGCGCCCGCATTGCGGCCAACGAGAACGCGGCCATCGCGACTCTGCGGTCCATCGCTGCCGCCCAGCAGCAGCTGCAGTCCTCCGCAGCCATCGACACCGATGGTGACGGCGGCGGCGAATTCGGCTACTTCGCCGAGCTTGCCGGCTCCACGCCGATGCGCATTTACAATGGCGCTGCCGGTATCCTTGCTGGTGCTGTCATCGGCGCCGTGGGCACCGACGAGCTTGATCCGCCGATCCTCGCGACCGCTTTCGGAAACGTCATTACCGACGGCACCGACGGCATCGTCGAGCGTCAGGGTTACCACTACAAGATCTACCTTCCCGACGCCCTGTTCGGCGGTGTTGGTGAGAACGCGGCCGGCACCGGCTCGGTTGGCGGCATCGCCGCTCCGTTCACCGGCGTCGCCGGTGAGCTCGATCCCGCCAACTGCGAGATCATGTGGTGCGCCTACGCCTGGCCGGTCGACGCCGAGAAGACCGGTAACCGCGTCTTCTTCGTCAACCAAGAGGGTGACATTCTTCAGTTCGACAACCGTGACCAGTCGTACGAGAACCTGACGGAGCCGATTGCCATCGCTGCCTACGCTCTCGACGCTGGTACGGCCACGATGGAAACCGAGCTGGGTCTCGCTGTCATGGGCTTCACCGCCGGTGACGCGAACATCTGGACAACGGTCGGTAACTAATCCCGATCTAGCCTGAAGCCACCGGGGGCGTCGTCCGCATGGACGGCGCCCCCGTTTTCGTTGCACTTCGGGCCGTCCCTGCCCCTGGCATCCAGTTGCCTGGCCGAGGCCCCGTCCTACTGGAGCCCGAACAGTCGCTCCGCATTCTGGCTGGTCTGAGTCGCCAGGGCCTCCCAGGCCACACCGCGGGTCTCCGCCACGACGTCCAGCACGGCTCGGACCCGGGCGGGCTCGTTGCGTTTGCCGCGCCAGCCCTGGGGCGCCAGGAACGGACAGTCGGTCTCGACGAGAATGCGATCGCTGGGAACGGCGCGCGCGGCACGTCGATTCTCCTCATTCTTGGGGAAGGTCACGACTCCCGAGAATGAGATGTACAGGCCGGCGTCGAGGTAGGGCGTGAGTTCCTCTTCGCCCATCGTGTAGCAGTGCATCACACCCCGTACATCCGGGGCATCGGTCAGTGCCCGTACGGTGTCTTCGTGCGCGTCTCGGCAGTGGATGATGACTGGCTTGTCGAGCGTCTGGGCGAGGTCCAGGTGCCAGCGGAAGTTGGAGAGCTGCGCTTCCCGCGGGGAGTACTCCTTGAAGTAGTCGAGGCCTGTCTCACCTACCGCCACGCAGTCCGGCCGCCGGCAGAGCTCCTCGATGGCCAGCAGTGTTTCGGGTGAGCTCGCCTGTGCGTCATGGGGGTGGATCCCGGCCGTGGGGTAGAGGCCAGGTTCGTTCTCGCACAACTCGAAACAACGCTTCGAGGTCGCCAGGTCCGTGCCGACGATGATCACGCGCTCGACGCCCGCCTCGCGAGCGCGCTCGAGGGTCGCCTGGCGATCCTCGTCGTAGCTATCCCAGAATATGTGAGCGTGAGTGTCTGTAATCACCGGCAGTTGTTCTCGATCATGCTGCGCAGGAATACCTGGAAGTGGTAGTCGGTCTCGAGACGCAGGACCTCGAAGAAGAGATCGCAGGCTGATTCGCGCGGTAGAGATTCGCGCAGGGCCTGGGCTGCCTTGCGCCGTAGGTAGTGATTGCCGGAGGACTCGATCATGGAAGTTTCGAGCGCCGCCCGCCCGATCGGTCCGGGATAGCGGCCCAGGGTCTCGGCGGCGAAGTGCCGGGCCGCTGGTTCCATCGCCATATTCGTCACCACGTCTGCGAGGATGTCCACTGGAGATCGGTCGAGCTTCTCGCAGGCGACCACCCAACCGCGTGCAAAGAATTCGTCCGCCGGCGCGGTCTGGTGCGGGATGCCGCGCCGCCGCAGGAAGGGCTCCGCGTGTTCCAGGAAAGTGGCCGGTGAAGTTTCGGCCAGGAGTCTCGTCGCTATTGCTCGGTCGTCCATCGGGAAACCGTACTCGAGCATGAGGGTCTTGAGCAGATCGCGAGAGTCCTCCGGGGCCGCGTGCGCCGCGACGGTCAGCAACCCGCGGTGCACATTTGAAACGTCCTCTCCGAAATTCGCAAAGGCGGTCAGGGCGGCGACCCCGATCTCCTGGCCGGCGCCCATCAGGTCCCCGACCAGCTTGTTGTGCTCGATGAACCACTTGTCGGTGATGTCGCTCGTGACCGTCTCCTCGATCGGAGTGAGGGCCTCGATCATCTCCTCGATGGCGTCCTTGCTCTCCCGGGAGATGACCATTGCGCCGTCCTGACGGGGGAAGAGGTCACGGGACTCCGGTGCGGCATCCGGGACCTCGTCCGGGGGGGCTGTGGGGGCCGCTCCGGCCGCCTGGTCTGGACCACACCCCAGGGCCAGGGTCGCGACAAGGGCGAGGGCCGCGCCAGCCTGGGGCAGGTTGAGCGATTCCGCACTCGGGACGAGCGGTCCGGCCCTTGCATTTCGGGCGACGGGGGGGCCCCAGGGGCGGGGCAAAGCATCATGGCAGGGGCCAATAGGGCGATTCGGGGGGCTGGGCACGGTATTCGCAGTGTGTTCTGGGTGGTTGTCGGTCGGCGGCGGATCCTATTCGCCCCGCAACCGGCGGGCCATTGCGGGTGCGGCCCCAAACCCATCCAGGGTGTCGCTGGCCTAGATCAGAAAAAATGGCCGCAACTCGGGATGGCGCTCCACTATAGTGCGCTGTCCTCCGCTTTTGTCCAGTCGACGGACAACCCCCCCAGAACTCACCCGCGCGTCGCACCCCCCTGCGACCCGTGGAGAGCCAGAGCCAAGTACCCCCCCCGAAGCATGTTCGAACGTACTCAGTCGCTTAAGCAACGCATCGCCGCCTACGGCCTGACCCTGGTTTCCCTGGGGCTGGTCGCCTGTTCAAGTGGGTCCGGAAGCGGGGGAGGCGTGATGTTCGTCGAATCCTGCTCCCTGGGCTGCAACAACGGGTCCGATGGGGGCCAGGTCTTCTGTCAGATCATCAACGCATTCGAGAACCAGGAGATATCGGTTCTCTTCTCGGAGGCGGTCGACCCGGTCAGTGTCGATGCGAGCACCTTCCGGGTTGTCGAGGTCGGCGGCGGAACATCCCCTGGCGGACAGTTTCTGATCGATCCGGCGAATGCGCGTCGACTGATCTTCCGGCCGTCCCTGAGCTTCGATTCAAACGGAAGCCCGGTCTTCGGGTTCAAGAACAACACGTCGTACCAGGTGATCATTCCCGGCGAGGCCCAGGGCGATAATCCGCCCTTCATCCGCAGCGTCGGTGGCCAGGCCAATCAGAGCCGCCTGCAGTGCACGATCTTCACGGATCAGGGCGTTCAGGACCCGGTTCCGGGTAGGCCCACCGTCGAGATCTTCGTGGACCTGGTGACCTCGTTCGACATGTCGGGCAACCCCGCGACGATCGCTGAGGATCAGATCCTTACGATGGATCCTGCCGATTCCATCGATGGACTGAGTGTCTCGGAACTGACCTTCGTTTTCAGCGAGATCATGAACCCGGCGACGATCGCCGACAACGTCACCACCACTTCCAACACCATCCGCGTGGATAGCGATGCAGACGGTCTCGTCGGAACTGACGCGGATCGGACGGCCGTCGAGGGTTCGTACATCGTGATCGTCGACCAGGCGACCCTGTCTACCATGGCCGTATTCACGCCCAGCCTTGGCTTCCCGTCGGGTGGCCTGGAGGGCGTACCACCGACGAAGCCGATCTACGTGCGCTTGCTCAATTCAGTCGCCGACGTGGTGGGCAATACCGTCACGGATTCGGCAGACGGCGTCACCTATGGCTTCTTTCCGCAGCGCCGGACCTTCGCGCCGATCGAGCTTCCGCGCGCCGGAGGCGAGACCTTCGACCTGTCCGCGGGCATGGCAGGTTCGATCGAGGATGCCGAGCGTAGCTCAGCTGCCTGGGGTGGCGGGATGCTCTCGCGCGCCAAGGGCGGCGGTAGCGGGCGTCTCGGTGATCTGGTCGTGGCGTCAGGAGAAACCGTGGTCCTGAACACGGACAGCACGATCTTCCCCATGCCCGGGCAGGTCATCGACTTCCTCGGAAACGAGGTCGCCGGGGAATACCCGGGCCAGGGTGCGAACACGATCGAGATCACCGACGGTGGCTTCGAATTCGGCCGCGTGATGGTCGAGTCCGGCGGAATCCTTCGATTTGAGGGCGACAACCCCGCGCGCCTGTACTCGCGCGGCCCGCTCACGATTGCCAACGGCGGACTTGTTGACGTCTCCGGCAAGACGCCGCTTCAGCACGATTCTTCGATCGCCCTGCCGTCGGCCGGAAAACGAGTCTTCGATGACGGGACAGGCACGTTCGTCGCGGAGGACATCATCACACCCTTCGGCGAGGGCGGTCCCGGGGCCAGCGACGGCGGCTACGGCGCTGATCGCTTCGACCACACGGGCAGACCGCTCATCCTCGGGCTGGCCGCGGGTGCCAGCGATGCGCTGGACATCACGATGGCGAACGGCGGCCCGGGCATCACCAATGGGCGCAACGGTGGCGGCGTGGGAGGTACGGCGGCTGGACGGGGCCTCGGTGGCACCCGCTTCCCGAACGGATCACTTCCGTCCGTCGATCACAACATGGCCGGGAACCTCGAGACGCTGAACTACAATGCGATCGTGGGAGTGGACTGCTACGCGCGCCAGGTCGGTGGATCAGGCAGTGGCGGTGGATTCGCGCTGCTCGGGGGCAAGGGCCAGTCCGCGTCGGCCTTCCCGATCGCGGAATTCCCGCCCGGTGCCCAAAACCTGCCGCCCGCGACCCAGCCTGGGAGCCTCGACAACCTGCTCGTTCCAGCGAACGAGACCAACGCTGGGTACTTCGTTCGTCGGCTCGAGTACTTCTCAGGCCTCTTGTACGGCGGAGCTGGCGGTGGCGGTGGTGGAAACCACCCCTATGAGACCCGGGTCAGCGCACCCAACGAGATGTGCTACGACAGCACGGCTACCATGGACGTCTGGCACGACCACAGTGGCGCGCCCGGGGGCGGCGGTGGTGGCGCGATCCAGATCCGCTCCGGCAGCTCGGTCAGCATCGACGGAGTTGTCGATGCCAGCGGTGGAGACGGCGGTAGCGGCGCCGAGACGCCGGAGTACAACCTGAACTTCGGCAAGTATGCCATGCCCGGCGGCGCCGGATCGGGTGGGGGCATCATGCTCGGTGCACCGATGATCGCGATCGGCAACCAGACCGGCCGGCTCGACGTTTCCGGCGGTCGTGGCGGCTCCACGAATTTCGTCGAATTCCCGGCCGAGGTTCTGGCCCTCGGGGGCGACGGCGGGCCGGGCCTGATCCGGATCGAGGACACGGCCGGGACGATCACCCGCCCAGACCTGGCTCCCTGGATCTCGCCGGCTGGCGATGTGGGCAACAATTTCGGGCTGGAATGGATCAGCGTCGCAGCCGGGGGCTGGTCTCCCGCAAAGCGCCGGCGCCCCGAATCGATGTCGGGCTCGGTCTCCTGCTGGGTGCGGCCGGAGGGGGACTTCCTCTTCATCAACTACGACTCCGACATGGGCGTCGCTTCGGCCGACCAGGGCTGGAACATCGATATCATCTACAAGGCCGACCTGCAGGTTCCTGAGGTGCTGATCCCGTTCCGGGGCGACAACATGGTCGGTGCGGGAATCACAAACTTCGAGGCTCTCTTCGGCAACCTGTTCAACCGCGATCTGCCCGAGAACACGGGGTCGCCCCTGACCGTTCGATTCCAGGGTGCACGGATCACGGCTGCAACCGGCACCGAGTTCTGCGGATTCGAAATCGATCACCCGGATATCCAGGTCGGCTCGGTGACCCCCTGGGTCGAACATCCCGACGAGCTCAACGCTTTCCTCCCGGCCCCGAACGCCTTCCGTTTCTCGATCACCTTCGATCGCAGCGTCCCGCCCTACGCGACAAACGGAGGCAACCCGACGCAGGCTCCGGCGGTGCTGGGCGTGACGAACCTGCTCATCAAGGCGAGTCCCGAGTAGACCGCCCGGCGAGCGGCAGTTTCCGTGCATCAGGGCCCCGCGCAGGGGCCCTGATTCATTTCCCGCGAACCGTTCTCTGGCGCGAAAAGACTGCAACTGAATCGGGGGCCAGCGGGTCAGGAAGGGCATGAAGCCTCTCCTGCGCGCCTTGTACTGTCTGCTTCCCCTCACGGCCCCTGGCTGCGCGGAGGCCTTCCGGGCCCCGCCGGGCGACGAGCCGGCGGAGATGTTCATCGAGTCCTGCTCACTCGGCTGCAGCAGTGGGCACGATGGTGGCGTCGTCTTCTGTTCTCTGGTCAACACGCACCAGAATGGGGACATCTCGCTGCGCTTCTCCCAGCCGATCGATCCTCTGAGTATCGATGCTTCCACCTTTCAGATCGTGGAAGCAGCGACCGGCATACCCGCCCAGGGGCAGTTCCTGCGGGATCCGCTGGACGAGCACGGGATGCTGTTCCGGCCTGCGCTAACCTTCGACCCGTCCGGCTTCCCCATCTACGGAATGCGTCCCGACGTTGCCTATCGGTTGCGCGTGCATGGCCAGAGCCAGGGCGACAGCGGGCCATTCTTGAGGAGTCTGTCCGGTGCCGTCAACCAGAGCCGTCTCGATTGCACCATCGTGACGGACCAGGGCATCCTGGACCTCGTGCTGGGAGCCCCGACTGTCGAGGTCTTCGCGGACGTGGTTACGAGCTGGGATGCCGACGGGAATCCGCTACAGATCGAGAGCGGGCGACGGGTTCCGCGCCAGCCCGCAGACCTCGTGGGGGTGCACCGATCCTCGGAGCTACGCTTCGTGTTCGCTGACTTGATGAATCCAGGCACCCTGGCCAGCAACGTTACCGGACAGGCTCCCTTCGTGACCGTGGAGATCGACGGCGACGGTCTGCTGGCCACGGCCAACGATCGATCCCCCGTGCCGGGACGGTTCCAGGTTCAGGTCGATGTCACCGGGCTCTCGACTGAACTCGTCTTTCACCCCGAGTTTGGTTACCCGTCTGCCGGTCCGTCTGGGCCGGGACCGGCGTCAGGAGTGACGCGGTTCATCGTGATCACCATTCCACCGACGGTAACCGACCTGACTGGCAATCCTCTGCGATTCGAGGATGGGGGCGGCCACCTGGCATTTGTACAGGAGCGGCTCGACTTCCCGTCCCTGACACTACCGGGCGGAGCGGGCGTGGACTTCGAGGGCGACCTGGGCGACCCGGAGGGCTGGGGAGATCCGTGGCGGACCGGCGCGGAGTGGGGCGCGGGTCTGTTGCGCCCAGGCATCGGCGGCGGTTCTGGTCGCCTCGGGGAGCTGGTCCTGCGCAGCGGTCAGACGGTCGTCCTGGACACCGACAACCAGGTCTTCCCCCTGGCGGAACGGGCGCTGGACCTGTGCGGGAATCCCGACCGGGCCGGGCAAAATCCGGGCGAGGGCGGCACGCAAGTCGTGGTTCGCGACGGGGTGTTCGAGTTCGCGGCCCTGCGCATCGAGTCGGGCGCCCGGCTGGTCCTGCGTGGAAGCCAGTCGGCCCGCCTGCTCGTCTCCGGCCCGGTCGTCGTTCACCGGGGCGGAATCATCGACCTGTCGGGCGGCACTCCAGAGGGCCACGACTCCTCGATCACCCTGCCAACCCTGGACCTGGATGTGCGACGAGTCGGAGCGGCTTTCATTCCATTTCCGGCCGCCGTGGCGCGTGGCCTCGGTGGGCCCGGCGCGGGCGACGGGGGCTATGGTGGCGATCGGTTCGACTTCGGTCCGGCCCCGGAGATGCTCGATCCGACAAGCTTCAACCCTGCGAGTGACGCGCGTGATCTGACAGGCTTCACGGTCGACCGACACGGCCGGCAGGGGCAAGGAGTTGGCCGCGATAGTGGGGTCGGAGGAGGTGGCGGGGGAGCGCCCGCGGACGTCTCCTTTCCCACGAGCGCCTCGACTCTTCCAGAGCTGAGCGGAAGCAGCGTGGCGTTCAACATCGCGACGCTTGCTGGCGACGACGTATGTCTGGCGCGCCAGCTGGGTGGTACCGGTGGAGGCGGCGGCTATGCGACACGGGGAAGGCGTGGGCTCACGGAACCGCAACCAACACATTCGGATTATCCGATCGGGTGGCCCAACGGGAGCGCTCCGACGCCCGGCGGACGTTTGCCCGATAGTTTTCTGGGACCACCCGGAGACGAAAGTCCGGCGCGGCAGCTGGGCGGCCGCGAGCACGAGTTCTTGCGCGGTGGGGCGGGCGGCGGTGGCGGGGGGACCCATTGCTACCAGACCCGTGCGGGCGGGCTCGATGGAACATCGTCGAACGCGTGCATCGGAGGCGGGTCACCCTTCGTCGAATGGCACGACCACAGCGGCGCGCCCGGTGGCGGTGGAGGAGGGGCGGGTAGTCTCACATCGGGGATCTCTATCCATATCGATGGAGTTCTGGACGCGAGCGGGGGAGCCGGGGGCAGCTACGCATTCGGCGGGAGTGGTAGCTTCGCATTACCGGGCGGCGGCGGATCGGGTGGGGGCGTCCGGTTGCAGGCACCCAGGGTGGTGCTGGGGTCCGATCCGGGGCACATCGACGTCACGGGTGGACCGGGCGGAAGTTTCGTCGGTGGTTCGGGCGTCCGAGGTGGAGCCGGGGGAGCCGGTCTCGTGCGAATTGAGGACCGCGCCGGACAGCTCGACCGACACACGCTCGCACTCGCCATCCTACCGTTCGACGCGCTCGACGATTCCCTGCGCTGGTTGAGCGTGGGATCGGCCGAATGGACGCCGGACGTCGGCCTGCCGGAGCCCGTCAGCGCCGCGACATCGTGCTGGATCCATCCGGAAGGTCTCTTCTACACCCTGGTCTTTCAGGACGATCGCGGCAATCGGCCCGAGACCCAGGGATGGAACATGGAGCTCGAGTGGAGTACGGCCTCCGGGCCCATGCTGGTCCCGTTTCGAGGCGAGAACTCCCTCTTTCCCATGTCCGTGGAGACGGTGCTTGGCAACCAGGTCGGGCAGGGCGCGCAAGGGGGAGGATCTCCGATCTCCGTCCGCTTCCAGGGCGCGCGTGCCCGTGGCGGTGGGGATCGCCTCTGCGAAAGGGCCCTCGATGGGAACAACCGTGCTGCTCAGGACGGAAGCGTCACTCCGTGGGTGAGTCATCCGCGAGAGCTCAATCGATTCGAGCCCCAGCCCGACATGCTGCGCTTCGTGGTCATCTTCGATCCGACCGCACCGGGATGGAACGCGGACGGACGTACGCTACGTGGCGTGAATCGCCTGTGGATCGGAGCCCAGCCCCAGTAGCCGCCCGGGAGGCTCCTCCACCGGGCAGGTATCATCATGAAGCATTCGGACCCCGGCGATGGGGCCGCTCGCAGGTGTGACGGTGGTGCCTCAGCCCTTGGGGTGCGGGCATCGTCTGGGATACGCTTCCCCTCCCGTGAAGCTCTTTACCGCACGGTCCCTGCTCGTAGCCCCCGGGAAATACCACTCGGGCGGGGGAATTCTGTGTGATGGAAGCATTGAGCGGGTCGCGTGTTCGCCGGGCGAGGTGCGCAGCCTCGCCCGCGAGCCGGGCGTCGAGGTCGAGGATCTGGGCAGCGGCGTCCTCGCGCCCGGACTCGTGAATGCCCATGCCCATCTCGAGCTGACCGGCGTCGACACCGGGCCAGATCGCTCGTTCCGTGGATGGCTCGCCGGATTGATGGCCGCACGTCGTGCCAGTACCCATGAGGAGCGGGTGGCGGCCACCCGCTGCGGTGCCGACGAACTGCTTCGTGGTGGGACTGTCGCCGTGGGAGATATCGACTCGACCGGCGCCGCACAGGAGGCGTTGCGATCCCATGGGCTGCGCGTACTCCTGTATCGAGAAGTGCTCGACGCATGCGAGCCCGAGAGAACGGCGCGGGCCCTGGAGTCCGTTCTCGAGCGCCTCGCACCGTCGCCCCGGATGAGAGAGGGAATCTCGCCGCACGCTCCGTACACCGTCTCGGCCGCGCTCTTCATGGGATTGCGACAGCTCGCCCACGCGCAAGGCCTGCCCGTGACAATCCACTGGGCCGAGACGCCCGAGGAAGTGGAATGGACGATGCATGGCACGGGGGCCCTGACCGGGCTGATCGCCCGGGCGCCCTTCCGTTCGGGACTCGACCTGATCGACGACGCCGGACTGCTGACGCAGCAGACATCCCTGGTCCATGCCAATCACACCGGGCCGGGAGAGCTCGAGCGCATCGCGCGCGCTGGCTCGACCTGCGTGCACTGTCCGGGCAGCCATGCATTTTTTGGTCGCGCTCCCTTTGTGATCGAAGATTTTCTCGGGGCCGGCATTCCGATCGCGTTGGGCACGGACTCGGGTGCGAGCAACGATCGTCTCGACATGCGGCGCGAGATGCGCTTGCTGCGTGAGGCTCACCCGGGTCTTGAGCCCCAGCTCGTCTGGACGATGGCCACAGTGAATGGCGCGCGAGCGCTTGGCGCAGCTCGAGCCCCCGGGACCCTGCAGCCGGGAGCAGATGCGGACTTTTGCCTCTACGAGTTCGAGCCGGACGGAGTCGATGACTGCCAGGAGGTGCTGACGGGTGGGGCGCCCGCAGTAGGGGGAACCTGGATCGGGGGCCAGCATGTACCACACCCGGTCGGGTGATCGGTTCTGGACGACCGTTCCCGGAGCGTGGGGCCTCCCGTCACGCGCATGCCACAAGTAGGCTTTACGAGACCCCTTCCAGGCCGCTACAGTGCTGTCTGGCCGGTCCTGACCGCCTTCCATTTCGGGGGAGTCGAAATCTTCTGGCGCAACGACGATAAGTACTCGATGACGCTCGATTCAGTGCAAACCACAGACGACCAACGCATGGCGCTAGAGCTCCTCCGGGGCGCGCGGCGCGTGTTGTTGACCGGGCACGAGGCGCCCGATGGGGATTGCATCGGCGCGCAGGCGGCCCTGTCGGGCCTGCTGCGAGGTATGGGCAAGGATGTCTGGATCCTGAATCCGGACCCTGTCGAACCGAAGTATTCGTTCTTGACCCAGCAGTGCGATTTCGGGGTATTCACCGGTGGTGACCTCCCGGTGCACGACGTCGTGTGCTTGCTCGACGGTGGAGAGCTCGAGCGTACGGGCGCCCTGGCGGGTCCGATCGAACGTGCCCCCTCGAAGAAGGTCGTCATAGATCACCATGTACCGACCGGGGAGCGCTGGTGGGATGGGGCCTTCTCGGACGTGAGGGCTTCGGCAACCGGACTGCTGGTCTGGCGTATCGCCGAGTCTCTGGGGATCGAGCTCGATCCCCTCGCGTGCGAGGGGGTATTCACCTCGATCGTCACTGACACGGGCTGGTTCAAGTACTCGAATACGGACGCGGAGACCCTACGGGTCAGTGCTCAGCTGGTCGAGCGAGGCGTCTCGCCTTCCGCACTCTTCGCGAAGATCTTCCAGCGCCGCGGCTCCGGATACCCGGTCCACGTGGGCCGGGCACTGGAAGGCGTGGTCTACCATGCCGATGGTCGCCTCGCTGTGGTCACGGTTCCACTGGATGACGTCTCCTCCGGGCATGTAGAGATGCACGATATCCTCGACGTATTGGGCTCCGTGGGAAACGTCGAGGTCGTTCTGTTGTTGCGTGAGACAGGGCGAGGCACGTGCAAGCTCTCGGCGCGCAGCAAGACCACCTTTGATGTCAGTGAGCTGGCTCGCCGATTCGGCGGGGGCGGCCACGCGCGCGCTTCGGGTGCCAGGTTGCAGGGAACTCTCGCCGAGGCTCAGAGCGAGCTTGTCAGCGCGGTCCTCGAGGGGTTTGGGGGGCAGGCATGAAGGTCGCGATCATCTCTGATCTGCACTCGAATCGGGAGGCGCTCGAGGAGGTCTTTGCCCATATCCGAGGGCTGGGCATCACCAAGCTCTATTGTCTGGGCGACATCGTTGGCTACGGACCGGAGCCCGAGTTCTGCGTCGACCTGGTGCGTGGGCATGCAGAGGTTTGCCTGATGGGCAACCACGATGAGGCTCTCTTTCATTCGGCCTCTGACTTCAATCCACACGCGCGCAAGGCGATTGAGTACACGCGCGAACGCATGCAACCGCGCTGGTACAGCTCGAGCGAAAAGAAGGGTCGTTGGAAATGGCTGCGTGAGCTGCCGCTCGTGCACAGGGAGGGACGCTTCACGCTCGTGCACGGTTCCACTCGAGACCCCGTGCGCGAATACGTGCTCTCCACCGATGGCTTCCTCAACCCGGGCAAGCTGCGTGCCATCTTCGACTCATTCGAAGGCGTTGCAGTTGGCGGCCACACCCATCACCCGGGCATGCACGACCAGGACCTGCGCTTCACGGGGCTGGAGGGGCGTGATGAGCTCACCTTGCCCCTGCCCGAAGGCGAGCAGTTCTTCATCAACGTCGGTTCGACCGGGCAACCTCGGGATGGTGACAATCGCGCCTGCTACGCGGTGCTCGAGGATCACCAGGTCACCTGGTACCGCGTCGCGTACGACTACCGCCGAACGATGGACAAGATTCTCGAGACCGGTGCGTTGAGCGAGATCCTGGCACGCCGCCTGGTGCACGGCAAATAGCTCCCGCAGCCGTTCAGCCGCCGAACACGTTGCGGATCAGGTGGCGCAGGATCTCCGGGTTCTTGTTGAGCCTGCGCTGGCTGTAGGCGCGCCACTCGGGCCCATAGGGGATGTAGACGCGAACGCGGTGTCCGCCGTCTTGCCAGCGATTCCAGAGACGCTGCTGGACGCCCAGCAAGACCTCGAAACAGTAGCGCTCGGGTGCTATCGAGCGCGTCTTGATCTCGTGCAGGCTGCGTGCAGCCAGGGATTCATCGTGGGTTGCGAGGGCGACCGTGTGCCCGTTGTCCAGCAGGCGCGTCAGCCCCTCGACGAAGGCGTCTCGGATCGCCTGGGGTTCCGTGTGGGCCATGCTGGCCGGTTCCAGATAGATGCCCTTGACCATGCGCACATCGATCTTCTCCCGCGGAAGTTGATCGATGTCCTCGAGAGTTCGGAAGAGGCGTGACTGGAGCACGATGCCGACGTTCTCGTAGCGCCCGCGTAGATCTGCGAACAGCTCCAGGGTGTCATCGGTCGTGGTGTGGTCCTCCATCTCGACGCGCGCTACCTGCCCCAGGGATGCGCAGTGTTCGAGCAACTCCCCGTAGAGCTCGCGTGCAAGCGCCTTCGAGAAACGCAAGCCGAAGTGGGTCGGCTTGATCGACACATAGCTGGTCAGCTTGTTCTCATGCAGGGCGCTGGCTGCGGACTTGTAGGACGCCAGGACGGCCCGTGCCTCGGACTCGTGGCTGATGTCCTCACCCAACAGATCGATGATGGACTCGAAGCCGCGCTCCGCAAGTTCGTGCGCCTTGGTCAGAGCCTGATCGAGGGTCTCGCCCGCTATATAGCGCGCGGAGAGCCGTCGCATGAGCGGGCCGGGTATGGCGGGCAGGGCCTTCAGGACGAGTTTCTCGAGTAGTTTGAGTGCCATGGCGGGGCGCCAGTCTACCCGCGCGCGCCTGGCCCGAACTAGCCCGAATCCTTCACCAGGACTCGCGCCCAGCAGCCCCAATCGGCGGCCTTCGGCCGCCTCTCATAGTCTGGCGGTACTTTTGAGGTTCGGCCGTCCTCGACGGGGCGTCAAGCCCCGCCTCCGGGAACCAAACCTCGAGAGCATCACCAGACAACGAGTTGGGACCACTGGACACAAGTCCTGGTGAAGGATCCGGGCTAGAGCTTTGGCAATCTCGGACTGGCCGCCGCGATAGGCTATTCTGCGCCGACCTGATGAGACGTGACCCATGACCAGCAGAGAGCACGGAGCCAGTCCCGGGTCGATGGACCCGCGTGTGGTCTTGATGACCGCGCCCAGTCGTGAGGTCGGCCTCGAGCTGGCGCACGCCCTGGTCTCGGAGCGCCTGGTCGCCTGCGTCAACATCGCGGACGGCGTCACCAGCGTCTACATATGGGAGGGGAGCATCGAGCAGGCCGACGAGGTCCTGATGGTGGCCAAGACCGTCTCCTGGTGCGTCCCCAAGCTCGAGAGCCGCCTGCTCGAGTTGCATCCATTCGACGTCCCCGAGTTCGTGGTTCTGAAACCAGAACATGTGGAGGCACGCTTCGCTGAATGGCTGCTCGGCGCGTCGCCGCCGCCGGTCCACCCGGGCGATCGGACGTGAGCGAGGGTCCTCTGGTCGACGAGCGCAGCGCGCCGCTCCAGCAGCGCATCGGACTGGTGCTCGGTGCGGTCGGTTTCACGGCCCTGCTCCTGTGGCCTGACCTGCCCCTGGACGCGCTCCAGCGTCGCGTGGCGGCAGTGACCTTCCTGACAGCCTCGCTGTGGGTCTTCGTCGCCATCCCCGTCGGCGCCGCCTCGCTCCTGCCGGCTGCCCTGCTGCCGCTGCTCGGGGTGCTGCCTGCGCGCGCCGTCGCGCCGCTCTACATGAGCGACCTGGTGCTGCTCTTCATCGGGGCCTTCATCGTGGCCCTGGGCCTCGAGCGCTGGGATGTGCACCGCCGCATGGCCCTCTGGATCCTGACCCGCGTGGGCCACTCACCGCGTCGCCTGGTGCTCGGATTCATGGTGGCTTCGGCTTCGATCTCGATGTGGATAAACAACACGGCCACCACCCTGTTGATGTTGCCGATCGGCATGGCCGTGATCGGGAAACTTCAGCCCCAATCGGGGCGCTCGAACTCGTTCGCCTACTGCCTGCTACTTGGCGTTGCCTATTCGGCTTCGGTGGGAGGCATCTGCACGCCGGTCGGGACCGCTCCCAACCAGGTCTTCCTGGGGCAGTTTGTCGCACGCTTCGTCGATGGTCCAAAGGTCTCGTTCGGTGATTGGCTCCTGGCCTGGTTGCCCCTTGCCCTGCTCTTCGTGCCGATCGCATGGTTCCTGTTGACGACCTTGATCTTTCCACTACGCGAAGTCGGCAGCGCTGGAGGGGACCAGGCCCAGAAGGCCGCCCGGGTCGGCGAGGTGATCCGTGAGGAGCGCCGCCTGCTCGGTCCATTGACCCGTCCCCAGATCAACATGTCACTGATCTTCGCCTTGACGGCGCTGCTGTGGGTCACGCGCTCGGACCTGGTCATCGGAGAGCTGCGTATTCCCGGCTGGAACCGGTTGCTACTCGGGCCCGAAGCTGGCGACCCGACCTGGTACGCGCAGCACAAGAACGACGTGTCGGATGCCACCGTTGCGACGGTGATGGCGCTCTTGTGTTTCCTGCTGCCGGCGCGCGACGGCAAGGGATCCATGTTGATGACCTGGCGCGTGGCAACGCGCCTGCCATGGGATGTATTGCTCCTGCTCGGGGCCGGATTTTGCCTGGCCAATGCGTTCAAGGTTTCGGGCCTGGACGTGGTCCTTGGCCGCTCGATCTCTCCTCTCTTGAGCGGCTATTCCAGCTGGCTGATCGTCGGCGGGGTGGCGCTGCTCGTGAGCTTCCTGACGGAGGTGACCTCGAACACGGCCACGACAGCAGTCCTGCTGCCCGTGATGGCGGCGGCAGCGGTGGACTGCGGGCGCAACCCATTGCTGGTCATGCTTCCCACCACCGTGGCGGCGTCGGCGGCCTTCATGCTGCCGGTCGCGACCCCCCCGAACGCGGTCGTCTTCTCGAGCCGCCAGGTGCCCATTCCGGTCATGGCCCGCGCCGGTTTGCTCTTGAATCTCGTGGCCGTGATCCTGATCACCCTGGTTTTCCAGCTGTGGGTACGGCGCCTCTGGAATATCGGAGATCAACTGCCCGAATGGGCTGCCCCGTGAGGGTTCGAAGACGGTTCCGTTCGCGCGCCGGCTCTGCCATAGTGAGCGGCGCTGCACCATGAAGCTGATCTGGGTCCCACTGCTAGCGTCGCTCACCGTCTCCTGCCCGGGGCCCCGATCACGACCGGGCATCCCCGCCAACCACCTGCTGCTGATCACGGTAGCTGGACTGCGGGCCGATCACACCTCGGCCTGGCAGTATCATCGGCCGACGACCTACACGGAGATCGATGGGGGCCTGCGCGCCAATGGAAGAGCTCTCGCGCTCGACGATCTGGCGGCCGATGGTGTGATGTTCGCCCACGCATTTGCTCCGAGTGGCGACACGGACGCTTCGCTTGCAAGCTTGCTCAGCGGTCGGCCTCCGCTCGAGACGGGCGTCATGGACGGGGCCGCTGCCCCGTCGCTCGACCATTCGAATCTGGCGCTGGCCCTGCAAGAGGCTGGCTACTGCACGGCCGCCTTTGTGACGGGCGACGCTCTGGCCGCCGACCCGTGGCGACGTGGATTCGACGTGTTCGAGCGCGGTGAGGCGGATCGGGCGACGCTCGGGAATGCCCTGGACTGGGCCAGCGCGCGCGACTTTGGCAATGGCCAGAGGGTGCTGATCTGGATCCACCTCGAGCAGCCGACCTTCCCGTTCCTTCCGACCGAAATGGATGCCACCGTCGAACGGGGCGGATGGGTCGATTTCGCGCGTCTCTTCGCCGACCCCGACTACGCCGGCGCGGCGGACGGGAGCGAGGCATTCCGTGCGCGCAGCCTGGAGTCCGACTCCTCTGGGCTGGAAGCGGTGGACCGCGACCACGTGATCGCGCTCTACGACGGGGAGCTGGCGCAGACCGATCGCTTGCTACAGCTCTTCCTGGACTTCTACCGGGACGCCGGGGCTTCCAACGAGGTCTGGGAGCGAACCCTGCTGGTCCTGGCGGGCCTGGGCGGCGTGGAGCTGTTCGAGGCCGGCGCGCGGGATCCGCGCTCGTGGGGAGAGAACGGGCGCTTGAGCGACGGGGTCCTGCAGGTACCACTCGTCCTGCGCCATCCCGACAGCCTTACCGGACGACGAATCTTCGCATCGGTGACCGAGCTACAGGATCTGCTTCCGACCCTGCTCGACTGGTTTCGCCTGACGCCGGTGGAAGGCGCACAAGGGCGCTCGTTACTCTCGCTCACGGACCTGGCCGGTCGAGGCTTCGAGTCGCGCCCCGCCTTCGGATGCCGCGGGTCCGCCGGCCGTGTCGAGGCGTTGACCGCCCGTGACGAACGCTGGAGGTTGATCTGGACTCCGGGTGCCGAGGTGCCATTCGAACTCATCGATCAGGTCGCGGATCCATTTGCACTCGACAATCTGAGCAGTGAGCGCCCCGACCTCGTGCGGCGCCTCATGGGGCAGCTGCGAACCTGGCTCGAGTCCCAGGATGCCGCGTCCGGTCTGGATCTGACGGCCTTCGGCCAGGGCTGATCAGGTCGTGTCGAGCGAACGTGCCTGGCGGCTCACCCTGGCCGGAACGTGTATCGTCGCCGCGCTGGCTAGCCTGTCCTTCTCCGGAATGTTGCCAACCGAGGTCACGGGCTTCATGCGCTCCGTATGCGGGGCGCCCGTTCTGTTGCTGCTCGCCGCCTTGCCAGTCCTGGTCCTGGTTTCGCCTGTCGAACCGTCGTGGCTAAAGCTCGCTGTTCTGTCCGGGCTGTTGTCGCCCTGCTGGATCGCTGCGTGGTACCTCGCCGGCCGTCTCTTCATGACCACGGACGCGGCGTTGACGCTCGCCTTCGCCACGACCGCTGTATGTGCGCCACTGGCCGCGCGGCGGCGGGTGGGTGCGGAGGCGATCGGTAGGCCGGCCCTGTGCGTCTTGCTCCTGAGCGCCGCACTGGTCCTGGGCGTCGGCATGCTGCTGGCCGGGCTCGGCAGCGCCGGGCGGCTGCTGCAGCCGGGCGTCGTCTGGCATGCGGGTGTGGCGCAGGCGCTCGGGCGCGGCTTGCTCGAGAATCCGTGGCTTGCGGGGACCGAATTGCCGACCCATCCCGCCTTCGCCCTGCTCGGCTTGTTGTTCGCTCGCAGTCTGGACCTGACCGAGCCCGCGGCCCTGGCGGCGATCAACCTGTGGTCCCTGGCTCTCCTGCCGACCCTGCTCTACCTGTGGGCAGCTCCACTATGGCGCGAACCGCGGCGCGTGCTCGCAACGCCGATCCTCGCGCTCCTGGGCTGGAATGCACTGGGGGGGCTCAGCCCCTGGGGGGCGCTCGAGGGCAGCGTCTCGTGGACGGCCTGGCTGGGACAGGCGACCCCCGGAGTGGGGCAGGGGCATGCCCTCTACGGGCTGGCCGGCTGGCTGAGCCCCGGTCCATGGGTGCCGGCCCTGACCCTCGCTACGGGTGCGTGGATGTGCGCGGCCCACGCCCTTCGCCACGGGGGCCGGCCCTGGGTCGGCCTCTGTGCGGTCCTCCACGGGGCTGCGGCCCTGGTGGACCCGAGTATTGGCGCGGCCGCCCTGCTGGCGACCTGCGCCGGCGCACTGCTCCTCCCGGGTGTCCCAAGTGTGCGCCCCAAGCTCACTCTGGCTCTGCTCTTCGCGGCCCTTCCAGCCGTCGCCATGACCCGCGTCTTCTCCCCATGGGCAGAACCTGTGCGCCCCCTGGTCGATTGGCCCGGTCCGCTCGCCCTGCTGGTCCCGGGCGGCCTGTTCTTGCCCATGGCCATGGGCCTGGTAATCGCGGGACCCGGACGCCGGAGGACAGGCCTGGACCGCACCCTGCTCGTACTCGCCGGTCTGGCCATCATCGCCCCGCTCTGCTTGCCTTTCACCGCCTTGCAGAACCACCTCCGCAGCGCGGAGTTCACACGCACCGCGAGCTTTCCCCTGGCCCTGCTCGCGGCCGGGGGATTGTTCGATTGGATCGACCGTGGCGGTTGGCGCGCAGCCCTTGGCCTGGTCCTGGGCCTGGCCATGGTCGTCGGTAGCGCACGCAACGTGGTCCACGTGCTGGGCGGATTCCGAGCCCTCGCAAGCCCTGGTGATTCGGAACCGACCAGCAACAGCGCGCGCAACCTGGCCCTCTGCTACGAGTGGTTGCGCAGTGCAACCGAGCTGCGCTCGAATAGCCCGATCCTGGTGCGCGAGGTTTCGAGTGCGCGCGACCGGCTCGGGACGGATCTGGCGCCCCACCCGGCTGCCTTCGAAACGGACCTGCCCATGTGGTGCGACGTTTTGCCCGAGCTGTCGCCGAATAGCCCTCGCTGGAAGCCGCGCAACGCCCAGGTCCAGGCCCTGTTCAACGAGCGCAAGGACTGGAACCCACGGGTTGCGGGCGAGTGGTCTGCTATCGGGCGGACCCTGGTTTTCGTGGTCGAAGAGAGCGACCGGCGACGCACCCACAAGGGCGATCACGACGTGGCCGCGCGCGGGGTCGAGCTACGTCTGGCTCGCCTGGGTGCACGGCTCGCGCGCCGATTCGGTGATGTGGCCGTCTACGTCTTCGGCGATGGATAGGGGCGTGGGAGGGCCCCGGGGCCTGATCCCTCAAGCATCCGAGCCGATGGGTCGATAGCCCTTCGGAATGTGCCTCCAGCTGACAGGTCTGTTGCTTCTTCTGGCCCAGGTCCCGGCGATTGACGAGCCCCTGCCCGTCCCGGACGACGTGCGCCAGGAGTTCTTCGTGCTCGAATCGGCGGACTCGGACCCGGCCCAGGGACCCGTCGCCCTGGTGCTGTTGCGCAAGTCGCCCCACGCGCGTGGACCGATCCGAGAGCGCGAGACGCGCTTTCGTGAGGGTCCGATCCACGTGCGCGAGGTCGAGAATACTCAGGCTGGCCGCCCGCGGGCGATCTGGCGCGAGCGAGGCGCAACCTGGGGCCGTACCTGGATGGGAGTCTGGAACCAGGAATCGAGTTCCCTCGCCACCACCCAATGGGGGCCGATCCGCTCGGTGCACGGTTCGATGGAGCTCATCGAGCGCCCGTGGATGCCACTGGAATTGCTAGACGCCTGCCGCACCAACTGGCTCGATGGAGAGAGCTTCGATTGCGTGGATCCCCTGGCGGCCGAAGTCTCGCTGCTGGAAGTTTCGATGCGCGACCTCTTTCAGCCGGCCTTCGCTCAGTTCGTGAGTTTGTTGAGCGCGCAGAGCCGCGCGAGCCTGGCCGACCTGGACTCCGGAGCACGGCTCGTCGAATGGCACCGTTGTGACGGCAGTCTGGCCGGTCGTTTCCTTGTTCGGGACGGCGACTTGCTCGGCTTCCAGTGGCAAGCCGGTGCCAACTGGGCGCGCGGTGTTTCCGAGGCAAGCTACCGGTCCATCCAGGCGAGCTGGTTCCCGGAACTCCCCGATCGTACCCGCATCCTCGAGCATGCACTCGAGACGTTGCGACTGCGCTCGCTCTGAGCGCGCAGCGGCTCCCTGGCCGCTGTGGGTAAACGAGCGGCTGTAGGTCAGGATCTCGCAGGGCCGGGCCGCTTAAGGCCAAAAGTGCTACGGTATCGACCATGAGTCTTTGTCGATCCTTTGCGGTTCTCGGTGTCGCATGCCTGGTCACCACCCCCGTACTGGCCGAGACGGCCACCTATCGTCTGACCGTGGACAACATCTGGAGCGAGGCGACTCACCCGGGCGCCTTCCCGGCGGGCGCGCACTTCTCGTGGCTGGGCGGCGGAACGCACACCGCCGGCGTCTCCTTCTGGGCCGACGGCGGCCTGGCATCACCGGGGATGGTCCAGATGGCCGAGACAGGAGTGACCTTCACGCTCGTCGCAGAAATTGCGGCGGCAATCGGCGCGGGGACGGCGTACCAGACTGTCAACTGGACCCACTGGTTTTGCCCCGACGACACCACGGATTCCTCCTGTGGCAAGCTCGTGGTTGAATTCGAGGTCGACGACGGCTTTCCACTGGTCACGCTCGCGACCATGCTTGGCCCGAGTCCTGACTGGTTCGTCGGAGTCTCCGGCCTGGCCCTGCACGATGGACTCAACTGGATAAACGATCTGACCGTGGATCTCTATCCCTACGATGGCGGTTCGCGCGAAGCGAATGCCTTCGCCCTGTTCGGGCCCCTGACCATTCCCCAGGAACCGATCTCACTGATCACCGCCGGAAGCGGCCAGCTCGTCGGTCCGGGATTACTCGGGACCTTTCGGTTTCAGCGTTTGGGCGCGACCGCGGTGCCGGCCATGGGGGCCTGGGCAACCGGAGTCCTCATGCTGGCCTTGCTTGCGGCCGGCGCGATGAGGTGCCGGTCCCTCGGTCGCCTTCATCCAGAAGACCTGGATCGCACGCCCTCCGCCTCCTGAATCCCGAGCCTGGCCGCGAAGGGGCGCGCGTTGAATCGTCGGGCGCGGACATCGACCACCGGGCAGGATTCGACCGACGCGCGCTCGGGTTTGAGCAGGAGTGGGCCCGGCGGGAGTCGATGGGAAGCACGCACACGCTTCCAGCAAGGCGTGAGGGGTCACAAGACCCGAGGCGCTTCCAGCTGTCAGGGGGCGACCTACCAGAGGCGAGTGAAGTGCAGGCGAGCTGTCGAGCTAGCGAATCGATTCAGGTCGTCGTAGTCGGTCATCACGATGTAGACGTCCTGAGGCGCTTCAAGATCGGCCAGGCCTTGCCACATACACTCGGGCACAACTCGCTGATCGAAGGACCTGCACTGCCTCACGATTCCCATGATCCGAACCGGGAGAGCGCTCCTGGCCCTGTCAACCGGACTCCCGAAACGGGGCAAAGGTGTAATATTTCGGCCACGAGTCCAGCCGGACGTGGAGCCAGTAGATCCCTAGCCCGGAAGTGCTGACCCAGGTTGGCTGCGGGCCCACGGTCCGGTCGAGGGCGCGCCCGACTTCGATCCAGAATGCATGTTGTTGCGCGATGGGTGCTGAGCGCGAGAAGGCTGCGAGATGCGCGTAGGTGGAGTCGGCTCCCATCGGGCTTGGCGCCACCAGTTCTGCGTCGCCCCCGAGGTTCGAAAAGGTGCACGCGCCGCCGGTACCGGCGCTGCCCTCGAAGTGGGCTCGAAACGCATCCTGATCGGCGCTGACCCCCGCCAGCGTGGGGCTATCGACAAGTACGAATTCGAAGGGCCGATCCCGGGAATCTGAAGTGACGCAAGGTGCTTCCCAGAAGTAGGCCTCGAAGGGGGCGGCCACGAGCAAGGAAATGAAGTACTCGCGGAACTGAGCATCGCTGCACCAGGCCTCGATCACCTGATCGTATCGAAGTTGAATACTGTCGTGCAGCAGGGCGACGCGGCGCGTCCGTCCACCCTTGAGGAGTTCGATCTTTGTCGTGATCATCGAGTCCATCGTACGGCCCGGCGAGGCGTACGGCCCGGCCAGGCGGATCGAATCCGGATTACCCCGGCCCCCTCGAGTGCGCGTGTGCGACAAGATCCAGACACCGCGAGGGGCTCTGGCCTCGGGGCGCTCAGAGGCGTTGGATCGGTGCCCGCAGGGCGAGTGCGCGCATGAGATGCTCCGTGTCCACCTTATCCCGATCCTCGAAGTCCGCGATCGTGCGCGCTACCCGGCGCAGGGACTGAAGTCCCCGGGCCGAGAGTCCCTGGCGGCGTTCCGCCTGCCCCAGCAGGGTACGCGAACGGCCCGTCACTGGCGCCCAGCGATCGAGAGCCCTGCCATCCAGGGTGGCGTTGGGCTCCGTCTGACCGCGGGCAAGGCGCCGGCGGGCCGCTCGTTCGACGCCCTCGAGCAAGCGTGCCTCGCTGGTCGGATCGGTGTCGGTCGTCCCGACTGCACTGGGGGCCGGCCCGGTCGCTTCACTTGCGTCGGAACTCGTTCGAGTCAGCGCCATCAATCCGGGAGAATGAATCTCCACGCGCAGGTCGATGCGATCGATCAAGGGTCCGGAGATTCGGCTGCGGTACCGCTCGACTTGTGCCTCCGAACAGCGGCAGGGGACATGATCGTGACCCATGTAGCCGCATGGGCACGGATTCATGGCGGCCACCAGGTGGAAGCGGGCCGGCGCGCACATGCGACGGGTGGCGCGGCAAAGGTGTACGTCGCCGGTCTCCATCGGCTGGCGCAAGGCCTCCAGGGTCGTGCGCCGAAATTCCGGTAGCTCATCGAGGAAGAGCACACCGCAGTGGGCCAGGGTCACCTCGCCCGGCCCCAAGGGGACCCCTCCGCCGACGATGCCCGCGTCGCTGGCCGAATGGTGGGGCGCGCGAAAGGGGCGCTCGCCCGCCAGACCTCCGGGCCAGCGGCCGATCGCGGACAGGATACTCGTGATCGCAATCCGTTCCTCCAATGTGGGCTCCGGAAGCATGCGCCGAAGTCCCCGTGCCAGCATGGACTTGCCGGTGCCCGGCGGGCCGACGAGTAGAAGTGCGTGGCCACCCGCGGCTGCGATGGCCAGGGCCAGCTTGCCCGTCGCCTGGCCGCGCACCTCATCGAGTGATGCGCCCGTCCTGACAAACTCCGGGGCCCGCTCGGGTGCCCGGACCCGGGCGAGCCCGGAACCCGGCGCCGCAAGGTGACCCAGGACGGTGTTCAGGTGCTCGCCCGCATACACCTTCATCTCCGGGACGCACGCGGCTTCACGTGCGGTGGCGAGGGGCGCGACGATGCTCGTGATTCCCGAGCGGCGCGCAACCAGCGCTGCGGCCGTGCCCCCTGGAACACCGTACAGTCTTCCGTCAATCCCCAGCTCGCCGAGAAAGAGGGTGTCCTTCAGGAGGCGCGGATCCAGGTAGCCCAGAGCGCTGGCCGCTGAAAGGGCCAGCGGAAGGTCGAGGGCCTCGCCGGACTTCTTGCGCGCCGCTGGCACGAGGTTCAGGTACAGACGACCGGTCCTCACGCGCAACCGGTTCTCCTCGAGGGCCGAGATCAGCCGCCCGCGGCTCTCGCGAATGATCGGGTCGGGCAGTCCGGTGATCAACACCTCGCTGCGTCCCTTCTTCTGTTCGGCAAAGCGCCCCTCGACGGTGACCAGCTCGGCCTCGGTCCCGATCAGGGAGGCTCCCCACGCGCGCGCAGTCTTCACCTGAAGGGGACCACCGTCGTCGCCCCCAGTTTCAGGTCCGAGCTGTTTTTTTGGGGTGGCCGTCACAGACGGCGCCCCCATGCGCAGCCTCCCTTACCCGGGCCGAGCGTGGTTTGCTTGCAGCCGGAGCCCAGTTCGGCGATGCTGCCCGGTCCCAGGCGCCGGACGGGAAATATTCATGGATACCTACTACGACCCCAGCGATCTGAAGAAGTTCCCCGCCATCGCGGATCACGCGCCGGAGCTGGGCGAGAAGTTCTTCGACTGGTACAGCTCCGTGTTCGCCGACGGCGCGCTGACCGCGCGCGAGAAGTCCCTGATCGCCCTGGGCGTGGCACACGCGGTCCAGTGCCCGTACTGCATCGATGCCTACACCCAGGACGCTCTCTCCAAGGGCTGCGATACCGAGCAGTTGACCGAAGCCGTTCACGTCGCCGCTGCCATCAAGGGCGGATCGGCGCTCGTCCACGGCGTGCAGATGCGCGCCGTGGCCGACAAGCTGGGGATGTAGATGGGCGCCGATTCCCCGCGCGGGCCCACGATCCAGCCCACGCTCCTGCGTTCGGGCGCGGCGCTCGCTGACCCCGGCGCCCAGCTCGAGCTGCTCGATCAGGTGGCCGGAACAGCAGGTCTGACTGGCTTCGATCAGGCCCTGGCCCGATCGGGACTCGAGGAGCTGCACGCGGCTGGGATCGACGTCTTCCAGATCAATGTCGGTCGGGTTTGCAACCAGACCTGCGTCCACTGCCATGTGGATGCGGGGCCGGACCGGCGCGAGAACATGGACCGCGCGACCGCCGAGCTCTGCATGCGGGTGCTGGCCGCGACGGACATTCCCACCGTCGACATCACCGGGGGTGCTCCGGAGATGTGTCCGCAGTTCGAGTACCTCGTAACCGAATCGCGGCGCCTGGGCCGGCACGTGCTGGACCGCTGCAATCTGACCATCCTGCTGACACCCCGTTATGAGCACCTGCCGCGCTTCTTCGCCGACAATCAGGTAGAGGTCGTGTGCTCCCTGCCGCACTACCGCGGAACCGCCACCGACCGGCAGCGCGGCGACGGAGTCTACGAGGCTTCTCTCGAAGCCCTGCGCCGGCTGAACGCACTCGGTTACGGCTCGCCGGACACCGATCTGTCACTTGTCCTCGTCACGAATCCGGTCGGTGCCTTTCTACCGAGCGGGCAGGCATCGCTCGAGGCGGAATGGAAGCGCGAGATGAAGCGCCTGCACGGAATCGAATTCTCGAGCCTCTACTCGATCACGAACATGCCGATCAGTCGCTACCTTCAGTGGCTGCAGACCAGCGGCAACCTCGAAGAGTACATGCAGCGGCTGGTCGAGGCCTTCAATCCGGCAGCGGCAGCGGGGGTCATGTGCCGCAATACCCTCTCCGTCGGTTGGGACGGGCGATTGTTCGATTGCGACTTCAACCAGATGCTCGACCTCGAGGTTGGCTTCGGTGCACCGCGCCACCTGGCGGACTTCGAACTGGGCGCTCTCGCGCGGCGCAAGATCGTCACGGCGCACCATTGTTTCGGCTGCACGGCGGGCAGCGGGTCATCCTGTGGTGGGCAGATTGATGGCTAGCAAGGCTTCACTGTCCTGGTCGCGGGCAGGTGCCATGGCGCTCGCCCTGGCCGGCATCGGGTGTATCACGAACATGGATCCGGGCCCCGAATTCGGATCCGGGACCTTTCCGGACCGGCTCCCCGCGGGAATCCCGGAGACGGCTCCCCGGAGCTCGCAGCCGGCCACTGGACCGCAGTCGTCCACGGCTACGGGCGAGTCGATCGTCATCTGTGGCAAGGCGATCCCGATCGGTGTTCCGGTGGTGCTCTTCAGTGATCCGGACGGATACGACGCACGCCGGACGCGCGCGCACTTTGGCCCGGTCGACGCTGATGACGCGCCGCCGGTCGGCAAGCTGCGCTACACCCCGGGGCGCCAGGCCAGAAACGGCGAGCAACTCATCGAAGCGGGCAGCCACGACCTCCCTGCCCTGGCGCAGGTCGTCGATCAATTCGTGTTGCACTACGACGTGTGTGGCACCAGTGCCCGCTGCTTCCGAGTGTTGCAGGACCTGCGCGGGCTGTCGGTGCACTTCATGCTCGATATCGACGGCACCCTCTACCAGACTCTCGACCTGCGCGACCAGGCCTGGCACGCGAGCGCTGCAAATCCGCGCTCGATCGGAATCGAGATCGCCAACATCGGAGCGTATCCGGTCGGCAGCGCGTCCGAGCTCGATCGCTGGAGTGCTGTCGATGGGCGCGGTCTGCGCCTCGTCATTCCCGAACCATGGCGCGCGCGCGTGCGCACACCTGGCTTCGTGGGACGTCCAGCGCGCGGACAACGGGTGCGCGGGCCCATCCATGGCGACGAGTACGAGATGCTCGACTTGACGCCTGAGCAATACGACACCCTGGCGCATCTGAGCGCTGCACTCTGCCGCACCTTTCCGAAGATCCGGCCCGAAACTGCGCGGGATGCCGACGGCCGCGTGCGTACCGACGCCCTGGGACAGGCTGAGCTCGCGCGATTCGGAGGGATTCTCGGGCATCACCACCTGACCCGGCGCAAGATCGATCCTGGCCCGGCATTCAGCTGGGAGCCCTTTCTGGCGCGGGTTCGACGATTGATGGGGCGCGCCGGCGCGGACGCCTGACGGGTCTCACTCGCGGTTTTCCAGCGCGCGACGCAGGACACCGCCCGCGTCTGTGAGCCGCGCCCGGGCTCGGCTCGCGTTACATCCGCAGCTTGCCATCACGATCGCGACCTTCACTTCGCCGCCCGCCTGCTCCAGGAATTCGCCGGCTCGCTCGCGGGACACGCTCGCGATCGACTCGACCAGGCGCTCACCACGATCGACGAGCTTGCGATTGCCACGGGTGTTCACATCGACCATCAGATTGCCGTGGATCTTTCCCAGGCGCGCCATGCACAGGGTCGAGACCATGTTGAGCACCATCTTTGTCGCCGTGCCCGCCTTGAGGCGCGTGCTTCCGGCCAGCACCTCAGGGCCTGTCACGACCCTGATCGACACGTCGGCGCTATCGGGCACGGCCTGGCGCGGAACACAGGCGAAGAAGACCGTCGCCGCTCCACGCCGCCGGGCCTCTGCCAGGGCCCCATGGACGTATGGGGTCGTTCCGCCTGCTGTGATCCCGAAGACCACGTCCGCAGGGCCGACCGCGCGCGTGTCCATCTCCTGGCAACCCGCCGGCTCGGAATCCTCGGCTCCTTCGATCGCAGACAGCATGGCCTGCGGGCCTCCGGCCAGGGCTGCCTGCACGAGGTCGGGTTCCGTGCTGAATGTGGGCGGGCATTCTGCAGCATCCAGGGCGGCGAGCCTGCCGCTGGTGCCGGCACCGACGTAGATCAGCCGTCCGCCGCTCGCCAGCCGACGGGCGACCAGTTCCACGGCCGCGGCGATCTCGGTTCGCGCGGCGTGCACTGCCGAATGGATAGATTCGTCCTCGCGGATCATGAGCTCGACGCCGGCCAGGGCGGGAAGCTGCTCGAGTGCCTCGCTCGCCGGGTTGGCCCGTTCCGTGGTCAGGTGTCCACGCGCGTCAGGCATCGGATGGACCTCCGTCGGCCTGTCCAGCCGGGTCGGGCCGTGCGCCTCGCTTCTTGCGTGCGAAGTCTTCCGGCTGCCACATGCGTCCGCTCGCGAGGGTCAGACCGCCATCGATCACCATGCACTCGCCCGTGATGTACTCGGAAATGGGCGCGAGCAGGTGCAGGCACTGGGCCGCGACCTCATCCCGTTGCGCGAAGCGCTGCAACGGGATCTGTTGCCGGATGCGTGTCTCGATCTCGTCGCTCGGCCAGAGGTTTTTCTTGGCGCCATCCGATTGGAAGGGCCCCGGCGCGATGGCGTTGACACGTATTCCGTGCGGTGCCCATTCGGCCGCGAGGGTCCGGGTCATGGCGAGCACGCCGGCCTTGGCGCTGGCCGAGTGGACCACACCCGGCATCCCGGTCCAGGCGTAGGTTGCGACCACGTTGAGGATCGATCCCTTGCCCTGGCAGATCATGTGCCGGCCGAAGGACTTCGATGCATAGAACGTCCCATCGAGAACGATCCCGAGGACGGCGCGCCACGCGTTGGTGGAGAGTCGTTCCGCCGGGCAAACGAAGTTCCCGGCCGCGTTGTTGACCAGGATGTCGACCCTGCCCAACTCCTCGATCAGCCCATCCGCCAGGTCGCGCACCGCCGGCGCTTCGCGCAGGTCGACGGTTCGCGCGCGTACGTCCCAGCCCTCGCGCTCCGCCTCCGCCAGCAGCTCAGCGTGGTTCTCGGAACTGCGCGAGGCGATGACGACCCGGGCGCCCTGGCGCGCCAGCCCTCGGCTGATCTCGAGGCCGAGACCCGTGCCACCTCCCGTGACGACGGCGACCTGACCGGCGAAGGTGTCGGGCGGGAACCAGCGCGGGTCGTCCGGCGCTGGGCGCGGGCTGGGGCCGGAGGAGCCCTGGTCGGTCGGCTGGCCCGGGCCAGTGGGGGGGGTGGCGTCCATACCCGTAGAGAGTGACAGACGGCCCGGCGTGGGGGAAGTCGGGAGGCACGGCTCCGGCTCGGGATCCGATTCCGGATACGGTGTCTATCCCGGGCTTGGCTGAGGAATCCCGTGCGGCCTCGCATTACAGTATCGGGCCGCTTCACACCGCCCGCGAGAGTCCTCCGGGCCCAGCACACGATCGAAATTCATGCAAAGGCTCGAAAGCTACGTCGCCGGCCGCTGGCACCTGGGAGATGGATCCGCACGGGAACTCGTGAACCCCACGACCGGCGAGGTCGTGGCCGCGTGCGATTCCACCGGAGTGGACTTCGGCGAAGTCCTCGGGGCGGCCCACGAGCAGGGTGGCCCTGCACTGCGCGCGATGACCTTCGAGGCGCGCGGAAGGATGCTCAAGGATCTTTCGGCAGCCATTCACGAGCACCGCGAGGAGCTGATCGAACTCGCCATTGCCAACGGGGGCAACACGCGCGGTGACGCCAAGTTCGATCTCGATGGTGCGACAGGAACCCTGGCCGCCTATGCCCACTACAGCAAGGCCCTCGGCGACCGGCCCTTCCTGAGCGACGGTGATGGCTCCCAGCTCGGGCGCACCGCTCGATTCTGGGGGCAGCACATCCAGGTCCCGCGCCAGGGCGTCGCGGTACATATCAATGCATTCAACTTTCCCGCATGGGGCATGATGGAAAAGGCCGCCTGCGCCCTGCTCGCAGGCGTGCCCGTGATCGAGAAGCCCGGGACGCCCACGGCCCTGGTCGCATGGAAGGTGGCACGCATCGCCATCGACAGTGGCCTCTTACCCGAGGGCTCCTTTCAGTTCATCGCAGGATCGTTGGGCGACCTGCTCGATCGACTCGGTCCCCAGGACTGCGTGGCCTTCACCGGTTCGGCCCGTACGGGACTCACGATCAAGAGCAACTCCAACCTGCTCAGCCAGAACGTGCGCGTCAACATCGAGGCCGACTCGGTCAACGCGTCCGTGCTGGCCCCGGACGTGGACTCCTCCACGGACGCCTACGGCGAGTTCCTGTCGAACGTCGCCCTCGACATGACCCAGAAGACGGGCCAGAAGTGCACGGCCGTGCGCCGCATCCTGGTACCCGAGGATCGAGTCGAGGAGGTCGTCCAGGACCTCGTGGCCGAGCTCGCGCGCACCGCCGTCGGCGACCCGACCGACAAGGCACACCGCATGGGGCCGCTCACCAACGGCGCCCAGTTCGACGAGGTGCAATCCGGAATCCGCGAGATGATGGAGGCCGCCGAGGTCGCCTGCGGTGGTCCCGACAGCCTGCTCGACCAGGGCTGCTTCCTGGCGCCGACCCTGCTCGTCGCCCGCGACCCGCGCCACCCCGGTTTCCACGAAAAGGAAGTCTTCGGCCCGGTCGCGACGGTCTTGCCCTACGGCGGCCCGGCAGCCGAGGCAGTCGAGCTGGTCAACCTGGGCGGTGGGGGACTGGTCACGAGCGTCTACTCCAACGACGCCGACTGGTCCACGGAGTACATCCTGGGAGTCGCCCCGTGGCACGGCCGCGTCTGGGTCGGCAGCGACCGCTCCGCCGGCCAGGCCCTGCCACCCGGAATGGTGTTGCCCGGCATGGTCCACGGCGGCCCCGGACGCGCCGGGGGCGGCGAAGAGCTCGGCGCCGAGCGCGGCCTCGCCTTCTACATGCAGCGGGTCGCAGTCCAGGGCTTCAAGGGCCTCGTCGACGGGACTTTCGGCGCCAAGTAGTCTCTGCCGATCGCACGGATCGTCGGTGCGCAGCACCATCGACGAGCATGCCACGAACCGGCGCGCCGTCCGAGGCATCGTCCAGGACCCTCCACATCGGGTTGCGTCGGCGCCGCCCTTGCGTCACGATGGACCGTGCGACTTGCCTCTCGGGGACAACGGACGGACCCGATCGATTGCAGGCGTGCTCTCGCGATGTCCTCCACCCATTCGCCGCGCAGAATCGCTCCCGTCTTGGGGCTATTCATGCTGTTCGGCATGGCCTTCGCGACAACGACCTGGGCCCTGAGGAAAAGCTTGCCACCGGGCGAGGGGGAGTTGCTGGAGGGCAAGCTCGCGGCCTTTGTGGAGCAGGATGCGCTCCAACCATTCGACGTCGTCTTCCTGGGTTCGAGCCGGATCTACTTTGGTGTTTCGCCAGCGGAGTTCGACCGGCGCACGGCGGAGCTCGGGTTCCCGACCCACTCCTTCAACCTGGGGATCACCGGGCAAAAGGTGCACGGGGCCTATGGAGCCCTTCGAGCGCTCCAGGCCCGCAACCCACGCGGACTGAAGTACGTGCTGGTCGATCCAGAGACAGTCTCGCTCATGCTCAGCGAGCTTCCGCGGTTGATGGACGGACAGGTGTCTCTGCACGACATCGAGTCGTCGCGTCTGCTCCTCGACTACATCTGGAGTTCGGCCCTCGACCCTCGGGACAAGTTTGCCCGCAGCAGGGAGGTGCTCAGGGCCTGTGCCTACGATACGGCCAACCTTGGGCGAGGACTGCGAGGTGTGGACGCCCTGATGGGGCGCGCCACGGACCAGGAGCGAATGAAGTTCAGGATCGGTTCTCGGGCCGATGGTTTTCGCGCGAAGGATGACAATCCGAATCCGCAGGCTGCAGAAATGCACGTCCGGTTCCTGTCGAACCAGGGACGCTGGCAGAGGCAGATCTCGAGATTCCTTGGCGAACGGCCCGAGCGGGTGAGGCTGCACGAAGCGGGCCGCCCGCTCCTTACTCGGATTGCCGACCTTGCCCGTCAGATGGGGGCCGAGCCCATCTTCTTTCTCTCGCCCTCGATGGATCATCAGCTGTCATTGATCAGCGAGTACGAAGAGGGCCACATTCGCACGCTGTTTGCCTTCAACGATCCCGAACGCTTTCCGGAGCTCTACGAGACGGATGCACGCTGGGAGGCCAAGCACCTTTCAGCTGAGGGAGCGCGGCGCTTTTCGGCCTTGCTCGCCGAGCGGTTTACCGATTGGCTCGGCACCAGTCGAGAGAAGCCACATTGATCTTCACCGACCTGGGCTTCTTCCTCTTCTTCGGGCTGGTGTTCTGTGTGCACTGGGCCCTTCCTGGCAACCGCGGCCGCAAGGTCTGGCTGCTCCTCGCCAGCTACGCCTTTTATTCTCTCTGGGACTGGCGCTTCTTGTCGCTGATCCTGGTCTCCACGCTGGTGGACTTCGTCGTGGGGCGGCAGCTGGCCAGGACGACGGCCAGGCTGTCGCGGCGTCTATGGCTCTCCCTGTCTCTAGGGGTGAACCTCTCATTGCTGGGGGTCTTCAAGTACCTGGACTTCTTCCTCGAGTCGACGGCAGAACTGCTCGAGCTGATCGGATTCGAGCCACACATCCAGACCCTCGGCCTGATCCTCCCGGTCGGCATCAGCTTCTACACCTTCCAGACCCTGTCCTACTCGCTGGATATCTACTTCCGGCGCCTCGAGCCGGCTGACAGCCTGCTCGACCTGGCTACCTTCGTTGCGTTCTTTCCGCAGCTCGTGGCAGGTCCGATCGTGCGCGCATCCGACTTCTTGCCCCAGCTGAGGGCACGTCGCAACTTCCCGACGAAGTCCGTGCGCGCCCTGCTGGTCCTGTTCCTGGTCGGATTCTTCAAGAAGGCATGCGTCTCGGACAACATCACGACGTACGTGGATGCCCTCTATGCCGCGCCGGAGACCTTCGGATTCCTGACCTCGTGGATCGGGATGATTCTGTTCTCGGTTCAGATCTACTGTGACTTCTCGGGTTACTCCGACATGGCCATCGCGTGCGCGGGGCTGCTGGGGTACGAGCTACGGCTGAACTTCGACTTTCCCTATCTGCGTTCGAACATTCAGGAGTTCTGGCGCACCTGGCATATGAGCCTGTCGGCCTGGTTCCGGGACTACGTCTACGTCCCGTTGGGCGGAAACCGAGGCGCTCCCTGGTTCGTGAATCGAAACACCCTGATCACGATGTTCGTCGCCGGTGTCTGGCACGGTGCGGGCGCGACTTTTCTCGTCTTCGGTCTGGGCCACGGCGTGGCCCTCGTCGTCTACCGCGAGTTCCGGCGTGCCAGGCCCCAGCCGGCCCATCCGGGCAACCTCATGGTCTTCCTGGGTACAGTCGCGACCTTTCTATTCGTGACCTACATCTGGGTCTTTTTCCGCGCGCCTGATTTCGGTGCCGCTCTGACGGTCACCCGCAACATCCTCGGCCTCGGAAGCGTGGATTCCACCCATGTGGTGTATGGCCCGATCGCCGTCATCCTCACTCTCGCTCTACTGCATGCCTTCTCCGGCAGAAGAGTGCTGGCTCCGTACATCGAGCGTGCTCCCGCGTGGGTCTTCTCCGCAGGCTATGGAGTGGCATTCCCTGTCATGCTCAGTCTGATGAACGGAGCCGTCCAGCCCTTCATCTACTTCCAGTTCTGACCAGTCACGCGTCCGGAGATCGCGCGACTGGACGGGAACGAAGCGAGCTGACGATCGTCGCGCAGGAGGCCCTGGGACGGCCCACGGCCCCGTCCTCGTCGACCGCGGTGACCGCCGGTGCGGAGCCGATTGCGGAGTCGACGAGACCGTGTTCAACTGTGAGATCGATCCAGTTCGGCGCTGCCACCAGAGCTGCGCACACGTATTCCTCCACCATCACGTGCATCCGAAGTGGCCGACCATGGATTGCCCCGGAAACGCCAGGGCGTTCGTGAGAGGCAGGATGAGTCATCGGTTCCTTCCGAAGGAGAGCTGTCCCGTGTCCCGAAAGCAATACTCGCTTCTGGCCCTCGTCTGGATCGCCATTCTGGTCGGGCCCGCGACGGCTCAGGGCGTTCTGACGGTCCCCGGGCAGTACTCCACGATTCAGGACGCGATCAACGCGGCCCTTGACGGCGACACGGTCCTGGTCGCGCCCGGTTCCTACGTTGAGACGATCGACTTCATCGGAAAGTCCGTCACCGTTGCGAGCGTTGCCGGGCCCGATGTGACGGTGATCGATGGAAACAACCTGGGCGCGGTCGTCACCTTCAGCAGTGACGAGGGCCCCGATGCGGTTCTCTCGGGCTTCACGATCACGCGCGGGCTCGGGATCGATGCGGGCAACGGCAGGGGCGCTGGTGGCGTGCAGATTTCGGGGGCTTCTCCGACACTGTCGAATTGCACCATCGAGGAAAACCGCGGTGCATTCCACTACTCCACGGGAGGCGCCGGCGCCATGGAGTGCGATAGCGATTCCTTTCCAATGATCGTCGATTGCACTTTCCGCCGAAACTTCGGTGGAGGAGTCCCCGACGGAAACAGCAAGTATGCGGGCCCTGGGGCCATCCGATTGAGGCGATCGTCTCCCAGTATCATTGATTGCTTGTTCGACTCGAACGTCGGTGGTGACTGCGGAGTCGGTAGCAGCTGTGATAGCGGCGCCGGTGGAATCTCTGGTTCAACGGATTCCTCGCCCGAAATCTCCGGCTGCACATTCATTTCCAATGTCGGCGGATACGCTTCCGACGGTACCAGCGGCGAGGGCGGGGCCGGTGGGCTCTGGTTTCGAGGGGCCGGCTGCAGGCCCCGGATCGAGTCGTGCATCTTCGAGGCCAACGTGGGTGGGGCTGGCGGAGGTGGGGGCAGCGACACTGCTGGAGCGGGAGTGGCACAGTTCAGTTCGAGCAGTTGGCCCACATTCCTCAATTGCCAGTTCACTGCAAACTTGGGTGGGGCTGGCGGGCCGGGGCACGGCGATACGGCTGGTGCCGGAGCGCTGCAGTTCAGTTCGAGTAGCAGACCGACGATCTCTGACTGCACGTTCACCTCCAACGTGGGGGGCAATGGTGGTCCGGGGGGCAGCGATCAGGGCGGCAGCGGCGCGATCTGCTTGTCATCGAGCGCGTCGGCGCCGATCACTCGATGTACGTTCATCGGGAATCAGGGAGGCGATTGCTCGGGATCGAGCTGCCAGGGAGGGGCGGGGGCGATCGACATGACGTCGAATAGCTCAGCCCTCATTCGCGACTGCCTGATCAAGTCCAACAGGGGAGGGGTCGGTGGCATGGGGTCGAACGCGACCGGCGGGGCCGGGGCAATGGCCGTCAGTGGGGGAGCCGGCCCACGGATCGAGGGCACGATGATCCTGCGTAATCGAGGAGGGATCAGTGGTCCTGGAAACGCCGACCCGCAGTACGAGGGGCCCGGTGCGATCTCCATCACCAGCAGCGGGCACCCGACCATCACCGGCTGCATCATTGCATTCAACGTAGGTGCCGATGGAGCTACAGAGTCCGATTGGGGCGGAGCAGGTGCCTTACGCTGTAGCTCCAGTGGATCGCCCGTCGTCACGAACTGTACGATCGTATTCAACCGGGGAGGGACCTCTCTACGCCCCATCAGGGCGGGAGCGGGATCCGTTCAGTCCTACTCGAACGCACAGCCCTGGCTCACCAATTCAATCCTGTGGGGGAATGTTGGCGGGCGTCCTTACGCGAACGAGATCAGCGTCTCTTGCAACGGGACCTGCGGCCACACACCCGTCGTAACTCACAGCATCGTGGCCGGTGGTTTCGCCGGCGAGGGCAACCTGGACATGGACCCATTGCTGGCCAATCCGCACAACGGGGACTTTCACATCAGTTGTGCGTCGCCATGCGTGGATGCCGGGCTCAACGCCACCCCCGACCTGCCACTGACGGATCTGGATGGAGACGACAGGATCTATGGCAGGACAGTCGACATCGGAGCCGATGAGTTCGACGGCAAGTCCCTCGGTCTCAGCTACTGCCTGGCTGTCGCGAATTCGACGGGATCAGCGGCAGGAATATCGGCCGGTGACTGCCCCTCATTGGCCCAGAACAACTTCGTCTTGACCGCGGCCCCCGTGCCCAGCTCGGTCGGTATCTTCTTCTACGGAACCGGCACCGCGCAGGTTCCCCTGGCCAATGGCTTTCTCTGCGTGGCGGGATCCAGCTATCGCTTGCCGTCCGTGTTTGCGAGTGGCAACAGCATGGAGTACGCCCTGGACCTGACGACCGCGGCACCTCCCGGCGGGCCGATCACAGCCGGCTCAACCTGGTACTTCCAGGCCTGGTATCGCGATGGGGCGGCCGGCGGAGCCGGGTCCAATCTGACCGATGGCCTTTCCATCACCTTTGCACCCTGATTCCGCAGGCCCGTTGCCCGGGTCGTCGGCTGCGGACGGATCGTAGTCTGGCCCCGGCAGGTGCTGGCGTTCGGCGGTCGCCCGGGTTACGGCTCGAACGAGACCTCGAGCCCGCCCGTCAAGTTGGATCCGGCTCCGCCGGCCGCCCCATCGCGATACCAGGCCTGGAAATTCCAGGTCGATCCTCCGGTGATGGGTGTGACCGTGAGATCGAGGGTGCGCGTCAACAGTCCTCCAGTCGATTGCGACGGCGGTAGTCGTCGGACCGCGCCACCCACACACCGAAAGCCGTCAACGAACGGCATCTGGATCTGGTTATGGCCGTAGAAGAAGAGTCCGGGAGTCCCGGGGATTCCCTCCGCGACGATGGTGAAGCTGTTGTCTGCAACGGAGGCGCAGCCGCGCGCGCTGATCGACGCGGGAATTCCACTGGAGTTCGCCGTTGCAATGCAGTACGGGCTAGCGTCGGGAACGCGGACTTCATCGGCCCCGATGTCTACCCCTTCCCCGATCAGCCGAAAGTCGCCGTCCAGGTCACGGTTCGGCACGGTCGGCTCTTCGCGGGTGCCCACGTCGATGGCCGGCGAGCCACAAGCCAGGTGGAAGTCGCCTCCGGCCGCGTCCCGGAATTCAGGGTCGGCGCCAAAGTTGCCGCCAGGGCCGCCCGATCCCGACGAACCGACGATCGAGTACATGATGATCGGAGGAGGTGGATCGTCGAATCGGTAGTCGGGGTCTCCAGCGCCCGAACCGACGTTGCCCCACATGATCGAGTTCATGATGCGCACACGCTCACCCGTAGAAGTCGAACATTGGAAGCCGCCAGCGCCGGAAGTTGTCCCGGCGCCGCCGATGTTGGCAGTGAGGGTACAGTTCGTGATCGCCAACGCATTGGTCCGAACACGGATCCCGCCTGCGCCCCCCGTATCGCCCGAGTCCGGGCCGGCATCCCCGCCGCGGTTTCCCACAACAAGGCAACTGGTGATCTCACAGCCAGGGCGGACACTACGGGCGTATATCCCGCCTACCCCGCCTCTTCCGTTGCCGGATCCCAGCTCGTCTCCACCGATGTTGTTGCGGATCGTACATCGATCGACTCGCGCGGTTGTGGAGTTGATATAGATGCCGCCGTCCCCCGCGTCGCCCGATGGAGTAACGTTGCTTCCGCCCACATTGCCCTCGATCAGGCTGTCGACGACAAGCGGCCCGTCGAGGTGGGTAGACGAATGTAGCACGATGCCCCCTGTGCCTGAATCGACGGCAAACGGAGAAGCGGCTGCCTTGCCCCCGAAGTTCTCCCGAATCACACAGTCACGGATCACCGGAGAGATGCCCTCTGCCGATATGCCTCCCACGCCAGCGGAGAGGCTGTCATCGGGAGCTATTCCGCCCCCGCCCCGATTGCCAAAGATGACACACCGCTCGAGCGACGGAACGTCAAAGAAATTCGAGCCGCTGTATCCGACCCCGCCGCACCCCGCGTCGACGTGTGGGCAGCCAGCAAACCACGAGGCGCCCTCGTTGTTCTGGATGATGCAGTCGACGATCCCCGGGCTGGCACGGTCACAGGTGATCCCGCCCGCCTCGAGATCGAGAGTGGTGGGATTCAGGGTGCCGAGGCCATTCTGAATCGTGAATCCCTCCAGGCGAGCCGCGGAACCCAGATGGACTGTAAACCGCACAACGGTGCCCTGCTGGTTCCCGTCGATGATCGTCACGTCCGGGCCGTCCGTACTCCGGATGACGACCTCCTTGCCCATGTAGTCAAGATTCTCGACGTAGGTTCCGGGTGAGACGGTAATCGTGTCGCCGTCCGACGCTGCGACGATGGCGCCTTGAATAGTAGGGAACTGACCCGGGACAGTCCGGTCCGTTGGCAGCGCCGCAGCAGTAAGAACAAGGCACGCGCAGGTATGCAGCAACATGAGCGTTGACTCCGAGCAGAGTGGGTGCCGGCGTTCGCAGCCGTCGGTGCCAGGGAGCCCGCATGACCCCCAACACAGTGCTACACTACTCCGAACTCCCGTATTCGTCGATGGGGACGCTGTCGGGGGGCCGCAGGGAGTGGGGCTGTTGGCCTGTTTCGATTCGCGCACCGACGCCCTTTGCACCCTGATTCCACAGGACCGCTGCCCGGGTCGTCGGTTGCGGACCGATCGTAATCTGGCCCCGGGCGGGTGCTAGCGTTCGGCGGTCGCCTGGGTCGTGTCCGTGTGGGACGAGCCGGTGATCTTGCCGAAGAGCGAGCGTTCGTGGTCCAGGAAGACCTCGAGCTGGACGCCGCGTGGCACCACAGCTTCGAAGCGGCTCAGCCCACCGCCGCAGCTCCCGCCGAATGAGCCCGCCTGGACGGTCGCGCCGGTCTCCCGGTCGAGGATGCGCAACTGGGGAGACTTTGCGCAGGGCCGGAATGCGAAGTACTCCTCGCCCGCCTGTCCGTAGAAGACGACGCCCGGGTCGACGATGATCTTGTCGTTCTCTACCCGATACTCGAACTCGGCGCGCAGGGGGCCGCCCCATGCGACGGTCACCTTGGCGTCGGCCTCGACGCGGATCGGATGCATGCGACCGGCACGGATGCTGACGCTCTCGTCGCCCGCCACGGCCAGGCCACTGACCAGCCGGTAGTTGCCCGTCGGAACCTTGACCGGCCCCGGCCCTGCGGCCAGGTCGAAGGACAGATCGCCGTCCTGGATTATTGCGGCGCGCAGCTGGCCCTGGCTGATGAAGGTCGTTCTGGCGTCGATCCAGCCCGTTGGCCCATCGAAGGGTGTGACCTGGATTTCGCGCGCGTCATCCAGGATGTCGACGTGGAGCAGAGCATCGTTCAGGCGGATGACGCGCGACAGGACCGTCGCGGCGGCAGAGTCACCGATCGCAATGGCGTCGGTTCCGAAATCGGCGAAGTGCCCGTTCCCGTCCTGATCGAAGAGGCGCAGCATCTGGCCGCGAATGCGCGCCACCAGACAGCCGCTGCTGGTCCATTGCCAACCCTCGACATGATGGCGGAAGTTGACCACGAAGCGAAAGGTCGTGGCCTCGGTTGGCTGGCCAGAGAGCACCACGCGTCCGCCCTGGCCGCTGAGGCGTGAGTCGACCTCGCCGTCGCCGTCCGTGTCGATTCCAAGCTCGCCGCGCTCGCTGCGGTCGACCGTGAAGCTCGCGCCGCGCAGCTGGATGGATTCCCCGACGTCATGCCAGGCCTCGGAGGGCAGGAAGACATCCGCCTTTGGCGCGGGGCGCTGGAAGAGCGTTCCGCGCTCCTGGGCGCCGACGGTTCCGCCGAGCGCGCAGAGGACGATGACACGGACGGAGTTCAATCGAGGATTCCGGCGAGGGGGATCACGGCCGTCAAGGGGGAGGGCGCCGATGTCGGGGGGGGGAGACCCGGCCGGTTGCCGCCGGGGCGCGTCATACTAGCAGCCGGTCGGAATATTGGCGATCCGACCCGAGTGGATCGATCGCGGTGGTCGGAACAGGGTCTGCGGTTTCCGTACTCGGTCGCGATGAGGTGCCGTCCAGTGGCCCCCAGCAGGTCTTTCGATGGTCCGTGCTGCTCGGGTAAGAGGCACGTATTCTTCGGAAGTTGCCATTGCGGGGAACCTGAGGCTGGTCAGCGTCGTCTTCAAAGCCTGGACCAGACGGGACCTCAAGCAGGGCCTGGTCATAGTCCGGACGAAACGCCTTCCCCTTTATTTTTGGGGTAGGGTCGTGTTCTGGGCTTTCAGAACACGGGCGCCCCGTCGAGGGAGGAAGATGGGGCGCCTTTTTTTACCTGTCGCCGTGCGCGCTGGTTCCGGAACGCTCCCGGTAGTTGTTCCACCAGTCCGTCCAGGCCTTGCTCGTGCGTCCCACGCGTTCGCCGGCGAGTTGCTCCAGAGCGCCCCGAACCGCTCGCCGTTCCGTGCTCACCTGCTGCACGCTGATGACACCCACGTCGGTTACCTGACCTTCGACGAGGACATTGAGCTGGGGATCCGCGACGGCCTGGCCCTGGGACACCTCGACGTCGAAGTCCTGCAGGTACGCGGCCTGCCTGCCGACGAAGATGTTGGAGTGAGGAACAGCCATCCCCTGGGCTCCTTCGAGAGTGGCGAGCCTGGCGATCAAGCTCGGGACGGCTGCCGCGTAGCCCATGTGCCCGAGGGCCTGGGCCGCGTGAACACGGACCTTGCTCGAGGTCGATCCCTCCAGCGCGCGTACGATGGGTGAGACCAGGCCCGGTTCCCGGGCCGCGCGCAGGGCGGATTGGGCGCTCGCCCGTACGTCATTCGATGGGTCCAGCACGGCGCGCTGCAGCAAGTCCGGTAGGTGCGACCCGGGGAAGCGCTGACCGAGGGCGAAGGCTGCCCAGCTGCGTCGGGCCGGGCTCGAATTCAGAAGGTCATCGCCCAGGGCGGTCCGGGTGCCCTCGCCATCCGCGTGCCCGGCAAGTTGCTGCACGCACAGGTCGCGCATGGCCGGGGACGCAGCGGAACCATATTCAAAGATCGGCTCGAGGGCCGTGCGCGCATCCGGGTCGCCCGGGACGGCGGCCGGTAGGGCGAAGCGGAAGGCGTGTCGCTCGAGAGTTGATGAGGCGCAGGTCCGCGGCGTCTCCACGACCGAGTCATCGACCATGCCCGCGTCGGAGTTGATCAGGGGGTCCAGGACTTGCAGTGCCTCGAGGATCAATCCGTTGCGCAACATCCAGTCCGCAAACTCACAGCGTTGTGCGGCCGGGGCATCGTCGCGGAGGCGAGAGTCGAGGCGACGCATTTCCGCCAGGACCTCGCGCTCCAGCCGCATGGTCTCGATCGACCAGGGCGCGGGGGCCCATGCGCCGCCCTGCTGGACTTCCCAGACCCCATCGGACTGGCGCGCAACGGTCCGGACCGTGGCGCCTCCCTCGAGGGTGAAGATTCGCTTGAGAGCCTTCTGGGACTCGTCCGGGAGGGGCGTGCTGGCCGAGCCATGGGCCGTGCCGCCAGCGGTGGACAGGGCCAGAACCAGGCCCGCCAGGGCGCCGACCGGTCCGCTCGCCTTTCGTCGTGAAGGGATTCTGGGCGAATGCGATGCTGCCTGCATGGGTTTGGCCTCTCAGCTCGGGTACACCGGGGTTGGCATTCACGCGTCTGCCGAGGAGTACCCCTACCTTATGGATCGGTTTCGCCCGCGCCGGGGCCGAACCTGGCCGGAGGCCCCAGAATGAGCTGCAGGGCCCCATCGGCGGTACTGCGCCATGGGATCGCCAGTTCACGGAGCAGGCCCCTGGTAGGAACTTGCGAAGCGCGACTGATCCATGCCTGGCGTGGCCTCAGGCGCCGCAAGAGGGCTTCGGTCTCCCTTCCGTCCGCCCCGTGGTGTGGCAACAGGACCAGGCGCACCGGTCCTTGCAGCTCACCCCGGCGCAGCAGGTGCGCCAGGCCAGCGGCCTCCGCGTCACCACACAGGACCAGCAGTTCATCGCCCCAGCGCACTTCCAGGCTACGCGAGCCTTCGTTGCCCGGCGAGCTCTGGCCTCGCAGCAGGTCGAGCTGCAGGGCCGCGGTGCGTGTCGGCAGCTGGGTTCGTCCGCCTTCGAGGTCTAGCCGCGCGGGCACCTCGATTCCGCTGACGTCTGATCCGGCCCAGAGCCTCGGCACCCAGCGGCGGGTCAACCACGGCAATGCGGAGGTGTGGTCTCGGTGGTCGTGCGAGACGACGAGGTTCACCTCGGTCGACTCCCATGCGCGCAGGAGGGGAGCAATCGCCTCCCTCGCGATCGACGGCCGATCGCGCGAGCCCGCATCGAAGATCCAGCAAGCCTCGCCGGGTGCGCGCAGAATCACAGCGGTCCCATGGCCTACATCGAGTGACACGACCTCGAGTGTGCGCGCGGCTGTGGTCCACGGGAGCCATAGGCCACCGAGCGCGGCCACGACGGCGCGCGCGATCCGGTCCGTGACCCGTCGCCCGGCAGCGTGGTTTGCGGCGAGCCAAAGCGTGGCAGCGGCCAGGGCTACGAGCAGCCAGAATGGTCGCGGAGGAAGCTGGGTCGGGGTGCCCGGAAGCCGGTCCAGGGCGTTCAGGAGAGCCAGCAGCCCGTGGCCTGCGAGCTCGACCCAGGAGCGCAATCCGTCGAGGGGCACCAGGGTCCAGACGGAGGCACAGCCCATGAACAGGATCAGCGGCGGCAGGATGAGTGGCATCGCCACGAGACCCCAGGGAGACCATTCGCCGAAACTGCACCAGGTGATGGGCAAGGTTGCGACGACCGCGACGAACGAGGCCGCCGTACTCGAGACGACAAGATTGGCTACCCACTCCGCCGGTATTCGCCACCAGGCCGCACGGGGGTGGCCCGTGGCGCTGGTCGAGTGCAGTGGTAGATACACCTGGCGCAGATTCATGCCGAACTTGCGTGCTCCAGCGTAGCCGACAACCAGACCGAGGGTGGCGGCGTAGGAAAGTTGTACGCCGAGGCGACCGGGCGCGGATGGGTCGGCCAGGCACTCCAGGAGAAGGGCAAAGGCCCAGAGATGCAGGGCCTTTGGTCGGCGTCCGATGCGCTGGCCCGTGGTCGGAATCCAGCGTGCGAACTGGGCCAGGGTCAGGGCCCACGCCGCTCGTACGACCGGCGGATTGCCGCCGGCCAGGGGTACGAAGAGCCAGACCAGAAGGGCCTGGATCAGGACCGGCGAACAGGCCCCGCGTAGCCGGACGAGGCGCAGCAGGCTGTTCAGTCCCCAGGCGATCAGGGTGCCGAGTGGCTGGGCGACGAGCCAGCTCAGCAGGCCCACGTGCAGGCCGCTGAGGCTCAGTACGTGGCGCGTGCCCGTGCGTGTGAAGAGGTCGGAGGCCGATGTCGACCAGGCGCCGCGGTCACCGAAAAGGAGTGCGCGATACAGATTGCGCGCCGACTCCGAATCCAGTCGATACGCGCGTCGCAGGCCGGCCTGGCGCATTCCGGAGATCCACTCGTACCAGTGGCCCATGGTCGATGGGGGAGCACCAGGCGCGCGCACCAGGTCATCCGGCGCAACCCGGATCCAGGCGACGTCGGGGTGGCGGGCGAAGGTCAACGATGGCCGTGCACCATCCGGGGGGCGAGCCCGCAGCACGCGACCCGCGCCCGACAGGACCGAGACCGTTTCGCCGGCCGTCACACTTCCGCGCGCGAGCCGGAAGATCTCGAGCCGGTCTCCGATGCTGCCGCGCGTATCGTCACGCGAGCTTCCGTGGGATCGCCAGCGGCCCTGCACCACGGGCGACCCGGATCCGCCGATCAGCGCTCGGACCTGGCCCGTGGGGGCCGTACCACAGGGGGGCGGTGTAGCCTCGATCGGCCGATCGGCTCGCATGCAGGCCGCCAGTCCGATGAGGGGCGGCAACAGGTAGCGTGTGGGGGAGGCGCGGGGCCAGGTCCTGCTGCGCGCGTGCACGCTGCACGCGAACGCCAGGACCGCGCTGACGACGAGCCACGCCAGGGACGGGGTCGACCCGAACGTGCCCCACAGGCTGCCCAGGAATGCCGCTCCACATACGGACAAAAGGAATCGGGGTGTCGGATCCGTGCCGTCCTCGCGCCACTCTGGCGCCAACTTCCCCGCCCTCTCCCACACCCCAGAGGGACCGCGCCAGCCCTCTTTGGTTGCAGTGTTCTCCATGATTCCACGAGGGCGTAGAATCTCCCGTCTGCCATGTCGAATTCCCCGTCCAGCTCCTCGGGCCCCTCCAGCCCGGGGTCCCGCGATCACGGCGCCAGTCACGCTCTGTTCCCGGGCACCTTCGATCCCGTGACCCTCGGACACCTCGACGTGCTCGAGCGTGCGCTGGATCTGTTCGGTCGGGTGACCGTGGCGGTTGCCCAGCATCACTCCAAGGATCAGCTCTTCGACCTGGAGCAGCGCCAGACCATGTTGCTCGAGGCGACCGAAGGCTGGGCCGGCGTTCAGGTCGTGACCCTCTCAGGCCTCCTGGTCGACGGGTGCCGTGAACTCGGTGCCAGCGTGATCGTCCGCGGAGTACGTAGCGCCTCTGACCTGGACTACGAGCGGCAGATGGCCCTGACCAATCGCGCCATGGCCCCCGATGTGGAGACGGTATTCTTGCTCACTGCTCCGGAGCGCGAGCACATCTCCAGCACCCTCGTGCGCCAGATCGCGCGCATGGGTGGCGACGTGTCGGGCTTTGTTCCGGCCGCCGTCCAGTCCGCCCTGGCGAGCCACCCCTCGATTCGAGAGACCCGATGATCACTGAACGACAGGTCGTTTCCACTTCCGGAGCCCCGGCCGCCATCGGTGCCTACAACCAGGCCATCGTGGCCGGCGGCATGGTCCATTGCTCAGGCCAGATCGGGCTGCACCCGGAGACTGGCGAGATGGTCTCGTCCGAAGTTCGCGCCCAGGCCCAGCGCTGCCTCGAGAACCTCGGCGCCGTGCTCGAGGCCGCGGGCTCAGGCCTGGAGCGGGTCGTGAAATGCAACGTCTTCCTGGCCGACATGGGGGACTTTGCGGTGGTCAACGAGGTATACGCGACCTTCTTTCCCGATCCGGCGCCGGCGCGCGCCTGCGTCGAGGTCGCGCGCCTGCCCAAGGACGCGCGCGTGGAGATCGACTGCGTCGCCCTGGTCGGCTGACGAGCTCGCGGCACCCCTTGGGGCCCGAGTAGGTCGTGCGGTTTGCGGCGGGTGCCTGGAGCGATAGCGCACTCTTGCGTGTTCCGGCGCCCTCCGAGGCCGCCAGTGGACCCCAGTGGCCCCTGGTGGCCAGTGCGGGACCCCGGACCCGAGGCTCGCGGCGATGGAACGGGATTTGCACTGTCCCCGGGGTCCGGGACACGCCCGCGAGTCCGCGCATCGTCTCGCGGTCCGTGTCCGGGGCAGGTAACCGGATCCGTCACGGGCGGGCAAGCTTAGACGGGTCCACCGGGGACGGCGCCGGCTCCATGAGCCGGCGCCGCCTCGCTTCCCTGCCCAGCGACCCGGGCTCCGATGCGGCCGGCCGGGCCGAGCCGGTTACAATGTCGGGCGTGACTCTCCCCGCCCTCCCCTTCGAAGATCGTCCCATCCCCGAATCGGGCCCCACCCCGGGGACGGCCCGGTAGTCCGATGGATTTTCTCTGGGTGGGCCTCGGTGCGGTCGTCGGTGCGCTCTCGCGCTACGGCATCTACATCGCACTGCGCACCTTTGCCGGCCGCGCGGTTCCCCTTGCAACCTTGGCCGTCAACGTCGTCGGTTGCCTGGCTGTCGGAGCCTTCGTGGCCTGGAGCCGCAACCTGCCGAGCCCGTCGCCCAACCTGCGCCTGCTCGTCGTCGTGGGATTCCTGGGCTCGTTCACGACGTACTCCGCTTTCGGTTTGGAGACCCTGGAGTACCTGCGCGCGGGCCAGACCGGGCGCGCTTTCGCGCTCGTTACCGCCCATCTAACCCTAGGTCTGGGCGCTGTTTGGCTCGGTCTGAAGGCCTTTGGCTGACGACTCGGCAAGAAGCTGAAAACAGTCGGGCCCTATTTGCGTACTTGAAGCGCTGTCGCCACCAAGGCCAGGAGTCCTCCATGTTATCGCACCTCTTGCTATTGACTGCTTGCCTACCTTCCCTCGTGGAGGAAGCCGACGAGCGGTACAAGTTCATCCTGGGCTTGAGCCGCCAGGGAATGCACGAGATGGTCGTGCGTGAGGCGCAGGGATTCCTCGCTGCGCACCCCGATCACGAGCGCGCCAAACACGCGCGATACTGTCTGGCCAATGCGCAGTTCGATCTTGGACAGCACGCACAGGCGCGCGAACACTACAGTCAGCTGGCGGGTCTGAGCGAGCGCAACGGTTTCGATTTCGGACCGGAGTCTGCATTCCGACTGGGTCGTTGCGAGCTCGAGGAAGGGCGCCTCGCGCCCGCAATCGCGGCCTTCCAGAGCGCGCTGGAGTCCGACCGTGACTACCTTGCAGCGCCGGCCCATTACTTCATGGCCGAGGCCTTCTTCCGCGGTGACGACTTCGTGGCGGCGGAGCCGCACTACGATCAAGCGCGGCGCCTCGACGCCGAGGCCTATGGGCGCGACGCGGAGTACGGCCTCGTCTGGTGTGCGTTCCGGCGCGAAGCGCACGGCGAGGTCGTCCAGCGCGTCAATACATTCGTGCCGAACGTGGACCCGGAGCGGCGCGGCGAATTCTGGTTCCTGGCCGGCGAGGCCCACCTCGAGCTGGGTCAGGCCGAGCAGGCGCTGGTCGCGTACGCCAAGGTGAATGGGGGCGACTACCAGGACGATGCCCTGCGCGGTGCCGGCTTCGCCGCCGCTGAACTCGAGCGTCACGCGGATGCCGCGCGCTCGTTCCGGCAGTTGCTCGACGCCTTTCCGCGCAGCCCGCACGCGGCCGAGGCAGCACTGCACCGCGGCGTGCACCTGTACCAGAGTGGTGACGCCGAGGCTGCGGAACGCGCCCTCGCCTTGCCGTTGATCGCCGACCAGCCCGAGGCCGCCCTCTGGCGCGCCCAGGCCCAGCGAGCCCTGGGCCGGAACGAGGTCGCCCTCGAGACGCTCGATCGCGTGGGAACGGAGGGTGCCAGTCCCCAGGTTTCGGAGCGCCTGCGATCCTTGCGCGGTGAGATCCTGCTCTCCCTCGGCAGGAGTGACGAGGCGGCGCGCGCATTCGAGCAAGCGGGATCCGAGTACGCCCTGCACGCCGCGGCCATCGCCGAGCTGCACGCGGGTCGATACGGGCAGGCCGAGCGTCTGGCGCGCGGATTGCTCGCGGAGGAGTCCAACACCCAGTACCGCGCCCAGGCACAGTTGACGCTGTCCGAGGCCCTGTTCGAGCAAGAGCGTTACGACGATGCGCGCTCGGAGTTCGAGGTCGCCCTGGGCTCGAACCCGTCCGATGCGGACCAGGCGCGCTGTCGATCGCGTATCGCATGGTGCCTGTTCTTCGCTGACGACTACAGCGCTGCACGGGCGGGCTTCGAGCTGGTGGTGGAGCGCCATTCCGATGCGGAGGAGTCCGAAGAGGCCCTCTTCATGGCGACTCGCTGTGCGGAACTGGACGGGGATGGACCGGGTGCAGCCCAGCTTGGTCGCGCCTACCTGGAGCGCTTTTCCGCTGGACCCCACCGGCACGAGATCTTCCTGAGCTTGAGCCGCCTCGAGCCCGATCAGTCCCGGGGCTTGCTCGAGCAGCTTCTCGCGGAGGCTCCCGCGCAGGAGATTTCGGTCCAGGCGCACTTTGCTCTGGCCGAGCACTTGAGCGGATCCGAGGAGTTTAGCGTCGCGGTGCCACACTACCGGCGCGTGCTGGAGCTGGACGCTGACGCGGACACGCGACCGCGAGCGGCCTACGGCCTGGCCTGGTCCCAATATAATGGGGGTGAATACGGGGCTGCGGCCGCGCAGCTCGGCACCTTTGTCGACGACCAGCAGGTGGACGGCCAGGTTCGAGCGGCCGCCCTGGAATTGCTCGTCTGGTCGGAGGGCGCGGCGCAGCGACCCGACCAGGCCTATACGGCCTATCGCAAGTTCCTGTCCCTTTGCGACGACGAAACGCGCCGCTTCGACGCGGCCAATGTCGTGTGTCAGGCCCTGGGCGGTGAACAGCGCTTCGACGATGCGCAGCGCGTGTGGTCGGCCCTGCTCGAGTCGGTTGGAGAGCCGACCGTCGCCGTGGCCATCTGCGTCGAGCAATCCTATCTCGCCCTGGAAAAGGCCGAGCCGGATATCGCAGCGGCCCACGCCCGGGCGGCACATGAGTTCGCACCAAACGACCCGACCCTGGCGGAAGCACTCTTCTTTATCGGCGAGGCGTACTTCGATGGTGGCGCCATGGGCAAGGCGATCGAGGTTTACGAACTCGCGGCCATCCCGCAGGCGCCAATCCTTTGCGAGGCTCTGTACAAGCAGGGCTTTGCACAGCTGGAAGCCGGGCAGCCGGCGGCAGCAGCGACCGTGTTCACGCGCCTGATCGAAGAGCAGCCGGACTGCGCCCTGGCGGGCGAGTCACGATTCCTGCTCGGCGAGGCATACTTCAGGCAAGGCCAGTGGGACGACGCTGTGGCGAGTCTCGAGACCATGCGCAAGACTGCGCGTGGTCACGCGGCCCTGCCGAAGGCGCTCTTCCGACTCGGGGTCGCGTACGGAGAGCTCGAGGACTGGGACGCTAGCAACCGGATCCTGTCGGAGCTGGCCCAGAATCACGCGGGATTCGAACACCTGATCGAGGCTGAGTTGTGGCGTGGTCGCGCCCTCTGCCAGCTGGGCCGGGAGCGCCCTGCGCGCGCGGCGCTGGGCCGGGTGCTCGAGGGCGACAAGGGTGTCTTTTCGGCGCGCGCGCGGCTCGAGCTGGGGCAGCTCGCGTTGACCCGCGAAGATCATGACGGTGCACTCTCCGAGTTCCTGAAGGTGGCCGTGCTCTATGCGTACGAGGATGAGGTCTCCGAGGCGCTCTTCCGCGCCGGCGGGGTGCTCGAGTACCAGGGCCAGAACGAGACAGCGCGCCGACAGTACGACGAGTTGATCAGCCGCTTCCCGAAGAACAGATTCGCCGAACTCGCGCGTGTGCGCGTCGGCGAGTTGACGCAGCGATGATGAGAAGCTGGAGGGCTTCATGACAATGCTTTCGATCCCGACCCCGGCCGAGCCGGCTGCCCAGGCGACCATGGAGTCCATGCTCGACCTGGCCATGGCCGGTGGACCGCTGATGATTCCGATCGCGGCGTGTTCGGTGGTCGCCCTCGCCTTCTCGGTCGAGCGCTGGTTACGCCTACGACCCGCCTATCTGGGGACTGCGCGCTTTGGTCGATCCGTGGTAGCGGCCGTCCAGGACACGGGCGTCAGCAGCGCCATCGACCTCTGTGAGACGAAACGGTACCCGCTCGCACGCATCCTGCGAGCCGGGCTACGGCGTGCAAAGGACCCGTTCCTGGCGCGCGAGAAGGCTGTCGAGGACATGGCGGCGGGCGAGGTGAAACGACTCTCGGCCAACCTGCGCCCGTTGCTTCTGGTGTGGTTGATCGCTCCACTCCTGGGCCTGCTCGGAACAGTCTGGGGCATGATCGAGGCCTTCTCGGAGATCGCCACGGAAGCGGGGCTAGGTCGCCCCGAGCTCCTGGCTACCGGCATCTACCAGGCCCTGGCCACGACCGCCGCCGGGCTCGCCGTCGCGATTCCCGCTGTCGTCGCGCACCACTACCTGAAGGGCCGTATCGAGGCCTTCGCCCGGCGAAGCGAGGATCTGTACCGCGAGCTGGACGAGGCCATGAGCGGGGGCGCGGCCTGATGCAGATCCGCGACTCGGAGGGCACCGAAGACCTGGCCCTCAACATGGCGCCGATGATCGACATCGTGTTCCTGCTACTGATCTTCTTCATGGTCTCGACCACATTCGTCGACCGGGAGAAGCAGATGGACATCGAGTTGCCCCTGGCTCAGAGCGGCGAGAATCCGGAACGGGAGCCCGACGAGGTCGTTATCAACGTGGCGCGCGACGGGCGCATCTACCTTGGCAAATCGGAGCTGCCTCAGGACGATCTGCTGGCCTCCCTCGAGCATACCGCGCGTCAGGACCCGGAGACTCCGGTCACCATCCGGGGTCACCGCGAGGCCTTTCATGAGCACGTGGTCGCGGTCATGGACACATGCCGGCGCGCAGGCCTTACCAACCTGGGCATCATGACGGACGATCTATAGCCCGTGTCAATCATGAACACACGGACCGCCCGGAACAGCAGCAAGTAGTGATCAAGCACCTCGGCAAGAACCTGACGATCGTCCTGGCGTTGCTCGCCGTGGGGTTCCTCGTGGCCTGGCTGCGCTTTCGGCCCTACCTGGGAAGCGAGGGGCGCTTCTCCGACGGCGTCAAGCAGTACGACGTGGACGGGGCGGACGAGGTCCGTTACGCCGTCTGGGCGCCGCGCAAGGAGGTCACCGGGGAAGTCAACTCGGACGGACGTGAAGGCCGTCTGAGCGTGTCGCCCGATGGTCGCTTTGCGGTGTTTGGCGTCGGTGAGCGCGGGCTCGGTTGCGACCTCTACATCGCCGAGATGGTGGGGGGGGAGCCGCGGGATGTGCGCCCCCTGTCGGAACTGAACAGCTCGGCTGATGAGATGGCGCCCTGCTTCGGCCCGGACGCCCTGTGGTTCGCCTCGGACCGGCTCGGCACCCTGGGTGGGCTCGACCTGTGGCGCGCGCCCTACGCTGCGGGAAGTTTCGGTACGCCCGAACACGTGAATGGCGGCGTCAACTCCACGTCTGACGACACGGATCCCGCGCCGCTCGTCGGAGTCGAGGGCTTCGCTTTCTCTTCCAACCGTCGGCGCGGCCTGCGCGACGACCACGATCTGTACCTGGCTCGGCCCCAGGTCGATCCGGAGGAGTCCGCCCAGGGCTGGACCGTCGAGGGCATGGAGGCCCTGAACTCGAACGCGGACGACCGCGACCCCGCCTTCACGCGCGATGGCCGATGCATGTTCCTGGCCTCGGATCGTGCCGGCGCTCCCGGTGATTTTGACCTCTACCGCACCGCCATCGGGCTCTGGTCCGGCCAATCCTGGGCCAAGCCCGAGCCCCTGCTCGGCGTCAACTCGGACGCGAGTGAGCGTGGCCCGAGCCCCTCGTTCGACGGCTTCAGCCTGTACTTCAGTTCTACCAGCACCGGGCGGGATGCCGACCTGTATCGGGCTCGATCGCTCGAGCTATTCCGTACTCCGGGACGACCGGTAGGCTGGCGCGAGCTGCTCGTAATAGGCCTGTTGCTGCTGGCGGCGATCCTGGCATGGCTGGCCAAGCGCTGGGAGCAGGTGGAGATCGTCTACAAGTGCTTCCTGATCTCCGCGGTCGTGCACCTCATTCTGATGTGGTGGATGCGGGACGTGTATCCCGAGGGATCGCCGTACGACATGGACGGTGACTCGAGCCGTGTGCGCGTGCGTCTCGTGGCGAGTGACTCCGCACAGGGTCGCAACGCCGAGCGCTCGGGACAGCTGGACGTGGGCCGTGAAGAGTCCGAGGCTCAACCGGAGCGTCTGGCGGCGGCCGGTCCGGACCTGCGCGCCAGCTTGAATGCGGGCACGCTTCAGATCGAGCCGGTCCCGGCCGAGCCCGCGTCGGCGCCCGCACGAAGTGCGAGCGAGGTCGAGGCCACGACACCGCCTTCGACCGATGAGCAGGTCGCCATGCGGCGAGATGCTTCCGCGATCGAGCGGCCCACGGTCCCACGCTCCGAGCTGGCGGTGCAGGCCACGGCGACCGAGGCGGATCGATCACCGGAACCGGAGCGCCAGCCGGCACGGGCCGCGACCGAGACCGGGCTTGCCGTACTGCGCGATTCCACCCCGGACGCCTCTCGACGCTCGGGCGGTGACCCGGACCTGCTCGCCCAGCGTGAAGCCTTTGTCCCGGCGGCGCAGCCCGCGACGGTGGAACGCACGCGCGCGACCCGGGTGCCGGAGGTTTCTACCGCGCAATCATCGGAAGCCTTCGAGCGGCGCGAGAGTCCGAGCGCCGAGCTCGCGCTACAGAGTCAACGCCTCGCCGGCCTCGAGGAGCGCGCGGCATCGGGCGCGCGCCCCGACCGCAGTCGAGCGGCGCTCGATGGGGCCCGTGACCTGGAGCTGCAGGTGAGCAGTGTCGCGAGTACGCCCGAGCGACGGCGTACTGTGCAGAGCGCCCCACGGGCCATGCAGCCCCTGACCCGCAGCGAACTCTCGATAGCGCGGCCTGAGCGGGACGCGAACGCGCCCGACACGCGGCACATCGACCTCCAGGCACCCCCGGTTCCGGAGGGTACCCGGGCGGAATCGCGCCCGCCCGAGATCGCCCAGCTATCCCTTCCGAAGCCGACGGCACTGGGTCTGACTCCGACGCGGTCGGGGCGCACCACAGGGCGCGCAAGTCCACGACGCCGCCCACTGGAGGCTCAGGCGCGCAGGCGTCTGCCGGAACCAGAGCGCCCGATCATGCGGCCCCTGATGGCCATGGCCATGCCGGCCGAAGTGGTCCTGCCCGAGCGCGACCGCGATTGGGATCACACCCCGTACCAGAGCCGGGTGGGGGAGGCCAAGGTGCGCGCGATCGAAGAGCACGGAGGATCGACCGATACGGAACGTGCCGTTGAAGCGGGGCTCGAGTACCTGGCGCGTATCCGTTCGCCCCAGGGCTATTGGGGCAGCGCCGATGATCGTCACGAGAAGTACGGGCACGTGGCCGTTGGCAAGACAGGCCTCTGCCTGCTGGCGTACCTGGGAGCCGGACACACGCCCGGGTCGGAGACGGAGTACTCGAGCCTGACCCGCAGCGCGGTCGACTTCCTTCTGACCGTCCAGGATGAACGCTCCGGGCACTTTGGCTACTCGAGCTCCTACAGTCACGCCATCGCGACCTACGCCCTGGCCGAGTGCTACGCGCTGACACACTCCGAGCGCCTGCGCGCGCCCCTCGAGGCAGCCGTCGCGCACATCCTGAGCCGCCAGGAAAACAGCTCCGATCGACGCTTCCACGGTGGCTGGGGCTACTACTACCCGGGCGATCGTGAGTTCGATCGCTGGCCACGTGTCTCCGTCACCGTCTGGCAAGTCATGGCGCTGGAGTCCGCGCGCATCGGCGGCCTGTCGGTCCCGGACCGGGCATTCGAGAATGCCCACGCCTTCCTGCTCAGCTCCTGGGACACGGATCACAACGCCTTCCGCTACTCCCATGACCCGGCGCGCCTGCGCTCGAACTGGCCCATTCTTCCCGGCTCGACTCCCGCGGCCCTCTTTGCCCTTTCCCTGCTGGGCGACGACACGAGTTCACGCACCTTTGGTCGCGCCCGCAGCTTTGTTCTCGAGCGCGCACCTCACCGTTACGAGGCCGTGTCCGACGATGACTTCGTCTTGCGCGCGCGCGGCAACCTCTACTTCTGGTACTACGGTACCCTGGCCCTCTTCCGGGTCGGCGGCGCCCCCTGGAAGGAATGGAACCAGGCCATGAAGAGCACGCTCTTGCCTTCCCAGATGGACGACGGATCCTGGATTCCGATCTCGACCTACGCCGACTACGCGGGCGACAGCGACGAGGACCGCAGCTACACGACGGCCATGTGCGTCCTCTCGCTCGAGGTCTACTACCGCTACTTCACGCCGCTCTTGAAGATCGAGTGAGGTCGGTCTTGCGGGGCTGCCCGACGGCGCCGCCCTGTTTGCTGGCGACTCCACAACCGAGCCTGTCTCGGGTAGCGAGCCCAGAGAAGGACTGATCCAGAGTGAGGGTCCCATCCGGGACGATGGATGACCCAGCAGAGATCCACGCCACGGGAATGGGGTGGGTCCGATTCCAGGGCCCGATGGCCGTGATCTTCGTGTCGGGATGGACTCGCCCGGTCCGGTCTTGCTTGGCGCGGGGTGGTGAATGCTAGGATTCGACCTTCTCCAGGAAGGCCAGACCTTTCCCCTCGATCCGATGGCAAATCACAACGACCAGCGCAGGATCTACCGGGTCATCCCCGGCAAGGACCTGGACCTTCGAGTCGAGGCGACGACTGCGAATCGGGGCGTACTTCGGGGGCGGGTGATCGATATCAACCTGGAAGGAGCGGCCGTGGCCTTTGCCAAGGCTGACAACCCGGACCTGGGTGTCGGAAAGATCATTCCCATCAAGATCCTGTCGGAAGAGCGTCAGCGCTCGCTGCGGCTCGAGGCCCAGGTCATGAGCCGGCGGGACATCGACAAGACCCGTCGATTCGGATTCAAGTTCGTATCGGAGATCGAGGGGCACCTCACGAAGGAGCTGTCCCAGCTATTCAATCAACGTCGAGACGTCAGGGTGCGGCCCAATCCCGACGAGCCGGTCGAGGTTGGCGTGGATACCGAAGAGATCGGGAAGGACCCCGAGCACCCGCTGAATGTCTCGATCACCGGTGAAGAGAAGCAGCTGGACGCAAAGCTATGGGATGTCTCGGCCGGAGGCATGAGAATCCTTGTTCGGAATCGAGAGGTCGAGCACCTCAAGCTCGGCGATTCTGTCTCGACCTTCCTCTGGATGCCTGGGAAGGAGTCGCGCCGTATCGAGATGACTGCGGAGGTCCGATATGTCGCGTCCGCTGGACGAGGCGTATTCCTCGGGCTGGCCTTCAAGGAGGCTGGCACGGATGACTTTGTGGCGAAGCAGAAGTACATCATGGAGTACGTCATGGCCCGGCAACGGGAGGACATTCAGCGTCGGGCGAATCTCTGACACCGATTCGCCGATCTTGAATTCGCGTTCCCTGGCCCTCTCGACCCTGGTCCATCTCGATTCGCCCGCGGCCGTTCCGGCCCTGGCCAATCTCCTGTGGGATAAGGACGGTGGATTTCTCCCGGGCTGTCCCATCCTTCCCCAGGCCTGGTCCAGGGCCTGGCACTCAGTCGGATGACTCACGCTGCCGAAGAGCGCCGACCCTGATGGGCAGGCCAGGTCAGCACTCCTTCCGTTGCTGGTATACTCTGGTGGAGGTGTGCTATCTCCAGTGGCCGCCAAGCGAGAGAATGCTGTGATTACGATTGGACGGACCCGCGAAGCTCCCACCAGGTGAACCGATGAATCAAACAGCCTCCACATCAGCCTTGGCCGAGCGATTGGCCACCGAGGAGAGCGAGCGCCACTCGTTGCTCTACTCTGATAGGCAGCTCTTGAAGACGAAGCAGTTCCGTGAGTTGATTCTCGGCCTTCACCGTCGGTCGACCATTGCGATGGTTCTCATGGGGGTGATGCTTCTCTATCAGGGGGTGATGGCGATCATCCACTCTTCCATGATTGCCGAGTCCAGCCTCTCGGAGTGGCTGCACGGCATGGTCACCTGGGGCCGGCCGCTCATGTGCGCGGCATTTGCCGCGATGTTCGTCGTCGCCCTGCGAGATGTATTGAGGTCCAGGAGAGTTCTCCGCGAAATGGCAATGAGTAATTGAGGGCCATGTGCAATCCACCTGCTAATGCCTGCCTTCAGCGGGCCCCGTCGCGAAGCGCGATCGATCCCTCGCGCCGGTTCATAGGCATGCTGACGTGATAGAGGTGCGCCTGGTAAAGGCGGAGGACTCCGAGGCCTGGCTTGCGATGCGCATGGCCTTGTGGCCCGAAGACCTTGAAGGTGAGCATCGCGACGAGATCGATCGATTCTTTGCTGGCGAGTTTCCGCGCTGGCCCTGGTCTGCTTTCATCGCCGTGGATGAGTCGGGTCGCGCGGCGGGATTCGCGGAGGTGTCCGTTCGGCCATGGGCAGAGGGCTGCCGAGACACGCGTGTGGCCTACCTCGAGGGCTGGTTCGTCATGGCGCATGCCCGGAAGAGCGGCGTTGGGCGAGCCCTGGTGACGGCCGCGGAGGAGTGGGGGCGCTCACAGGGCTGCCGTGAATTCGCGTCGGATGCGGATTCGGAGAACGATGTGAGCAAGGCTGCCCACGGTGCTCTCGGATTCACGGACGTGGGGCTGGCGCGCTGCTTTCGAAAGGACCTGTAGCATGGATGGAGCAGTCGGCCAGCGCGTGCATCTCGCACTCTCGGGTCGCCCTTGATCATCAGGAATCGATCCAGTTGATGGCGGCTGCCAGGAACTACCGATGCGGAGCGGCTGCGACCGGACAGAAACACGTCTCGCCCAGGTGCACGTTTCCTGATGCTCCCCCGTTTCGGTGGACACCGGACCCAGGTCGATCCTGGTAGCTCAGGATTCCGGGACTCGGGCGGAGGCGCCGGGGCAACCGGGCGCCCTACCATGACCCAAAATAGGTAAGGGCGCGCGATGGGAATATCGCGCGCCCCCGAGATTCGAAAACCTCGGCTAGCGGGTTGCCTGCCAGAGCCCCGCCAACACTTCTCCCTAGCCCGCTGGGCCCGGGAGTTACGTACCTAAATCAGCGATTTTCTCGTGTTGGAGCTCAAATGGGTAAGTGACATGCACATACACGGGCGCTGGTCCCTGGGTGAGGTTTACGGGCCGCGAGGATCGGGGGTTCCCTCACGCAGCGGTCGTCGGGGACCTGGCTGCGCTCCGGGCAGCGGGGATGGAAGGGGCAGCCAGGGGGCGGGGAGCTGGGCGAGGGGATCTCGCCCGCGAGCAGAATCCTCTGGCGCCCTCGCTCAACCTGCGGGTCCGGATTGGGGACGGCGGAGAGCAGGGCGCGCGTGTAGGGGTGACGGGGGTCGCCGAACAGTTCATCGCGCGCTGCGGTCTCGACGATGCGGCCCAGGTACATGACTGCGACGCGGCTGCAGAGGTGGCGAACGACCGCCAGGTCGTGGGCGATGAACAGGTAGGCGAGATCGAAACGCTCCTGCAGGTCGCGCAGCAAGTTGATGATCTGGGCCTGGATGGAGACGTCGAGGGCCGACACGGGCTCGTCGCAGATCAGCAGCTCGGGCTCCAGAGCGAGGGCGCGGGCGATGCTGATGCGCTGGCACTGGCCGCCGGAGAACTCGTGCGGGTAGCGCTGCAGGTGAGCCGGATTCAGGCCGACGGCCTCGAGCAGCTGCAGGGCGCGCAGGCGTCGTTCGCGCGGGCGACCGATGCGGTGGATCGCCAGGGGCTCGGCCAGGATCGAGGCCACCGTCTGGCGCGGATCCAGGGACGCGTAAGGATCCTGGAAGATCATCTGCATACGTTTGCGCAGGGGCTTCCAGCCGGCGCGTGAGAGACCGTTCAGCTCCGTGCCGTCGAAGCGTATCGACCCGGAGGTCGGGGTATGCAGGCCGACCAGGGTGCGGGCGAGAGAGGATTTGCCACAGCCCGATTCGCCCACCAGCCCCAGGGCCTCACCCGGATGTATGTCGAAGGACACGCCATCCACGGCGCGCACCCAGGCTGTGGGTCGTCCCGTGATGCTTCGACTTGCGCTCGGAAAGTGCTTGTGCAGGTCGTGCACCTGGAGCAAGTGCGTCACGGTGTTCCCCCGGCCTCTCGCGGGTCTGCGTCGCCCTGGTCCCGGACCAACCGGAAGCAGGCGGCGCGGCGCGCGTTCGCGGCGTCTCCCTGGACCTCGAGCTCGGGTACTTGCTCGGCGCAAAGAGCGTCGGCCAGGTCGCAGCGCGGGTGAAAGGCGCACCCGGTCGGCAGGGCCGCGAGGTCCGGCGGAGCGCCGAGGATGCCCTCGAGTCGCTGACCCGGGTCGCCCGTCAAGCGTGGCACGCTGCGTAGCAGACCCTGGGTGTATGGGTGCGACGGCTGCGCGAGGATCTGCTCGCACGGTCCGCTCTCGATCAGTCTTCCCGCGTACATGACCTGCACTCGATCGGCGCAGCTGGCGACCACTCCCAGGTCGTGGGTCACGAACAGAATGGCCGTCCCGCAGCGCTCTTGCCGCTCCCGGAGCAACTCGAGGATCTGCGCCTGAACGGTCACGTCGAGTGCGGTCGTCGGTTCGTCGGCCAGTAACACCTTTGGATCGCACAACAGAGCCATGGCGATCAGAACGCGCTGGCGCATGCCGCCCGACAGCTGGTGCGGGTGGCACTCCAGCGTCCGCTCGGGTTCGGCCAGGCCGACCTCGCCAAGTGCCTGTGCCGATGCCCTGCGGGCCTCGCGGCGCGTCATGCCGCGATGGACTTCGAGTACCTCGGATAGCTGTCGTCCGATGGTCAGCATCGGATTCAACGAGGTCATTGGATCCTGGAAAATCAGCGAGATCTCGTTTCCGCGCAACCTGCGGAGCTCGGCTTCGGGGAGGGTCGTCAATTCCCGTCCATCCAGGCGAATGGCGGCGGCCGATACGGATCCCGGCGGCGAGGGCACCAGGCCCATCAGGGCCAGACTCGTGACGGACTTGCCCGAACCGGACTCGCCGACGAGGGCCAGGGTTTGACCCTCTTCGAGCTCGAAGCTGACCCGGTCCACCGCCCGCACGATTCCGTGGGCGGTCTGAAACTGGACCGAAAGGTCGCGAACTTCGAGCAGGGCCATGTCAACGCCCTCCGCGCAGCTTGGGGTCGAGGGCGTCGCGTAGACCGTCGCCCAGGATGTTGAGGGCCAGCAGGGTGGAGCCCATGGCGGCGGCCGGAAAGACCACCACCCACCAGAAAATGCGCAGGGGGTTGATGGCCGCGATTCCATCCGATGCCAGGAGGCCCCAGCTGACCTTGGGGGGCTCGATGCCCAGGCCGAGGTAGGAAAGAAAGGCCTCGAACAGCATGACCGCCGGGATCGTGAGGGTCAGGTAGATGACGACGACCGAGACCACATTGGGGACGATGTGTGCGAATAGAATCCGGGTCGTGGACGCGCCCAGCACGCGCGCGGCCTGAATGAACTCGGAATTCTTGAGGGAGAGCACCTGGCCGCGCACCACGCGCGCCATGGTCAGCCAGTAGACGGCACCGATGATCACGAAGAAGACTCGCTCCCGGTCGAGTCCGAAGCGCTCCTCGAGCAGGGTGCGGTGGTCTCCGATAAGAGTGATCAGAAAGATCACCAGGAAGATGAACGGGATCGAATAAAGGATGTCGACCAGGCGCATCATCGCGTTGTCGATGCGGCCGCCCATGAGGCCCGCGAAGGCACCGTACAGAACTCCGATGAAAAGGCTGCAGGCCGTGGCGGCAAGGGCCACGAGGATCGAGGTGCGCGAGCCCCACGCGATGCGCGCGAGGATGTCTCGACCGAGGTGATCGGTGCCCATCCAGTGTCCCGTTTGCCAGCGTCCGAAGAGGGCCAGGCGCGCGCGAATGAGACCACGGTCGATGGTGTTCAATTCCCAATAGGAGCTCTCGATCTGTGCCGTTGTCGGGCGTTGCTCCACCGGAACGCGCATCAGGTACTGGCTGTCACCCAGGTCCAGATGGGGCATGGCCAGAGCTCGGTCGAGATCGCTACGAACCGGCGAGCGCAGGGGCCATAGCGGCGTGAGCCAGGACCCGAGGGCGAAGAGCATCAGAAAGATCAGCGCCACGAATGCGGGGCGGTCCATGCGCAGGCGACGCCATCCGTCGGCCCACAGACTGGTACCACGCTGGTTGCGTGCCTCGGCCAGCAGACGATCGCTGTCCTCCAGCCCGATCTCCCAGGGCTGGCGCCGCGCCATGGCCATCAGACCTCCTCCAGGTCGATGCGCGGGTCGAGCAGGGTGTACGCGAGGTCTACGATCGTGTTGAGCGTGTAGACCAGGACCGTGTAGACGATTGTGACACCCATCGCCAGGGTGTAGTCGCGGTTGAGTGCGCTATTGACGAAATGCGAGCCCGTGCCAGGGATGTAGAAGATGCGCTCGATCACCAGGCTTCCGGTCAGGATGCCGGCGGTCGCGGGGCCGAGGTAAGAGATCACCGGCAACAGGCCGCCCTTGAGGGCATGGCGCATGACGACGGTGCGAGGAGCCAGGCCCTTGGCGTGGGCGCTGCGGATGTGATTCTGACTGAGGGCTTCCAGCAGGCCCGTGCGCGTGAGACGCGAGATGTAGGCGGCGAAGACCAGCCCCAGGCAGAAGCCGGGAAGCAGCATGTGACTCAGGTTGCCCCAACCGGCGACGGGAAAGAGTGGGAGCAGGAATACGAACAGGATGATCAGAAAGCTCGCGATGACGAAGTTCGGCAGGGCGATTCCACAGGTCGCGGCCAGGCGCAGGGCCAGGTCGATCTTGCTGCCGCGCCAGAGGGCCGATGCGATACCGGTCGAGATGCCCAGGGCCAGGGCCCACATCATGGCGACGAAACCCAGCAGGGCCGAGATGGGCAGGGACTCGGCCAGGATGTCGTTGACGCTGAAGTCGCGGTAGCGAAAGGAGGGACCGAAGTCGCCGCTGAGGACGCCGCCGAAGGTTCGACTGCCGTCGCCCCCGGTCAACCAGGCTGCGCCCTGCTGGTCCAGATTGAGGGGGCCGACATAGTGCAGGAACTGCTTCCACATGGGCCAGTCCAGGTGGTAGCGCGCCTCGAGATTGCGCTCGATGGCCGGCTCCAGCTGTCGCTCGCCGTCGAATGGACCGCCCTTGACAGCGTGCATGAGGAAAAAGGACAGGGCCATCACGATGCCCAGCGTGATTCCGAACCAGAGCAGGCGGCGCAGCAGAAAACGGGTCAACGGGCGCTCCGCTCGTGCTGCTGGGCAGGAGAATAGAGGCCGGCGCGCGGCCCGTGCGCAGGGGCACGGGTCCAGTCGGCGGGTTGGGCCCTGCGCTTCTCGGCCAGCTCCGCGTCGTCCATCCAGTACAGGAACTTGGGAAAGTGGGCGTCGAGCACGTTGTGGTGAAAGCCGCCCAGGCGCGGTGCCACAACATTCTGATGGACGTAGAAGTAGATCGGCAGAATCGGGCACTCGCGCATCAGGATCGATTCCGCATCGCGGAGCTGGCCCATGCGCCGCTGCGGATCGCGCTCCCTCGCGGCCAGGGCTACGAGCCGGTCGTACTCAGGGTTGCTCCAGCCAGTGCGGTTGTTCTCTCCAGCGCTCACGAAGACGTCCGTGAATGAACTCGGATCCGCGTAGTCAGAGAGCCACGACGAGCGAGATACGTCGAAGCGCAGGTTGTTCTGGGAGTCGAGGAAGACCTTCCACTCCTCGTTTCGAAGCTTGACGTTGATTCCGAGCGCGTCGCGCCAGGCGGCTGCGACCACCTGGGCGATCGCGCTGTGCGCCTCCGAGGTGTTGTAGTGGATCTCGATCGTGGGAAAGGGAGTTCCTCCCTCGCCGTACCCGGCTTCGACCAGGAGCGCGCGGGCGCGCGACAGATCGGGTTGACCGGCGGATGCGCCCTCGAAGCCCTCCAGGATGGGCGGGATCAGCGAGAATGCCGGGATCTGGCCCACGCCCAGAACCTGTTCGCAGATCTCCTCGCGCGGGAGGCTGAGGTGCAGTGCCCGTCGCACACGCACATCGTCGAACGGTGGCCGGGTCGTATTGAGTCGGTAGAAATAGGTACCCAGGTAGGGAAGCGGCACGAAATCCTCGCGCGGCAGCATCTCGCGCGCCAGGGCCGGATTGATGCGCTCGGTGAAGTCCAGATCGCCGGTCAGGTACATGTTGAGCATGGTGGCCTCCTGCTCCACGGCGAGCACGTCGATCGAACGCATGGCGACGTTTTTCGCATCCCAGTAACTGTCCGACTTGACCAGTCGAATCCTGTCGTTGACTCGACGTTCGATGATCCGGAACGGGCCGTTGGTGACGATATTCTCAGGTCGCAGCCACTCGAGCTCCCAGCGCTCGGGCCACCTTGCGCGCGCTTCTTCGATACTGCGCCGATTGACGGGGCAGAGCGTGTAGAAGGTCAGGAGGTCGAGGAAGAAGGGGGTCGGGGCGTCCAGCTCGATCTCGAGCGTATACTCGTCGGGAGCCCGGATACCGACCGACGAGAAATCGTGGCGCGCCTGTCCGTCGACGTCGACATCGCTCGTGTACGCCCGGGCGCCCTTCACGTACCACAAGAGATAGGCGTAGTTCGCGGCCGTGAGCGGATTCAGAAAGCGCTCGAAGGAGTAGACGAAGTCATGGGCGGTCAAGGGGGCGCCATTGCTCCAGCGCGCCGCGTGTCGCATGCGGAAGGTATAGGTCAGTGCGTCCGTCGATATCTCCCATGACTCCGCCGCTCCCGGCAAGGGCTCGAGTGTGCGCGGGTGGGAAACGACCAGACCCTCGAAGATTGCACGTGCGACTCGACCACCGGGCAGGCCAGTGAGGGTGGCCGGGTCGAGGCTGGTGACCTCGTTCCCGTTATTGAAGGTGAAGTCGGCCGGGACCCGACGGGCTCCCCGCGCCAGGCCGAGGACAGCCACGAATGCGCCGGCCAGCAGGCCGAGCGGAAGGACCTGCCGCAGCCTCAGTTCGCTCACGTCAATCATGCAACGGCATGCTAGGAAAGCCATCTCAATCGACGCAAGTGTTTGCTGGCAAACGGCTTGGATGCTTGACGTGAAGCGCGGGAACCAGGTAGCCTGGGCGGCATGTAGGCGCTATTTGAGGTGGCTTCTTGCCCCTCGGGCGTGTGCTCGAATGAGAAGGGAATCCCAACGCGATGATGCTGAATAGCTTGTGTCTGATCGTGAGCGTCCTGGCCACGGCTACTTCCGCTTTGGCCCAGGAGGGGGCGACGTCTTTTGCGGACGACATGCGCGAGCCGGGCCCGCGACCCTTCGACACCTTCCATCCGTCCAACCAGCCCCGCGCGGACGGTTCGATGCCGACCCCACCGGAGCCCGCGTTTGGCGGTCGGATCATCTTGCATCTGGAATCGATGCCGGCCAATCTGAACCGTGCCCTCGAGAACTCGAATGTCACGCGCACGATGCATCTGGCCATGCACGACTCGCTCGTGCGCCGGGACTGGGAGACCTGGGAGTACGAGCCCCATGTTTGCAAGGGCTGGGACACGGAGGACATGCTCGTCCTGAAGCCGGGCGTGGCGGAGAAATATGGTGCGGCCGTCCAGCGTGTCCGCGTGCGTGTCCCCGGGGGGACAGACGAGGACGGCATGCCACTGCAGCGCGAGTCAGACGTGCTATACGGTAGAGTCAGCGACGCGGCGGGAGGCTTCCAGATCGAGCCCATCTCCCACGGCAGTGCGCTGAAGGAGACGCTCCAGGTCCCTGCTGCAGAGGTGGCGCAGATCGAACGCGGATCAGTGTTCACATTCAACTTGCGCGACGATGTCTACTGGCATCCGACCCAGGGCGTCGAGAAGCACAAGCTAGACGCGCGCGATGTCCACTTCAGCTGGTCGGTCTACCAGAATCCAGACGTCGACTGCGACCAGGTGCGCTTTCAGTACCTGAAAATCACCAAGGGCGAGGTCGTGGATGCTCACACGGTGCGATTCTTCTACGAGAGCCAGTACTTCGCGGCGCTGCGTTCGGTCGGGGCGTCGCTCATGCTACTGCCCTCACACCTCTACGACCTGTCCGACCCGGACAACGCGGAGCACCGTGCCGATGCTCCTCCCAAGGAGCAGGCCGTCTACATCAACGAGCATCCGGTCAACGGAAAGATGATTGGCCTGGGACCCTATCGGATCACGGAGCACAATCAGGAGTACATCGATCTCGAGCGCTTCGGCGACTACTACGACGCGGACAGGGCTGGGTACTTCGACACCATTCGCTGGCGCCATATTCCAGACGACAACACGGCCTTCCAGGCCTTGCTCAACGGCGAGATCGACTTCTTCAATCGGGTCAAGTCTGCCGACTACTTCGGTCAGGCAACCCAGATTCCCGAGTTCACCAAGTCGCTGTACAAGGGCCACTTCTACTATCCGTCCTTCGGATTCACGGCCTTGAACACGCACCGCCCCGCGCTTCAGGATCGCGCCGTGCGCGTGGCGATCGCACACGCCTTCGATTTCGAGGACCATCGGCGGACGACCTACAAGGGTGTCGCAAACCAGGTCACGGGTCCGTTCCCGTACATTTCCCCCGCATACGACCACAGCATCGAGGCCTTTCCATTCGACCCGGACGAGGCCCAGTCCATTCTCGAGGAGGCCGGTTGGTACGACCGCAACAGCGATGGGGTGGCGGACAAGGACGGTGTCGAGCTGGAGCTCGAGTTCATGCTGCAGTCAGGGAATGACGCGGCCAAGAACTTTGCCCTGCGCCTGCAGGAGAGCCTGGCCGAGGTCGGCATCCGGCTCAAGATCGCCCAGGTCGAATGGGCCACAATGAACGAGCGCCTTCAGAACCGAGACTACGACTGCTCGAGCCTGGGCTGGTCGTCTCCGCTCGAAGATGACCCCGAGCAGCTGTGGCACTCGAAGTGGGGCGGGCCTGACACCCGGTCGTCCAATTTTTCGGGGACGCGCAATCCCGAACTCGACCAGCTGATCGAGCGCGGCCAGCGTGAGCTGGACTTCGCCAAGCGCCAGGCGATCTGGCATCAGATCCACGCGATCATCTACGCCGAGCAACCATTCCTGTTCATGTACAACTTGCCGCGCAAGTTTGCCCTGAGCAAGACGGTGCGTGGAGTGCAGTTCTTTGCCCTACGACCGGGCTACAACCCCGTGAAGTGGTATTACCCGAAGGGCACCCCGGGGACGCGCGCGACACTCGCCAGGAACTGAGCTGGGGCATAAGCCCGTGTTCGCCTTCATTGTCCGGCGCTTGCTGCTGATGATTCCCACCACCGTGGGGATCGCGCTGGTCGTGTTTACCCTCTATCACGCGGCTCCAGGCGACCCCGCCACCGTGATGATCGGCATGGGGTCGGCCGATATGGAGGGCAACGCGGACCGCGAGGCACGCATCACGGCCTTCCGCACGGAGCACGGACTGGACCGCTCGTTGATGGTCCAGTTCCTGGCCTACATCGGTCCGTTCAATCTGCTGCGGGACGGGCACTCCTGGTTTTCGAGTCCCTACGGGGAGCGCACCCTGCGCGAAGTGCAGCTAGATGACGGAGGCCTGATCGTCGAGGGGGTCGCTCTACCGATCGCGGCCCTTGCCTCCACGGACGAGGAGCTGGCAGCGAGTCTGGCCGGGCTCGCACAGTCACTGCGCAAAGGGGACGGAGACGTCGACGCCCTGGGTGCCACCCTTGCGAAGGCCGGCGAGGACGCGCTGGCGCCACTCTTGACCCAGCTGCACGAGGCCCTCGTCGATGCCCAATTCTACGAGGCCGGAATCCGCAATATCTCGGGCCTGTTGACCCGGCTCACCGCGCACGAGCTGGATCTCCCGGAGGAATATCTGGCCGCAGAGGGTCCCGCCGCCATCGTGCGCCAGTGGTTTGGCTGGTACTACAGCGCCGGCGGCGGACGTCGAGTACAGAACACGGGGACCAGGCCCTGGGCGGGACTCCTGGCTCTTGATCTCGGGCGGGAGATGCAGCGCAAGACGCCGGTCTTTCCGGAGCTGCTCCGGCGCTTGAGCGTCTCGGTGCCCCTCTCGCTGGTCGCGATCCTGGTCTCCTATCTGATCGCCGTTCCACTCGGAATCTTCTCCGCGCGCAGGCGCGGCACGAAGCTTGACGGTTTCGCGACCATTATCGTATTCGTGCTCTATTCGGTCCCGACCTTCTGGGCCGGCCTGATGCTGATTCTGGCCTTCGGCGTGACGGGGCCGGATTGGTGGTGGTGGCCGCGCTTGCCCTTCCTCGGCCTGCATGACAAGGACGCGGCGCTGATGGGGACCTGGGAGTACATGTGGGATACCGCCAAGCACGCAATCCTGCCTGTAGTGACGCTGACCTATGCCTCCTTCGCCTACCTCTCCCGTCAGATGCGGGCCGGGCTGCTCGACGTCGTCAGTCAGGACTACATTCGCACGGCGCGCGCCAAGGGGGTTAGCGAGCGCGTGGTCATCTACAAGCACGCCCTGCGCAACGCCCTGATCCCGGTCATCACTCTATTCGCGTCGGTCTTGCCCCTGCTCATCGGTGGGTCGATCATCGTCGAGACCGTCTTCGATATTCAGGGCATGGGCAAGTATGCCTTCGAGGGCCTCTTGCGGCGCGACTACTACGTCATCATGGCGACGACCATCATGGTCGGCGTCATGACCCAGTTCGGGATCCTGATCTCGGACGTGGCCTACTCGCTCGCGGACCCGCGCATTCGCCATGACTGATCCCATGCCGAGTGTGGACCCGCGCGAGGTGCCTTCGGAGGGCGAGACCTACTCGAAGGATTCCCTCGATATCGTCTGCGAGCAGCTTGGACGGCGACCGCTCTTTCGAATTGGAGTGGTCATCCTCGCGTTGCTGTACGCCGTTGCGATCTATGCACCGTTGCTCGCCAACGACCGGCCATACATGCTCGAGGCGGTTGACGTCAAGGAGTACACGAGCGCCGTGCGTTCGCTTTCTCCAGTCACTTCCAGTGTCGTGCGCTTGCTGGGGCAGTCGCGAGAGGAGTATCTGGAGACGCGCGGCGAGAGCGCCCTGGAAACCTGGGATGCAGCCCTCGCCGTGGAGGAAGAGGCGGCCCATGCGCGCCTCGCGATCCTGGGCGCGGCCCTATCCGAAGTGGATCGTGGGCCGCTCGAGGTCTACAGGGACCGTCTCGGCCGGGCGCTGAGCGCGGGTCGTGCCGGGGCCCAGGACCAGGCCCTGGCACTGGGTCAGGAGGCCAAGGAGATGGCGAAGGCCTTTCGAGACGATCTGGCTGCGCGGGCCCCCGATGGAGGCCTGTCCGGATCCGATTCGCCGGCCGGAGTCTCCCTGCGTGGAGCGCGACGCTTCCCGCTCTTTGAGTCCCTCAGTCACTGGGAGATCCTTTTCATGGCGCTCTGGCTGTGGCTGCTGTGCTGGCCCATCTGGAACCGCGCCGTGAACAGACTGTTGCTGGCGGGAGAGCGCGAACGCATACGGCACTGGCGGCGGCGCAAGCTCGGGGTGGTCCTGGGGAGTTCCGGCCTTGCGGCGATCGTGTGGGCCGCCACCGTCGGCGGCCAGTGGACCCCGTTTGCCACGGCTCCATTCAAGTCAGGGCTGGACGATGGTGGGATCGCACTCGAATACGGGGACTGGTCCGCCAGCCGCGCGCCGGTCTTTCCGCCGATCGCGATGGGCTATGCGGAGACCCACCCGGAGGAACGCTTCCGCCCGCCGACCTGGACGCGCGCGTCCCAGGTGGATTCCCGGGGCTGCTACCTGCACGGATTTCGTGCGCCTGACGCAGACTCGATAACTGGAGTCGAGGCTTCCCTGACTCCCGTCGAGGTTCGCTACGCCGAGCCCGGTGCCAATTCGTATCGGCGACACCTCGCCGGAACGGATGAGCTGGGTCGCGACCTGCTGGTACGCATGATGTGGGGCAGCCGGGTGAGCCTGTCCGTTGGAATCCTCTCGGCCTTGCTCTTGACGGTGATCGGAGTCGTGATCGGCTCGATGGCCGGGTACATGGGCGGCTGGGTCGACGTGGTCATCATGCGCCTGATCGAGATCCTGCAGTCGATCCCCGCCTTCTTCCTGATCATCGTGACAATGGCCTTCACGGATCCGGATGTCGTTCCACCGATCTTCTCGATTGTGTTTGTGATCGCCATCATCCGCTGGACCGGCGTCGCGCGCCTGGTGCGTGGTGAATTCCTCAAGCTACGCGATGCCGAGTTCGTCGTGGCAGCCAAGGCGCTCGGGTATTCCTCGCGCCGCACGATCTTCGTTCACATCCTGCCAAACGCCATGAGCCCCGTGCTCGTCAGCGCCGCCTTCGCGGTCGCGGCGGGAATCCTCACGGAATCGGCTGTTTCCTACCTGGGTTTCGGAATCCAGCATCCCGGTGCCTCATGGGGTTCCCTGGTGAACGAGTCAAAGAGCTCGGAGCACTGGTGGATTCAGATCTTTCCCGGGATGCTGATCTTCCTGACGGTGACCTGCTACAACCTCGTCGGGGACGCCGTACGCGACGCTCTCGATCCAAAGATGAAGGTCGAGGCGTGAGCACCCAGCCGGCACGAACCCGGGGCGATTCCCAGGTGCTGCTCGAACTCGAGGGCCTGCGCTCGCACTTCTTTACCGACGAAGGCATTGCGCCTGCAGTGGACGGGGTCAGCTTGTCCGTTCGGCAGGGCCAGACCCTGGGCCTGGTGGGGGAGTCGGGCTGTGGCAAGAGTGTCACGGCACTCTCGATCATGGGACTCTTGCCAAATCCCGGGCGAGTGGTTGCCGGCCGTGTTCTCTTTCGCGGAGAGGACCTCCTGCGAAAGAATGACGACGAGCTACGCGAGCTCCGTGGTGGGCAGATCGCCATGATCTTCCAGGAGCCGATGACGGCCCTCAATCCGGTCTTCACGGTCGGTAGCCAGATCGTCGAGGCCATCGAGCTGCACACGGACCTGGATCGGGACGCGGCGCGTGCCCATGCCGTGGCCATGCTTGGGCGGGTCGGCATCCCCAAGCCCGAGCAGCGCGCACATGACTTTCCGCATCAGCTCTCGGGCGGTATGCAGCAACGGGTCATGATCGCGATGGCGATGTCCTGTCGCCCTGCCCTCTTGATTGCCGATGAGCCCACGACAGCCCTCGACGTGACGATCCAGGCACAGATCCTGGACCTGATCGGCGCGCTGCAGAGCGAGAGCGGAATGGGCCTGCTCCTGATCACCCATGACCTGGCCGTGGTCGCCGAGACAGCGCAGCGAGTGGCGGTCATGTACGCGGGCAAGATCGTCGAGCAGGGCGACGTGAAGGACTTTTTTCGACTCCCGTTGCACCCCTATTCGATCGGGCTCCTGCGCGCCCTTCCGGGACAGGCCGGCGTGGTTCAACCCGCTCCAGGCCAGCGTCTGGCGACAATCCAGGGAATCGTTCCCAATGCGACCCGGTTCCCGTCCGGCTGCCGATTCAGGACCCGCTGCCCACTGGCGACGGAGCGCTGTGCATTGGAGGAGCCGTCCCTCGAGGCCGCGGGGCCCGGCTCCTCCCATTCCGTCGCATGCCATTTTCCGCGGGAAGCCCAGGTCCTATGACTGCTCCGGATTCACCGCTCATCGAAGTGCGTGGTCTACGCAAGTACTTCCCGACCAATGCCGGCGTCCTGCGCCGCAAGATCGGCGACCTGAAGGCCGTCGACGGCGTGACATTCGATCTCGCCGAGAACGAGACCCTCGCGCTGGTCGGGGAGTCAGGCTGCGGCAAGACGACGGCCGCCCGGACGATCCTGCGCCTGATGAATCCCACGTCCGGCGAGGCCTGGTTCCATCCCCGTGGGGCCGAGGCGCCTGTCGATCTGTTCAATCTGACGATACGCGAGATGCGGCGCTACCGCTCCCAGCTACAAATCGTCTTCCAGGACCCCTTCGCCAGCCTGAACCCACGCATCACGGTCGGGAACGCCCTGCGTGAGGCCCTGCGGGTTCACGGCGTCCGGGCCGCGTCCGAGCTGGGAGACCGGGTCGAGGAGCTCCTGAATCAGGTCGGTCTACGTCCCGAGCACGCGAACCGCTTCCCGCATGAGTTCTCGGGCGGCCAGCGCCAACGCGTCGGTATCGCGCGCGCCCTGGCCGTGGAGCCACGTCTGATCGTGTGCGACGAGGCCGTGTCGGCCCTGGATGTGTCCATCCAGGCTCAGATCATCAACCTGCTGATGGACCTGCAGGATCAGCTCGGACTGTCCTATCTCTTCATCGCGCACGACCTTTCCGTGGTGCGCTACCTGTCACACCGTGTGGCCGTGATGTATCTGGGTCGCATCGTGGAGATTGGATCCACGCGCCAGATCTTCGAGGATGCGCGCCATCCGTACACCCAGGCGCTCCTGTCGTCGATGCCGATCCCTGACCCGGGACGCGAGCGCCAGCGCACGCCCCTGGTCGGTGACGTGCCCTCGCCCGCCCACCCGCCGACAGGCTGCCATTTCCATACTCGCTGCCCGGTCGTCGAGGAGCGCTGTCGCGTCAACTATCCGAAAGAGTCGCATCTGAGCGCAGGCCACCGGGCAAGTTGCCACCTGCTCGATTGACGTGTAACGCCGAGCGAGCGCAGTCGGTTCAATCCTCGGTCGCGTACTCCGCGTGCAGCGGTATGTCGTATTCGGTTCGCAGGATCTGACCCAGCTCACGGAAGTTGTCGACGACATGGTCCGGATGGAACTGGTCGATATTGGGTCCTGGGTGCGCGGCGCGGCGGGACCAGGTAGTGCGCATCCCCAGACCCTGGGGCGGGGCGATGTCATTGACGAGGTTGTCGCCCACGTACATCACCTGTTTCGCTTCCAGCCCCAGCTGGCGTAGGGCTGTCAGGTAGAGCTTCGGATTCGGCTTGGAGATGCCGACCTGTTCCGAAATGAAGATTGCAGACGGAGTCAACAGTGACATCAGCTGTAGCCGGATCAACTTCTCGGCCTGCTTGGTTGTCCAGCCGTGGGTGACGATACCGGTCACGATGCCCGCCGAGCGCAGGGCCTGCAGTAGGGGCGCGACGTCGTCGAAGGGCTCGAGCTCCTCGAACTTCGTATCGTGGTAGGCGACCACGCCTGCGGCCACGACGAGGGCCGGATTGTGGGCGCCGAGCGCCTCCGGGGGCAGGCGCATCAGGAGCTTGTCGTAGTGGTGTTCGTAGTTCGAGCTGAACTCCGCTATGACCTCCTTCAGCTCGCGGTAGACCTGGTCCTCGGGCAGGTTGATACCGCCCTGGATCATGGCCCGCACGGCGTTGCGTCGGGCCCGCGCAGCGAACTCCGTGGTCGAGAAAAGGGTGTCGTCGATGTCGAAGAGGATGGCCTTGAGGCGACTCATGATCGACCGAGTGAACCCGAAGCGGGGGGACGCTTCAAGCTGGAGTCTGACGTCGGTTCGCGCCCCGGCTGCCGGGCGGGGTGCCTACGGAAAGAGGCCGCGTCCCGGGCTGGGACGCGGCCTCTCGTTCGATCGGATATCGCCCCGGCCTCCAGAAGGAGTACTGGAGGGGGGAGAAAGCGGGACTGGGATCAGTACCCGGCTTCCAGGCGCTCCTGGACGGCCTCACGCACGTCCGTGATACGGGCCTTGATCAGGATCATCAGGGAGCGGCGCTCGTCGCTGTAGCCCTCTTGCTTGAAGAGGAATCCCAGGATCGGGATACGCGCCAGCCACGGAACCTCGGCGCGGCGCTCGATATTGCGGATCTGTGACAGGCCGCCGAGCAGGATCGAGCCGCCGTCGGGGATCAGGGCCGAGGTGTTGACGCTCTGCACTTCGAGCTCGGGCAGCTGGAATGAGACCGGGGAGGTGTTGCCACCGAGCGTGGTCGAGAAGTCGCGCAGGGCGACCACGGTCGCGACGGTGGGCTGGATCTCGAGTGTGAGGAACTTTCGGTCGTGGTGGATCGTGGGCCGCACGTCGAGCACGACGCCTTCGTGCAGAACGTTCACCTGCGGGTCGGCAACGGCCTGGAACTGGGCCACCTCAACATCGAAGTCCTGGATGTAGGCCCTCTGGTTGATGACCGTCACGTAGGCCCGTTGCGTGTTGTGCACGCTGAGCATCTGGCTGTTGACCAGCTCGAACTGGCTCGACTTCTCGACCGCGCGCAGGATCATCGAGAGCTGCGCGTCGTTCAGGAAGGTGAGCTGGAAAGTAAGGCCGCCGATGACCGAGAGGGCGTCGCCGAGCGGGTTTCCGAAGTAGTTCTGGGTGGTGCCCCGGAAGTCACCGTCCTGACCATCATCGTAGAAGAAGCCTGCGGACGGAGCACCGGCCGCACCCTGGCCTTCGTTGCCCGTGCCACCGTTGTCCAGACCGCGAGAGGCCATGTCCTCGAGGCCGCTGGTCACGTCGGAGACGTTGATGCTATCGAGGCCGCGGAAGTCCACACCGATCTCCTGGATCCAGTTGTCCGCAACGGTCATGAACTTGGATTCGATCGTCACCAACGACGAGTTGAAGCGGCGCAGGTCCTCGAGGAAGTCCTTCACCTCGGCCTGAACCTCGAGCGAGTGGACGATCAGGATGAATCCCTCGCCGGCTTCAATGGAGACGCCTTCGTCTTCTTCCCAGGAAGCGACAGCCACGTTCTCCGAGATCAGCGTCGCGAGCTCGTCGATCTCGATCGAGGCCCGGCTTTCGAGAATGCCGCCGAAGGGGCCGCCACCGTCGTCGTCTTCAAGCTCGTCGAGCAGGCGCAGTCGATCGATGCGCGGGCCGGTGAAGCTTGTCAGACCCATGATCAGGTCCTGGACGTCGTGGTTGTAGATGATCAGCTCGCCGCGTGCCTTCTCACGGGTCGTGACGAGGACCGCGTCGTGGCGAATGGTCCACTCGACCTCATCGCCAGCCATGTCGGTGATCAGGTTCAGGGCCTGGGCCACGGAGAGCTCGTTGTCGAAGCTGAAATCGAAGACGATGCCCTCGTCGAGGACGGCGTTTTCGGCAGCGGGATCGACGATCAGGGGCAGGCCGGTGAAGTTGCGGATCAGGTCGACGACGGAGCGCAGGCTCTCCTCTTCCTCGATACCGGGCAGCCTGACGGTGCGCGTCGCGATCTGATTGCGCAGCTCGGTCTCGGAGGTGCTGACGCGCTTCGAGAGGTCGAGGCCACGGCGCGAGCGGCGCCGCTCGGTGATCTCTTTCCACTTGTCGCGGTCGGGATAGGTGATGACATCGGTCCACGGGATCTCGAGCTCTTGCAGGTCCTCGCGCCAGAGAGCGAATTCCTCGCGCTTCTCCTTGATGTAATCGCCACGCACCTTGTCCCGGCCAGCGCGGAAGGCAGAGTCGCGTAGCTCGAGGGCTTGCTCGTTGCGGGGCGACTTGCGCAGGGCCTCGTCGGCCAGCGAAACGGCCTCGTCGTAGCGGGCGTTGTCAAAGGCGTCGATGGCCTGACCGAGGATGTTGGCGACCAGGGCCTGGCGCCGATTGTCTTCCTGGGACTCGCGGTCGCGCAGGGCTTCGGTCGCCGCCTGCTGCTGGCTCTCGCGCTCTGCCTTGGCCGACATTTCGCGTTCCGTTTCGGCACGCGCCAGGAGGGCCTGGGCCTCGGTGTCGATCCCGTCCCAGTCGATCGAGTAGGGCGCCCACTGGATGTGATTGAGCGTCAGGCGCAGTTCGGAGAGGGCCTTGGGATAGTCCTGCCGTCCGAGCGCGAGCTTTCCGCGCCGCAGGCTGTCGCCGGCCTCCGCCTTGAGCTGCTGGATGCGCAGTTCGTACTCGTTGCCAAGCTGCTCGGCAACCGTGGTCCACTTGTCGCCGGGAAGGCCGAGCATCGCACCAACCTCGGCCAGCTTGCGCTTGACCTCGGCATTCTCCGGGTCGATCTCGTAGGCCTGGCCGAGTTCGCGGCGTGCTTCCTCGAGCTGCAGGCGGTCGAGCAAGTCCTGGGCGCGCTGCAGATGAGCCTGCACCAGGAACTCGCGCTTTTGCTGCGACAGCGAGAGGCGCTCGGCGTCCGATCCCAGGTCCTGGGACGATGATCCGGCGGCGCCCGCAGCGGGCGGCGTCGTCGCCGCTGCCAGCTCGGGACTGTCGTCCGCGGTATTGGTCTCGACACTCTCGTGCTTTGCGGCGCTGGAGCAGGCCGCAATGGCCCAGAGGCCTAACGGCAAGACGAGTCCGGTGATCCTCATTCGCATGCTACTTCTCGAGGGAGCCGTTTTGGTTTCGATGCACATGGTTCTGCGCTGATTATCCGCGCGGAGCCGCCTGGCAACCGGAAACCTGAATAGGGGGTGGGGGGGGGGACGTTTCACCCGCGGGCGGGTGAGCAGGGGGGCTGGGGGTGCGACGAGCAATCGGGCGCTCGCAAACCCCAAATACGAGCTGGAACAATACTCGAAAGCGCGGAGATGGGTCAAACCAAAACCGGCCAGCAGAAAGGACTTAGGGTCCGCCAGCTGGGGCGAATCAGGTCGCCCCGAAAATGCCGAGGCCGCCCGACCGCGGGTGCGGCGGAGCGGCCTCTGGGCGACTGCCTGGGTGGCCCCTCGCGGGGCCCCGCTATTTGACGTCGTAGGCGCCTACGAAGGTGATGTCCGTGAAGCCGGCCGTCATGGCCTCGTCCAGGATCTTGACCACATCTCCATAGACCACCCCGGGGCGCGCGTCGATCGTGGCAGGGCGCTCGTCATCCTGCTTGTGGAGATCGGCGATGCGCTTGGAGATCTCGGCCAGACTGTTGGTCTTGCGGGCCCCGACCGAGTACTGGATGACGCGCGTATTGTCGTAAATGAAGCGACCATCGCCGACCCACGGCTGGCCGTAGGGGTCCAGCTTGTTGCCCTCGGTGACCACCTGGAGAAGGATCTCGACCTTCTCGATCGGCTCCGAATCGTCGCTGTTGACCCCCACATCCTTGGGCAGGTAAGCGGCCAGCTTGCCCTCGAGGGTTTTGAACTTCAGGGTGCACATGAAGAAGATCAAGAGCAGGAACGTGACGTCGATCATCGGCGTCATTTCGAGCTCGTGCTTCTCCGTCTGGATCTCGGAAAGTTGTGTCATGAAGGTGGCTCCTTGCTATCGGGCTTACTGCCCGTCCTCGCTCGGCGGCTCGGACGCAGCCAGCTGGACCTTCCAGATCTGGACTCCCTTTTCGCCACAGAAGGCCATCAGCTTCTGAATGTGTCGAAAGGCCGTGCTCTGGTCAGCCCGGATCAACAGGAAGTCGTCCGGAATCATCGGCCCGGTTCCCGCCTCTGCGTTGAAGTGCTCCTGGCTCATCTTGTCCGCCACCAGAGATAGCCACTCCTTGACCCTCAGATACGGTTGGGCCTGGGAATCGTTGACCTCCGGGTCGTAGTAGATCTCTCGCTTGACCACCATCTGCCCGTCGTAGGGGATGTTGATGATCGGTCGCCATTCTCCCGGCTTGATCTTATCCGCCACCGCGTGGGTCGCAGTCGGCAGCTCGAGGTCCTCGAGCTCCTGCTGCGTGAGGTCGGTGATGATCATGAAGAAGATGATGAGCAAGAACACGACGTCGATCATCGGCGTCATGTCGAGGTCCATATCGGTCTCAGGATCGTGCTTGGATAGGTTCATGTCGGTCCTTGGCTTGGGAGCTGGCTGCGGAGTGAAGCCAGCGCAGAATCATGCAGATTGCTGGTCGCGGAATCGCTCGAACAGGTCCTCGACGATGGCGCCGACCTCGATGACTGTCTTCACCATGCGGTTGCGCAAGAAGGCGAAAACAGCGGTCACGGGAATGGCGACGATCAGGCCAAACATGGTGGTCAGGAGCGCTTGAGAGATACCGTCGGCGAGCTCGGCCGGGGATGCCTGGCCACCGGAGGAGGCGATCTCGTTGAACGCCTTTACCATTCCGGAAACCGTTCCAAGCAGACCCATCATGGGCGCCGTGTTGGCGATCAGCGCGAGCCAGCCGATCTTCTGGTGGAGCTTGATGGATTCCTCGTCACCCATCTCCTCGAGGGACTTCTCGATCGTTCCGAAGGAGTGCCCGATCTTTGCGATTCCGGCACCGCAAACCCGCGTGAAGTAGTTGGGCTCGTTCTCACAGAGTTCCATCGCCTCCTGGTACTGGTCCTCGTCAAAGAGCGCCTGGATCTCGTCGATCAACTCCGGCGGGGCGATCTTGTCGCGGTTGAGCGCCACGAAGTTCTCGATCATGAGCGCTAGTGACACGACGGACAGCAGGATGATCGCGATACCGATCGGACCTGATGAGGTGATCAGATCGCCGATCGAGGCGCCCTCGTCTGTGGCGGGGGCCGCGGCACCGTCCTGCGCAAACAGGGGAGCCGAGGTGACCATCAGGAAGGTCGCGAATGCAAGCATCGGGCCAGCGAGGCGGGCCAGTCGGGCTTGGAGCTGATTCTGGTTCATGACGGTCATGACGTATTCGATGGGACTGCTAGGGGGATTCGGCCGCCCGTGCGTTGCACGGTCGGCCGGCGTGGATGGTTAGAGGGTTTTGAGTAACTCGCCCGCTTCGTTCGCGGCTGGGGTGCTGGCGTAGCGAGTCTGGATGGTAGCGATATAGCGCTTGGCTTCTTCCGAGGCGCTCGTGTCGTTCACCTTCATCGATGCCCGGGCGAGTCCGAGGAGCGCACGCGCACGGTGATCCGGGCTGGAGTGGTCCACGGCCGAGACGCGCGCGAATTCGATCAGTGCGTCGCGATTGCGGCCCTTGGCGAGATAGGCCTCGGCCAGGCCCAGGGCTGCGCCGCCCAGGGCGGCCTGACCGACGGTCGCGCGCTGTGATTCGAAGAAGGTGACGGCCTGGTCCGTCTGCCCATCGGAGAGCAGGCAGAAGCCCTCACCGAGACCTGCAGTCCCGCGATTGGCTTCGAGTTGGGCCACCTGGAGGGGGGACTCCGTATCGTCCAATGAAGCGATCAGGCCTTGCAGGGAATTGTTGAGAGTGGCGTAGAGCTCGCGTGCCCCGAGGGTGTCACCCGCCGACAGGAATGCGTCGGCGGCGTTGAGCCCGGCTTGCAGGCAAAAGGCGCGATCGAATCCCTCGGTCGGCGGTTCGCTCGCGCCCTCCTCGTAGAGGGACTTGAAACTCTGTGCAGCTTCGGCGCCCTTGTTGGCGAGTAGCTGGGCGCGACCCTTGAGCCAGCGCACCTGGGGTACTTCGCGGTTTGACGGGAAGTCCGCGAGGAAACGGTCGCACTCAGCTGCGCAATCGTCGTACTGGCTGGCATCGCCGGCTCCGAGCGCCAGGAGCCCGCGCGCTGCGCCGTGCCGTGCAGCCGCCCGGATCACGTCGCGCGCGTCCGAGTCGGTCGCCACGGTGCGGTACATGGCCACCGCCCGCTCGTGCTCGCCGCGCTCGAGGTTGGTCCGCGCATCCTTGAATGTCGATGGGGCGCTGCTCCAGACGATCTCGACGATCCGCGCCGACTCGAACTGCTTGTTGTCCCCTGAGGGCGTTTCTGCGCGCACCTTGGTCAGGCTGTTCTCCGTAACGACTGCCGCGACGGTCTCGATCTTTCCCGTGCGCGGACTCTTTCGGAAGATCTGATCCGGAGTGAGTCCAGCGGTCTGGGCCGTCGCGCCCATGGCCAGGGTGGCCGCGGCGACGACCAGCCCGGCGCCTAGGCGAGCGCGTCGGGCCGTCGAGCTGAGGGCTACCGATTCGGCGCTACGGGGTGCTGCTGCGGGGCGTGCTTCCATGGTGGGGGCGAACATGATAGCCGGGGGGACGGGGGTCACAACTCAAAGATGGGGGCGGGCCCCAGGGGGGTGGTTTTGGGGTGGCGAATGGGGGTACTCGACCTAAAGCTTGCTCTTCAGCCAGCGGTAGCGGTCCTGGAGAGTCCGGTTCCCGAGGGCCGCGCGGATGTCCGCGGGGGTCTCGTCCGAACTGCAGAAATCGTCGATCGTCGAGAAATCAGACTCGGTCTCGGACATCACCGTCCCGATCTGTTTCTTGGCGGACTCGAGCTTGGCGCTGTCCACCTGGCCCCAGACGTACAGGGCGTAGATCGACATGAACTTGTCCTCGTACCAGTCGCAGGATGTCCACTTGTCTCCGCCTGCGGCGATGGTATTGAGACGCCCCGATACGGCTTCAAAGTCCTCGGCGGTCTGGCCCGCGCCCGGGACGATGGCGACATCCGCGCCGGATCCCTCGACCCAGCCGACCACGGAACGACACCAGTTGACGATCGTCCGGCGGCTGGGGCGATGGGACTTGTCCGGGTCGAGCGCAAGGGGCTGCAGGACATCCATGGCTTCCGCGACCTTCTTCTGAGCCAGAAGGGCTCGGCCCAGGTCGGGCTTCACGTAGCGCCAGATCGATTCGGCGCTGGCCTCGTCGTCGTACTTTTCGACCAGGGTGCGCAGCAGATCCTCGGCCTTCGCGTACTCACCCAGGGCCATCCAGTGCTGGGACTCCTTGCGCAGGTTGGCGAAAGAAGGCGATGACGAAACTTTGTTCGCCAGCTCCAGCTGCTCTGCCATCTCGAGCAGGATGACCAGCTTCTGGTCGTCTTCCGCCGCGGCGTGGATCGTCTCGAGCGCCTTGTAGTAGCTCACCGATGCGCGTCCGGTGTACTTGGACTCCGGAAAGGCCTCGATCAGCTTCACGAGCAGTTCCTTGGCCGCGTCCCGCTTGCCAGTCTTCAGGTGGCTCTCGACCACCATCTGCATGGTCCAGGGGGAGAGGGTCGGTTGCTCGGGGTAGTCCGTATAGAAGTTCGCGAGCTTCTGGGCGACGTCGTCGAATTCAGCCGCCTGGCCGGAGGCGGAGGCGTTGTTGAACAGGATGAAACCACGGTAGAACTCGGCCGTTGCCTTGGCTTCCTGTCGCTTGGCGAGGAAATTGCGACCGGTCCCCGCGTTGGTGGGATCGTTGACGTACTTCTCGAGGTAGTCGTCGAAGACCTTGAGCGCGCCGGCGGAGTCCTTGGCCTTGACCATGCAGACGCCGATCTGGACCTTGGCCCGTTCGAAGAAATCCGAGCCCTGGGCCACTTGCTCGTACTGAGACTTGGCCTTGTCCAGATCCTTGTTGCGCTCGGCCTTCTTGCCGAGGTTGAAGAGCACCTCGTCGCGCTTGGACTCGCCCTCCTCGGCGACGATACGCTCGGACTCCGAAATGAGGCTCTCGAGCGGGTCACGATCCGCGCTAGCGCTGCGCGCGTAGTTCGTGATCATCTGGTAGTAGGCCTGGGCATTCTTCGAATCGAAGCTGGGATCGCCGAGCCAGGTGGTGGCTCCCTCGCGGTAGGCCATGGCCGCTTCGAGGGTACGGTCCAGCTTGCGATAGCAGTTGCCCATCCCGTACATGACCCGCGCCCCGAACTCGAGGCGCGTGGCCTGGCCCTTGCCGTCCAGGGATGCGAGTACGCCGCGGAAACCATCGAGGGCCGACGAGAAACCCGCGATCTGATCGGCCTTGTCGGGGATGCCGAGAGCGTCGAGGTACTGTCCTTCAGCCGCCTCGAACAGGATTTCGGGCGAGGGCTCGACACCCGGGCGGGTGATGATGTCGGCCATCAGTTTCTGGGCCCGTACGCGAAGCAGATTGCGGGGGTTCTCTTCCTTGGTCGTCTGCGCAAAGCGCAAGGCCAGGTCGACGGATGTGCGCCGGTTGCGGCGCGACGATACAGCGTTCTTGGCTTCGGCCTCGGTGGCAAACCAGCGCGCCTCTCCCGCGGCCAGATCGCCCGCGACGAATCCTCCGGCGTTCATGAGCAACTTGGCGACCGAGAGCGTCGCCTGGTAACCGTAGGGGGAAAGGCTGAGCCCCTCCCGGCGCTGGAAGTTGATGAAGTGCAGGCCGTACTCGAGGGCGGGCTCGAGCTTGCCCAGCTGCATGTAGGACTCCATGAGTCCGGGGATGGCCCGTTCCAGGAACAGGAAGCGGAGTTCCTTCTCACCATTCGTCATGTCGGCCTTGACGAGCTCGGCCCAGACCTTCGGGTCGAGGGGAACGGTCAGGTCGACCGTTGCCTCGCCGAAGGCAACCGCCTGCCGATAGTCGCCCATGCCCGCGTAGGCGGTGCCCATCTCGACGTAGGCGCGCAGCGCGTACGGGGTGCCATCGCCTGCCTCGAAGGCCAGGGCTTCGAGGGCCTGGATGGCTTGGTCGATGAAGAACTGTCCTGAATCGGCCGCACGCGCATTCTGGGCCGCACCGATCTGGGCCAGCATGCCGCCACGGTTGAGCATCAGATCGAATAGCTGCCGGGACTCGGACTCCGAGCGATCATCGGTAGGAATGGACGACATGCTCGAGACGAGGTCTGACGTCTGGTCGACGGCTGCGGTCAACACCTCGATGCGCTGTTCCGTGAGATTGTCCGACTCCTCGCCCGTCGCGTCCTCGATGGCCATGCCGATGAAGCGCGCGTAGGCCGCCGACGTGTCGACAAATGCCACTTCCGCGGGGGTCCTGGAGCTGGACTGGGGATTGTCTTCGATGAACGACTTGTAGGCGCTCAGGGCCTCCTCGAAGAGCTCGTTGCGGCGCTCGACGTCTCGCTCATTGCGCGCCCCGATGGCGTAGACGTCGCATTTGACCAGGCCGAGCTCCTCGGACATGCGCGAGCTGACTCCGGACTCCTCGACATTCCGGATCACATTCTCGGCGATGTCCACGAAGGACCAGTCGGCTGCCAGTCCGCGCGCGAAGTCGATCTCGGCATTGGCCTCGGCATCGCTCTTCTGAGCGGCAGCGGGCATGCTCGCAAGGGGGACGAGGAACAGGGCCAGCGCGTGTCGGAACCAGTTCGGTCGGGCTTGAAAGTCGGTCATTCCTCGTCGTCCTCGTGGGTGAGAGCGGCGCGATCACCGGCGTTGCTAGGGCCGGTGGCGTGGGGGTCAGGTAACGAATGCGGGACGATCTCAGGACCGACCCAGTGAATTGTTGAGAGAGGCGGCGGCGCCTCGGACGGGGGGGCGATCAGAAGTACCCAGGCGCCGGTTGGAGGCTACGGAATTCGGGCCAAGTTGATGGGCAGATCGGCGCCCGTTCAGACCCGCAGCCCGCTGAGGGGTCGGCGGGCTGCTCCGTGGGCAAGAATGCCAGCACTCGGGCCTGGTCTTTCTGGCCCGTGGGGGTGGGCTGTCAGTCGGCCAATCCCAGCTCTGCGGCCGTGGGCTCTGCCTCCTCGGGGATAACGATTGAGGCCCGCAGGAGAATCAGCAGCTTGCGGTTGGAGATGTAGTTTCCCTTGCGCTCGAAGAGGGCGCTGAGCAGGGGGATCTTGCTGAGGATCGGGATGCCGGACTTGTAGTCCTGCTTCTCGGAGATCTTCTGTCCACCGAGCAGCACGGTGCCGCCGTCGGGGATGGGAATGGAGGTCCGCACGCGCTGGATCTCGACCTCGGGCAGCTGGATCGTGACCGAGTTCTGGCTTCCGAGGGTCGTGATCTGCTCGCGGATCGGGCGCTGCAGCTGGGCGATGGTGGGTCGCAGCTCCAGGGTGATGAATCGTCGGTCGGCCGAGACAACGGGGCGCACGTCGAGGATCACACCGTCCTGGATGACGGCGATGATCGGATCGGCGATCGAGGCCGCCTGAGCGATCTCGACATCGAAGTCCTGAACGTAGGCCACCTGGTTGAGCACGGACAGGTTCGCGCGAGCGGTGTTGTGCACCAGGATGCGCGGGGCAGTCACCAGCTCGACCCGCTCCGACTTGGATACGGCGCGCAGGATGAGCTCGAGTTGCAGGTCGTTCAGGAAGGTCCACTGGAACGAGAGGCCGCCCGATCCGGAGACTACCTGGTCGTTTCCGAGGGTGTCGTCGAAGAGCGACTCGACGCGGCCGCGGACATCACCGTCGTTGCCCTCGTCGTAGAAGGCACCCAGGTCCGAGCCCTGGCCGATCTCGGCGCCGAGGTCGTTCTGGGTGGAGGCGTCGCCGAAGTCATTGAAGTCGAAACCATTCACGCCCAGGCCGGGCTGGCCGAGGCCGCGGAAGTCGACGCCGATGTCCTCGAGGAAGTTGTCCTCGACCTTCATGAAGCGCGCCTGGATGTCGACCATGATCCCGGTCGCCTCGCGCAGGTCAGCCAGCAGGCGCTGGATCTTCTCGTGCACATCGGGCGTCTGGTTGACGACCAGCTGGCCGATGTCGGTCGAGCGAATAGAGTTGGCCGGATCCGTCGTCCAGGATTCGGGCTCGATGTTGTTGCTGATCAGCTCCTGCAGGATATCGACCGTGACCACGTTGGCTTCGCGCTCGATCACTTCCTCGTCGGGCTCGATCAGACCGCCCGAGGGCGAGATGTTGATCTCCCGGCTGGGGTAGTCCGGAATGGGTCGCACCAGGTCCTGGACGGAGTAGGTCACCAGCACCTGGCCGCCGGTCAGCTCATCTGCCGTTACGAACTTCACCACGCCGTCGTCGATGTTCCAGCGCAGGCTCTCGGAGGTGGCCGCGATGATGTCGAGCACCTTCTTGACGCTGCGCTCGGGCAGGTCGAGCACGATGGCCGTCTCTTCTTCGTCGAGCTCGTCGCGCACCGCGTTGCTGATCCAGAAGTTGACGCCGGTCAACGACTGCATGTAGTTGCGGACCTCCTCGAGGGGCGTGCCTTCGCCGTCCGGACCACCGAACTTCGGCTCGAAGCGCAACTCTTCGAGGCGCGCCAGGACGGCCTCACGCTCGGCCAGGCCCTCGGGGTTGATCGAGCGGTGGGTGAGCGGCTTGCGTTGGCGGACCTCGCGCCAGCGATCCAGGGTGAACTTGAGGGGGACCGTCTGGGGGACGTTGAGGGTGTCGAGCTCCTCGAAGGTACGCAGCCACTGCTCGCGGTAGTGCTTGCGGGCCTGCTCGTCGACTTCCTGGTGCCGGGCGTCGCGCGCGGTGGCCAGCAGACTGGTCGCGGCTTCGTTGCCCGCGTCCTCGATCAGGATCAAGCGCGTCCAGCGCTCGGCCTCCTCGAAGCGGTCATTCACGAAGGCCTGGTTGGCCAGCTTGTAGTACTCGCGCAGCTTCTTCTCGCGCCGCGCCGTCTCGGCGGCAACCGTCGCGCGCCGGGAGACCTCCGCCCGCTCCTTGTCCTGGCGCAGGCGCTCGGTGCGCTCGCGCTCGAGCCGCTGGCCCGCCTCGTCGATCTTGCCCTGCAAGATGCGCTCGTCGAGGGACTCGGATGAGATCATCGGGTGCCAGCTCAGGATGGCCTGTGCCTGCCGGTAGCTCTGGATCGCAGTCTCGTATTCCCCCTGGCCAGCAGCGGCGTCGCCCTTGCTTGCCAGTTCACCGAACTGCAGTCGCGCCAGGGCGCGCTTCACCATGGCGCGGTCCGTCTCGTCCCGCAGGGTGTCGCCGGCGGTCGCGAAACGGTCGCCCATCAGGGCGCGCACGCGCCCGAGCAACTCGCGCGCGTCATCGCTGGCGGGGTCGAGCTCGAGGGCCGACGAGAAGCTCGTCAGGGCCGCATCGAGGTCGAAGCGGTCGAGTTCTTGCTGACCGCGCTCGATGTACTCGGTCGCCAGGGAGCGCCGGCGTTGCTCGCGCAGGTTGTGCTTGTCGAGGTCGCCGGCCTGTGCGTTGCTCGGCGTCGTCGCGGCCCCCGCGGCAACCGGGGCCGTGGTCGCAGCCGGGGTCGGCGCCGAACTGGAAGAAGCGGAATCGATGCCGCCCTCGGGGGCAGCGTCGGCGCTCTTGCAGGACAACGGGAGCAGGATCGAGAGCGCTAGGATGACAAAGGACGGCCGCATGGTCGTTCAGGCTTCTGTGGGGGAGTGGGGGGCAGCGTGCACAGGTCGCTCGTCGTGCGCATGCGCGACTCTGACCTGGCCCGGGGGGGTGCGTCCGGGACGGTCAAGCCGTCACGGGCGCGCGGGTGGTTCGGAGCACGACGGCGCGCTTTGAGCTTGGATTCAAAGGAACGGGGCCGATCCCCAGGGCACCAGCGACCGTCTCGCGAAGCACGGGTCGGGGCGGAGTGAACCAGGGGGATGGTTGATCATCGAGCCTCGCGGGCTCAGCTATCAGAGCGGGGGAGCATACCTGTGCCGTCACAAACGGTCAACCTGGAGGGACTTGTGGTCTCTGATCCCAGGAATCGGATGGCCTACCCAGCCGCCGTCCGTCAGTTACCGCAGGTTGGTGTGGGCCTTGCGGGGATCGAATTCGTCCCGAGACTGGGACCCGGTCACCCGTCGGAGGGCTTCAGGAGGCCCATCGCGAGCTGGATGTCCTTCCAGCAGACGCGTTTCATCTCCGGACTGCGCAGCAGGTAGGCAGGGTGGTAGGTCGGCACCACCGGACGACCATCCCGCTCGTGAACCCGCCCGCGCATCTGACCCATGGGGGCCTCGGACCGGAGCATGTGCCCCGATGCGTGGCGTCCCAGGGGGATGATCACGCGCGGAGCGGCGAGCTCGATCTGGCGATCGAGCCAGGGCGTGCAGAGGGCTTTTTCCTCGACCGTGGGGTCTCGATTCTCGGGCGGGCGGCACTTCAGCACGTTGCAGATGCTGACCGTCTTGCGCTCCAGGCGCATGCCTTTCTCTATAATATCGGTAAGCAATTCGCCCGCGGGTCCGACGAAGGGCACGCCCTGGGCGTCCTCGTGGTATCCGGGAGCCTCGCCGACGAACATCACCTCGGCGCTGCCGTCACCGTCCGAAAAGACGGTCTGGGTACGGGATTCGGCCAGGGCGCAGGCCCGGCAGCCGGCGACGGCCGCCCGCAATTCGTCCAGATTCGACGCGGCGCGCGCCTGGTCCCGCACGGCCTGCACCCGTTGCTCGAGCTCCGCGGGCCGATTATCGGACGGGGCCTGGCCAGTCGACGCGGCCTCGCTGGCCCCGGGGGCGACCGGAGCGCTCGGGGCGGCCGAGGCGCTCGCGGCGGCGGAAGCGGCAGGACTGGCCGGGGTCGACCCGCTCTCGACCGACGGGGCGGATGGGCGTTCCCGTGTGGGCTGAACCATGGCCTGGGATTGCGCGGGCGGGGGCGGGGTCCGGTCCGTGCGGCGCCATCCCATGGCCCTACGCCGGCGTAGTTCGGCCCGAAAGGCAGCACCGAGGTGCTCGAGTTCGGTGTGGGCGTCGGTCACGTCGCCACCACCGGATCTTGGATCGACGCGCCAGGGGACCGACGGGCGGCCCGGGGCCGGCCGACCAGTTCGACCGTCCGCTCGCCCGGGTCCCGGGTCAGGTCTTCGCGGGCCTCCAGGGTAAGTCGCGTCGCCGCCGGCAAGGCGCCCGGGAAGTCGTCCAGCTCGATGCGCACCCTTTGATAGCGTCCAGATAGACCGCTGGTGCCCTCGAGCACGACCCATTCCCCCGCCCCGTCCAGGCTGCGCCGGAAATCTTCCCCGAGCCCGTGCGCGAGCTCGGACAGCCGGGCCCTGCGCTCGCGCACGGCCTCGGGCGTGGGCCGGTCGCCCATGGTCCAGGCCGCGGTCTCCGGCCTGGGCGAGAACGGAAACACGTGCACGCGCGCGAATCCCGCACGCTCGACCGTGTTCAGAGTGTTCTGGAACTGCCGCTCGCCCTCGCCCGGAAAGCCCACCAGGATATCGGCGGTGAAGGCCGGTCGATCGACACGCGCCCGGATTCGGTCGCACGCCGCCAGGTACTCGGCCGTCGTGTACCAGCGATTCATGCGGGTCAGGATCTCGTCGTCGCCGGATTGCATCGGCATGTGCAGGTGAGGAGCGATGCGCTCGGGGTGATCGGCCATCAAGCCGATCAGCCGATCATCGACCTCGGTTGCCTCGATCGAGGACAGGCGCAGACGAAAATCGAGGGAACGACCGGCCGGATCTCGAGCGTCGATGGCCACCAGAGCCGTCATCAGATCAGCCAGGGTCAGGCCCAGATCGAGGCCCCAGTGCCCGATGTGAATACCGCACAGGACGACCTCCAGATGGCCCGATTCGACCAGGCCGCGCACTTCGGCGACCAGCTCGTCGATCGAGCGCGAGCGGCTCTCACCCCGTGTTCTCGGAATGATGCAAAAGGCGCAGGCCTTGTCGCAGCCGTCCTGGATCTTGACGAAGGCGCGCGTGTGGCCCGCGAAGGCCGTGATTCCGGACGGGATGCCAAGCTCCTCCGGCTGTGCGTCGAAGCCGAGCTGACGCAGGAAATTCACCGGTCGCTTGGCGTCCCCGTTTCCAAGTACCCATTCGACGCCCGGGAGTTCGCGCAGGATCTCTGCCTCGCTCTCCGCCAGGCAGCCCGTCACGCACACCTTTACGTTCGAGTCCTCGCGCACCAGGCGGCGGATCTTCTGGCGCGCCTTGCGGCCCGCCTCGGCCGTCACCGTGCAGGTGTTGACCACGACGAGGTCAGCGCCACGTTGCTGTTCGAGCATCCCGCGCCGTACAAGGGACTCCCGCAGCACCTGGGTGTCGTACTGGTTGGCCTTGCAGCCGTAGGTGATGAAGCGGACGGTGTTCACGGAAGGTATCCTAGCTCGGATGACCGATGAACGCGCGGCTCGAGCCCGGTGACCGGTCGGCAGATGCCCGTTCGAGGGATGCTGGAAGGCGCGCCCAACGGACGACGTTGGCGGGCCGTCGGTCGCGGGCCGTCGGCCGCGGGCCGTCGTCGCGGGCCCGGGCCTCGCGCCCGGTCCACCTGGGTCGAGCGCGCTTCCATCGTTCGCGGCTTGCGGGTCGGGGCCCTTGCTGCGAGGCTGGGCCGCGAAATGGCTGGATCTATGTTCTCACCCTCGGTTGCCTGGCCGCGCCGGGCGGCACTCCTTTATGCCCTCGTCCTTAGCCTGGGCTCCCATGGCTGCTCGGGAGGCGATGGCGCGGCTGCTGGTGCACGGCTCGGAGGGGCGATCTCTCCGCGCTCGGAGGACCCCGTATTCGTGGCCGCCCGTGGGGCGATCGAGGCCGGAGACCTGGAACTGGCGCGGGGTCTCGTGGATCAGCTCGGGCGCGCCGGGGACCCGATCGAGGCCCTGCTGCTGGACGCGCGCTGCGCAGCCCTGGCGGGGGATGAGCTCGCGGTCAGCCGGCTTATCGAGGCGGCCAGAGAACGGGCGCCCGACGACAGCCGGATCTTTGCTGCAGCCGCCGAGCTGCACGCCGCCTTTGGACGGCTCGAAACGGCCCAGTCCGAGCTCCAGCGGGGTGTGGCCGCATGCGGGGTGACCAGCGCACTGCAGCGGGCGCGCGGCGTGGTCCTGATCTGTACCCAGGGGCGCGGACAGGCCGGGCTGGACCTGCTCGAGCAGACTTTCGAAGCCGATCCGGGCATTCCATTCATCGCTCGACCCCTGGGCCAGGCTCACATGTTGGCGGGCAAGCGCTGCATGGCGGAGCAGGACCCGGTCGGCGCCCACGAGCACGCCGCTCGTTCGATCGAATTCGACCCGGAGGATGTGGATGGCCGGCGCTTCTTCGCGGAGTCCTGCATCGTCGTCGGCGAATTCGGAAGGGCGGTCGCGGTCTATGAAGATCTGCTCGCCGAGGGCGAGCCGATGGCGGGCGAGCTCGCCGGCCTCTGCAAGAACGCGGGTCTGGCCGCCCTGCTACAGCACGAGCGTGAGTATGCCGGCGAGTATTTTGCGCGAGCGCGCGAGCTCGGGATGACCGATGAGGAACTGTCCACCGGCGTGGGGGTCCTGCGCGATCTGGCGCGCTCCGCGCTCGAGCGCGCCCGTGACCTGCACGCGGCCGGGGACCTCGAGGGCGCCGAACGGGCGGCCGGGCGGTCGGCCGCGACCGACGTGACATTTCTGGAGGCGCGCGTGGAACTGGCCGCCCACGACCTGCGCCGCGGTCAGGTGGCGGCCCAGGCGGGTCGGATCCGGGAAGCTGCAATGCACCTCGAGGCCGCGATCGAGCACGATCCCGATTCGCTCGAAGCCCATCATTTCCTGGCGACGGCCCTCTTTTCCCTCGAAGACTTCGCTGGAGCCATCGATCACTGGCGCTGGACCCTGGATACGGCCCAGGTGGAAGAGCTGGAGCTACCGGAACCGGTTCACCTCTTCCTGGCCGAGGCGCTGGAGCGTACCGGTCGGCCAGATGAGGCCCTGAGCCTGCTGGACGAGTACCTGCGCAGGACCCCTTCAGGGGACTTTCTCGGGCGCACCCGGGAGGCCCGGGACGAGCTACGGCGCTCGACCGACCGCTGAACAGGGGCCCCGAGCGGGGCACGCGGGCGACCAAAAAGGCCCTGGGATTCGGCGCGTCGGGGCTTAGAGTGGGTCCCGTCGGGAGCGAACCGCCATGACCAAGCGCCACGACAATATGCTTGAGGCCTTCCGGGAGTCGACCCGGATCGAGGAGACCAAGCCGGTGCCCCAGCCGCGCCCCGGTGAGGCACTGAGTTTCTCTGGTTCGGGGGAGCGTGTCCCACCTGCTCCGGAAGATGAAGGAACTGGGGCGGAGACTCCTGTTCGATCCGAGGCTGCCATGGGTGATGGCGCTGAGTCGGACGCCCCGGCGACCCGCGCTCCGCGCCGCAAGGCTGTCGACGATGACCTCGTGGGCGTGACCGGCCGCTCCGCACCCGCGGCAACTCCGCCGGAACGGGCATCGAAGCCGGATCGCGGCACCCGGGTCACGATCCCGGTGGGCCGGGAGTGGTTCTTCGGCCTGACGGCCCTGGCCCTGACCCTGGTCTTCATGCTCGGACGCTGGTCGGCCGGCACCGTGGCGGCGGCCGGACCCGGTGACGACACCACGCTCGCCGCGGCCGTGCCCGGAGCGGCGGCAAGGGGGGACCTCTCCACCCGTCCCGCATCCACGACTCGAAACAACCCGGGTTCTCTGGCGGCTCCCGCTCAGGACTCGGAACAGGCTGGCGGCCAGGCTGACGCCCGCGGTCAGGTGGCCCTGACCGCCGCCGGGCGCGCCTTTCTGGACCCGACCAACATCTTCACGGTCGTGGCGATCACCTACGACGACTCGGATGCCGGGCGTGATCTGGCCGTATCGACATATCGCCACCTGGAGGCGGCTGGCTTCGATGTGGTCTACCCGCGCCGAAAGTCAGGCAAGCTGCTGATCTTCGTCGGCGCGTCGGCCGGATACCGGGATCTCGAGAGCGTCGAGGGCGAGCTGCGCCGAACCCGTGGCCCGAACGGGCGCCTGCCCTTCACCGGGGCCTATCGGGTCAACATCGCCGATTATCGCTGAGGTTCGGTGCGGCGCTCCCATGCCGGCCCGCCCCTGGGCGCGCCACGGCCGCTCCACCGGGCCTGGCCGACCAAATAACCTGGAATCCCTGTGCCGGGGCCGGGACCACAGCGCTACAATTCCGCGCCATTTTCCCCAGACCGTCCTCCGTATTACTAAAGCCATGTCCATCCACCCCAGCTTGCGCGGCGTCGATACCCTTCGGGGAGACCGGAGCGTCTTCACCCGAATCGAGCGCATCCAGCGCCTGGCCAAGGAAGGCAAGCTCGATACGGAGACCGATTCTCCGTACATGCTTCCCAAGGTGCGAACGGTCTTCAAGGTGAAGAAGCCCAAGAAGGTCGTCGACGAGGCGGCCGAGGGCGAGGGCGAGGGCGAGGAGAAGGCGGAGGAGTAGTCCTCCCCGCGCTCACAGGACGTGGGCTCTCCGACTCAAACGCTCGTCGCTCCCATCATGGAGGTCTTCGCCTCCGTCCAGGGCGAAGGTACCTACGTGGGAGAGCTCCAGGTCTTTCTGCGCCTGCGTGGCTGCTCCATGCGCTGTGCCTGGTGCGACACACCGGGTTCATGGTCCTTGAGCTCTGGCGACCGAGCGCGCGTCGCGACCCCCGCGGGTCCGCGCGCCGAACCTGGTTGGGGGACACCATTTCAGGCCGCGTGCTGGATCGCCGAGGTGGAACCCGGGGAACCGCGAACGGTGAGCGTCACCGGCGGCGAACCATTGCTCTGGCCCGAATACTTGATCGCCCTGTCGAAGATGGTGGGGGACCGGCCCATGCACCTCGAGACGGCGGGCGGCCATCCCCAGGCACTCGAGCGCGTTCTCGATCTCTTCCGGCACGTGAGTTTGGACCTGAAGCTCCCCGAGGATCTGGACGCGCCCGTGGAACTCGATGGGGAGAGCAGCCCCGGGGCGGTGTCCCTACCGGCTTCCGAGAGGGCGCCCCGTGACCCGGCCGAATGGCGCGCCGCACGTCGACGCTGCCTCGAGCTCATCGCGGATCGGGATGCGTGCGCCAAGGTCGTCGTGTCGAGCGGCCGGGCCGTTCGCGACTACGACCCCTTGCTCGAAGATCTGGCCCGGCTCGCGCCAGGGGTGCCGCTGGTCGTCCAACCCATGACCCCGGTGCGCGGACTGCCGCCCGTTTCCACGGAGTTCGTCACCGAAGTGGCCGAGCGCGCCCGCGAGCTCGAGCTTTCGACCCGTGTACTACCGCAGGTCCATCGCCTGCTGTCCGTTCCCTGAAGAATTGATCCGCCGTGGCCAGCACTGACATGACCTCGTTCTCGACCCGCTCATCGGCTTCGAGCGGAACGCTCCCTCACTCTGACGGCATGAGCACTGTATCTCCCAACCAACTCCCGCGGGTTGCCATCGTCGGACGGCCAAACGTGGGCAAATCCACGCTTCTCAACCGGTTGTGTGGAAGCCGCATCGCGATCGTCGAGCCCACCGCGGGCGTCACGCGCGACCGGATCGCCGTGCCGGCCCGGCTCACCACGAGCACCGGTGAGACCTGGGTCGAGGTGATCGACACGGGCGGGATCGGGATCGTGGACCGCGACGACCTCTCACCGCACGTGGAGGGCCAGGTGGATGCGGCCCTGGCCTGCGCCGACCTCGTTCTCTTCCTGGTCGATGTGCGCGACGGGATCACGCCCCTCGACCTGGCGGTGGCCAAGCGCCTGCGAGGGATCGACCTGCCTGTCATCCTCGTGGCGAACAAGGCCGAGGGCTCGTCGCTGGCCTGGGATGTGGACGATTTCCGGCGCCTTGGCATCGCCGAGGGGCCGCACCCGATCAGTGCTCAGAATGGCGATGGGGTGGCGGATCTGCGCGACCTGATGGCCGACATGCTGCCCCATGCGGAGGCACCCGAGGACCAGGCGCCGGCCATGAAAGTCGGGATCATCGGCCGCCGCAATGCTGGCAAATCAACGCTCATTAATCAGCTGGCGCAGGAAGAGCGCATGATCGTTTCGGAGGTTCCGGGCACGACCCGCGATGCGGTCGACGTGATGTTCGAGCATGACGGCGAGACCTTCGTTGCGATCGACACGGCCGGCGTGCGCAAGCGCAAGCGCCAGCTGGACGCGGTCGAGTTCTATACGGAGGCACGCGCGCGCCGGACGATCCGTCGTTCGGATGTGGTCGTGCTGATGTTCGACGTGACGCAGAAGATCTCGTCCGTGGAGAAGAACCTCGCGCGCTACGTGATCGACCATCACAAGCCGGTCGTCCTCGCGGCGAACAAGTGGGATCTGGTCAAGGGCCTGGAGCCGGATGAATTCCAGGAGTACATCGACACGGAACTGCGTGGCCTGACCTTCGCGCCGCTTTGTTTCCTGTCGGCAAAGAACGGCCTCAACGTCCACGGCCTGATGCGCGTCGCCAATGACCTGAATGAACAGGCCAAGCAGCGCGTCAGTACAGGTGAGCTCAATCGAGTGCTCGATCAGGCCCTGGCCGCACGCTCGCCGAGCTCGCGCGGCTACGGCGTGCGGGTGCGCTACGCGACCCAGGCCGAGACCTCGCCGCCGACCTTCGTGCTCTTCGTCAATGACAAGCGCATGATCGGCAAGGACTACCTGCGCTACCTGACGAATCGGCTGCGTGAGGAACTTCCCCTCCAGGAAGTCCCCATCCGTATCGTGTTGCGCGACAAGCACTCCGGGGAAGACGGGGAGCCCAAATGATGAATCGATTCCTCTCGCTGATGCTGGTCCTGGCCTGCCTGGGCCTGGGCACGAGCTGCCACCTCTTCTCGTCGGCGCCGCGACCCCAGTGGACCACGGGTGAGGTCCCGTCGGTCAATGAGCAGGTACTGCGGGAAGTGGTCATGGTCTCACTGCAGCGCTGCGGCTTCCCGGTCGGGTCGGGCGTCGATCCGGGCGCGCGCAGGGTTGCGACGGGCTGGCGCGAATCGGCCCATGCCTTCAAGGGCAAGGGCTGGCGCGAAAAGGCCACGGTCGAGTATCGGCCGGTCGAGGGTGCCAAGTACGAGGTCCGGATCCGGGTCGAGCGCGAGACCAACGAGAGCCTGAGGCCGCTCGATCCGGCATACGCCAAGTGGAAGGTCAGCGACGATCACCCGCCCAGCGCGGAAAAGGTGATGCAGTACCTGCGCTCGATGCTGGATGGCGATTTCGAGGTCGGCGATGGTGCTGGGAAGCCCTTCGCAGGGTGAGAGCTAAGCCTGGAGTGGGGCTCTGGTCGACAGGATTGGTCCTGTGAAGGATCAAGCTCCCATGGCCGTGCTCGACGAATTGCCCACCCGTGTCCTCTGCGTCGACCTGGGCGCCCAGGACGCCGCGAGCCAGCATGGCGCCATGCTGGCCTGGCATGCGTCCCGGGGGCATGGAGTGCGCTGCGTATATCCGGGGCGGCGCCCCGATTCCGGCGCTTCGTGCGACCCCGGCCTAGCACAGCTTTGCCCGGACCTGCTCGATCCGATCGAGTGGAGCCCGGCCACGTCGACCGGATTCGAGATAGACGGACTGGCCCTGGATGCCCACCCGCTCCTGGTCGAGCGCTTGCGTGAGACGGTGCAGGCCTCGGGCGCCGAGCTGGTCTATGGACCGGGGCTCGACGGTGAGGATGGAGCGTCGGGACTGGAGCGGCGGGCCCTGGGTCGGGCGATCCGCGCCGCCATCGCCGGTCTGGATGGAGTCCGGCTGCTCGAGGCTTCGAGTACCGGTGAGCTCAATTTCGAGTTGCCCGCCGATCTGGCCTCCCACGGATCCAGCAGCTTCAGCGAGTACCTTGCTCCGGCGACCGGGTTCTTCAGCGGGGCATCCGAGGGACCGCAGGCCACGGCCGTGATCTGCACCTGGAACAAGTGCGCGGACGTACGCGCCAACCTCGAGGCCCTGCGCGCGCAGACGCGACCCTTCGCGGATGTCATCGTCGTGGACAATGCGTCGAACGACGAGACGACGGCAATGATTGCGCGCGAGTTCCCGGAAGTGCGCCTGATCGTGATGCCGCACTCGCAATACGGCGCCTGCGAGACTTTCAATATCGGCTTCGCGTCCGTGACTACCCTGTGGACCGTGATCCTCGACGACGACGTGGTGCTGCCTGCGGGCTGGCTCGAGCGGGCGGCCTCGCGCTTCCTGGACGAGCCGGACGCAACTGCCGTGCTCTCGTCGAAGATCGTCGAACCGGGCATGCCTGAGAGCTACCGGAACTCGCCGGCCGTGAATCGCGAGCGATACATGAGCACCTTTCGCGGCTGTGCCAGCCTGGCGCGCAGCTCGGCGCTGGCGGAGGCTGGAGGCTATGACGAACGCCTCTACATCTATGGCAATGAGCGGGATCTCACCTGCCGGCTCCTCAATCTGGGCTACCGCGTCCTGCAATACCCGGGCGTGGCTGCCTATCACAAGACGCCGTTCGGCGTTCAGATGGGCAAGCGCAGCCTCTATTACCATGCGCGCAACGCCTGGCTGGGAATGCTCAAGTACGCGCCTCTGGCGGACCTGCTGCGCATGCCCTACCTGGTGCTGACGAAGGTTCTGCTGCGCAGCCGTAGCGCCGAGGTCCAGGGCGAGGTCAGTGATGCGACCGGGACCATTGGCCTGGGCCATTCCATTCGCCAGACCCCCGGTGCGTGGTGGGTGCTCGTGCGCGCCGCCCTCAGCGTGCTCGTCAATCTGCCCTACTGCATGCGCCATCGGGCGCCGGTGAGGTCGGCCGACTTCGAATTGCCGATCAAATAGGGATGAGTCCGGATCCCACCACAGCTCCGGTCTCGGTCGTCGTCTGCAACTACAACGGCGAGCTCTACCTGCCGGAGTGCCTGGACGGGATCTTCGCGCTCGAGGGTGGGATCGATGAGTGCATCGTGGTCGACAATGCGTCGACCGACGGAAGCGTGGCACTGCTCGAGGCGCGCTATCCCCAGGTGCGCGTCCTGCAGATGGAATCCAACGGAGGTCCGGCGCCAGCCCGCAACGCGGGCATGCGGGCGGCCCGCAACCGGCGCGTCCTGGCAGTCGACAACGATGCGATCCCGCGGCCCGATCTGTTGCTGAAGCTGCAGCAGGCACTCGATTCCCGGCCCGATGCGGTCATCGTCCAGCCGCGCAGCGTCTTTCACCACGACCTCGAGCGAGTCCACTACGACGGCGGTAGCTTCCATTTCGCCGGACTGATCGCCCTGCGGAATTTCTACACACCCCTGCCGGATGCGGAGGGCCAGGGCACGCTCGAAGTGGATGTTGCGGTCTCCGTGTGTCTGCTGCTCGACCGGGATCGGGTGCTCGAGATGGGGGGCTATGACGAGTCCTATTTCATCCTGTTCGAGGACCTCGACCTGTCCTACCGGCTGCGGATCGCCGGGGCTGCGATCCTCTCGGTCGAGGACGCCATCGTCGAGCACCGTTCCGGAACGCCCGGCGTCAGCTTTCGGGAGGGCACGGACTACCCGTCGAGTCGGGTCTTCTACCATTCCCGCAACCGCTGGCTCTTCATGTTCAAGTGCTTCTCGTTGCGCACCCTGTTGCTCGCGGCGCCGGCGCTCTTCGTGTACGAAGGCATGTGGCTGGCCTTTGCCCTCGTGCAGGGTGGTGCGGGCTCGTGGCTTCGGGGCAAGCGCGAGGTCTACCGCCGACGCCATGCGCTGGCAGCTGATCGGGTGCGCGTGCAAGGCGCGCGGACCCGCTCCGACGGCGACACGCTTGTCGGAGGTCCGCTAACCCTCACGCCGGCCCTGAAGCAAGCGGGCTTGGCTCGCCTGGCCTCGACCGGGCTCGATCGGCTGTTGAGGGCCTGGTGGTGGATCATCCGGCCCCTCTGCTGACCCCGCACCACGCGGCTTCACAATAGGGGAGCGACGGGCCTTTCCGGCTCCCGTCCGGGTATGCTGCCGGTCCGATGCGCGTCCTGCTGGTCAGTCATCTCTTTCCTCCCGATCACGACGCGGGAACCGAGCGCTACACGGCCGAGCTGGGGCAGCGGCTGCTCGCGGCCGGGCACGAGGTCTCGGTCTTCACGACGACCAAGGACATTGCCCGTCCGGATATGAGCGTGGCCGATCGGACCTTCGAGGGTCTGGTCGTGCGCGAGCTGGTCAACAACCTCTACTACGAGGACTTTTCGGAGACCTGGCGCCGCCCCCAGGCCGAACGCGCATTCGCCGACTGGGTCGACGAGTGGCGCCCCGACGTGGTCCATTTCCAGCACCTGATGTACCTGTCCGCGGGCTGCCTGGGCCAGGCTGCCCGGCGTGGATTGCCGATCCTGTTCACCCTGCACGATTTCTGGCTCGAGTGTCCACGCTTTGGCCAGCTGTTGCATGCGGACGGATCCCTGTGTGCCACGGTCGACTTCGCTCGCTGTGGGACCTGTCTCTCCGACTTCGATTGGCGCCAGTCACCGGTCTGGCGCCGCACGGGTCGAGCGATCGCAGGTCTGCGACGTCGGACCGGGCTGAATCTGGGCCCCCTGGCGCGGGCGGCTGGCCGCCAGCTGAGGCGACGGGCAGGCGCGTCCAGCTCCGCTAGCCAGGGCGCGCCGTCGGAAGGCCAGGATCTCGCCGCCTCGTTCGAGGGCCAGGCTCGGGAGCGCAGCGCCGAGCTGCGCCGGGCCGTGCTCGAGCATGTCGATCGATTCATCTCGCCCAGTCGCTTCCTCCTGGAGCGCTTGCAGGCGTGGGGCCTGCCCGAGCAGAGCTGCGTGCATCTTCCGACGGGCATCGAGCTGGACCGTTTCGCCTTTACCAGGCGTGTGCCGGGCAAGCGCCTGCGGGTGTCCTTTCTCGGAACGCTCGTGCCCGTGAAAGGGGCACACATCCTGGTCGAGGCCTGGGCCGCGCTGGACGCCAAGCAGCGCGAGCGAGCGGAATTGACCCTCTACGGGCCGCGGGACCATGCGCCCGAGTACGTCGCACGACTCGAGCGAGAGGCGCATTGCGTCGGGGTGCAGTTCGGCGGCGTGCTGGACCGCGACGGAGTCTCGCGCACCCTCGCGAATACGGACCTGCTCGTCGTTCCGAGCACCTGGTACGAGAATCGGCCCCTGGTAGTGCTCGAGGCCTTGGCGAGCGGTACGCCGGTCCTCGCCTCCAAGCCGGGTGGCATGGCGGAGCTGGTCGAGGAGGGCGTGACCGGCTGGTGTTTCCCAATGGGCGATGCCCAGGCCCTTTGCCGCCGGCTGGCGGCAATCATCGACGAGCCCGAGAGCCTGGCCGCACTCGATGTGGCCAGCGCGGACCTGCCGACCTGGGACGCTCTCGCGCAGCGAACGGTGGAGCTCTACGACGAGGTACTGCGCGCCCGGACCGCGGGGGACGCAACGTGAGCGCACTCCGCTGGTGGGTCGTGGCGTGGGCGCTGGGCCTTTCCGCCTGCGCAGCCGGTGGTGACCGGTCGGGCGAAGTGCGATCCCTGGAGCAGCTGCCCGCACACTACAGGTCGGTCTGGGAGTCATTTCGAAGTGCGGATCCTGGCTGGCCGGCGCTGCGCGATGAGGTGCGCGCAGACCCGTCCCTGCGGGATTTCGTGGTGGACAATCTGGTGCGCGAGATGTTGCTGGCCTACGGCGAGGCGGATCTATCCCAGGCGCAGCAGGCGGCCACGCGTCATTTCCGGCGCACGCGCGCCGAGCTGCTCTCGTTTCCCACGCGCGCGAGCGAAGTCTTGAGCGAGCTGCTCGGCATCGGCAACGGGGCCGCAGCGTTTCTGGCGGGGGAGAGTCTGCTCGAGATCGGCCGGCCGGCCCTGCCCGCAGTTCTGGCAAAGCTCGAGTCGCCAGAGGAGCAGTCGCGGCAATGGTCCGCTCGTCTGCTGGGCGAGCTCCCGAACGGGCTCGAGTACGAGGACGCCGTGCTCACGGCCCTGGCCCGGCACCTGGCCGAGGACGGGGACTGGTTGACCCGCGCCCAATGCGCCGAGTCCCTCGGCAAGCGGGGGAGCAGGGCGCGCACGACCCAGGACCTGCGACGGGTCCTGGTCCAGGCCCTGGCGGACCCGGATGGGGGCGTCCGCCGAGCAGCCGCGGGCGGGCTGGCCGAGCTCGACGATCCAGCGGCCGTCCCGGCTCTGATCGGCTACCTGGAGCGCGGCATGGGAGCCGGGGATCTGCCCGAGTGTCTGGCGGCCGAGACGGCTCTGTGCTCCTTGACCGGAGCGCCGCGCGGCCTGGGTGTGAAAGGCTGGCGAGACTGGTGGCGCGCAAGAAGGCCCTGAGAGGGCTGTTTTCGTGGGTTGTCCACCGCCCCGTGGAGCGTATTCTCTAGGGATGGGGAACTGGAAGATCGGGTCTCGGGGCGGCACCTGCGGCGCTTGCGCGCGGGACTTCACGGAAGCCGAACGGCATGTCTCCACCCTCGTCGTGAACGAGGAAGCCCAGCTCCTGCGCGAGGATCTCTGCTCGGCCTGCTGGACGCCGCCCGCCGACGCCCTTTCCGACGAAGACGGGATCGACGGCGATCAGGCCGATGACGATCGGTCGGGCGACCAGGCTGAGGGCTCCGAATCCCAGGGTGGAGCCCCGGCGGGTACGTCCGCCGAACAGCCGCTGTTCTGGTGGTTCACGCGCTACTTCGAGGAGAAGAAGAAAAAGACCCTGCAGCTCGACCTCGCCGCACTCGAGCAGATCTTCGTCAGTCTCGAGGGGCGCGAGGAAGAGCCGGTTCGCGAACTTCGCTACCTGCTCTGTCTGATCCTGATGCGCAAGCGGCGCGTCAAGCTCGAGAAGCTCGAGCGTGGCGCCGAGGGAGAGTCCTTCCTCGTCAAGCGACCCCGGCGTGACCAGCGCTTCCGCGTCTTCGTATTCGACTTTTCGCCCGAGCGCATCGCCGAGCTACGCACCCAGCTGCAAGCCCTGTTCGATGGTGCAGACCTGGAGACCGACCCGGACAAGGTCGGCGTCGAGGGCGAGGACGGCGAGCAACTGGCGCAGGACGACGCGGACCTCGAGGCAGAAGAGGGCGGGTCCAGCGAGGACGTGGAGAGCGCGGAGTCGATTACCGTTCCGCCGTCCGATAGCTCTTCCTGAGCTCGGACAGGAAGGGCTGCAAGGGCGCGTCCTGGCAGCCCGTCGAGTGATTCGGGCTCGTGCGTCCCCGACTGGAGGCACCGAATCGACCCCGGCGCGGTCGGATTCGGCACGGGCTGGGCGCCTTCGACGGAGGTCAGGTGGGGCCCGGTGGGGATCGTGAATTCTTCGCCGGCGCAACGGTCGTGTGGTACCCCCGATCCCCCTACTAGATATGGTAGGCCTGCCGGATTACCTGCGGTTTACCCACTAGGCCTAGTGGTGATTGGGTCGCCGAGGGCCATGTCGGCAGTGTCGTAAGCCGTTACCTGGTAAGGGGTTCGGTTTTCGGCTTCCCCTGTTGTGTCACGTGGGCACTGGATCAAGAATACCAGTGTGGCGCAGAAGTTCATCCAGGTGGGGCAGTATGGGGCCGGGGGGCGCAGGGATGCGTGTCTCGGGTCACCGGATGGGATGGGGGCAAATGTTCTGCGGTGACTCCCATCACTCGGTCGACTCCAAGAATCGCGTCTTCCTGCCCAAGCGTTTTCAGCAGGACCTCCCGCTCGATGACGACGGCAACCGCGTCGCGATCCTGACGCGCGGGCTCGACGGCTGTCTCTTCCTGTTCCCCGAGCTGGGGCTCGAGAAGGCGCTCGAACGGCTCGACACGGAGGCCTTCGCGGAACTCTCCGATCGCCGTTCACAGCGCGCATTCTTCAAGTACACGACGCGCGTCACTCTCGACAGCTCCGGGCGTTTCCTGTTGCCCGAGAAGTTCTGTCGTCTCGGTGGCATCGACGGCGATGTCGTCATGGCCGGCGTCCGGGATCGCATCGAGATCTGGTCGCCGGCGCGCTGGGACGCACTGGAAGACGAGAACGAACAAGCGTTCGAGGACTTCGCGGCCGCGCTCACGCGCAGCAAGCCGGGAGGAGCCGCGTGAGCTTCGAGAACACCGACGCATTGCTGGGTAGTAGCCCCGGGCAGCGCGCCACCCGTCCGTCGGGCGCACCGGAGGATTCCTGGATGGTCGATCGTCCCGAACCCGTACATGTTCCCGTCCTCGCGCGGGAGATTACCGAGCTGCTGGGTGGGCCCAGGCCCGATGCGCTCGAGGGCTGGATCGTGGACGCGACCGTCGGCGCCGGTGGGCACACACAGCGCCTGCTCGAGGCGTTCCCGGGCGTGAGTGTGCTCGGCCTCGATCAGGACCCCGAGATTCTCGAGGTCGCCGCCCGCAATCTCGCCTCGTTCGGAGATCGAGTGCGGCTCGAACGGGTTCGCATGTCGGAGCTGGCACGCCACCTGCGCAAGCTGGGATTGCCCGCACCGATCGGCTGGCTCTGCGACATCGGCGCAAGCTCACTGCAGCTGGACCGGCCCGAGCGCGGCTTCTCGTTCATGGCCGATGGGCCGCTGGACATGCGCATGGACCCGAGCCGCGAACGGACGGCCGCGGACATCGTCAACCACTGGGACGAGACCGACCTGGCGGACCTGATCTACCACGAAGGCGGCGAGACTCGCTCGCGCCAGATTGCGCGCGCCATCTGCCAGGATCGGCGGCGGGCACCCTTCCGGCGCACGGGCGCCCTGGCACATTGCATCGCACGCGCCCTCGGATCACGGGGTTCGGGACGCCTGCACCCCGCCACCCTCGCATTCCAGGCACTGCGGCGAGCGGTCAATGAAGAGGCCGAGGAGCTGGCTGCGGGGCTCGAGGCCGCCGAGCTGACCCTCGCTGACGGCGGCGTGCTGTGCGTGATCTCCTTCCACTCCGGCGAGGACGGACACGCCAAGCGCTTCTTCAAGGCCGGGGCCGGCGAAGGCCGCTGGCAGGTATTGACCAAGAAACCCATGCGTCCGTCGCGCGACGAGGAGCAGGCCAACGCCCGCGCCCGTTCGGCGCGCTTGCGGGCTGCACGACGCACCCGGGGTCAGGGGGATTCCGGTGCACTTGAAGCTTCCGGGGGGAAGTTGGGCGACAGTTCCGCGTACACCCTCGCGGACGACCGCCCGGCCGGGGATGGAGAGGGGGCCGTGGAGTGATCCGCATCTGGCTGTCCTTCTCCATCTCTGGCCTCGTTCTGGTTGTCGGGACCTACGCCGCGTGCGTCCAGTCCGACAACTTCGCTCGCGCCGCCAGGATGCATGAGCTCCAGCTCGAGAGCGACTGGTACCTGCGTCGCGCGACGCAGCTGCGCGTCGAGCTCGAGACCCATCGATTCGAGTTCAGCGCGCCCGCGCGCGCTGATCTGGGCTCGACGGCCACCGATCTGGACCCGAGCGCTCGAGCGCTGGACCTGGATTCTGGACGGGAGGGTGCCCTGTGAGCTCCCTGAGCAAGGGCCTGCTGCCGGACACGGTGACCCGTTCTGCTTCGGGCCTGCGCCCTGCCAGCGCCTTTGTCTTCATCGCGCTCGTCCTGCTGGCCTCGACCTCCAAGGCCGTGCATATCGCCTTCTTCGCGGACGGTGTTCAGCCGGACAGTTTTCGAACGGCCGAGGCGCCGTCCACCTCATTCGATATCGTCGATCGCAGCGGCGTCCCGCTTGCAGTATCGGTCGAGTGCTTCGAGCTCTCCCTCTCTCCGCAGGCGATGTGGCGCTCGCATACACCGCGCTACATGGCCGACCGGATCGCCGCGGTGCTGGGTGAGGCGAACGGGGACGACTTGCTCGCGCGCATGCTGTCCATTCCCGGCGACCCGGATGGCACGGGCCTGATGGTGGTACGCGCGCCGCGTGCCCTGCGACTCTCCCGATCAGCAGCGGATCGAGTCCGGAGATGGATCGCCAGCGGCCCCTTCGAGGGTATCTGGATCACACGCATACCGGACGAGGAGAGCTGGACCCTGGCCTGGAATCCCGAGCTCGTCCTCTCCAGGCAGCAGCGCCTGGCGCACCAGCCCGACAACGAACATCGCCCCGAACGCTGGACCAAGCATCTGCTCGACGGCCTGATCGAGGCCATCGGTGAGGACAGCCTGTGCGCCGTCGACGCCGAGCGCTTCGCATCCCTGGGCCGGCGCGAGCGCCGAGCTGCTCTGCGCGACAGCATCTGGGCCGAGCTCATGCCCGCACGCTTCCGCGTGCTGCGCTCGAAGATCGAACCGGGCGTGGCCCATAGCTTGACCTCGCTGCTGAGCGAGGAAGCTGTGTCGGGTCACCAGATGAGTCTCGACGATCGCCTCGAGCGCCGCTATCCCGTGCGCGCTGCGATGGTCGCGGGCGCCGACAGCCTCGAGCATGGCTTCGAGCAAGCGCAGGTCCGATCCAGCGCCTTCAGCGTCGTGGGATCCTGGGGAGTGCTCGGAAGTGATGTCGCCGCGAGCGAGGCCCGGCGTGCGCTGGAGCAGCAGCCGGATGCGCGCCGCTGGACGCCTCAGCGTCGGCGTGCCTTCGTGGACGAGTGCTACGCCAGCCTGCAATCCCAGCGCCAGCCGCGCACTGGCCTCGAGCTGCTCGCGGAGCGTCAACTGAACGAGGCACACTGGGCTGGCATCCTCGATGCCGGCGGACGTGTCTACGCCCGGCGCGTGCGTCACCTGCCGCGGGATTGCCGCCGGCGCTGGGACAAGCGCGTGCCGGACTACTACGACCGCGCCCTCGACGCGCCCGAGCACCCGCGCATCTTTTCAACGATCGACGCCGACCTGCAGCGCTTCCTGCATGCCACCCTGGAGGAGACCCTCGAGGAGCAGGCTGCCGCCCTCGCGATGGCGATCGTGGTCGATGTGGAGAGCGGCAGCGTTCTCGGCGTCGATGGAGTCAGTGCCTACGAGACCAGCGGCTTCTCCCCGATCCGGCACGCCTTCACGCCCGGCTCCACACTCAAGGCCGTCATCATGGCGATGGCCCTCGATGGTGGCTTCGTGGAGCCTGACGAGTCCTTCGCGACCCACCTCGGTCGCGGGCTGATCGTGCGCGATGAAGCGGGCCACGCGCGCAAGATCCGCGAGGCACTGGGAGCACCGACGGAGCCTCGCGTGAGTGCCGAGGTCGGGCTTGCCCGCTCGGTGAATGCCGTCCTGGTTCAAATCGGACTGCGCATGCCGGCCGCTCTGATCCACGACCGCCTCTCCCGCCTGGGCTACGGCTCCAAGCCCGCGTCAGGCCTGGGGCCCGAGGCGGGCGGCTGGCTGCCGCCGCTCGATAGGGGGGACTGGACCCGCTGCTACACCCACGCATCCGTCAGTTTTGGGCACGAGATCTCCGTTTCCCTCTGGCAGCATGCCGCCGCACTCGCCACCATCGCACGTGGCGGCGATTTTAGACCGCTGCGACTGATCGAGGGGATTGAACAGGATGGTCAGCGATGGGAGCTACCCCTTCCGGGCGAAGGGGCGGAGCGCGTGTTCTCGGAGCGCGCCTGCGAGAGCGTGCGCAACATGATGGCGGGCGGTGCTCAGTGGGGAACCGGCCGCAACGTGGCAGCGCCGGAATTCTGCCCGGAGTTCTCGTACCTCGGTACGAAGACCGGGACGACCGAGAAGGCCGCCAGTGAACGCTGCCTGCACGTCGAGCTCGCCCACAACGTCGAGCACGTCCGCACCCAGAGCGCCTGTTCGGCAGCCTGTCGGGCGCAGCTGGTCGGACAGCGGGCGCACCGCACGTCACGCAAGACGTGCTACACCTCATCGATGTGGGCCATCGGAAGGCTTGCGGACGAATTTGGCGGCGGGCGCGAGCTGATGGTGCTCACCGTGGTCGACGATCCGGCCGGGCGTGCCAAGTACGGCAGCGAGGTAGCCGGCCCAACAGCCGTCCGCATCCTGCGGCGTGCCGTTGGCCTGAGGGATGAGCCCCTGGCGACCGAACCGCTGGCCGAGGTCACCTCCGCAGCTTTCAACTCCATGGACGCGCCGTGGGCAGGGGGCGAACGATGATCCTCAGCCTGGCGAACCTGGTCGAGCTTATCGGCGGCGAGCTACGGAGCTCCGATCCCGCGGCGGCGCAGCGCCCCGTGACGGGTGTGCAGCTCGACTCACGCAGAATTTCAAGTGGCGACGTCTTCGCCACCCTTTCCCCGAACAGCATCGACGCGGCTCGCTTCGTGGTCGATGCCCAAGATCGCGGTGCGGTGGCCGTTCTCACGCCCCTCGAGTTCGACCGCCGTACCGTGACCCTTCCAGTCTGGTCCCATGCCGAGCCGCGCCAGGCCGTCGGGCTAGCAGCCGCGTTGCTGCACGGCGAGCCCGGAAGCGCCCTGCGTACCTGTGCCATCACCGGTACCAACGGCAAGACCACGACGGCGCACCTGATGGGTCAGGTCCTTCGCAAGGCAGGCCTCGCGCCGGCCATCATCGGGACCACGGGCTATCAACTCGCCGATGGATTCGTCGAGGCCTCGCACACGACGCCCGATGCGCCGCGCTTGCAGTCCTTGCTTGCGCGCCACCTGGAAGCCGGCGGGCGCAGTGCAGTGCTCGAAGTCAGTTCGCACGCACTGGTTCAAGAGCGGACCGCCGGACTACCCTTCGATGTGGCAGTCTTCACCAATCTATCCCGTGAGCATCTCGACTATCACGGGGACATGCAGCGCTACGCCGATGCCAAGGCGTTGCTCTTTTCACAGCTCGGCACCAGTTCCACGGCGGTCGTCAATGCAGACGATCCCGCCAGTGAGATCATGGTCCAGGCTGCACTCGGGGCAGGAGCCCGAGTCGTAACGTTCAGCAGTAGATCGCGCGCCGATCTGCGAGCTGGTCAACTTAGTACCGACCTCCAGGGATCGCGTTTCGTTCTCGAAGGGATGGGGATTGACGCGAGTGCTTTGCGGTCTCCCCTGCGGGGTCGGTACAACGTTGAAAATGCTCTGGCGGCAGCAGCCGCCTCGCGGGTTCTGGGGGCGAGTCCGGTCGATGTACTTACCGGACTCGCCACCACCTCTCCCGCACCGGGACGGCTCGAGCCTGTGCCTACCGGGGAGCGAGGCTTCAGCCTCTTCGTAGATTTCGCCCACAGCCCTGACGCGCTGCAGCACGTTCTGTCGTGCTTGCGCGAGGGACTCGAGGTTCAGAGTGAACGCGGCCAGCGGCGCGGTCGCCTGATCCTGGTCTTTGGTTGTGGGGGGGAACGAGATGCGGGCAAGCGACCGATCATGGGCCGTGTGGCGGCGGAATTCGCTGACGTGGCCATCGTGACCAGCGACAACCCCAGGGGTGAGGATCCGGATCAGATCCTGGATGAGATCCTGTCTGGCATGCCGCGCCCCGCGGCTCGCTTCGAACACATCGTCGAAGGCGACCGACGCTGCGCCATCAAGCGTGCGGTCGAGGTGGCTCGGCCAGGCGACGTGGTCTTGCTCGCGGGCAAGGGACACGAGTCGACCCAGTCGGTGGGTGATCGCGTGCTGGCCTTCGACGACCGGGAAGTCGCCATGGAGGTCCTCGGATGAGCGAGTTCCGGCTGGACGACCTGATCGAGTCCACCGGGGCGACACTACTGCGCGGCCGTGGTGACGAACACCTGAACGGGGTCTCGACGGACACGCGCACCCTGCGCAGCGATCAGCTCTTCCTGGCCCTGGACGGCCCCAACTTCGACGGCAATCGATTCGCCCATGACGCCGTCCAGCGCGGGGCCGGTTGCCTGCTGCTGCGCGCCGACAACCCGCGCCCGGCCCTGATCGAGGACCTGCCTGGCGAGACGCCGGTCGTCGTCCACGATTCTCCCAGGCGTGCCCTCGCGGAGCTCGCCGCCTGGCACCGTCAGCGGCTCGATATCCCTGTGATCGGGATTACGGGCTCGTGCGGCAAGACGACCACCAAGAACATCCTGAGCGAGCTGTTGACCGACCACCGGGCCGTCATCAGCAGCCCGGCCTCCTTTAATAACGAGATCGGCGTGCCGCACACCCTGCTGCTCGCCGACTCGACCACCGAGGCGCTCATCGTCGAGATGGGTACCAACCAGCCAGGTGAGATCCGCACCCTGTGCCAGACGGCGCGGCCGAATGCGGGCATCATCACCAATGTCGGCGCCGCCCACCTCGAGGGGCTCGGTTCCGTGGAGGGCGTGGCGCGCGAGAAGGGCGACCTGGCCGTCAGTCTGCCGAGCGACGGCTTCTGTGTGCTCAATGACGATTGTCGCTGGACACGGGTCCTGCGCACATTGACCGATGCGCGCGTGATCACATTCAGTGTGGATGGGCGCGGCGACCTGAATGCGACGGATGTCTGGTTTCACCCCGGTGGCACCACATTCCGCCTGAACGACGAGCACGAGGTGACTTCACCCCTGCTCGGGCTACACACGGTTCAGAACCTGCTAGCAGCCCTGAGTGCGGTGGTTGGCCTGGGGATCGAACTCCGGGACGTGTTGCCCGCAGTCTCGCGCCTCAAGGGTGAGCGCCGCCGCATGGAGCGCATCGAGGCCGGTGGGTTCACCATCTTCGATGACAGCTACAATGCCAACCCGGACTCCGCGCGCGCCAGCGTGCGAGTGCTTGCCGGGCTGCACGGACACGCACGGCGCGTGCTCGTCCTCGCGGACATGCTCGAGCTGGGCGACTTCGCCGCTGAGATGCACCACGAGGTCGGCCGCCTCGCGCGCGAGGCGCGCATAGACCTCTTGATACTGGTGGGTGAGCTGACCTGCGCTACCGCTGCCGGGGCGCTCGAAGCGGGGATGCGGCCCGATCAGGTCATCCATATGAAAGATGTCGACGAGGGCATGACCCAGGTGCCCGGTCTGATTCGCGAGGGCGATGTCGTCCTGATCAAGGGCAGCCGCGCGATGGGACTGGACCGCCTCGTCGGTCACCTTGCCGACCCCGTTTGAACCGGACGCCGTAGCGATTCCGCTGACATGCTTTAAACGCTGACACCCCTCAAACGCTGACAGCTCAGACATGTTTCCTGGCTTCGTCCGAGATGTGCTGGAGATTCAACTCTTCGGCTACATCTCATTTCGCACCGCGATGGCGGGACTGACCGCGTTCGCCCTGGCACTTTTTGCAGGGGGGCCGGTCATTCGCTGGCTGAGCAGACATCAGGTTCAAGAGAACGTGGAAAAGACGGATCTGATCGATCTGGCCCAGATGGCCAAGAAGATGGGCAAGGCCAAGACGCCCACGATGGGGGGCAGCTTCCTGGTCATGGCCCTGCTCGTCTCGGTCGTCCTCTGGTGTCGTCTGGACAACCTGGGAGTGGTGCTGGCGGTCGTCTTGACGGCCGGGCTGGCCGCCGTCGGGTTCGTCGACGACTTCAAGAAGCTGACCATCCCCAACTCCAACGGGCTCAGTGAGAAGTCCAAGCTACTGGGCCAGACGGTCGTCACGGTTGCCGTCCTGGCGGCCTTCTTCTGGTACGCGAAGCACTCCGGGCGTCCAACCCTGCTGACCATCTATCCGCCCTTCTTCAAGGACGCGTCCTTCTTCTTTGGCGTGGGTGCCGTGGGCTTCGTGCTCTTCATGGTCTTCGGGTGGTTCGTCGTCGTCGGCACGTCGAATGCAGCGAATATCACCGACGGGCTCGACGGCCTGGCCGTCGGATGCATGTTGATCAGCGGCATCACCCTGTCGATATTCTGCTACGTCACCGGGCGCGTGGACTGGACCAGCTATCTCAACCTGCCCTACGTGGCCGATGCGGCGGAGATGACGGTCGTCGGCGGCGCGCTCTGCGGGGCCTGTATGGGATTCCTCTGGCACAACGCCTTCCCGGCCAAGGTCTTCATGGGGGACTCTGGTTCACTGCCCATCGGCGGGCTCCTGGCCTGGATGGCCTTGCTCGCCAAGCAGGAGCTCGTGTTGCCCCTGATCGCCTTCGTGTTCTTTGCGGAGATGGGCTCCAGCGCTCTCCAGCGCGCCTACTACAAGTCCACAGGTGGCCGGCGCCTGTTCACCGTGGCACCGATCCACCACGGGTTGCAGCTCAAGGGCGGCGTCTTCTCGCCCGGTCCGGAGCGCTGGCACGAGGTCACGATCGTCGTCCGCGGCTGGATCATCGCCGCCGTGTGCGCCCTGACGAGCCTGGCTCTCTTGAAGGTACGCTGATGGCTCGCTTTCGCAGAAGAAAACCCGCAGTCGCCGGCACCGAGGGCCTGGCCCTCCAGCGCGAACACCAGCGCACCATCTTCGAGCGCCTGGACGATCTGACCCGGCGTGCCGGGGCCAGTGACCCCCTGCCCGCGGCGACGCGCGTGTTCTTTTGCGTCCTCGGGCTGATGGCGATCGGCTTCCTGGTCCAGCTCAGCCACTCCGCGACGACCACCCAGCCCGACCAGTTCATGCTGCGCCTGAAGGGCCTGTTGCAGTTCCGGCTGCTGGCCCTGGGAGTGCTCATCGCCGCCTTCCACGTGGGGCCGTCCCGGTTGCGACACCTACTCCCGGTCCTGACCCTGCTGTGCATCGCCCTCCTGATCGCCGTCTACATGCCGGGCATCAACGCCGAGGCCAACGGTTCCCGGCGCTGGATTCGCCTGCCCTTCATCGGCCTGACCCTGCAGCCCTCCGAGGTCGCGCGGGTCGTGATGATCCTGTGGGTGGCCGACCGCTGCGTGCAGCTCGGGCCGCGCGTGCAGGAGGGACGGCGCTACCTGCCGATGCTCATCTTCGGCCTGGGCCTCTTCGCTGCCATCCTGGGCCAGCCGGACCTGGGCGGGGGCATGCTCTTCCTGCTCTGCTTCGTCTGCACCATGTGGGTGGGCGGCGCGCGGCCGGCCCACGTGGCCGGATCCCTCGGTGCGGCCGGTGGAGGAGCCCTGGTGGTCGGTTTCTCGGCCTTTGCATACACCCGTGAGCGCATCGCCGTCTGGCTCGGTGACAGCAGCAACGATCAGGTCAGCCGGACCGCCGAGGCCATGGCCAGTGGCGATTTCCTGGGCGTCGGCCTCACCCACGGGGGCTGGCGTAACAACGGGCTGCAGTACATGCAGAATGACTACGCATTCTCGCTCGTGGGCGAGGAACTCGGCCTGCTGGGCGTCGTGATCGTCATCGGCCTCCTGCTGGCCTTCGCGTGGAATGCCCTGAAGCTCGTGCTCTCGATCCCCGATCGCTTCAATGCCCTGGTCGCCTTTGGCCTGCTGGTCTCGGTGGCATTCCAGGCCATGCTCCACATCCAGGTCGTGACCGGCCTGGCTCCCCCCAAGGGCATCAACTTGCCCTTCATCTCCGACGGCGGCAGTTCGCTGGTCGCTTCCTGTCTCGCTGTCGGCCTCGCCCTAGGGTCTGTACGTCGCCCTGTTGAAGGAGTACAAGGCCCTTGGTCCTGATGATTCACACACGATGACTCGGGACGACCCTCTCTTCTCTCAGTTTGGGAACCTCTTCAGATGCAACAGATAGAACGCTACGGCGTGATGGTCCTGCTCCTCATGTTGGTCACGATTCTGGTCGTCTCCCTCTGGGACGGAGAGGCCGAAGCTGCCGACCGCTCCAAGGCCGGGCGCCCGGCCGCCGTGGCCGCGGCGACTCCGGCGCGCTCGAATCCCGCCACGCAGAGCAGCCGGCCGCGCCAGGCGGCCACGCGCCCCCGCGAGACGCGTAGCGTGCCGCTCGGGGCCACGGCCTCGCGCACACCCACTGCTGCTCCGCGCGGACCCCGCGCCAGCAATCGCAGGTCCAGCCAGCGCCAGAGCGCGCCGGTACAGAGCGAAATACGCACCGTAGGGACACAGCAGCCCTCCGCCAGGGGCACCCTGCCCTTGCCGAGCACCTCGACGGAGCCCGCGACGCCGCGCATGGCCGGTGCCACCAATCCGGCGAGCACCAATGGCTCCGAGCGCCCCCGTCGGGCACGTTTTGCGTCCGGTGTGGATCCCGAGGCCGCCGAGCGGGTTGCAACGGACACGGGCCGCCGGGCGGCACCGGTGACGACCAGATCCGAGCCCGCCGCAAACCGCGCGCGTGCAGAGACCCAGGCCTGGACCTACGAGATCAAGTCCGGCGACACCCTTGGAGGTATCGCGTCCCGTGTGCTGGGTGACGAGAACCGTTGGCGTGAAATTCAGAACGCCAATGCGGGCCTGGATCCGCGACGCCTGATGGTTGGCGCCAAGATCAACCTTCCGGGCCGCGCCCGCACAGGGGCCGTCGTCTCGACCGTCACTCCGCGTGCCGAGCGCACTCGCCCGGCACGTGACGAATCTGCCCCCAGGGCAACGGACTCGAGCACATCCGGCCGCTATGTCGTCAAGTCGGGCGATGTCCTGAGCCAGGTTGCACAGGATCAACTCGGGAGCGCCAGTCGCTGGCGCGAGATCGCTGCCCTCAACCCGGGCCTCGATCCCAATCGCATGCACGTGGGTGCCAAGCTCGTGATGCCCGGCCACTCCGGAGCATCCACTCCACGCTCGACCTCACGCACCACACCGCGCGTGGCCGTCGCCGATGCGACCCCCTCGAGATCCGCCGACGAGCGGTTCCGCGTCCGATGACACCGCGCTGTCGCTGGTTGCTGGGTCTCGGTTGCTGGACCCTGTCGGTGCTCGTGGCACCGGACACATGGAAATCCATCGGCGCGGACACACCGAGCACGGCCTACGCGGCCGCGGAGCTGGGAGTGCGCCCTGTCGATGTGCGCGTCGCTGAAAACCCGGGCGACCCCAAGGCGTGGCCCGTCAAGGAGACTGCGCGCAGGACGCGCCGTTGATGTTCGACACCTCGGAGCCAACGGCGACAGTGGACCGCCCCCTCTCCCAGGAGCGCAGCGAACTGCGGCTCGCCTTCGCCGGGGGAGGTTCGGGCGGTCATATCGTGCCCGGGCTGCACCTGCTGGATGCGCTCGACTTCGATGGTCGCAGCGTGAGTGACCTGGTCTGGTTTCAGAGCGGCCGCAAGGTTGAAGCACGGGTCATGGAGGGGGTGGCGAGGCGCCTCGGCGACGCCAGCTTCGAGCGCGTCTGCCTCGAGATCGAGCCCACCGGGGGCGGGGCGCCGAGTGTGCCCAGGCTGGCCTGGCGTCTCACGCCCGAGGTCTGGCGTGCCCGTTCCGCCCTGCGGCGCCATCGTATCGACGTGGTCCTGGGCCTGGGCGGCTTCACGGCCGTGCCGGTCGTGCTCGCTGCTCGCTCATTGCGGTTGCCCGTGGCTCTACTCGAGGTCAATGCCACGGCCGGACGCGCGACCAAGGTCCTCAGCCCGCTGGCGGACATGGTCTTCCACGCCTGGCGCAGCACCATGCCGGACGGGGACGATGACAAGCACCTCTACGTGGGCGCGCCCCTCGGGCCCGCCTTCCTTCCGGATGAGGCATCCATCACCGATGGGTCTGCTCCGGACCCCGACGACCGGGACGGGGACCTGGACCGCGGACGGCTCAAGCTGGAATTCGGGTTCGCACCCGACCGTCCGCTGCTGGTCATCCTGGGTGGTAGCCAGGGCGCGAAACCACTGAACGAGTTCATGAGCGCGCACCAGACGGCCCTGCTCGCCGCCGGAGTTCAGGTCCTGCACCAGGTCGGTCCCGGGCGCAGCACCGAGGGCGCCACCTCCCTGGACGGGTACCGCATGCTCGAGTACATCAACGATGTGCCGGGAGCCCTCGCAGCTGCCGATCTGGTCCTGTGCCGGGGCGGCGCCTCGACCCTGGCCGAGATCGGCGCCCTGCGCACTCCGGCCTGGGTCGTGCCCTACCCGCATCACCCGGACAAGCATCAAGAGCGGAACGCACGCCAGCTCGGTGAGGGTGTGCGCATCGTGGACGAGAGCGAGCTGGTCGCCCAGCTGGCAGCCGAGCTGGTGCAGGTGCTCGGACCCCAGGGGAGGGCCCAGCGCGCCGCAATGCGCGCCGCCCTTTGTGGCACGGTGCCGACCGACGGCGCGCTGCAAGTTTGGAACGGACTGTTCGCCATGGGGCGCACACTTTCGCGCTCCGACTGACTTCCGCAAAGCCTGACGCGCAAGGGCTTTGCGCACACGTCGCGCGGGTGTCCGGGCGAGGCTTGAGTCGGGGTAAGGTCCATGGCTTGAATAGCGGCCATGCCGAACGACCTCCTCCAAGTCACGTCGTCAAATTCACCGTCTCTCGCACTCGTCACTGGCATTCCCGAGCACGTTCACATGCTGGGGATCGGTGGCGCCGGCCTCTCCGGAGCTGCCCGGCTGCTGCTGGCCCAGGGCCACCGTGTGAGCGGACACGATCGCTGTAAATCGCCCTTCGCCAGCGCCCTGCGAGACCTGGATGTGGTGGTCGAGTTCGGAGAATCGGCCGCGGCCGCCATCCCGCACGGGGCGGAGCTCGTGGTCCGGTCCGCCGCGATCCCCGATTCGGATCCCCAGGTCCTCGAGGCGCGCGAACGGGGCCTTCCGGTCTGGAAATACGCGCAACTGCTCGGGCGTCTCGGGCCGGCCCGCCGGACCATGGCGGTGGCAGGCACTCACGGAAAGACCACATCGGCCTGGATGCTGTACCACGCCCTGGCCGGCGTCGCGCGCCTGACCGGAGGCCCGTCTCCGGGAGCTCTCGTCGGCGGCACCGACGTCGCCATGGGCACCAACGCCCTGGCCCCGGGTGCGGGCACGGATTCGGACTTCATTCCGCGCCCCGGGCGTGACTCCGGCATCGGATCGAGCAGTGCGGGAGTGCGCGAGGCGACCTCCGGCTGGTTTGCGGTCGAGGCCTGCGAGTACGACCGTACCTTCCTGCAGCTCGGGCCCGAGGCCGCCATCGTCACCAACGTGGAGGCCGACCACCTGGACTACTACGGCAGCCTCGAGGCCGTCGAGTCAGCCTTCGCCCGCTTTCTCGATCGCGTGCACCCGGACGGCCTGGTCGTCTGCGGTCGGGATGTTCCCGAGCGTGTGACCCATGCCGCCGCACCGCGCGTCTGGCGCATGGGGCACGAACTCCATATCGACAGCCTCTCCGAGGAGCACGGTTGCCACGAGTTTCGCCTGCGCGGTCCCGGCTGGGCCACACCGGCGCTACGGCTCTGCGTGCCCGGCGAATTCAATGTCGAAAACGCAGCCCTGGCGATCGCCCTCGCTGTCGGACTGGCGGGGGGCGACCATGACCCGGGCGCCCTGGCAAAGGCTGCGGCGGAGTCCCTTTCCAATTTCCGCGGCGTCGAACGGCGATTCGAATCCTGGTTCCGGCACGGCGACGTCGAGGTCATCCACGACTACGCCCACCACCCGACCGAAGTACGTGTCAACATCGAGGCCGCGCGACGTCGCGCGCCGGATCGACCCGTTCACGTCCTGTTTCAGCCGCACCAGCACAGTCGCACGGCGCGCTTCTTGAGCGACTTCGTCGACGCCCTGCGTCATGCCCATGCCGTGGTCGTGACCGACGTCTACGGGGCCCGGGTGCAGATCGACTCCCAGGCGGCCGGGGCCGAAGAGCTGGTCCGTCAGCTACACCTGGCGCGCGTGAAGGCGTCCTTTGGCGGCCCGGCGATCGAGGCCGGAGAGGTCCTGGTGCGCGGTCTGCCGGATGCGTGTACTGTGCTCGTTCTCGGCGCAGGAGACATCGATGGCATTCGAGATGACCTTGAAGAGCGACTGGCCGTGCGTGGCGCTGCCACATGCACCGCTAGCTGACAGAACAACCCTGAGGGTGGGCGGGCAGGTCGAGTGGCTGCTCGAGCCCAAGACCCCCGATGAGCTGCGCCAGGCGTGGATCGCGGCCCGGGACTTTGCGAGCCAGGGCCCCGGGCCCGAGCGGCCCGTGCGAGTTCTGGGCGGCGGTGCGAACCTGGTCGTCGGTGACGGGGAGTTGCCGGGGGTCGTGATCTCGACCGAACAGCTCCGGCGCGTCTTTCGGCCGACCGGTGGCAGCGCGGAGGCCCTGGCCCAGGGGGTCGACGAGACGGACATTCGCATGGCCCAGGCCGCCCCGGCAGATGATCCGCGGCTGGTGGCCTGGTGCGGAGCGCCGATGCCGGGTCTGCTGCGCCGCGCGCGCGACCTCGGATTGTCGGGCCTCGAGGGCATCGTCGGTGTGCCCGGACACGTGGGCGGCGGCGTGGCCATGAACGCGGGCGGACGCTGGGGCGAGATGTGGGACGTGATCGAGACCGTGCGCGTGCTCGATGCCGACGGGGCTCCGCGCGACCTGGCCCGGGACGAGTGCGCGCCCTCCTATCGTGACGCGAATCTGGACGGGCGACTGGTCGTCGCCGTCGTGATGCGCTTCGAGCCGCAGCCCAAGCTGGTCATCACGGAGCGCATGGCGGAATACCTGCGCGAGAAGCGGCGCGTCCAGCCGGTGACCGAGTGGTCCGCGGGCTGCGTCTTCAAGAATCCCAATCCGGAGGTTTCCGATGGGCGCTCGGCAGGTTTGCTGGTGGACGAGTATGGCGGCAAGCAGCTCTCACGGGGTGACGCCATCGTCAGTCCGATCCACGGCAACTTCATCGTGAACCGGGGCAAGGCGACAGCCGTCGACGTGCTGACCCTCATGGACGACATGCGCGCCCTGGTGGCCGAGAAATCGGGCATCTGGCTCGAGTTCGAGGTCCAGCGCTGGTTGCCGTGAGAGATACGGAGTCAGGCACGAATCCGACGCCAGCGCCGAGAGGGCTAGGCTTTGCCGAGGGTTTGCCGGCGCAGGCGTCGGATTCGT